>Ga0315280_10003123_pt1 | contig 25813 bp, 30 predicted proteins | sample YL17G06_40_MG_FD_203697 | JGI IMG/M metagenome (GOLD analysis project Ga0315280, IMG submission 203697) | Sediment microbial communities from Yellowstone Lake, YNP, Wyoming, USA - YL17G06_40 | ecosystem: Environmental > Aquatic > Freshwater > Lake > Sediment | place: USA: Wyoming | collected...
CGTGCTATAACGCAACTGTTGTTGCGATATATCGCCTGTGGCGTTGTAATATAGGTGGCGAAAATCGAGCCCATTCCCCGGATCTCGAGCAATCGAGGTCCACTTGCCCCCCTCGGCGTCGAACATGCCGGTCTCCCGACGCCGAGGGTTTTTTGTTTGGGTTCTTTTTTTATCTTGAATTTAGGTATAAAATATAATCGAAATGAAAAAACGCTCTAAAAAATGGATTATCTTGCTCTTGCTGGCAATCATGATTGTTATTGTTTTGGGAATCATCCTTTGGTTTCGAACCGAGTCACAGAGCTCGCCGTTGGCCGCAGTGATTTCGTCACCTAAACCAACTCCTTTTCCCAAAGTCGAAAAATTTGAGGTACCGATTTTGATGTACCATTATATCCGCGTGGCCCCAGCCGACGATACTCTGGGGCAAAACCTTTCAGTCACCCCAGAAAATTTCGCTGCCCACTTGAAATATCTTTATGATGATAATTATCGAACCATTAAACTAGTTGATCTGGCCGATCCGGACCGTCAAGAAATATCGCGCGTTTATTTTGAGAAGAAAAAACCGATTGTTTTGACTTTTGATGACGGCTATGAGGATGCTTACACCGCTGCTTTTCCTGCCTTAAAAAAATATGAATTTATCGGCACATTTTTTATTATTAAAGATTATGTCGGCCGCGAGAATCACTTAAATGATGAGCAAATCGCTAAGATGAAAACAGCGGGCATGGAGTTTGGCTCACACACTTTATCGCACCCGGATTTGACAAAAATAAATCTTGATGAGGCCAAACAACAGATTTTTGACTCAAAAGGGGATTGGTCGGTTTTTTGTTATCCGGCGGGTCGCTACAATAATGAGGTTGTTAATTTAATAAAAGAAGCAGGATATACGGCGGCTGTCACGACTAAAATCGGCATCACCCGTGAAAATTCTAATTTATTGGAGCTACGCCGGGTGCGAGTCGAAAATGTTTCACCGCAAGAGCTAATGGACAAAATTTCTTATGCCTATGAATATGGTTCTGACTAAATTTCTAAATCCTAATTTCTAAACAAATTCTAATGACCAAAATCCCAAACATTAAAATAGTATTCGAGGATCAAAATCTAATTGTTATTGATAAGCCGGCGGGATTGGTGGTGCATCCTGGAGCCGGCGAGCATGGCGAGACGCTGGTCGATTGGTTTTTAGAAAAATATCCTGATCTTAAAAAACTTGAATGGCCGGATATTTCTCGAGCGGGGATTGTCCATCGCTTAGATAAAGAGACTTCGGGATTAATGGTTTTAGCCAAAAACCCCCAAACGCTGCAACGATTACAGGCTTTATTTCAGTCTCATAAAAGCCATAAGTCCTATTTAGCCCTAGTCTTTGGACAATTTAATAAAAAAACTGGCGAAATCAAAAGTTTCATTGGCCGCGATCCGAACGCGCGACGTCAGCAAGTAAGCCGCAGTATTTTTTTTGATTTTGAGCCGGGCCCCAAAGGGGCCCCCTTCGGGGGTAAAAAGCGTGAAGCCAAAACCGATTACAAAGTTCTTAAAGAATATCATTATCATGGCCAGATTCTATCGCTTATCGAAGCAACTTTAGAGACCGGCCGTACTCACCAAATCCGCGTCCAGTTCAAATCAATCGGTCATCCGGTCATCGGTGACCAAATGTATAACATTAAACATAGTCGAAATATCTCCAAAGAGCTGGGAATTAGTCGACAATTTTTACACGCTTACAAATTAGAATTCGATAAAAATAAATTTGAATCGAAATTACCACCGGAGCTCGGAAAAATCTTACAAAAGATTTCTTAGTATGTTAGGCTAATAATATGAAAGGGAAACTATTTATTCTTTCCGGACAATCAGGGGTGGGGAAGAAAACGATTCTGTTTGAGATCTTAAAACATCATCCAGAGTTTGCTCATATCGCCTCCTACACCACCCGTGAACAGCGGCCAAACGAAATTCCAGGTGAAGATCATTATTTCGTTTACCGCGAGAAATTTGAAGAGATGATTAAAAAGGAGGAATTCTTGGAATATGCCACGGTCCATAACGAATATTTCGGCACTCCCAAAAAACCAATTGATGATGCCTTGGCTGCCGGTAAAAATGTTCTTATTGAGATGGATGTGCAAGGGTTTACTCAGATTAAAGACAAGTATCAACCGATCGGCATTTTCATCAAGTACGAACCCGGTGATTTGCAAATACGGGTACGCGACCGTATCAAAAATGATCCTGGCCGGGGAAATGTGCTCGAATCAGACATCCAAGAAAGAATCGCCACTGCCAAGCGCGAGATAACGTACGAAAAATACTATAAATATTCTGTCGTCAATCCCGAAGGCCATCCGGAGCAGGCGATTAGCGAAGTGGAAAAGATTATTCAAGACAAAATTGTGATATAATGCGTGCGTGGTATAATTGGATTGAGGAGGGGGATGAATAGAAAGACTTTCTTTCTCATCTCAATTGTTTTTGGGGTTGTTTTAATTATTTTAATATTGGCCTTGATTTTTGTACTCCGAGGAAACAGGTCGCCTTCTTCAAATACCCCGACCAGCCCAAGCAACGGCAGCAATATGATTGCCGATTTTGAAAACCCAAACGATTGGGGGGGAGGGGGAATTATCGATCAGGCCCACGTTACCGGAGGCAAGGGTGCTCTTAAACTTACCAGTACTGGTCTTGATTGGAAGGCTCAAAGCTTTTCCTCCGTCAACCTGAATCTGACTAGCTTTAAAGATTCAAACCTGAAAATGGTCATCAATGTGTTTGTCGATGATGCCAGTAAAATCTCCGGTATCCGGTTGGATTTGGGCGACAATGCGAGTAATTTTTATTTTGCGGCCGAACAAACAAAAAGTTTCTATAAGAATGGCTGGAATAAAATTTCTTTTAGACCCTCTGCTTTTCTCGCTCAAGATCCGACTGGTTGGCACTCAATAACTTGGATTCGGGTTTGTTTAGCCGCCAAGAAAGATTCGACGGTGAATGCCTGGTTTGACGATTGGCAAATTATAGAAAACGGGATGACTCCTTTGCCCACTACCACCCCAAGCGCAAAACAAATAAATAGTACCAATAATAAACAACCAACAAATAAAGGAGGCGCAATGACTAACAACCTTTTCTGGATCTTGGGAATTTTACTAATTATTATTATCGCGGTTTGGGTAATTATATGGCTTTTGAAAATAAGAAAAAAGCAACAAACCGATGAGGAAGAAAGCCGCTTTAACTTTTGGAAAAAGAAACTAAATTGGCCGGCAATCTGGATCCCCATCGGCCTGGCGATAATAATCGCTGTGGGTTTGGGTTTCTATCTTTGCCCCTCAACCGCTTCCAGCCCGAGCGAAACGAAAACCACTTCGACGCCAGGAGCGGTTACCCAAGAAAAGTCCGATAAGTGGGAATATCAAGTCGTGACTTTCACGATTCCTAAGCAAACCAACGAAGCAATTGGGGCGGAGTTAAATATCCTCGGTGAGAAGGACTGGGAGGTGGTTAGCCAATCAACAATTTCTACCGGGAAAACCGGAGAATACTATTTATATCTAACGCTTAAAAAATCCCTCTAAAAGGAGAAACATGAGTCAGGTAACCCAATGGATTATTTATGCGATTTTTGCCGGTGTAATTTTATTTGGTTGGCCGATTTATTGGTATGTAAAAATGAAAAAACATGCCAAGGAAAATCCGGGGCTCCCAAGCGTGCCAAAAATGGTTTTTGCCACCCAAATGGGAAGGTTAGCGAGCGCGGCAATTATTTATGTCCCAATTTTTGTCCTCTGGGCCGGATTCTACTTTTTGATTATGAGAAAACCCTGGTTTATCGGCATTGCCTCAAACACGCGGGGAACGATTATTATGGCGGTAATTATCGCGCCTTTAATTATTGGTGCGATTGTGCAATACTTTCTTCGGGACTATTTTACCCGAAAATGGGAAAAGTAAGAAAAGCCATAATTAGTGAACTTCGATCCTACGCCAATCCCAAGAATCTTAAAGGAATGGCCAGATTTGGCATACATGGCAAAAATATGCTGGGCGGGCCGCCGATTCCGGTCTTAAGAAAAATGGCTAAAGAAATCGGCAAAAATCACGAGCTCGCTCTCGAACTTTGGCAATCAAAAATCCACGAAGCGCGAATTTTGGCCGAAATGATTGATGAACCTGCAAAAGTGACGGAAAAACAGATGGATAGTTGGGTTAAAGATTTTGATTCGTGGGACATTTGCGATCAGGTTTGTTCAAATCTTTTTGATAAGACTCAGTTTGCTTATCGAAAAATAGGGGAGTGGACAAAAAGAAAAGAGGAATTCGTCAAACGAGCCGGTTTTGTTCTGATGGCGGTGTTGGCGGTTCACGATAAAAAAGCCAGTGATGGTGTTTTTCGGAAATTTTTGCCAATAATTAAACGCGAATCAATTGACGAGCGCAATTTTGTCAAAAAAGCGGTTAATTGGGCCTTGCGGCAGATTGGTAAACGCAACCCTCATTTACGAAATGAGGGGATTAAAACCGCTGAAGAAATATTAAAAATTGATAATAGAGCAGCGCAATGGATTGCTAAAGACGCTATCAGGGAGTTGAATAGTAAATAGAGTTTAAATGAAAAATACTAAATTTCATTATGTGGTGGCAACGGCGATTATCATCAAAGACGGGAAATTTTTAATTACTAAAAGGGCGCCGTGGGAAAAAGCCTTTCCCAACGAATGGACAGTGCCTGGTGGAAAGTTAGAAACGAACGATTATATTAAATTGCCCAAGGATGGCGTTAATCAATGGTACAACATCACTGAAAAACTGCTCAAGAGAGAAGTGATGGAGGAAGTGGGCTTGAAAATTAAAAATATTCGCTATCTTTGTGATTTGGTTTTTATCAGGCCAGATAATATTCCGGTGGTCACTTTAAGCTATTATGCTGACTGGGCTGGCGGCAAAGTCAAATTAGCCAAAGACCAAGTCGACTTTGTTTGGGTAAGTCTCAAAGAAGCGAAAAATTATAAACTGATTGAAGGCATTTATGACGAATTAAGAATGCTCGATAAAATTCTCAAAGGTAAAAAAGTTATTCGTTGGATGAAAGGGAAAGAGTTAACAAAGCATTCCAATATTCTCAAGAATATTAGAATATCATTTTAGGAGATATTATGAATGAGAAAGGGGAATTTGCACCAGAGGAAGCATCCGAACAAGAAAGTCAGGAGCCCACGCCTGAACAAGTAGGTGAAGCCCTAAGAGCGCTTTTTATTGAAACGGCGAGGGGAATAACCGAAAAAGACCAGGAGGCAATGAAAGCGAAGTTGGCCGAAAGTCATGAATGGTTGTTCGTTCCTGGAGGAGGTACGGAACGACAGGAAGCCCAACTTGATGGAGAAAAAGTTCAGTACGATTTGACTCAAGATTTGGGAGTGGTCCTTGGACAAATTTGTGATATCTGGGTTCGAGAGTTACAGTCTGGCCAAAGGGAGATTGGCAAGATTCTTGAGGATGCCTGTAATCTTATTGAATCTTTAGGCGGCGACAGTAGTTCAGTTATCGAAAAACTAATTGAAATCGGCGCCTTGGAATAGTTATCAACTAATTATTGTAATCAAATGAAGAAGACTATTTATATTATTCTGGCGGCTTTTTTAGGGCTGATTTTAAGTTTTATTGCCCATGCCGTTATTGAGATAGTTTATCTTAGCTGGGCCGAGGAGCACGCTCGCACCGTCAAATGGGTGACGGTTTGGGGTGGTAACTGCGCTCTGCCGCTCTGGCTGATTTATCTTTTACCAATCTTAGGCATTATCTTTGGCATCATTCTTGGGTTTTTCTGGTGGAAAAAAGTTTACGGGAAATCTTGACCTCAAAAGTAAAAGAGCTAGCGTAATTGCTAGCCCTAAGTGTCGGGAGCGGCAACCAGTAATCCTCCAACTTTTCTAATGCTTCCCAACTTTGGTCTTTTGATCTCGTCCAAAATTGGGATAATCGGACAATCCGGAGGAGGAACGTGACCTTCAAAGAGACAGTAGCCGAATTCACCGACCATTGAGTATTCGTTCAACGCCTCGCCGCAAACGTATGTTCCGGCGCTGTTTTGAAAAAGACGACCGCAGTCTCTGATTTCAATAATCGGAAGGTGATAATCATATTCATATCCTTGAGTAACCTGTTTATTCCTCCCGTAAAAGTTCAGAAGAGCACTGGTAGGATCATCAGCTTTGGTGAGGTATGAATTACCTCGAACGATGGGTACGACGTACAAAGGCATAGTTTTTTGCCTCCTGTACTATTGTTATTTTATTTAAAAAAACGGGATCGGTCAAATGAGTAAATATCTTAATCTTAATCTTAATCTTGACCTCAAACCATATTTTTAGTACAATATCTTTATGAACTCGAATTATGTCGTTATCATGGCTGGGGGGTCGGGGACGCGGCTTTGGCCTAAATCCCGAATCAAAAAACCCAAACAACTTTATGCTTTGGTCAACAATGAGTCAATGATAAAAAATACGGTTAAGCGAGTTTTACCAGTGGTGCCAAAAGAAAATATTTATATTGCCACCAATATTTTTCAGGCCAAAGAAATTGCCAAAGAACTGCCAGCATTAAAAAAGAACTTAATCATCGAGCCAGCGATCCGCAATACGGCCCCTTGTATTGGGCTGGCGGCATTGAAGCTGAAAGAGAAAGCCGAGGTAATTGCTTTCTTACCGGCTGATCACTATATCGGTAAAGAAAAAGAATTTCAAAAAGTTCTCCAAAAAGCTTTTTTGGTTGCCCAAAAAGATTATTTGACCCTCATCGGCATCCGACCGACAGATCCCGATACCGGTCTCGGTTATATTAGAATAAATCAAAAATTAAAAATTAAAGATCCAAAAGATGTTTTTGAGGTTGAGAAATTTGTTGAGAAACCTGATCTTAAAACGGCTAAAGAATATCTAAAAAGCGGACGATATCTTTGGAACGGGGGAATGTTTATCGCCAAACCCGGGGTGATTTTGGACTTATTAAAAAAACACGCCCCAGAAATTTTCAACGGTCTCGCCAAAGATTACGAAAAATTGCCGAATATCTCTTTTGACTATGCGGTTGCCGAGAAAGCGAAAAAGGTAGCCGTTATCCCGGGTGATTTCGCCTGGTCAGACATCGGCAATTGGAAAAAATTATTTGAAATGCTTTCGAGAAAGGAAGGCGATACCGTTGCCATCGGTTGTGCTCATTTCGGGGTTGAAACCAGCGGCTGTTTAATCCATGGAACGGATAGGTTAGTTGCAACTGTGGGTCTAAAAGATATAATAGTAGTAGATACGCCCGATGTGGTTTTGGTTTGCCACAAAGACAAAGCCCAAGAGGTCAAGAAAATTGTTGAGGGTTTAAAAGAGAGGGGAAAAGAAAAGTATTTATAGTTTATGTCCGGCCTCGGGTCGCCCCGTTCACATTCAGGCTCCCTATCCAACCTACTCGACTGCTTCCTTATCTCCTCGCGCCTGGCTACGGAGATTCGGAGCGCAGTCGAGACCGCCATTCGTTCAGGGGCTCCCCTCGGCCTAAATAAATTCGCGATTATTAGTGAATAGTAGATTCGCGGAAGTAATACCTTGGAAATATTATGCGACGTAATCTTTGGATAATTTTGGGCATCATTTTAATCTTCACCGTTTTGGCCGGCCTCGTTGATTGGCCGACCGGCCCCAATCTTGCTATCGGCAAGTATTTTAAGGAACTCAAGATTCACGAAGGTTTGGATTTGCAGGGCGGGGCGCATTTGGTTTTTGAGCTTAATACCTCGGGACTCGAATCAAAAGATGTCTCAACTGCCACGGGTTCAGTCGTCAACGTGATTGATCGTCGGGTGAATGCTTTGGGCGTGGCTGAACCCGTCATTCAAGGGGCAAAAGTTGGCGGCAAGCAGGCCGTAATCGTTGAATTACCAGGCGTGACCGATGTGAATGAAGCGATTAATTTGATCGGTAAAACTGCCCAATTAAAATTTATGGAAGAAAACACTGAGGCGACTACTCAAGAAGATATGTGGAAAGATACGGGCCTCACCGGCGCCCATCTTCGGCGGGCGGACGTCCAATTTGACAAAAACACCGGCGAACCCCAAGTTGCCCTCCAATTTGACAGTGAGGGAACGAAACTTTTTGCTGATATCACCCGCAATAATTTACAAAAACCGGTGGCGATCGAACTCGATGGCGAAATTATTTCGGCACCGACCGTTCAGAACGCGATTGAAAATGGTCAAGCAGTGATCACCGGTAAATTTACGATTGACGAGGCCAAAAAACTGGGGATTGAGCTCAATGCCGGTGCCTTGCCCGTGCCGATCAAACTTGTTGAGCAAAGAACCATTGGACCAACTCTTGGCTCCGAGTCAGTCCAGAAATCTTTGATGGCCGGGCTCATTGGTTTGCTGCTGGTGGCTTTATTTATGATTATTTATTATCGCGTCCCCGGACTTTTGGCTATCCTCGCGCTTATTATTTATACGTTAGTGGTTTTGGCGTTATTTAAAATAATCCCTGTCACCTTGACTTTAGCCGGGATTGCGGGTTTTATTTTGTCAGTTGGCATGGCGGTGGACGCTAATATTTTGATTTTTGAAAGAACCAAAGAAGAATTGGCCACCGGTAAAACCATTGGTTTGTCAATTGATGAAGGATTCAAGCGGGCCTGGCCATCAATTCGCGATTCAAATTTTTCTTCGTTAATTACGTGTTTGATATTATATTATGGCACTACCGGCTTGGTCCGCGGTTTTGCGGTAACCTTGGCGATCGGGATTCTTGTTTCGATGTTTACCGCCATTATTGTCACGCGAACATTTTTGAGAGTGGCGATTGGCACATTTTTGGAAAAAAGATTGGTGATACAATGAACATTATTGGTAGACGGAAAATTTGGTATTTAATTTCGCTGGTTCTAATTGTGCCGGGGATTTTGGCAATTATTTTTTGGGGGCTCCCAACGGGCTTAGATTTTAAGGGCGGAACCTTGTTGGATATCTCTTATAGTAATAGGGTCGCTAAAGAAAAAATCGATGAGGCGATCAATAATAGCGGGATCAAAAATGCCAGTGGGCAACCGTCTGGGGATGACTTTATCATTCGAACTCAAGTTTTAGACGCTGGTACCCAAAACAATTTAACGACCGCTTTAGCTAAAGTAGGGGAGGGGTATAAACAAAATCGTTTAGAAACTGTGGGGCCAACAGTGAGCTCGGACTTAAAACGCAAAGCCATCATCGCCGTCATTTTGGCTTCAATGGCGATTATCATTTACATTTCAATCGCGTTTCGCAAAGTTCCCAAACCAGCGAGTTCCTGGCGTTTTGGCGTTTGTGCGGTTCTGGCTTTAATTCACGATCTGGCTTTTGTGGTTGGCGTTTTTGCTATTTTGGGTCACTTTTTGGGTTATGAAATTGATTCCTTATTTATCACTGCTCTTTTGACGATTATGGGTTTTTCGGTCCACGATACGATTGTTGTTTTTGATCGCATCCGCGAGAACCTTCGCAAGTCCCCTTCTTTAGATTTTGAAACCAATGTTAATAATAGTATATTGCAAACTCTAAACCGCTCTTTGAACACTTCATTTACGGTTTTGTTGGTTTTGCTGGCTCTATTTTTGCTTGGCGGGACAACGTTAAAACATTTTATGTTGGCTTTACTCGTCGGCATCGCCATTGGCACGTATTCGTCAATTTTTAACGCTTCGCCTTTGTTAGTTTCTTGGCAGGGCTGGAGCGCACGAAGATTGAGTCGGGCAAATGAAAAAAGCGTTTCCTAGGGGCGTTTAGAGCCCTTATTAACAGGTATAATATATAAATAGTACATTATGATCGTTGCATGCTAAATTGCGCCGAAAAAGCGCGTTTTTTAGTGTGAGAGCTTAAAAAATAGGGGATTGTTAGGAAATTTCTAAATCCAAATTGACAAATGTTAAATGAAACCAAATGATCAAATGAATAAAAATAATGTGGCTGGATTTGGCGATGACATTTACGGCGTCGCAATAATCCCGTCTTCTTTATTTACATATTTATATTGGGTCTGAAAATGAAACTTTTACGACCCAATGCGAGTTATCAGATAAGAATTGGTGTCTTTGAAACTATTATAAATAGTCAGGATATCACAATCCAAATTTGTCAAATTTGACATTTCTCCAATTTCCCCCGGTCGTGGATTTATGTGGACTCAATTTGGATTGATCATTAAAAATGACAAATTAAAGATTATTTTTAACCAATCCCCCGCTGGAGTAGTTCAATTTCGGTTATTACAACGATATTATTTGATAACTTGTTGATTTTGTTTTGTATCAATTTATTTATCTCTTGTTGTTGAATATCGGGATTAAGACAAACGATATAAATAGGTTCTTGAACTTTCAAATATTTTAATTTTTCTTGTTTAATATTTATGCAGCCCATGAGATTTTTGATTCCATTGGGATAAAAGACATCAATGCCAAAATTTTTGGGTTTGACATACACGTAAAAGTCATATCTTATTTTGTAATCGTCGGACATAGGTTTTTCTCTATGAACACAAATCTCGCCGAATTCACCCTTAAGCTTATCAAAAAAATTCTTTTCGTTTTCCTTTGAGATAACATTCAATTTTCTCGCTAGATTAGATCTATATTCTCCTCTAGACAAGTCCTTTTCGCCTAAATTGTACTTTTCACGAAATCCCACTAAACCGCCAAATCTTCTTTGTATAGATCTCGCTGCAGGCATATACGGACATTTATCAACTTCGTGAGCTGAGGGGTAATGACCGTTTTCTTTATAAAATCTGATGAAAGTTTCAGATAAATTTTTATTGTTCCAGTAAGTATCATCTCTCTTAGCTCGTAATGGCTTTATGATCCCACCACAAACACAATTTCTTTTCTCTAGATCCTTATATTCCTTAAAACACTTTTCGCATGCTATTTTTGACATGGTTTTTTGCTTATTGTTCTAAAGATAAGCCATTGATTAATAAAAAAATTCCATCAAAGCTATACTACTCGACAAAGCGAGGAAATTCAACCTTGATAATTAATAGATCAAATTGCCAAAATGTTACTTTTTGACCTCTCCCCCGCCAGAGTATGTAAAATCTAACCTGTTAATAAGGTTCAAATAAGTCGCTACGCTCCACTACGAAATACGAAACTGTACGAAAATACGAACAAGAAAAAAAGAAAACCACCAGTTAATCACCGGTGGTCTGACTTGTGGCCAATCCCTCGGTCCATCATTTCTTCTATAGCAGATATGTCCGAAGAATCAAAAAACAGCCTAGTCGAATAATCTCGAACGATTTTCTTTAAAAGAAGTTCGAACAATTGCAGGTGGGCCAATAATAAGTGGTGCTGAAGTCTAAGAATAACCAAGAACTCTCGGGCAGGGATACGCAGGTCTTGTGGCAGGGCGTTCTCAATAAAGGCTTCCTCATCAACTTGTTCGCCCGCTCTTACTTTGACAATGTATTTTTCAGCAAATTCGCCCAAAAGCAAATCCTCTGGTGTTGGCTCGCCTTTGGGCTTAAGCATGGCGGCCATTGCTTCAAGGTCCTGCGACAACTGCATGGCAACTTCATGCCGATTGCCAACCATCGCCTGCCTCCATTTTGTCAAGCTAACTAAACTATATACTAATACTTTCTTTAGATCAAGCTGAGACCGATTTAAAAAGAAAACCACCAGTTAATCACCGGTGGTCTGGATAAGACGGTTGGCCGAAGCAACTCTATTTGAGGATTTCTTCTTTAAGCCGCTCGATATCGTGTGGAGCAAGTTTCATGTTACCGCAGGATTCACAGACCAAAAAGTCCATCTCTTCATTTACTGGCACAAAGGCGTCTATCCCTGTCTCTGCGAAATTTGCGTACTTCGCTCCCCTAACTGGCAAAGTGATCTTTAGGAATCTTACAGACCCGCATTCACATTTCATCGCCGTTTCACCTCTCTTGCTTCGGATTGATAACATTATATAAAAAAAGCGCTTAAATTACAAGCGTTCTTATGAAAATGTAATTAAAATTACAACTTAATCGTCTCACCGTCTTGGAGATGCTGGACATCACTTTTTTGAGTACTGGGGCTCTCTTGCGGCGAACCCATGTGACTCATCATCGTTGCTTTATCTTTTTCTAAATCTTCAGTATCCTCTATTTTCGCCGGCACCTCTCCCCCGCCTTCGCCAAGGCTTCGGCGGGCAGGCCCACTTTCCGCCTTCGCTAAAGCTTCGGCGGACAAGTCGGTTGGTTTGGGCTCGAGTGCTGCCAAGCGTTCTTTCATCCAATCCGGCGTTTCTTCCATTTGTTTTTTTAATTTTTCTTGGACAGTGGCCTCGTCCAAGGGCTGGTCAGCCGTTCCCCCACCAAAATACCAACGAACATCACCCGGGGCTTGGATTTCGCGATAATAAGTCTCCCCTATTTTGGGCGGAATTTTGGGAATGCGCTCGCGCTCGGCTTTGGTTAAAATTTCTTCGACTTTCGGGAGCTCAGTCAATGAAGCCATTTTTTCCTCAACATATTGGCGGTGTTTAGAATAATTTGTTCGGGAATGTTGGATGATTAACTCGCGGTTGGTGTTGGCCATTTTGTCCGGCGGCAAAGTCTTGGCCGAAAAGGCCGGACAAGTCACGCCATCAATCGACATTTTGACATAAATGTGATAGTTATCCAAATTGACCAAATCAACTTCTTCGAAAACCGGGGCATATTCTTGTTTTATAGCGGCCGCGTCAGGCGCGCCGACGCGAAAGGAAATCAGCGTCCCGCAGTTACCGAAAACCGCGGCCATGACTTCCTCGGACACTTGAGCAATGTATTGATTGGTCATAATAAGATTCAAGTGGTATTTTCGCGCCTGCGACAAAATGACGGCAAAAGAATCAGTCGCAAAGTTTTGGAACTCGTCGACGTACAAATAGAAATCACGACGCTCTTCTTCGGGAACGGTGGCGCGCCGCATGGCCGCCAGCTGGATTTTGGTAATCATCATTGAGCCCAAAAGAGCCGAAGCATCTTCGCCAATCTCGCCAATTGACAAATCCAAGAAAAGAATTTTGCCTTTGTTCATAATCTCTTCAATTTTGATAGTTGATTTTGGCTGACCAACAATATTCCTGATGGTAGAAGAGGATAAAAACTGACCGACTTTATTTTGGATTGGGGCAATCGCTTCGGTACGGAATTTTGGATCATATTTTTCAAATTCATTGACAAAGAAATCTTTAATCACCGGGTCTTGAATTTTTTCGATGACACGATTACGAAAATCTTGATCAACTAAAATTTTAGTAATCCCGAGCATCGTCGCATTCGGATAATCGAGCAAGGCCAAAATTGTATTTCGAAGGATATACTCTAGACGCGGACCCCAGGATTCACCGAAGATTTTTTTAAAAATCCCGACGACACCTGAAGCGACAATATTTTTAAGTTCCGGATCAACATTTTCCAAGGGATTAAAACCGATGGGAAACATCCGGTCGGCCGGAGAAAAAACAACGACATCTTTGATTCTTTCGGAGGGAATAAAATTGAGTAATTTTTTAACTAAATCGCCATGGGGATCAACGACAGCCACACCTCTTCCCTCGCGGATATCATCAATAATCATATTCTCCAGCATCGTTGTTTTACCAGTGCCAGTTTTCCCGATGGCGTACATATGATAACGACGGTCAGCCAGTTTGATGCCAAATTTATGCATCAGGTGGCGATAATCGGTTTTGGCAAAAACAGTTAGCTCTGCGCTCAGTACATTTTCCTCAATAGGTAAATTAGAAGGCGGCTCGCCTTTTTTTGAGCCAGCCCAAACAATGTTGGGTGTTTGCACGGAAATATTTGGCAAGTGAAAAATTGAAGCTAACTCTTCGATGTTTAAAATATTTCCCGGTTCAAGAAAGGCTCGATAACGATATTGGTCATAGAAATCTAAAGATGTCCTGATTTCACCAGCTTGGAAACCATTCAAATTAAGCAAATTATATTGTTTGAAAGCGGCCACCGTTGAAATCAGTTTTGAGCGAGCAACATTGCCGTCAGTCGCCAACGCCAGCAGTCTGATTTTTGTCTCAAATCCCAGTTTAGTTGATTTTGTTTCCACCCCTTTTAAGCCCTCTTCAACGGTACCGGGAAGCTTGGCCTGTTCTTTGGGCGCTTCGGACTTGGCAGGAGCCGGGGTGGCGCCGCTTAAAATCGCATTGAAAACTGCGCCCAAGAACCCTAAGAAAGCGCCGAAAACTCCAACCATAATCCCCTGCTGGCTGGTGGCGCCAGATTTAACCGACCGGACATGGCCGATTCCCTTATTTTGCCACTGATCAGAAACTGGTTTGGCAAGAATTTGCAACCAAATTTCTTCACCTTTTTCCAGCTTTGATAAAACCCCGGTAATCCCGGCTAAAGGGTCAACTTCAAAATTAACAAAGGTTTTGATTGGATAAACATCTAAATTGGTCAAGGTTAGTTCAGTACCGGCTAATTTTAGGGCCCCTTTTTTGATGCTTTCTTGTTCTTCAAGAGTATAATCATCAACTTGAGTAATTTCCGCGGTCGGATACTGTGAATAAATTTGACCTTCAACAAAATCTTTTAATTGGGCGGGTGTATGAACGTAAAATTGGATATATTTTTCTCTAGAGGCAATTTCAAAAGAAAAAAAATCTTGAAATTGGCTTTCGCGGCAGAAGATTCCATGAAGGGCGGCAAACATTTGCTCAGCCGCGAGCGGCGTTTTTTCATTATTTTTCGGGACGAGAATTCTCAAAGTAAAAAATTTTAGATTAGCAAACCATCGCATTTTCGCCTTGGTCGCCCGGCCACGCAAAATCAAAGTTATCAAGACAATCGGCACGCCAATCACAATGGCGTACATGATTCCCTTGTAAATTAGGCTACCAAATATTTCCATGGTTACTTTTTCCTACTGACAGATGTCGTTCCTTTTGGGCCGAGACAATTTTCAATTGCCGCCCAATCACTTTCCCCGATTTTGGGGATGATAATTGTCACTTCGTCACCAGCTTCGGCATGATAATAAGTGACCGAGGCCTTAAGACAATTGTATTTCTTGCCCGCGACGGCCACTTTGTAATTTCCGCCGGTTTCGATCAATTTACCAATAATTCTTTTGCGTTCAACTGGCCCGATTTGTTTGAAAATAAAAGTGCCGTCAGGCGCGATCGTTAATTTTAGCTTATCACCTGGAAGTAATTTTGATTTTGAGGCATAATTCGGCGGCACCGGAAATTTTTTACCCAGGGCATCAATCATTTCCTCGCCATCAAAAACGCCCTCAACAATGGTGTTAGGACCATTATGCCCAAGATTACCTTCTTCTAAGCCGATCGCCTGCTCTTGATAAACCTGCTCAAAAAGAATCCTTTTGGCCGCGGCCACTTTGCTTTCCGCTTCATCAAGTAAGATTTTTAATTCTTTTAATTTTTTGTCAGATGGCTGCATTTAATCCTTTCTTACCACAAAATTAACAATAAATCAATTCACAAATTCCTTATCGGCTCGTTAACCCCAGAGCCGGGTGTCTCGCCCATCGATTGCAGTTGGACCGCCAGTTCCGCTTCAACCTGACTCCTTGGCCTAGCATGAGTCTGGCGGGAAAAGGTCCTCGCCTGCTCTCTAATCTGGGAAGAAGCAACTTCGGCCGATTTTATGCCGCGCATACTGAAAGGTTTGGAAGGTGTGCCATCAATAAGTAGCTTAGTATAGGTATTGAATTTATCTAAATTGGCCAAATCATCAATTGAAACCCCGGGAAATTCTTTGACCATAAACTCGGCATCAGCGGCGCCGATACGGTAACAAATCATTGTCCCAGCGTTACCAATAACCGCATCGCGGATTTTTTCCGTAAGTTGGGCAATATATTGATTGGTAATCGCCAAATTAAGCCGGTATTTTCTGGCCTCAGAAAGAATGCTGGCAAACGAATCAGTGGTAAAGTTTTGGAATTCATCAACATACAAATAAAAGTCGCGGCGCTGATCTTCAGCAATATCGGCCCGCGAAAAGGCTGCCATTTGAATTTTAGAAACCAAAATCATGCCTAAAAGATTAGAATTGACATCGCCAATTTTCCCCTTACTTAAATTGATGAAAAGAATTTTACCCTCGTCCATTACTTGTCTTAGATTAAAAGAGGATTTCTTCTGGCCAATAATATTGCGCATCAGGTCGTTCGTCATAAATCGGCCAAACTTGGAAATAAAATAATTATACATTTCCGACTTATGAAAATCAGCGGTTTTTGCCAGTTGCTGGGTCCAAAAGGCCTTGACAATCGGATCGCCCACCGAAGAAATAAGCCGAGTTCGAAAAGCGTCGTCAGTGAAAATCCGCGGCACATCAATTAAGGTTCCTCCGCCGGGCTGATTCATAATGGTCAAGGCCGCATTGCGAAACCAATGTTCCCATTGAGGACCAACTATCCCCATTTGGGTCGGATCAAAAAGTTTATAGAAAATTTGGATCGCCTCCTGAATAAGAAAGTCCCGTTGGTCAGCCGTCTGCCACTCGAGGAGATTTAAGGCCACGGGGTTTTCCGTATCCGAAGGATCGAAGAGAATTACATCGTTGATTCTTTCCTGAGGGACTTTGCCCAAGAGGTCTTCGATGGCGTCACCTAAGGGATCAACAAAACAGCAGCCTTTCCCCTCTTGCATGTCTTGCTCGAGCATATTAGAAAAAAGAGTGGTTTTACCAACACCAGTTTTACCAATCATGAAGAGATGACGGCGCCGGTCGTCGGGTTTAATCCGAACCGGTTTTTTTTCTCCTCGATAAACGCTTTCACCCAAAATTACGCCTTCAGTTGGTAGATTCGTTGGCGGCGGCATCTCTTTAGCTTGGGCCCAAGCAATGTTGGGACTTTCGACGTATTGCGTCGGCAAATGCCAGACTGAGGCCAATTCTTCAGAATTAAGAATCATTCCTTTCCCGATAAAGCGTCGCAAAATGTAATCACGAATAACCTCTCCTTTAGCGATTTTTGCCTTAAAACTATTGAGTTCAGGAGTGGAAAATTGACCGAAGGCGGTGGTGATGTTTTTGAGATTAACCATCGCCTCATGGGGAGAAGGTGCGACAACAACAATCCTAATGTTGGTGCCAAGACCGGTTTTGGCGGCCTTTTCATTGAGGGCCTTAAGCGTCTGTTCCTGCATCGGGGTGAGTTGTATTGGCTGCTTGAAGTCAGGGCCGAGCGTTTTGGGGTCCGCGGCGCTACTTTTTGAACCATGAAAAACGCCGTCAAGGAGATCAAATAAAAAATGAAATATCTTCATATACCAGGTTTCGGAAACCAAGGATTTCCCCTGTTGAATCTTATGAGCGGCGATCCCGGCGGCTTTTCGCCAATCGTCAAGGATGGGTTTGACAATAATTTGGATAGCCGCGCCAGAACCTGCCCCCAGTTTTGATAAGGCGTTAGTCAAAGAGTTTAAGGGGTCGGCTTCAAGATATTTATAAGTGCGAATCGGGAGGATAAATTTTTTATTGAGCCGAAAATTACAAGCAAGCATCTCACCTTGGCGGGATTTAAAAATATTGGGGATAGCCGCTTTTTGAATTTGGGCCGTCGGATAAAAAGAATTAATCTGTTTTTCGATGATGCTTTCAATCTCACGAGGCGCAATACAGAAAAATTCCAGTTTATTATCTAAAGAAATGATTTCTAAGGCAATTTGGTTTTGGAGACCGTATAATTTTTTCTCGAAACTGCCTTCGTAAAGATGACCAAGAGAGGCAAAAAACTGATCAGCCACCCCAATAGTTTCCCGAAAATCCTTGGGCGGTTCGTTCTGTTTAGGCGCTTGAGGAGTCCTTGGGATGCTGATCTGAAAAATGGTTAAATTTTTAACCCTTTTAAGCTCGTGCTTAATTTTATTGGCCTTATAAACTGAATAAATAAGGTAGGATAAAATAAAAACAAAAAGTCCAAATCCGCCGGTAATTAAAATGTTAAAGAGATCGCTTCCGACTTCCAAAAATCCTCCTTATTAGTTTTGATTTTAAGATAGGGTCTGATTTGTCTCGATTAATCTTCTAGTCAGATCGTCAGCTCCCGCCGCATCAATATCGCCAGCAGTAATATCTCCTTCCCTGATGGCTGACGGCGGGGGCGGTGTTGAGACTAATTTCGCCGGTTTGGCAGGTTCCTCGCCTTCTTGAGGCGGTGCCTCAATCACCATCTCCGGGATTTCTTCAGGGACTCTTTCCGCTTCTCGTGGTTGAGATGGCTCTGCCCCAAGAGGAACTTCCGGCGCCGGTTTGCCTTCAACAGGTGGTGGCGGCGCTGGCGCTTCCGGACCCTTACCTATACCAAATTTAACAGGACTGTTCACAATCCCTCCTTCACCCTGTTAAATCCGCTAGCGCGATGCGAAGCAATTTAACAGGGTAAAACTAATCTCTAACCATAATTATACTACTATTGATATTAATAGCAAAGTAAACTGAAAAGGCCGCCCCATGATGAGCCGGCCTGAATCAAGAACTCTTCTGTTGTGGGAGGGGTTTTGGTGACTCCTCTGGCTGTTCTGGAAAGATGAAATGAGGCCAGAGGAAACTCGAGGCAATGAAAGTGATGATGACAATGACCAAGAGCCATGGCTGGCTTATCCCCAGGGAAAGCCAGCGCGGGGCCTCGCGACCGATAAAAAACGCCAGCGTCGAGGCCAGGAATACAAGTGTCAGAATTATCAGAATCAGGAGAAAATTCACCCTTTTCATTGACGGATCAACTCCCTGAAGGGATAGGTTTTCTCGGGTAATAACGTGGAAAATGGCGGTTCTACTTCGGGCTCAGGGTTCGGTGACAACGGTTGGCCATTACTGACTTCAACAGAGATAATGAAGACCAACACTGAGATCTTGAAGATGACGAAGAGGATGGTCAGCCAGAACCATTCCATTGGGTCACCTTTCCCAGCTTATTTACCGAGATTAGGATTATATCAAAAAAGGAATCACCTTGTCAATATCAGATGATGTGTTTAAATTGATTTCCGAATTCTTTTTATGAGTTCATTGATTAACCATAAGTTATGCAACGAGGCCAATCTCATGCCGAGCATTTCGTTGGATTTAACCAGATGACCAATATATGCTCTCAAGTAGCCATGAGAGCACGCCGGACAGTGGCAATTTTTCATAATTTTCTTCTTATCCTGGCGATATTGGGCTTTTCGAAGATCAAGTTTACGAAAGTTTTGCCAATTTGAGGTTACCCACACTGTTCCGTGACGACCCAGGCGGGTCGGTAAAACACAGTCAAACATGTCAAAACCCCATTTGACGGCTTCAATAATGTCGGCTGGCTCCCCTACCCCCATCAAATAATGAGGTTTGTCTTTGGACAGCAGGGGTCCGAGCCATCTCATGACCTTGTACATATTAGTTTTACCTTCACCGACGGAAACACCGCCAACAGCAATGCCGTCGAAACCGAGAGAGGAAATATATTTGGTGGAGATTTCGCGCAAATTTTTATAAGTTGAACCCTGGATAATGCCGAAGATGGCCTGTTTGGGATTTTTAAATCTTTGCCAAAAATCGATTGAGCGCTTGGCCCAATGATGAGTCATTTCCAAAGATTCGCGGGCACGCTCAAAGGTGGCGGGAAATTCCGTACATTCATCTAAAACCATAACGATATCTGAGCCCAGATCTTTTTGAATCTCTAAAACCTTTTCCGGAGAAAAGAAATGTTTGGAGCCATCAAGATGCGACTTAAACCAGGCACCATCAGCATTAACATTGACCAATGAGGCCTCCTCGATTGCTTCTGAATATTGCCGGAAATTTTTACCCAGCGAAAAAACTTGATAACCACCGGAGTCGGTTAAAATTGGTTTTGACCAGTTCATAAACTGGTGGAGCCCGCCCGCCGGGCCAGAGGCCCCTCTGGGCCGGAGGCCAAATTTCCTGATTTCCTTTTCGCCTGGTCGAAGATATAAATGATAAGTGTTAGCTAAAATCAGCTCATAACCGAGTTTTTGGAGTTCTTCGGCTGAGACACCCTTGACCGCGCCCACCGTGGCACACGGCATAAAAACCGGGGTTTGGACCTTGCCGTGAGCGGTCTGGAGCACCCCACGTCTGGCTAGACTATTTTTGGCTTTTTTGGTGATTCTGAAAATATTCATTAGCTGTTAGTTTACCATGGATTTAACCATATTGAAAGGGGGTTATCCACGGCACTATGTTCCAGTGCTTTAGATAACCCCTTGGGGTTTGTGCGGCCTAAGACCGCACGAGTTGCTGCTCCGAACCTTTCCCGTCGCCTGGTTCATTACCCTCGCCTCCGCGCTCCTGGTTGAGAATCCGCCGGATCTCCTCGAGCTTCTGGAGCTGGATTCCGAGCTCTACGAGCTCGGTCTCGCTGGTGCTTAAGGAACGCTTTTGAAGGATCAGGACCCTTTCGGTGGCCTGAATGACCGCTTGGATCTCCAGGATCTGATCCGGACCACGAGTTACGCCCAGAAGTCGGAGTTGACCGTAGCGCTCCTGCTCCTTATCGGCAATCAGGAGGCGGCTGGCTTCGATCTTCTCGGTGATCCTTGTGCGTTCCTGTTGGGCTCTGCTGTTCTGCTCATTGACGAGATCGAGAAGAGTGTTGATGTTGGCAAAACTCAATCTCACTCTTCGACGGCGATCCCGCCTAGCAATCAGAGCTTCGACCCTGGCAATAAACACCTCCAGGGTACGGCTGAGGGGAATCCGTAGTCTCTTGCCGGGAGGCCGGACAACGAGACAGACTCCGAAGGCGAGGATGTTGCCCAGAGGGAAGGTTCGGAGCTGGCCGAACGTCTGCTCGACCATTGGTTCTTCCCCCTTTCTTGGACACAGCTGGTGTCCTTGATAGCAGGTATTGTATCATAGTTTGATTTCCTTGTCAAATATTTATGTTTTGTGGCGTTTTACGCAAAAACCCGCGGTTAGCGGGTTTTTGCTTGTTTATCTGGGCTGATAATAGTCAATTATAACACAATCGTTACTTTAATTCAACCTTGGCGCCGGCGGCCTCTAACTTTTTCTTGGCTTCTTCGGCTTTTTCTTTAGGAGCGTCTTTGAGAATTTCTTTTGGCGGCGCATCGGCAATATCTTTGGCTTCCTTAAGACCCAATTCTTGGTTAATCTCGCGAAGTGCCTTGATGACGGCGATTTTTTGCGCGCCAGAATCAGCTAAAACCACGGTATAATTGGATTTTTCTTCAGCCGCTTCAGCGCCCGAGGCAGCACCGCCCGCCGGAGCACCAGCCATGGATATAGGCGCAGCCGCAGACACACCAAAACGTTCCTCAAGAGCTTTAACTAATTCGGCTAATTCTACGGTCGTCAAGCCTTCGATATCCTTGATAAGATCCTTGAATTTGCCCGTAGGCTCCGGTTTTGGTTTTTCTTTTTTGGGCCTTTCTTCACTTTTGGCGCTGACCTCCGCCGCCTCTTTGGCCGTCTCATTATCGGTATTGACCGCTTCAACTTCGGCCGGGGTTTCTTCTTCGACACCCGCCGCTTCTTCGACCGCCGCTTCAGGCTGGGCCGTTTCATCTGGGCTGGCGGCGGTTTCCTCTTTGGAGGCTTCTTTTTCCATTTTTTCTTCAGCCTCAGCTTCTTTTTCCGCCTGTTTTTCTTGTTTTTTAACATCTTCGTCTGCCATAATGTTCCTTTCTAAAGTTTATGTTTTTGATTCCTTATATTGATTAAGAATAAAGACTAATGATCGTAAATTACCTTGTAAGGCGTTTAGCAACCGAGACATTGGCGCGTTCAAGGTGCCCACGAGCTTGGCGTACAATTCTTCTCGATCCGGAAGAACGGCCAATTGTTTGATCAAATCGGAATCAACAAATTTTTGGTCAATAATGCCGCCGACTAATTGTAGTTTTCCCATCTCTTTGGCAAAACCCACCGTGATTTTTGCTGGCATCACTTCGTCGTCAGCCGACCAAATCAGGGCAATCGGCTGATCAAGTAAAGCGTCATCCAATGATATTTTGGCTTTTTTTAGGGCGATTTTAAACAAAGAATTTTTTATCACCTCAAAAGCGATCCCCTGCTCGCGTAATTTTTTCTTTAAATCACGTTCTTCTTTGACTTTTAAGCCGGTAAAATTGACTAACAAAACCGCCTTTGATTTCTCCAATTGCTCACTAATTTCGGTGACGATTTGTTCTTTTTGTTCGCGATTAAGTTTCATAGTTTTAAAAATGTCCCGCCGAGCGAGACACGTTATAGTACCAAGTATAAGTATTTAGTTATCGGTTATCGGTATTATACAAATAACTGATAACCATATACTTTGTACTTTTTACTATTTATTGTGCCTCGATAGGACTTAATTAGCCCGCCGGGCAGAGCCCTCCTCCGGACAGAGTTCAGTCCTCTGGACGGCGTCTGGGCGGCGCCTATTTTCTTCGGCAATATTACTATAATATATTATGATTTTTTTGTCAAGAAAAGGGCGGAGTACCGCCCTGGTAGATGGGTCATGGGTTCATTGGGGCCAGCTCGCCCTTGGCAATTCTTTCGGCTAGCTTCCTGCCTTCTTTTTCGATAATTGCTAATTCTTTTTTGGTGATGTATCGAGCAAAAAGCTCTCCATATTCACTCCGGAAATTCTTGCCGAGGTACCAGCGTCTATCGATTGGTGACCGGTGTAAAGATCCACTTGCACCCAAGCAGAACAAAATATGATCGAGGAATTCTGACCAGGGTGTTGAAGTCTGGGTCGAAAATACCAAAGCAGCTAATAACTCGGGATGTCTCGTTTTTATTTTCTGGATTTCTTCAGCGAATCTACTGTTGCTTATCGCCTCAACTCCCTTTTCCGGCATTTGAGCGATTATTCCGATTATCGCGAAACGTGTTCGATCCGTATCCTTCACGCCTGTGGGCATCCTCTATTCCCCTTTCAACTCCTTTGGACAAAACTAAATACTATATTAATAATATTCAGTTTAACCCAAATGAGCTATGAAATACGCTAAACTTGGACTTTAATTCCTGGGCCCATGGTGGCGTGCAAAGTTACAGATACTATTTTATCTTGCGGAAGCGCGGCCAATAAGACTTGGAAATTTTCCTCTAAAATTTTGGGGGTGGCGGAAACTTTGCCAATAACCTGATGAATATTGCCGAAAGAATCGGTTTTATATTCAACTTGGCCGCCGCCTTCCAATTCTTTCTGGGTTTTGAGCGGATTGTCAGTAATGGTCCCTGATTTGGGGTTAGGCATTTTGCCTTTGGGACCTAAGATTTTGGCCAGTTTGGCAATCTTAGGCATCATTGCCGGCGTGGCCAGATAGATATCGGCCTCTGCCTTACCGGTTTTTTCGATATCTTTGGCTATTTTTTCATCAATCACGACAACCTTAACTGACTTGCCTGTCGGATGAGGATATTTGATAAGACCGCGGAGATTCTCCGGCTTGCCCGTCTTGGCAAGGAGACGAAGATGGACTTCAACATTACCATCGAACTTAGTTGAAGATGTTTTTTTGACAAGACCGATCGCCTCTGCCACATCGTATTTTTTAGTCCGCTCTATCAGTTTAATAATTTCTTGATATTTTTTAGAACGGATTTTAGCCTTGCCGACTTTGACCTTTTTTGGCTTCTCCTCGACTTCTATCTTTTCGGCTTTCTGGGCAGTCTCCCCTACTTCCTTAACTTTTTCTTCAGGTTTTACATGCCTAAAGGCGAATTTCTTTTCTTTAATCTTTTCTTCAACTTTTGATTTTTGATCTTTAATTTTTGATTTTTTCTTTCCGTGATGTTCGGCAATCGGGCCGCCGACTATTTCTTCAGTGTTCTCGCCAATGACTACTGGCTTCTGGGTTCCCATGGTGCGCTTCGCTTTCTATACGAAATTACGAATTGGGTACGAAAATACTAAAGAATTTTTTTCGTATTTTAGTAAATTTTCGTAGTTCGTATCTTACTTAATATTAATTGTTTGTTCTTTAATACCTTTACTTAAAGATTCTAACACAAAGCGAGATATCGCGTCAATAATTTTGGATAACTTCTCGGCTTCGGATTTCTCAAAATTTATCAAAACCCACTCCTCGGTGGGAATTTTTTCGGATTTCCCCACCCCAACCCGAATCCGCCAAAACTGCTCGCCGATTGCCTGGATTATCGACTCAATGCCTTTATGTCCGGCCGATGTCCCACCTAAATTAATTCGGACTTTGCCGAATTCCAAATCAACATCATCATGAATTACCCAAATATCCTCGCTATCAACCTTCCAATAATCCTTACATAACTTTACCGCTCGTCCAGAATTGTTCATAAAAGTTTGGGGTTCGACTAATTTTATTCGATTTTCTAAGTCGCCCATCTCGGCGAAACGCGATTCATAATGCGGCTCTGAACGCCACGCATTCAAAACCACTCCCCTCTTTGCGGCGATTTTATCAAGGATCATAAACCCGATATTGTGACGAGTTTTTTCATATTTTTCGCCTGGGTTTCCCAAGCCAACAATTAATTTCATAGTTTTATATTACCAATACATTATGATAAAAGAAATGGGCGCCCTTGGGGCGCCCGCGTAAAGAGAAAGGGAGGACTCGACAGGGCTGCCAGACCCATGTCCTGACGTCAACAGAGGGAGCTTCCTCCTAGTCAGGCGTGTCGGAAGCGCGGAATTGCAGCCAGGGCCTTCGCAGGACCTTGCGGCCCTCTTCCGATATTACCACTTCTGCCAAGTCCTCCCAAAAACAATCACTTGTGATTTTAAGTATAGCACTTTTATACAAAAAAGTCAATATATTTGACTGGTGAGTACTTTATGCTCCCAATTTGGAAAGAATAATAATCAATTTCAAACCCCAAGTTTTGAAATTATAAATATCACCATAAATCCTAAAACAGTAAGAATCGAAACCCAAGACCCGCTTTCTTTATAGGCCTCCGGCATCATCGTTGAAGCGAGCATCGCCAGAATCGCCCCGGCGGCGAATGATTCGAACGTTGCGGCTAAATTAGACGAAAGATTAGCAAATAAAGTGTATCCCAAAATAACAAAGATTAAACTGACCAAGGCAACAATAATCCAAGTAAACATCACTTCTCGAAATGATTTCTTGGCAACTTTAAGATCAAAGGCAGAGGAGATGGCTTCAGGCAGGTTGGAAAGAAAAATGCCGACTAATACCAGTATCCCAAGGTTTTTATTTAACAATAAACCCAACCCCAAGGCGATTGATTCCGGAATCCCATCGAGCGTCGCCCCGAGCACTATCCCCCACCCTGATGAACTTTCAACGTCATAATATTTTTTATGTCCTCGGCCGCCGATTTTAATGATAATAAAATCTCCCAAAACAAAAAGAGTACCGCCGATGATAAATCCAATAATCGAGTTATCAAATCCACCCAGTCGAAATGACTCTTCCATGAGCCCGAAAGTTAAAGCGGCAATCATCGCCCCCGCACCAAAGCCCGAAATCGCGCCAATTATCTTTGCTTTGACGTGAAATTTATAACCGATTGCGGCGCCAACAATCAAAGGCAGAATCGATAAAAATCCGTATAAGATAACACTAGTCATAATAAGTTTACATTCCTGGGATATTTAAATCGCCGGCGATTGTCTTCATTTTTTCCGCGGCAACGGCTTGGACTCGCGAGACGCACTCGGCAATCGCTTGCTGGAGCGCTTTTTCCAGTTCCTGTTTTTTAGCCGGCGCCAGCATTGATTCGTCAATTAAAACTTCTTGAATATGTTGTTCGCCGTTAAAAACAACGGTCAC
>Ga0315280_10003124_pt1 | contig 25812 bp, 35 predicted proteins | sample YL17G06_40_MG_FD_203697 | JGI IMG/M metagenome (GOLD analysis project Ga0315280, IMG submission 203697) | Sediment microbial communities from Yellowstone Lake, YNP, Wyoming, USA - YL17G06_40 | ecosystem: Environmental > Aquatic > Freshwater > Lake > Sediment | place: USA: Wyoming | collected...
CTGTTAATCACTAGGTCGGAGGTTCGAGTCCTTCCGGGGGAGAATAAAGACTTACACCATAATTACTTAGAAAGAGGCTCCCAACGAGGGGGCCTTTTGTTCTTGCAAATCCCTATCGAAAGGTCTAAAATCTGAACTGGAGGAAGCCGATGCGATACCCTAAGCCGTACAAGCCGAAAGGCCAGCCGTATTATTACTTCTGGTATCGAGATCGCCATGGCAAGCGCCGCATGAAATCTACGGGCTGCGAGCGCGCCTCCGATGCCCATGATGAGGTTCGTCGATTCATCGACGCGCTAGGCCAGCGCTCAGCCGGCGTCACCTTCGCTGAGTATGCCCGCCCCTATTTCCTTTGGGATTCCTGCCCCCGCGTGCGCCGGCGCTTGGAGGAAGGCAAACAGATAGGCCGCACTTACGTTCGCAGGAGCCGGGCGCTTCTGGACAAATGGGTGATCCCCGACGCCTTCAGCTCTCTGCTCCTCTCGCAGATTACGCGCGGCAATCTCCTGGACCTGCGCGCCCGCCTGCGGCTCCTGGTCGCCGGGCCCAACACCCTAAACAAGACGATCGCGGCGGTAAAAACCGTGCTCTCGGAGGCCGCTTTCCGAGGGGACATCTCAAGCGATCCTGGGGCCAAGGTCGGCAACATCAAGTACGCGCAGCGCGAACGCGGGGTATTCACGCCGGAGGAAGTGCGGGAGCTGCTTGCGGCGCGCCCCGGACCTATGGGCCAAGATCCGCGGCTCGATGCCGCGCTAACCCTGTTATTCTCGACAGGATGCCGCGTCGGGGAGCTGCGCGCCTTGCGCTGGGAGGCTATCGATCTGAAGACAGGCCGCGCGCGCATCCATCAGGCCTTCCAGGATTCCACTACCTTAGGCCCGGTCAAATGGAATAAGCCCCGAGAGATCGTGATCCCGGCATTCGCCCTAGATCGCCTCAGAACCTTGCGCGAGGCATCGAAGGATAGCCAGCCGCAGGATTTCGTCCTTGCTGACGCCGCCGGCCGGCCGCTTGGAATCGAAGGCCTGAAGAATGCCTTCGAGCGCACCCTGCAGGCGGCGGAGGGCTTTAGGCGCGCCGGACGCTGGCTCACGCCCCACTCCTGCCGGCATTCGCTCAACACGGCTCTGCTCGCCTCCGGGCTTTCTCCCCTTCTCGTGCAGACTTATTTGGGCTGGAGCTCGCAGGAGTCGCGCATCTTGAGCCGGGTGCAGGCGCAGTATACCCATCTACAGCTCCTGCGGCTGGAGGACGTGGCGGCCAGGATCGAGGAATTATTCGGTCAGACCAAGGAAGCCAAAGGTTCTATCTTACCTATCTGACTGAGCGCGCGGAAAAAAGTAAGCAAGCAATTCCTTATACCATCGACATTTGGAGCGCTACTTACTATCTTACCTAAATTACCGATTCCTACACACAATCCTATAGAACATCATTGACTTCATTAAGGATGAAAGAACTTACCAAAATTACAATTTCTAGAAGAAGAAGAAGAAGAAGAAGAAGAAGTAGAAGTATAGTAAGTAATAGTAATATAGTATTATGGCATATAGAATTAGCTGCTTACTTTTTTGCTTACTTTTTCTATTACTTATTGGTTATTGGCAAGCAAGAGCGCGATTGCTTTCTTTATGACATCTCCTTGACCCACTCGGCGATTCTCGGTCGCGCTTAGCTGAAAAGCTAAACGCCGAATCTGCTCTACTACTTCTACTTCGAGTTGATAGGACATTGTGCATTTCCCATTTGGCCGTAATATTTGATTCATAATATTAGCTTACCATAAAGGATACATTATATCAAGCTGGGGAACGATCTGAACGGGTTCAAGACGCCGGCCGGATTCGAACCGGCGCATAAAGGTTTTGCAGACCTCTCCCTTGCCTCTTGGGTACGGCGCCTTGGATTCCTATTTGACAAATCCCCACATATTAGTATACATCTGATTACTATACATCTGTTTAAAAAATCGCTCAAAAAAAACAAAAAAAGACGATTCCCGCTTGACAAATCCCCACTGTGGGGATATATTATGGGTATGAATATCAAATACGCCAGAAGCGTAGGAGGTAGAGAGATGACAGTGATCAGGGAATACGGTGAGTTCAATCAGCGGCGCTACGGCAACCCGTGGGTTGCCATCGTGGACAAGGCGACGGGCAAGCTGGATTTCACCGTGCGGGTGGGCGGATACACCGGCGCTTACGGCAAGGGCGAGGCGGGCCAGCTATACCTGACCGAGCCGGTCGAGGGCGCCGTGTATGCCATCGGGCAGAAGGACTACCGGGGAAACAACGGCGGCTACGAGTATGTCAAGTATGTCGGCGGCCAGTTCGTCCCCGTCGAGAAGACTGGCCTCATCGCGGCGCTACAAGGCTGACCAGTATGGGGGCGGGTGCAACTCCCGCCCAGCCCTATATCCCGCCGTAGGGCGGGACATCAAATGCGGCAAAGCCGCAGGAGGTACACGAGTATGGCACGGTATCAGATGCATGATGGGACGGTGGTGGACACCGCCAATGCCAGCGCGCATTGGGATGAAGACCAGGATTTCGACGGGAGCAACCGCATTGGGCGCAGCTCCCGCAGCCAGTGGCACGACCAAACCCTCTATCGCTCGCGGAAGGGACGCTATTACATCGAGTACAGATCGCGCGTGCAAGGCGAGCAAAATCACGTGGAGTGGGTCAGCCCTGAGCGGGCGGCGGCCTGGCTGGTGGTCAACGAGCATGAGCTACCCGAGGAGCTAGCGAGGTTTGCCGAGGAAGTATCCGAGTAAATCAATGCGCCGGGGCACCTCAGAGCCGGACCCCGGCGTCGTCGCCATATGAATCGCAATATGCCCAATCCTAGCCAGGAGCAGATACGCGAGGCCATGCGCATCCTCAGGGCTATTCCAAGCGCTCGCCGTAGCGAGCAGAGCCGCATTAATGGGCGCAAAGGTGGCCGGCCCAAAAAGAAGCCGCAACCTTGACGCTATGGTGCGCACGTCGTATTCTCAATCCATGGCCTCAGTTTTCCGGCATCTGGGCGGCCATTTACTAAATATGGACTTCCGGGAGCTCGGCAAGCTCTACCTGTTCTTTCGCCGCTACCCGGTCCTCGCCCGCAAGGCTACCGCGCAGCTCCTGAACGATTTGGGCTTCGCTTGGCGGCCGCTGGCCGTCACAACCCTGGCCAGCCGCCTGATTATGCGCAATCCGCGATTCATCCTAAGCCGTATGCGCGTCCAAAAGACCGCGGCGGGCCCGATCGAGCGCCAGGCGGTCACCATAGGCAGTACCATCGTCAGGGGCAAGGGCGGCAATATTACCTTCGACGGCTTCTATAGCCTGCAGACAGGCCGAGATCCCCAGCGCAACAGGACGCTAGGCTTACTTGCCCGCGGCGGGGATAAGCGCGCCCAAGCCCGCCGGCAAGGCAAGCTCAACCCTGCGGATGATATTCCCAAGCCCCAAGATTGGGACGATATACCCCAGCCTTCATCCGCGCGCAGGGCGCAGGCCATGATCCGAGCGGTGGCTGATACTACGGCCTACGGCAAGCGGCTGCTGCTATCTAAGGGAGACAGCGCCGGCATGGCCCCTGGCCTATATCGGATCAAGCGCCGACGCGGCTATCTACTGCCCAGTACGGGGAGGAGCGCCCCGCAGCTTGCCATCGTGCAGCACTTCGGCCGCCGGCCTCGCGGGCAGCGCTGGCAGTGGATGCAAGCCTCCCTTAAGTGGCTGCTCGGCCACGCGCCGATAGCCAGCATGTGGCAGCGGGCGATCGGCAGGGTCACGCAGCAGGCAATCAGCCAATCGAAGGTACTGTGACGATCCGCCGCCGGCCAAAGCGCGTCTTGTCGCGACGCCCGGCCATGCGGAAATAGCGCCGAATTGTGCTTGTAACATTTTGACAATTCGTGCACGCCGTGCTACATTGTATTCCGTGGCCAAGCTCAACGCCGCCCAAGCAGAGCAAATCTATCCGGTATCCCGCATGACGATAGGCCGCTGGATCAAGAGAGGCTACCTCGCGGCGGATATTCATGGGCAATTCGATGAAGAAGCCCTAAAGGTCGCCTTGGCCTCCAAATCCTCGCGCGGCCGCAAGCTCAGAAGGCAAGCAGGTCCTGCTCCCGGCGGAAATAGCATAAATCGGCGATATACCTCAGCCGACGTGATCGAGGAGGGCCACCGGGTCCGCAATGCGCTTAATAAGGCCAAGGCTATTCATGAACAGCTGCGGGTGCGGATCGCCATAAGAAAGATGATTCCGTATAAGATCGCACAGCAGGCGTTCCTGCAGCTTGGCGGAGTGCTGGAGGTCCAATTTCGCATGTTTAGCGAGCGGGTCGGCGAAAACCTATACGCCGCCGTACAGTCGGGAGAGGCTCTGCCGGCTTTCCGGCTCCGGCTCCAACAAGAGATCGACGCCTCCATGCGCTCCGTGCTCGCCATGGTCCAGCAGTCCGTGGAGAGTATGCGCCAGGAGGAAGGCGCGCCTTGAATCTCAGTCTTATCCGATCATCCCTGCAGGCGGAAGGCGCTTGGCCATTCGATATCCACATCACTTGCTCGGGAGCCGAGGAGCTCCCGCTTGAGGCGCTAGAGGATCTTCAGGGCAATCTCAAACAGCGCACTGAGGAGGACATCATCAAGATCCTGCGCAGCATTCGTCAGTATGGCTTTAGCTTCCCCTTTTTCTATTGTTCCCTTGACGGGCATCGTTACTGCATGGATGGCCACGGGCGCATCATGGCATTATCCATTTATCGCAGGCTCGGCGGCTCGCTGCCGAGCCTGCCCTGTTGTCGGATTGAAGCGCGCGACCTGAAGGAAGCCAAAAACAAATTGCTGCGGATGAACTCGCGATATGGCGCCATCAACTCGGAGGCCCTGCTGGAGTTCATCGATGACCTCGACCTTAATCCCGATGACCTATCTTTGCCGGACGTGGATATGGACGCGCTGGTCCCTCTGTCCTTAAGCCTCATCGATAACAGCCAAGAGGAGGATACAAGGACCGGCCGCACGAAGCCGGGTCACGGCGCAATGGTCGTCACCATCGGTACTTTTAGCGAACTGGTGGACATGGCAATCGGCAGCCAGATAATCAAGCTCATCGGCGAGCGCTATGAAGGGCGGCGCATTGAAGGGTTCTTCCGCGAATGCCTGCGGTTTATTACCTGACCAGCCGCGAAGGCGCATCCATGTATACGGCCTCCGCGATCCGCCACTTCATGCGGCTGGCCGGGATCGAGGAGGTGGCCGATCAGGAGCGGGCAGAGGCGATATGGTGCTCCATCTGTGATCCCGATGAGCTACCGGTGCTCAGGCGCGCCAGGCAAATGGCCGCCGGTCGGCCGGTGATCATGGGAGGATTTGAAGCCTATTTCCCCTACCCTTATCTGGCATGGGCGGATTATATAGTCATGGGAGCGGCGGAGGGTTTCGTCGAGGCGTACGGCCGCGATCCGCGCGACGCGCTCGCCCTCGATAATGTAGTGAGCCGCCTCCGGCCCACGGGGGAACCGGACTACCGCATCCGCTATGACCGCTATCCGCTCGTGCGCATGGCGGGCGGCAATCGCTATTACTACATGGGCTCCCGGGGATGCCATCGCAAGTGCCGCTTTTGCGCCACGAGCTGGACGCAACCCTATAGCCGCAATAGCGATCGCGCCATCAGGGCCGCCGTGCGCCAGGTCGAGAGGCAGCCTCGCGGCAAACTGACTCTGATCGGCAACGATAGCCGCAATCTGATCAGCTCTCCCGCGGTGGCCGCCCAATCGGTGACCGTAGAGGACTATCTGCGCGATCCCGAGCGCTATCGCTCAAGGATGCTGCATTTCGGGATCGAGGGTTGGACGGAGGAGGAGCGCCGCCGGCTGGGGAAGCCGATCCCCGATGATCATCTGCGCGAGCTGCTGCGGGTGACGAAGAGGTTGCGGCAGAGGTGTGAATTGTTCTATATCGTTTTCCCCGACTGGGGCGAGGAGCGCCTTGCGCATCTATATGACTTGCTGCCATGGGATGTCGAGCTGGCGCCGCAAATCTATCTGAAGATGACCTATTTCGACGCCTGTCCTCATACTCCGCTGGCCGATCAGGCCATAAGTCCGGTATACTGCGATACCCAGGGAATGTTCTATCGGCTTAATGCGCGGTGCAAGCGCATCCGCATTTTCCCTACGCGCTCGATGGCTCGATCGGCCTGGCGGACGTGCCTGCACCGCGCGACGAGCGAGGAGGCCGAGCGTCTGGGCGTACAGCCCACGGATGTCAATCGGCCGGAATCGTTTGACTTGTTCCGCGCCCGTCTCAGGCAGCTGGGCCTTGAGCCCCTCCTCAGCCGGCACGTAGACTGGTCTGGCATTCACGTGAGCACGAGTTAAGATGGACGAGCAATCCCGCGTCGCCTTCACGCCCGAGGAGTGGCAGATCGGGATCCAGAACCAACTGGAGATCCTGCGTATGCTCTGGCAGGAGCATCCCAACCTCACGGTGAGCGAGTATGCCGAAAAGAAACGGATAATGCCCCCAGGCACCCCTTACCCGGGCCAATGGCGCAACAGCCTGACACCCTATCTCGTCGAGCCCATGAATAATATGTGTCCGCAATCGCCCATCCGTCATACCGTCATCATGGCCGGCGCCCAGGTCGGGAAAACCGCGGCCCTAGAGAACGTGCTGCTATATTGGATGGATTACGAGCCGACGGCGATCCTATTCATAAGCGCCACCGATGATGCGGTGCAGGCCTGGGCCACCAAACGCCTGGAGCCCGCGCTGGACTCCTGCGGCCTGCGTGAAAAGTTCGCGGGAAAAGGTAGGCGTACCGGAGATAACGCATATGCCAAGGAGTTCTACGGTGGATGGCTACGCCTGGCCAGCGCGCAGGCCGCGGCGAGTCTCCGCGCGGATAGCGTGCGCCTGCTGATTCGGGATGAAATCGACGGGGCGCCCATAGAACTGAAGACCGGAGAGGGCGATTGGATGAAAGTCTCGGCGGCCCGCACGCGCGCTTGGGGCAGTCGAGCGAAGATCCTCGACGTATCTACGCCGAAACTTATCGATGCCTCGCTGATCAGCGAGGCCTATGAGGCGGGAGACAGGCGGAAGTACTTCGTGCCTTGTCCTTTCTGCGGCAGGGAGCAGATACTTGAATGGGAGCGTTTCCGGCCCGTGATGAGGGACGGCCTCCTTGAGGACGCGGTATATGAATGCGAAAATCGGGAGTGTCGGGCGGAGTTGCATAATCACCACAAGACGCAGATGCTGGCGGCCGGCCGCTGGGTGCCGACCGCCCGATCCAGCTCGTCGGACATACGATCATATTGGCTCCCATCGCAATACTCGCCCGTAGGCATGTATTCATGGTGCGACATGTATCGGAGTTATATCGATGCGCAGGATAATCCGACCGATCCTAAGCGCGGCATGCAGGCATTCGTGAATCTTTCCCTCGGTCTGCCCTACAAGGAAACCGGCACCCGACCCGATCTGCGCAAGCTGATCGCGCTCCGCGGGACTTACAGGCGGGGCGAGGTGCAATCCGGAGTGATCTATCTTACGGCCGGCATCGACGTGCAGCGCGGATCGGAGAAGGACCCGAACTCGCCCCCGCGCCTGGAGATGGAGGTCCTCGGCCACGGCCGCGGTTATAAGACTTGGAGCACCGATTATCGGGTCTTCCGTGGGCCCATCGACGACCCCTACGCCGGCGCTTGGGAGGAGCTCAATCAGTGGGCGCTGGAGGGAGGCCTAATCTATCGACGGGCCGACGGCGCGCAGTTCTCGCCCGCCATGATCCTGGTGGACTCCTCCGACGGGAATGTCACCAACATCGTCTATGGCTTCTGCGGCCGCTGGCGCAGCACGTTCCCCTGCAAGGGCGCGAAGGTGATCATCGCCGATCCCAAAAAACGCGAGGTGGGAGACGTGCCCGGGAGCATCTACAAGCGCTGGCGGATCGTGCAGATCGGGGACGCGGATCAAATCCTGTACGAAGTGAATACCCAGTTCTATAAGCAGCAGCTATACCGGAAGCTCAATACCATTCCGCGCCAGCCAACCGAGCCCCAGGCCAGCGGCTTCTGCGATTTTCCCCTGGATTACGAGGACGAGTACTTTGCCCAGCTCGCCTCAGAGGAGCAGTTGGCCGACGGCAGCTTCAGGAAGGTGCGGGAGCGCAATGAGAGCCTGGACTGCCGGGTCTACGCCATGTGCGCGGCCGACGTCTTCCTGATGGGGATTATTGAAGGCCTGCGGAAGGCCGCCCGTGAGGCCGGAGCAACGCTTAAGGCCTGCGAGGAAATCAAGAGCCCGCACGCCCTGAGCTGGCTGGAGCAGAGAATCAACATCGCTAAAACATAGTCTCTCGGCAAACCCTCTTGAAAATACGCCGTGCACGCGGTAGTATTCTATTCAGGGAGGGGAAGCCTGTCCGACCAATCGCAGCCGACCACCGCCGCAACGCTCTCGCGCCTGCCGACCACCCTTGCTCAGTTCTACCAGCAGCAGCTCGCCTACTGGCAGGGCCAACTGCAGGCCCTGCAGTCGCAGCTCACCATGCTCATGGCCTCGCCGGTGGAATCCTACAGCTTCTCCGGCGGGGAGGGCCAACAGTCGGCCAAAAGACGCGACCTGCAGCAGGTCCAGAAGGCGGTGATCTTCGCCGAACGGCAGTATGGCTACTACTGGAAAAAGCTCTACGGCTACGGGAACGTGAACATGAGCCTGAGGAGAAAATGATCCGCGTACCCGTGATCCACTCCGAGGACATCACCGGCCTGGATCTCACCGGGCGGCCGGTGGAGCTGGAGTTCGGCACCTTCTGCGGCCGGCCCGTGTCAGATCTTTCTCCGGAGTCTCTTCCGCGCTCGGTGCTCTCCGACATCGAGCGGGCGATCATCGACCTGGGCTGGCGGGCTGGCGTGCGCGAGTGCAGCATCACGGTCAGCAGGACGGCAGACAAGGAAAAGAAAAGGAACGAGACGCACATGAAGGTGAGGCTGACGTATGCATAGCCCGATACGATTTGCGATGATCATGGCCGCCGTGCTCTCCTCGGCCGATAGGGCCTACTTCGATGCAAAGATGCCGGCGCTCCAGCTCCCGCCGAAGCCCGAAGGTTACGGCGTGCACTTGAGCAAGGCCGAGCGCAGGGGCCGCTCGTGGCAGGAACTACAGACTATCCGCGCCGAGAGGAAAGCCCATGCCTAGGCGTCCATGGGATGCCCGCGATCCGGACTACATCAAGGCCCTGGCCGCGATAAACCGCGCCTACCCGGGAGTGCCCGTCACCCTGCCCCCGGGTCAGATGTTCAAGCACCCGATCCGCCAGGCGCTGCGCTTCGCCGTCAATAGGGCCATGGCCCGCTTCTTCCCGCAACCGGGATCGGCCGATGAGCCGCGCCTGCGCGCCGACTACTCCGCGGGAGCGGGCGCCGGAGGATTTCTCACCGGCTGGTCGCGCTCCACCGGCGGCAAGTGGATGGGCGGGCAATCCAAGCCCATCGGGGGCCGGATCACCTGGCATTGGGGCCTGCGGCAGCAGGCGCGGGACATCGTGGAGGATTCGGTCCATGCCTACGGCTTGGTGCACCGCAAGGCCGACACCGTGATCGACCGCGGCCTCGCGCTCTCCGCCATGCCCATCGCGGGCGTCCTGGGCATCAGCGAGGAGGAGGCCGACGGGTGGGCGCAGAAGGTCAACCAGTCCTTCGAGCTGTGGGCGCGCTCCAAGAGCGCCCACCGCTCGGGACTCTGGAATCTCAAGCAGGCCATGCACCAGCTCATGGTGGCCTCTACCCGCGACAACGATCTCTTCGTGCGCCTGTACTACTCCCAGCGGCAGGATTTGCTCTCGCCGCTCCAGTGGGAGATCATCGACGCCAACCAGATCCGCGGTGACGCCCTCACCTCCACCAGCATCATGCCCTACAAGTTCTACGACGGAATCGTGCGTAACGGCGACGGGAGCGAGCGGGCGTACAAGATCTGGATCCAGCCGCCCGAGGATCCGCTGGGCTCCCCGCTCGTCGAGGTTACCGTCCCCCGCGTCGGCGAGAAAAGCGGCCGCGTGATGATGATACACTGGTTCCGGCCGGAGTACTCCGGACAGGGCCGCGGCTACTCGCAGCTCGGCGTGAGCATGCAGGAGTTCGAGAATCTTGAGGATTACATCCTCTCGATCATCAAGAAAGCGATCAACCAGTCGCAGCTCGTCGGAATCGTCACCAACCAGGAGGCCCCGCCCTCCAACCCCTTCGAGAACCTCGGCGTGCCTCCGGCCGGCCCCGCGCCGCTCCAGGGCTTCGGCTCGGTGAGCGCCCCCCTCGGGGTGGCGATGACCGACAGCCTGGGCCTCGCCTCGCAGGTGAACGTGGTGCCCCTGGAGGAGGCCGCCTTCAACGTTCCCGGCTCTACGCTGGTAACCTCCGTCGGCCAGGGCGACAAGCTGGACTTCCTGCAGAACAACGCCCCGGGTCCTGAGTTCGACCGCGCCGTGGACGCCTTCCTGACTCCGCTACTGGCGGCGCATGGCATGAGCATCGAGCTGTTCAAGATGAAGTTCGAGGCCTCCTACTCCGCGGCCCGTGGCGCCCTCATGGTCGTGTACCGCAACATCGCCATGGAGCGGGAGGCGCTGGACACCGGCTGCCTGTCGGTGATCTACGAGATGTGGCTCGCCTGCGAGATCGCCGCCGGCCGGCTAAGCTGCCCCGGCTGGGCCGATCCCCGCCTGCGAGCCGCCTGGTGCGCCCATCAGTTCATCGGCTCCCCGCCCGTGCAGATCGACCCGGTTAAGGAGGCCGACGCGCAGATGAAGTATCTCCAGATGTCGGCCACCACGATCGAGCAGGTCACCCACGAGCGCGGCGGGGGAGACGCGAAGGCCAATCTCGCCCGCAACAAGCGCGTGTTCGCTGAACTGCCCGTCCCGCCCTGGGCCGTCAAAGCGCCCTCGCCCTTTAACGCCGGAGGGCTCGAGAAGCAGAGCGGTGATGAGCGCTCTCCGGAGGCAAGCGAGGGCGACGGAAACCATAACGGCAAGAGGCCTGTGAAGCTTGCGTCCATGAGGTAGAACATGCCGGAGATCCCTCCCGTACCCAAGACCACCAAAGAGGCGATCATCGCCCTGTGGTATACGATCCACGACGGGCTAAGCGCGACGATCGAGGAGACGCGCTCGCTGGCCAAGGATACCGCCAGCCGCATGCAGGGCATCGAATCGGTCATGCCGCAGCTCTGGACGCGGGAGCAGCATCTGAAGATGCACGCGGACTACGTGGCCTCCGAGGAGGCCAAGGCCAGGGAGCGCGGCGAGCAGCGCAAGATGAGCCGGCGCGACGTGACCATGCTCTGGCTGGTGGGCGCGGGGCTCCTCTTGAGTTCCCTCTTTAGCCTGCTCGCGCTCCTGATGGGCAAATAGCGGTGCCCATCATCGCGTCGATCGAGGAGCTGGACCCGCGGATGCAGCCCGGCGTGCGCCGGTATCTGCGCCGCTGTGGCGAGATCGGAATCCCCCTGAAAGTCCTTGAGACCCGCCGGGAGTTGAGCGTGCAGATGGCCTACTACGCGCGCGGCCGCGCGCCCGCGGACCTGGTGCGCGCCTACTTCCAGCGTTGCGGCCTGTGGGCGATCAGCGACGAGGAGGCCGCCGCGGTCAACACGAAGACCCTCTACGGTAAGCATATCGAGGGTCTTGCGGCGGACATCGCGCCGCTATCGCCCGGGGGCAATGTCTGGTGGGCCGCGCCCCGGGAGGTATGGCTGCGGATGTTCGACATCGCAGAGAGCGAATGCGGCCTGGATGCCTGCGCCGCCGGCAAGTGGCAGGCGTGGCAGTGGGACTGGCCGCATCATGAGTTCGTGCGGGAAGTGGAGGAATAATGTGAAAAGGTTCCTGCAAAAGCTCGGGGACATGTTCCTCGATCAGGCCGGAGGGCTCGACGAGAAGCGCGTGCTGGGCGTGCCCATCGTCGTGACCGCCGTAGTCTATGTCTGCGTGACGGGCAATCTTGGCGTCTTTGCCGCGCTCGCCGGCCTGGGAACCCTGCTCCTGGGCATCGGAGTGGCCGGCGACCAGGGCAAGCTGGACGTGTCCTCTAAGCCGGATGATTCGGCATCCGGCATCGTGGGTAGCTAAAGATGAAAGACGGCACCATCGGGCTGCTCAAGGGCGATAGGCAAAAGAGCGCCGACCGCGCGATCATGGAGATCACCGGCTCCGAGTACACGCATGCCCGTATCTATATCCTCGGCTTCACCATCGAGAGCACGGTCTGGATGGCGCGGGGGAGGCTTTTCCCGCGTAGCGGAGTGCTGCTCACTTTAGGCAAGCGGAAATCCGACGCCTACTTCGAGCCTAAGGTCGACAGGACTCCCGAGCAGGCGCGCGCCGGACTGGAAAAAGCTATCGAGCTGGTGAACTCCCGCGCCTGGTACGCCTACTTGCTCACCTTCCTGGATTTCATTTTGTATCCGACGCGCGCGCTCTGGCGCTGGATCTATAAGAAGACCGGCTGGGCGCCGTTTGTCTCCAGCCGCACAAACTGCTCCTACCTCGCCGATCTGTTGGAGAAGGAAATGGGGCTGGACCTCTGGCCCGATATGCCGGAATCGCTCACCGTGCCCGGGGATTATCCGTATTGCAAGCAACTTGTGCAGACGGGATGGCAGGACTAGTTGGATGAGGAGGAAATTATGCGGGAGGTAATGTGTTTAAAATCAAGTGGTGGCTTCTGGCGATCATTTTCTTGGCGGGTCTTGCTCTTGGCGGTTTTGTTATTTGGCGCCATGATCTGGCCGCTGGCAGCGCAGCAGAGCGCAGGCTCACCGCCGACAAGCGGGAGCTCTATGCCCGACTCGACTCCGCCATTGGAGCTCTTGCTCGCAGCCGACGCGAAATTAACGGAGCTCAACAGGCAAATACCGATCTTGCAAGAGCAAATCAAGAGCTTGCAGGCCGACTTGGCGACAGCCAGCGCACAAATAGCCAGCTCCGAGAGCAGCTCCGAGCTGCTCAAGGCGCAATTGCGGGACTCGCAGGACAAGCTGGCGCAATCGGAGAGACAACGGGCGGTATTGCAGAGCTGGCTCGCGATGCTCAAATCCTCTTACGACGCGCAATCATCGGCCTTGGAGGCAATCCAGGGCCAGGCGCAAGTAGTGATCGGTGATTATGAGGATGCCTTGAGGGCCGAGCGGGCGAAAGCCCTGGGCTGGAAGATTGGGGGCGCCGTCGTCGGCGTTACGCTCGGCGCTGCGGCGGCGTATCTCGCCGGGCATTTTATCTTGCATTGGTGGTAGGGAGGAGTTATGGGCAGATTCGCACAGGGCTTCCGGACGACCGCTACGCAGAACGCGGTCCTTGAGCTGATCGCGGGGGCGAGCGACCGCGCCCACCTCGTGGAGCTGGGCCTCACGCTCTGCGCCCAGACGCTGACGCCCGTGGGCCTGGGCTATCCTGCGGCGATCGGCGTCACGCCGAGCTCCTCGGTGACCTTCCTCTCGGAGGCGGACGGCGCCACATGCGAGATCAAGGCAGCCCTAGCCTGGAACACTCCGCCGACGACTCCCAGCTACTTCTACCGCCGGGCGACGCTCGGCCTGGGGAACGACGAGCTCGTGTGGACTTGGCCAGCGGGCGGCGGTCTGCTGCTGCTCCCATCCACTTCGCTCGTGCTCTGGCTCTTCGCCGTAGGCTCCGCGCTCGATGGTTGGGCGGTGTTCGAGCAATAAATGGCTGAGCCCGCGACCGAGCGCCTGTTATTCTTCCGCTCCCAGCGGGAGGCCGGCCGCTGGCAGGAGGCCCTCGATGAGGCCGGCCTGGAAGCGCGCTGCCTCGCCTGGGAGCCCCCGTTCCGAGATGAGCGCGGCTACTGGCAGCCGCCGCGCGTATGGTGGAAGGATGTCACGGACCGGCTCGGCCGGCTGCTGCACGTCTGGTGGGTCGACGGCGCCTGGTACCGGAACAACCTGCGGATCGCCTTTACCATGGGCGGGCACCACGAGGTCTACGAGGAGGTCCCGCCGGACTGCATCTATATTGAACCGGGCTACGGCGAGGAGCTCCTGGATCAGGAGATGACCTGCGACCGCCATGAGCTGCCTGAATGCGCCCAGATGCGCGAGGACCCGGAATGTCCCTATGAGGAGGCCCACGGGATCGCCACGCGCGAGGAGCGCCTGGCCCGACGCGAGCACCGCAGTATCCCCGAGGAGGAGGGGGAGGAACCCGAGTCGCGTCTCGATCCCCTGGAGGTCGCCCGGGCCACGCTGAGATTGCGCGCCGGAGGCCGCCGATGACCGCCCAAGAGATACAGGCGCTTCGCTCCTCCCTTGGCTTGAGCCGGAGCGAGTTGGCCGCACGGATCGGAGTGAGCAAGCGCACCGTGGAGTTTTGGGAGCAGGGCCGCGGCTTCCCCTGCGGGCCGGCGGAGAAGGCTCTGGAGGGCATACGAAATCTCCGTATATTGACTACTCCGGGAGCGAAGTATCACGATTAGCCTGATAATGCGCGAGCAGCTCTACGCCTGCGAGCAGACTTTCCTCATCGACTACCTGAGCCGCATGGAGAATGCCTCCGAGGAGGAGTTGCGCCTGGCGGCCTCCATGTTTGGAGAAAAGGACGACGAGGAGCAGGACGACATCTACGAGGAGGACGGGGATGAGGCGCGGATAAAGATCGACGGTCCGATCTCCATGGGGGGCCCATCGCCGCTTGCCCGGCTGTTTGGTTTTGGAGGCGCCTCCTACAAGGATATCATCGCCGCCTGCAGGCGCGCCGAGGCGGGGCCCTGCTCCCGGGTGACGCTACAGATCAACTCCCCCGGCGGGGAGGTCGCCGGAGTGGATCAGTGCTGGCAGGCGATCCGCTCGCTTTCCGCCTCCAAGCCCTGCACGGCGGAGAATCACGGCCTCATGGCCTCGGCCGCCTACTGGCTCGCCTCCAGCTGCACCAGGATCAAGGCCATGTCTCCCGCCTGCGAGCAGGGGTCCATCGGAGTGCTGATCGTGGGGATCGACGATACCGGGGCCGGGGAGAAGCTCGGGATCAAGCGCGTATCCATCGTCAGCCGCAACGCGCCAAAGAAGGACTCTACCGTAGCGACCAAGGCCGGCCGCTCGGCACTCCAGGAGCGGGCCGATGCCATGGAGGGCGTGTTCCTGGCGCGCGTGGCCGAGGGCAGGCGCACGAGCCCGGAGGATGTGGCGGAGAACTTCGGCCAAGGAGCGGTGCTCATCGCCTCCGAGGCCCTGCGCGTAGGGATGATCGACAGCGTGCAGAGCGAGATGTCCGTGCCCGACTCCGCAAGCCGCAAGGTACCCGGTGGCATGGTCGCCGAGGCGATTCTCCAGGCGCCGTTTCCGAACTTCCACGCCTGCCGGCTCGCGGAGCCCAGCGGCGAGAAGACCCGTTACGCCAAAGGCGACCGGGAGCATGAGGGCAAGAAGTACGACGTGATCTATCAAAAGAAGAAGGGCTCCGACTCTTGGGAGGAGCAATCATACCGATATCCGAAAGGCAGCTGGGACGCCAAGGAAGCGGCCGCGCACTGCCGATCGCATAAGGGCCGATTCGAGGCCGCAAAAGACACGAAGGGAGAGACCATGAAACTGAGCGAGTTGCTCGCCGAGAACAGCGAAGCTCGGCAGGAGTATGAGAAGGCTCTGGCCGATGCCCGCGAGGCCGGCGTGAGAAGCGTACAGGCGCGCATCGACGCGGCCAAGCCTTTCCTCGCGCTGCAGGCCAAGCCGGACGGCTATGACGCCGCCGAGGTCGCGCAGATCGCCAAGTTCGCCGTCGACGTGATCGCCGGTAGCGAGGACCCTGGCGCCCTGCGCGGCTTCGTCCGCCTGGTCGACATGCAGGTGGAGAAGCGCAAGCAGGCCGCCGCGGAGGCGGAGACCGCCGAGACCGGCGAGACTCCTCCGGTGAAGCTGGAGGAGCATGCCGATCTCATGGCTAAGGCCGCCGCGCTCAAGATCGACGTGAAGGCGGTGGAGGCTGCGGCGTTGGCCGCGAAAACCGATCCGCTTGAGGCCCTGCGGGGCGAGATCGCCCTACAGGAGGTCGCGCAGCGCGGCGCGAAGCCCGAAAGCCGCGTGAGGGGGCTATAGCATGGAACTTCCCTATGTAGGTGTTACTCAGGACGCCGCCTATGACGCCATCGGAGCCGGGAAGAGCTATCCTCTCGGCCCTATCGGCTTTTTCCAGGTGTCGGCCGGCTCGATTACGGGCGCGGCCATCAGCACCTCCAGCGCTCCGGCCCTGTACAACCCCGACGGCTCCGGCAAGCTCGTCCGCATCCTGCGCGTAGCCTACGGCGATGAGTCCGGCACGCTGATCCGGGCCCATATCCGCCGCTACTGGCAGCAGCGGCCCATCCTCTCGGGGCTCACCGAGGGGGCGGTCCAGGCGCGGAACGGCATCGCCTCGGTGTGCAAGTGGTACACGGCGCTTACCGTGGCCGCCTCCGCGAGCCAGTGGATGCCCGTGGGCCTGGGCTCCGGCGGGGCGATCGCCGCGCAGTTCTACTGGCTGCAGGACTACACCGAGGGCATCGAGACGGTCAACCCCGGCGAGATCTGGTGGCCCTATGTCTCCAACGGCGCTCTGGCGATGGTCGCCTCCATCGGCGTCATCTGGATCGAGACCCCGATCCCGACCGGAAACTAAAGGAGTAGAGCATGGCACTACAGGCTTCACAGGTTAACAGGACCTACCCGTTCATCCTGGGAGGAACGGCGCTGGTCAAAGAGAATGAGACCCTGCTCCAGGACGCCTCGCGCACCGTGATCCTCGACCAGTACACGGTCATGGCGCAGGTCGCGGCCAGCCGCAAATGGGTGCCGTGGACTACCGTCACGGCAACCGATGGAAGCGCGGTCCCCGCGGGGATTCTGATGAACGATGGCGGGATCAGCGCCGCCGCGCTGGCCGCCGGCGACGTGACGGGCGCGGTGATCCTCGTGGGGACCAACGTGGAGGTCGACACCGGACAGCTCGTCTTCGACAAAGGCTCAACCGGACAGGGAACCGCGCTGGCCCTGACCACGGTATTTACGGGCAACGCGGCGGGCACGGGGAGCGCGACTCCGTATATCCTGCTGGTAGCCGAACGGCTGCTCAACATGATCGGCATCTATCCGAAGACCGCGTTCGTCGCCGCCAAGGCCGAGAACTAGGAGGAAATCATGCCTACACCGATTGTCTTTGATGCCCTATCGCGCTTTCTGGCGACGGGATTTCGCGAGATCGACGTGCTGCATCTGCCGACCGCCTTCCAGGCGTTCTTTGGCCGGCCGGAGACCGGGAGCTTCACCATCTTCTCGCCCAATGCCAACGACCTCGACATCGAGATCGAGCGCATGGACGAGACCGTAGCGGCGCTCGTCCCGCGCGGGATCAACGCGAAGTTCGGAGGCACCACGCACGCCGACATCCTCGTGGGACGCGGTACGGCCTTCAGCCGCAAGTACCCGCTTACCGAGGAGTCGGGCACCATCAGCGGAGACCAGATCACCAACCGGGTGATCCCCGACGAGGGGCCCTATGAGAACTGGACGCGCGAGGTCCGTGCGCAGCGTCTTGCGCAGAAGATCTACAAGATCGCCGTCCAGCGCCACATCCGCCTCCAGGAGATCCTCGCCAGCCAGTCCATCCGGACCGGAAAGCAGAGCGCGCAATCGCTGGCCGATACCACGGTGAACATCTACGACTTCCGCCGGAACACGAACCTCACGATCTCTCCGAGCCACGGCTGGGGCTACTCCACCCCGCCGGACCCCCTGGCGGACATCGACGCGGCCTGCGATCTGGTGCGGTTCTACGGAAAAAACGCTCCGGACATGGCGGTGTTCGGCGGCGACGCGATGAACTACTTCCTGCACAACACAAACGTCTACACCGCCTATGCGCACCACTTCTACTGGGACCTGATCCAGTTCAACGCCAAGTTCCAGCCGGATGAGAAGTTCGCGCGGTTCATCGAGGGCGGCATGATCCCCTTTGGGCAACTACGCACGCCGAAGGGCTACTCGCTCACGATCTTCACCTACCCCGAGATCTACGCCAGCGCGAACGTCGGAGGCACGGCGACCAAGTACTTCCCGGATAGCGGCGTGCTGTTCGCCTACAGCGGGGCGCGCTGCGACCGCTACTTCGGGCCGCCCGAGAGGGTGCCGATCACCTCGATCGACGCGGCAAAGATGATGGAGCGCTTCGGGTTCAACCCTGCGGTGCCCCCTCTGCCGGCGGGCGTGATGGGAGCTACCGACGTGGTGCCGCCGCAGATGTACTACGTGGACACCTACGATGACGTTACCGCCAAGGCGGTGACCATCCGGGTGCAGGCGGCCCCGATCTACGCGACCACGCGCACCGACTGCTTCGCCTATGGAGCGTTCGGCGTCGCGACCTAAGGCTTGCCGATGGTCGGGGTAGTGGCGGTCATCTGGCTCGGCCCGGGCGTGCTCATGGACAAGGGCAAGATCGTGGCCGGGCCGGGAGAGAAGGTCTATATGGATTCGCTTACCGCCGAGGCCCACGTGCGAAGCGGCAAGGCGAGGTATCCGCGAAAATAGCGAGGTGAGAGATGGCAGAGGAAAGACTTCGACCGTTCAAGTGGCTTGGCCCCGGCGTGCTACACCTGACATCCGGCGCCGCGGTGCAGATCGTCGCGCCCGGAGAATCGGTGGAGAGGCCCGAGCAGCTGGCGCTCCTGGGAGCGGCGCGCATCGCGGCCCTCGTACAGGAGAAGCTGGCCGTCCCGTTGAGCGAGAAGGCCGAGCCGGTAGGCGATGCGATAAGCGAGGCGGAGAAGACGGAAGCCCAGACCATCGTCAAGCGGTCGCTTGAGGCGAGCGAGGGCCTGAAGAAAATGGGCGAGTCGGCGAGTAGACGGGCGAAGCTACAGGGCCGCGAGGAGGCCGAGCGCAAGCTCCCCGATATGCCGGTGGCCGGCCCCGCGAGGAGCTAGGCCATGAGGCTGCCGGAGGGCACCTGGTTCCACGGTTTCGGCCTGCGGCTAGGCCCGGGCGAGGAGCTTCCCGAGGAGGTCCTCGCCCGGTTACCCGACGGCCATCCGCTCAAGGCCAAGACGGCGCAGGCTCCAGCCGAGCACCGCAGCCGAAGGACTGCCGAGGAGCGGTAGATGGCCGGAGAGGCCTGGGCGATGCTTGAGCAGGACCTGGCGGCGACGCTGGAAAGCGATTTCGCCGCTCCGGTCGCGCTCATCACGCCCGCCGGCGTCCTGATCGACACCTCCGCGCACGGCGGGCCGCTCCTGGGCCGCGTGCAGTACGATTACGTGCTGGAACAGCCCGGAGGCGAGCGGGTCGTGGTGAATGAGCCGGTAGTGATCCTGCGCCTGTCGAGCCTGTCGGTCATACCGAAGGCCGGCGAGAACTGGGCGATCCAAATCCCGACCTCGCCCAGCGATCCGACCCCTCGGACCTTCAAACTGGGAGGGAGCCGTGCGCCGGAGGTCGCGGCGACCATCGGCTTCGTGCGGCTGTTCCCGCAAAAGGCGGAGCAGGCATGATCTTGAGGAATCCAGCATGAGCGGCTTCAGCCTTATGCCGCAGGTCAAGACGGCCCTGGTCGATCTGCTGGGCTCCTCGGCAGCCGGCCGTTACGTGGTCGAGGGTTACCAGAAGCAGACCTATGGGGCGGAGGCCATCTCCGGGCAGCTACGGCATGTGGCCGTATACTACTCCGGCGGCCAGTTCGATAAGGCGCGATCCGGTTGGATGCAGGGCCCTTTCCGCCACGCCATGAGCTTCCGCGTGGAGCTGGTGCTGGCGGCCGCCGCGCGCATGGATTTGGCGATCCTCGATGATCCGGGCGCAACGGCCCAGGCGCGTCAATCCGCCCTGGCCGCCTCTTTTGAGGCGGCGGCCGCCGCCGATACCCTCTGGGACGAGCTGGCCGGCCTGATTTGGATGAGCCTGATGGACCCGCGGAACGCCTATCTGGGGGGCCTTGCGATCGCCGAGCGCTGGATCGGGAGCATCCAGAAGGACAACCCCTCGCCGCGTGGCGAGTTCGTGCTGCTCTCCGGCTCGATGGAGTACACCTGTAGCGGGATCGAGACGCCCAGCGGAGAGAGTGGAGTCGCGATGCAGGCGATCGACGTGTCGCTTGAGGAGACCGCCGACCTTACCGGGGCCGGCATGGATAGCGCCAAGCAGGGCGCGAAAGTAGGTACCTGATGCCCATACAACCTTCATCCCTTGCGGTAGCCGTGGGGGCCGGCGTTCAGAATGCCGTGTTCACCCCGGCGGCCAATGATATCCCGCGCAACATCGTGGTGATCGGGACGTTCAATCCATCGCTCTCGCCGACGGCGGAGGTCCCACGGCAGATCTCCAGCCCTGCGGAGGCCGGAGTGCTCTACGGGCAGGGTTACATGCTCGCGCGCCTGCTCAAGGCCGTCTTCTCGGGCCTGGGAGCAGGCGGAGCTACCGTCTGGGCGATCCCCCAGGCGGAGGCGGGCGGGGCGGCCGCCGCCACCTCCAATACTTTCGCGATCACCGGGCCGGCCTCGGCCGCAGGGACGCTGGCCTTCTACGTCTCCGCCATCCGCTACGCGATCTCGGTCTCCAGCGGCATGACCGCGACCCAGATCGGGGATGCGCTGGTGGCGGCCATGGCCGCCGATCCCGATTGTCCCTGCACCGGGATCAATACGACCGGCACCGTGGCCCTGACCTCCAAGAGCAAGGGCCCTTGGGGGAATTCCATCCCCGTGGCCGTGAACATCCAGCCCGGAGACGCGATGCCCTCGGGCGTCTCGGTCACGGTGACCGCGCTCTCCGGCGGCACGGGCGTGCCGACGATCGCCAACGCGCTGGCCGCCCTGGGCACGGGCTCCGGGGCCAACACCCTGCCCAACGGCCAGGGCATGACTGACCTGGTGCACGGCTACCTGGCCTCCGACACGACCATGCCGGCCACCGCGCAGGATCAGACTACGGTAACCGCGATCTCCACGTACAACGGCCTGGCCAATGCCGATCCGCCCACCGGCTGCTACGATCACCTGGTGGGCAAGCCCTTCCGCTGCATCCTGGGGGACGCGACCAACTCCGCCAGCCTCCCCTCGGCGCTCACCGCCTTCACCGGGGCCAATATCTATGACCGCACCAGCGCTATCCTCTGCGTGGCGGGAAGCCGCACGCATCCTTGCGAGATCGCCGCCATCGCCACCGGCGTGATTAGCGTGCGCGCCGGGGCCACGGCCCACCGGCCCTATATGGGCATGGTGCTTCCCGGAGTGGAGGCCGGACCCTCGGGCATGTGGACGGCGGACTACGCCAACCGAGACGCGGCGGTCAAGGCGGGCCTCTCTCCGACCATCGTGCAGGGCGGGGCGGTGGTCCTGCAGAATATCGTGACGATGTACGCGGGCAACACCGGGGTGCCCGTGACCTCCAACGGCTACCGGGAGTGGGTCAACCTCTGCAAGCTGCAGAACATCATCGCCTCGATGCTCTCCACCTTCCGCAGCGCCAAGTGGCAAGGGATCACGATCGTCTCGGACACCGCAGCGGTCACCGATCCGGTGGCCAAGCAGTACGTGCGGTCGATCTCGGATGTGATCGATGAGCTAATCGCGCTGGCCAAGGCCTGGGAGGGCAAGGGCTGGATCTATACCTCCTCCTTTACGATCGCCGCGCTCAAGGCGGGAGGGGCGGTCACGGTGCGCACGGGCGGCGACGGATTCGTGGCGGTGCTCCCCGGTATCCTTTCAGGGGTCGGGAACATCATCGACACGACCTTCCGGTTCGATATTTCTCTCGCGGGGGTGGCATAAATGGGTGACGTAACGCTGGCCGCAACCTTCATCGACGGCACGGTGATCCGGGCCTCGGGCTTCATCGACATCGAGGGTTGGGAGTCGGAATCCAACAAGTTGACGCTCGGCATGTTCCCGCGAGACAACAAGTGGGAGGTCTTCGCGGGAAGCGGCGATCTGGACCGCGCCGGAAGCCTCAAGAGCGTGAGCATCGCGGGAGTGACCTACCGCGTGCTGGGAGACGCGAACCTGAGCCTCCTGCCCGCTGAGTACAAGAACGAGGCATTGCCCACCTCCGGCGGGAACATCCGCAAGATGACCAAGCAGGTCCGCGCGCTCACCGCGGTGACCATCTCCTGCAACGCGCAGGAGCGGGAGACGCTTCGCGCGATCGCGGAGGGCTAAAGTAGGAATCTATTTTTTAAGCGTGGGGCCGATCCCGAAGAAATAGCGCGCTATGGATCGGCCCAATTTTTAGCGAGGTGAGAGATGAGCGTTTTCAGCCTGTCCAAAGACGAATCCAAGTACAAACTGAGCCCCGAGGCGGCCCTGGAGCAAGTCAGGCAGCTCCTGGACCACTACAAGATCGACATCGACGCGCTTCCCGAGAGGCGGGACCGCCAGGCCGTGGAGGGCGCCTGCCATAAGCTGGTGGGCTACTACCGGATGGGCCTGCTGGAGAACGCGCGCGAGGGCTCGGCGCTCAAGGTACGCCAGCACCTGCAGGCCCCGCCAGGGGAGACCAAGGAACTGCTGTGGGACAAAATGACGGCGAAGGCCAAGCTGGCCACCGACGGCTTTGACGCGAACGACCGCTACGCGCGGGTGTATGCTCTGATCGCCTGTCTCACCGGGCTGCCGATAGAGGCGATTACGCGCTTGGAGGGGGTGGATCTGGCGGCGGCCGAGGACTTGGGCGTGCTTTTTCTCTTGGGGTAGATCAGGTCGTCCATCCGATGATGGGCAATCTGTTCTACCGGGGCGTGGCGCCGGCGGAAATCCGGGAAATGAGCTTCGAGGAGCTCGCCTACTGGAATCGCTGGCATGAGTTAATGGCCAAGGCCGAGAAGAAGGCGGCGGAGGGCAAGGAGTAGTGGACTTCGCGGTGCGCGCGGTAATCGGCGCGGTGAACCGCTTCTCCGCGGTCTTCGCCCGCATGGGCGTGGACGTGGGCCGCTTCGGCTCCCAGGCGGAGCGCTCCTTTGGCCGCGCCGAGCGGGCCGGAAGCCTGTTCAAGACCATCCTGGGAGCGAACCTCGCGACGCTCGCCATCCGGCGCCTGGGCCAGGAGATCCGGCAGATCCCGCAGGTACTGGAGGAGTTCGCCTCTCGCGGCATGGAGATCGGGCGCACGGCTGGGCTTCTGGGGCTCACCGCCGAGGCCTTCCAGCGCCTGAGCTACGCCGCCAAGCTGACCGATACGCCGACCGAGGCGCTTACCGGGAGCATGAAGATCCTCAACCGCAACCTCGCCCAGCTGCGCGTCGGCACCGGGACCCTGCACTCCCTCATGGCCAAGGTCAATCCGGCGCTTGCCCGGCAGCTACGCACCGTCCAGGACTCGCAGTCCGCCTTCCTGCTCGTCTCCGATGCCGTGGTCGGCACCAAGGACGCGCAGCTGCGCGCGGCGATCGCCACGGCTGCTTTCGGCCGGAGAGGCCAGGAACTCATCCCCATGCTCGCCCAGGGTAGAACGCGCCTCCACGAGCTGATGAAGGAAGCCTCGGTATACGGCACGGTGCTCGACGACAAGGCGATTGCCGCCTGCGCGCGGATGGAGGAAACCATGAAGCGCCTGCGCGGGGCCGTGCGCTCGGTCAAGGATCAAGTGCTCGGTCTGGTGGTCCAGGGCATCGCCCCCTATCTGGAAAAGGCGCTGGCCTGGGTGGTGGCCAACAAGGAGATCATCGCCACCAAGATCACCGACTTCATCAGTCGGGCGGGCCGGGTATTGAGGGACCTGCAGCCGGTCTTCGGCTTGCTCCTGAAGGCGGTCGGTTGGCTCCTGGGGAACAAGGACCGGCTTATCGGGCTGTGGATCGCATGGACCGCCGCGCAGATCGCGCTCAACATGGCGATGGGCGCCAATCCCGTGGGGATCGCTGTTCTTGCCTTAGAGGCCCTGATCGGAGTGGCCCTGCTCGTTATCACGCACTGGCGGGAGATCACCGCCTGGACGACCCGGGTCTGGGAGGCAATCCGGGGCTTCGGCGAGGGGCTGTGGAACAGCACCATCCCCTACCTCAAGGCGTTTGGCGGCGCGATCATGACCTTCTTGCTGGCGCCGCTTAATCTGGCGGTCGATGCGGTGCGCGGCATGCTGTGGGTGCTGTCCAAGCTTCCGGGCAAAGCCGGAGAGGGCTTCCGCGGGGCGCTGGATGCGGTGACCGCCTTCCAGGACAAGGCCAACAGCCTGCTTACGGGTAGCGCCCGGCAGTTCGGTTTCGGCGAGCTGGGCAAGGGCCTGGGCGAGCGGGCGCCCAACGAGGGCATGCGCCGGCCGGAGGTGAATGTCACCGTGCCGGTCAACGTGGATAACACGAGGGCCCCAGGCGTCAGCTCCATGGTGCGCCGCGCCCCGCCCGTGCTCGGCTACGCGGGGATCAACCCATGAACTGGTCCAGTCGCCTGCGGGCGCAGATCACGCTTGAGGCTCCCGATGGGGCTCGGTTTACCGCTTTCTGGCAGGGCGACGAGGTGGAGTTACCCAAGCAGATCGCGCAGTTTAATCTCCCGCTGTTCGACGGCACGATAGTCCAGGATCTCGGTAGCCGGGGCCTCGCCATCCCCCTGACGCTATACTTCGAGGGCGACGACCACGATCGAGAGGCGCTCGCCTTCCTGCGCGCCCTCAAGCAGCGGGGCAGTTGGACCGTCTCGCATCCGGTCTATGGCGGCTTCTCCCTGCAGCCGATCTCCGCCCGGCTTGCGGTCGAGCCCGTCTCCAGCGCGAACCTGACCAAAGTCGAAAGCTCCTGGATCGAGCCGGCGGCTGCGGACCTCGCGGCAAGCACCGCCGAGCTAGGCGCGCAAATCTCGGTCCAGGTGGATGCGGTCAACCAGATCGCCGCCAGCCAGTTCGAGACCGCCCTAGACCTATCCGATCCGGAGGGCGCGGCGGCCGCCATGGAGGCGGGGACTCGGTGTCTTTCCCAGATTAAGGCGGGCAAGCTTCAGGCGCTAATCAAGCGGGCTACCGATCTTCAGGCGACATTTACATCTTACTACGAACAGGCGCAGGCCGCTTTCACCTCTACGCCCATGGACGTGCTAAATGCCGCCGGGCAGTCGCAGGCGATCCTCCTGCTGCCCGCGCTGGTCTCCGGCGATCTTACGGCGAAAACCGCGGCGCTAGGGGATTTTGCCGAGCGCATCCTGGATACGCTAATCCCCTCCTCCGACGTGAGCGCCAGGAATGGGGCGGCAGTCGGCGAGATGTTCTTAAGCGGCGCCCTGTCGGGCGCGGCGGCATCCGTGGCCACCTCGGTGCCCGAGACCCGCGAGCAGGCGGTGCAGGCGGTATACGACCTGGGCGCCCTGCTTCGCTCTATCACCGCCGGGCTGGACGCCATGCAGTCGGCGAGCGCCGGAAACGCCGCTGCCGAGCAGTACTTCTCCCAGGGAGGGACCTTCGCGGCCTTGGCCCGCCTGATAGGGCTGGCCGCCGCCTACCTCCTGCGCCTGATCTTCGATCTCAAGGTCGCCAAGCGCTTTACCCTGGACCGTCCGCGCGCGCCCATCGAGATCACGATCAGCGAGTACGGGGATCTCGGCCCATCAGACTCCTACCTGGACCTGTTCATCGCCTCCAATCACCTGCGCTCCGATGAGATCATCCTGCTACAGGCTGGGCGCGAGGTAGTGGTCTATGTCTGACTTCGCCCTACAGGGCCTGAGTCCCGCGCAGCTTCGCGAGCAGGCCCGGCTACGGGCATTCCAGGAATCGCTACGCTCCAAGCCGCGGGAGGCATTCACGCTCGTGCTTGCGGACCTGGAGGTGCCCGTGATCT
>Ga0315280_10003125_pt1 | contig 25807 bp, 5 predicted proteins | sample YL17G06_40_MG_FD_203697 | JGI IMG/M metagenome (GOLD analysis project Ga0315280, IMG submission 203697) | Sediment microbial communities from Yellowstone Lake, YNP, Wyoming, USA - YL17G06_40 | ecosystem: Environmental > Aquatic > Freshwater > Lake > Sediment | place: USA: Wyoming | collected...
GACCCAGCGCTACGGCCTGGCGTGGAATGTCAGTGACAGACAACACAGCGACAGTATTTTCTGGTACGATCTAAACGCCGACGGTATTGTCAACGAACTGGATTTTGCAATTTTGGTCAACAACCTGGTGACCAGCCGACAGTCACCTGAAAGCTATGTACTGGGCGACATCAATACGAATGGTGCAATTGACGTAAACGATGTGGAAATTCTCGTAAGCCATACGAATATCAAAGCCGATTGGCATACAACACAGGAAAGTGAGCCGAAATAACCTACCGCTGTAGGCGGGTTGCAGCCACCCCGAAATTCGGTTCTCGATGAGGTCTGTTATGTCTGAAAAAGCTTCCTTGTATTTGCTGCAAAGTTCCTTACTACAAAAAGCATTTGTTTTCCAAAGCAGTTTTTTCAGGAGGCGTCAATAATCAGACAAAACGGCACAATTAAGTTTATTTCCGCTGTTCTGCTTTTAGCGGTATTTTCCGGGGCGAGTTTTTCACAGACGCCGTGGAAATTCATTGTTGTCTCCGACAGCCGCGGTAATACCAACGGTATCAACCTGACCATTCTGAAGGAACTTGCCACCGAGATTAAAACCCACAGTGTCGATTTTGTTGTTTTTCCGGGTGACCTTGTTTTCGGCATAGGATGCACACCGAGCGAATTCGAAACTCAGTTAAAAGCTTGGGTGCAAGCTATGAAACCCGTTTACGACAGCGATATTCCCATCTATGCCGGTCGCGGAAATCATGAGCTTGGCGATGTCCCGCGTGGTGACCCCAATGCCTCCCCCGACCCCAATGACAATTTTGCAATCCGATGGCTTAAGGTATTCGGCAGCGACTCCTACCCTGACCAGAAGCTCCCGGCCACCGGCCCAGAAGCCGAAAAGTATATGACGTATTCTGTTACACACAAGAATGCCTTTGTTGCTATGCTGGATGAATACGCCGGTATCGCGCATAAACGCGAACATAAGGTAAACCAGAAGTGGCTCGACTCCCAGTTGGCGACAAATACCAAACCGCACATCTTTGTCACCACCCATGAAGCTGCTTTCCAAACATACCACAACGATTGCCTCGATAATTTTCCGGCCAATCGCGATGCACTCTGGCTAAGTCTTAGAAACGCTGGCGCGCGAGTTTATCTTTCCGGTCACGACCATTTCTACGACCACGCCTGTGTTGATGACGGTGACGGCGACCCAAACAACAACATCCACCAGTACACCATCGGGACTGCGGGGGCCCGGCCCTATCACTGGTCGCCCCCCTACTCCGGCAATAACAGCAACTATACCATTACGCAATGGTACCACGCTGAACGGTATGGTTACGTCCTCGTTGAGGTTGACGGCTTTGATGTTACTTTGACGTGGATGCAACGTAACACTAACGACCTGGGCGTTGCTGGCATATATGAGGCCAAAGACGCCTGGAGCTACTCTGTTACCCCCAAGCCGATAGTATTGTCACCAAACGGTGGCGAGATATTGGTAGCAACAAACACGTACACTATTACATGGAAAACAATCGAAGGAGCGGAAATCTCCTACGTTGCAATTGAATATTCCGCCAACAATGGGCAGAGATGGGAAGACATCGCGATATGTGAAAATACCGGTTTCTACGAGTGGGAGGTCCCTGTAGTAGATTCAAACCAATGCCTGGTTCGGATTAGCGACCTAAACAATCCAGGCATTTGCGATACCAGCGATAAGGTATTCACAATATTTCAATGCCGAATGGAGTTTGCCGGCGACCTGAACGGCGATTGCTACGTCGATTGGCTGGACCTGGTTATAATGGCCGGCGATTGGCTGAGATGCGCAAATCCGTTCGACCCTTCCTGTGATATTCAGCAATAAAACGCCAATAACGCAAAATAATCAAAACCGGCCACAATCACACAATACAAGCCATCAGGCAGTGAACGCTGAGCCTTATATGGCGTCTTTGTATTTGTCCCTCTATGCTTTCCGCACATCCATCTGCTAACTTGCCGTTTTTTCTTGCAATTTTCCTTCCAATCAGGTACATTTGTTTTTAGTGGAGGATAGTTGGAGGTCACTCAACTATACCAACATGAAGATGAGCACAAGGACAAAGTCGAATACATATCCGGCAATGCCGCTATTCACACTGGCGATGATGGTTCTGCTATGTTTTGTAAATACTGCAAAAGCGGGTTTTGCCGAAAACCAAACCTTTATCATCATCCGGCTTAACGATAACCAGCCGATTATTACTGAGGCTATGTTTGACGCTCTTGGCGCCACCGATGACGAAGGCAATAACATCAACGGCCCATCAGTAATCCGAATTCCGGACTGGATTGCGCCCGAAAATCGAGCCGACCCCAACGCCATTTACTATATATACTTCGGCCATCACGCAGGTAACTACATCCGCCTGGTCTGGGCGGCACACATCGAGGGTCCGTGGCACTTGTATCAGGTCGGCTCCGCAGTACCAATAGGCAATCGAGGCGTGCTCGACTTAGGCAGCGACGACAAAATTTACCTCGATAATGGCATCACCCTTTACAACCATATCGCCTCGCCCGATGTGTTCGTGGACGACGAGAACCAGCAAATTATAATGTACTTTCACGCCGGCGAGGTCAAGGTCAACGGCGCAAGCTTAGGCCAGAAGAGCCTTGTCGCTACGTCGAGCTACGGTTTAGACTTCCACGACGGTATCAAGCCGGTGATTTTAGGGCGGTTCTACTTCCGCGTATTTGAGTACAAAGGCAATCTATACGCCACCTCGAACAGCGGCTATTTCTTCAAGGCGCCGGACCCAAACAATCCCTGGAAACCGCCGGTCGGCTTTGACTTCCGCAACGACCTGTGGATACAACGTTCCGACAGCCCTTTCCAGAATGACATCGATGACGCTAACTTTTCGGGGGTCCTCGACCGCCCCCTGCGAGTGCGCCACTCGACTACCCGGCTGATCGGTGACACAGTTCAGGTGTTCTACACCCGTATCGGTGACTGCCCCGAACGAATTATGATGTCAACAATCGACCTGGGCGTAGGCGGTTACGAGGCGTGGGATTCAACGTTCCCGCCCAGAGAAATCCTTCAGGCCGAGCTTCACTGGGAAGGTGGTGACATCGCCCCTACCAACTCCGAGGGCAGCACCGCACCGGAGAACGTCAACCAGTTGCGCGACCCGTACATATTCAAGGATATCGACGGCACGTTGTATTTGTTTTACTGTGGTCGCGGTGAAGATGCGATTGGTGTGGCGATACTGCGTCCTGCTGCGCTTGGCCAATTAGACTCCGACACCGACACAGACCTGGCCGACCTTGCTATCTTTGCTGCATGCTGGCTCGACATCGGCTGCGGCACCTGCAGCGGCGCTGACTTCACCGGTAACGGAAAGGTAACACTGGAAGACCTGCGGGACTTCACTACATACTGGCTGGCAGGCATTGAATAGCCCTACCGCTAAAAGGAGCAACTTCCAATGAATCACCATACTGGACTTAGCACAGTTCACAACAAGGCACAAGCATATACATCGCAACAAGCCCTAAACCTGATTGTCTGTATGATTTTCCTAATCGGCGTTTCTTTTCCGTTACCATTTTGCTTGGCGGTAGAGCGGGGAAAGGCGGTAAATGTCACACCGTTCGACGAGCTTAAAAGGTGGGAAGCAGATGGAAAAGATTCATCCTTCGGAGTTCCAGCTTTCGCAGGTGCTTCGGCGGAGAAGGCCCTACGGAGAATGGACTACGGGGTAATCTGGGAGGACTGCCGTGACATCTTCCGTGTCATAGTTAGATTCGCCGACCACAACACCCCCCTTCCCCAGCCGCAATCCCTTGGTCTGGAATACTGGCAATCTACCTGGCCCAAGCAACGAATTCCTCGTGATAGGCCTTCCGGGGCCGGCAGCTCCGGCTGGCTCAACGTCGGCGACTGGTTCCAGGGCAAATGGCTAAAAGCCGATGCAAATCTCGAAGTCAATGACACTACATACACCTTCACGTTTAACCCCCTCAATGCAAAGGAATTCCCGGATATGAAGGATTTTCCTGCCCGCTATCGTTCAACATTGAAGCTGCGGGTTATCTGCGATAAAGCTCTTCCAGCGATAGAGACATTTGAAGCTTACACAGATTCGACTTGGGAGCCGCTCGAATTTGAGGTTGAATGGGGAGCGACCGCAAGAGAGCAGCAGAACTGGGATGGGCGTCTGGAAGTTTTTAATGGCATAATCGAACAAATTCAGCCGATTTCTGCAAGCAGCAAGGTCAAAATCGGTGCGGGAAATAAATGGACGTCAGCGGTAAAAGATGAAATGGACGGTATCAGTGCCGGTATTCTCTATGCGAATACAAATGCTTATAATTCTTTTGACGAGACGATTGTAACCGTGCGGACGGCTTGTGAGACATTTTCGTTTGCGGCTTTGGATTTAATCAAGCACGGCCACATCTTTATCCCCGACTTCGGCGTTATCGTTCGCAAGGCCGGTGACAATACAACTTACCAGTTAGCCGAGCAGGCCTGGCAGAAAAATATAACCAAAAACATCTACACGGCAGTCTCAGACCTGCCAGAACAGACACTACCTGGCGCCTGGAAAGATATGCCGCAGAAAGAACCATTTTATATACCGCTTGGTTTCGAGGGAGGCAGACAGCATTTTGGGGTAGAACCTGATGGCAGTGTATTCTGCCAGTATTACTGGCTATCACGCATCCCCGGCAAGGATACCAAACGCTGCCTGTATGATGGCGACTCGATTCGATACAGGTTTGGCCTGGATAGTGCAAAATTGGTCGAGCGGGGCACGGTCGATGGGTGTCTGCCAACGATTGTGTCCCAGTGGGAACGTGACGGTGTACGTTACTGTCAGAGCGCTTTTGTAATTCCTTTTGGTGGAGTACCGAAAGGTGATAATCGCATATATGCTGATGATACTCTTGTGCTGATGGTCAGATTTGAGATGTCACGGACAGATAACGCCGAGCGAGAGGCGAAGCTCGATATAGAGGTCGTTGCCAGAGAGTCCGAGCAACTGACTATCGATAATGGCTTAGTTTTTGTCACCGGCACAGAGCCGAAGAGATTACGAATGCTTGTTAGTCCGGCGGATTTAGTCAAGGGAGAGGGGAAAAAGATTACTTATAGAGCCAAACTTACCGCAGCTAAGCCGAAGCGGACACTTGATATTGCCATCCCATACATAACCCTGACAGAGCCAAAAGAGTGGGCGAAATTGCAAACTATCAAGTTTGATAAGGCATTCAAGGATGTCCGCGAGTATTGGCGAAAGCGTGTCCAGGTGGGTGCACAGATTACTACCCCTGAGCCGATGGTCAACGACTTTTACAAGGCCCACATCTCGCACCTTCTGCTCAATACCGAGCGAGAGGTCGGTGACAGCGAGCGGTATATGGCCAAAGTGGGCACATTCAGGTACGGTGTCTTCAGCAACGAATCCTGTATGATGATAAGCGACCTTGACCGGCGCGGCTATCAAAGAAGAGCAGAGCAGGCACTCGAAACATGGCTGCACTATCAGGGAACAGTAGCTCTGCCGGGTACCTATTCAAGCAATGAAGGAGTGTTCTATGGGGCAGGCGGATACGAGGATGGCGGCTACAACCAGCACCACGGTTTTGTCCTATGGTGCTTAGGCGAGCACTACCAGTACACGCGAGATGTCGAGTGGATTAAACGAGCTGCGTCAAATATTATAAAGGGGTGCGAGTGGATTATTCAGCAGAGACAACGCACTATTCCAGAAGCTGAAAGCTCACCGATTCGCGCAATTGAGAAGGGATTGCTGCCTGCGGGTCCGCTGGAGGACATAAGGGATTGGCGATGCTGGCTTTCCACAAATATCTATTCCTGGCGGGGGATGCACAACGCCGCTGCTGCACTCACCGATGCAGGTCTGCCCGAAGGCAAACGCCTGCTGGAGGAAGCAGAAGCGTACCGAAAGGACATTCTAAAGGCATTTACTGAGGCGATGCAGCGTTCGCCGGTTGTAAAACTGCGGGATGGAAGCTGGATTCCGCATATTCCGCCTGAGGTGCACAGGCGAGGAAGAACATTCGGCTGGATAACAGAAACGCTTGAAGGACCTATACATTTAATTGCCTGCGGAATACTTGAACCCTGGGACCGCCGCTCTACCTGGATAATGAAAGATTATGAGGACAACCTGTGCATTTCCGAACAGTATGGCTTCCCATTAACCGGCGAGGAATATGAGCGGTATTGGTTTAGCAGAGGCGCGGTCTCAATCCAGCCAAATTTGCTGTGGATGGTTCCATATCTGCTCCGCGATGAGCCAAAGCATTTCCTCCGCACATACTTTAACGGCTTTGCGATGTGCTATTTTCCGGACACGCGAATGATGACCGAATGGGTCCGCAAACTCGGCATAGCGGCCGGCGACCACTACAAATCCTCGGATGAGGCCAATTCAGCTTATTGGCTGCGATTGATGTTCATCCAGGAAAGAGGAGATGAATTGTGGCTCGGCGCAGCCATTCCACGCTACTGGCTGGCTGATGAAAATAAAATCGGAATCGAAAATGCCAGCACGTATTTTGGCCCGATGTCCGTTAAGTTTGAATCGAGCGTCAGCAAAGGCAAAATCGAAATGACTATCGACCCGCCTCGCCGAAATCCACCTAAGAAAATCTTTGCCCGTTTCCGTCACCCAGATGGAAAATGGATGACCCGCTGCGAACTAAACGGCAAACCCTACAAAAACTTCGACCCGGAAAAAGATTGGGTCGTTCTGACAGAATATGGCAAGAAAACCATCCGGATCACCACATATTATGATTGAGCATTCGGCCTCTGGCTCTATAAGAGAATCTGAAAATCACAGCAAAAATCTTCTTTCAATTTTCCGCAATTTTTGGTAAAAGTGTTTAAGTTAATTGGTGGATTGGTTAATTAGTTAATTGGTTAATTCCCGACAAGTCGGGACTCACCAGTGACCGGTTGCCAATTACTATTTTATCTCTGTGGACCTCTGTGCTCTCTGTGGCTTATTTTTATGAAGTTGGTTGTAAAAAAATCCCGGCTAAAAGGCACGGCAGCGATGCCGGCTTCCAAGTCGCACACTATCCGTGCTATGGCGATTGCCTCGCTGGCCGGCGGGCAAAGTATCATCCGCAGCCCGCTTTTCTCCGAAGACACAAAGGCGGCGGTCCTCTGCTACCGGGCGTTAGGCGCACAGATTGATACATCCGACCCCAATATGTGGAAGATAACGGGCACAGGCGGAGAAGTAAGTGCGCCACGGGAGACTATTGATGTGCTTAATTCCGGCACGACGCTGCGCGTGGCGATGGGTTCGGCCGCCCTTGCACCGCCTGGCCAGACCACAACGTTTACGGGCGACGAGCAAATCCAGAGCCGCCCTATCGGGCCACTAATGGATTCCCTGGGGCACCTGGGGGCGAAATGCACAAGTCTTAAAAACAACGGCAAGGCACCTGTCGAGGTTACAGGAAAACTTGTGGGCGGAAAAACCAGCATCGCCGCATTTACAAGCCAGTATCTATCCAGCTTGCTTTTATGCACGCCTCTGGCAACAAAAGATACCGAAATAGATGTTACTTTGCTCAACGAACCCGGTTACGTGCAAATGACCCTCGACTGGTTGGACAAACAGCAAATAAAATACGAAAATCAGGAACTTCGCAAATTCAAAATCAAAGGCGATCAGAGTTACAAGCCTTTTGATGAGGTAATCCCCGCCGATTTTTCCAGCGCCACATTCTTTCTATGCGCTGCCGCACTATTTGGAGACCAGGTGACATTGCAGGGGTTAGACTTCTCAGACAGCCAGCCGGATAAAGCGGTGGTCGATTACTTAAAGGCGATGGGGGCTGCTATAAGCATCGAGCAGAATTCGATAACGGTTAAAGCCGCCCCGCTCAAAGGTATTGAAATAGATATGAATAAAACGCCGGATGCCCTGCCCCCTCTGGCTGTTACTGCAGCTTTTGCAGAAGGAACAACCAAGCTTCTAAATGTCCCACAGGCAAGAAGCAAAGAGACCGACCGAATAAAATGTATGGCCGAGGAGCTGAAAAAAATGAACGTTGATGTTGAAGAATTGCCTGACGGCCTTATAATACGCGGCGGTTGTGAACCCCGCCTAAAAGGCGGGGCTAAATATTTAGCCCCCCGTTTCACGGGGGGTTTAGTTCTTGACGGCAGAAGCGACCACAGAATCGTGATGGCTCTGTCGCTGGCGGGTCTGGGCCTCGACAAGCAAATAACTATTGATACCGCTGAGGCAATGAGCGTGACGTTCCCCAGTTACGTGGAACTGATGAAAAGTCTCGGCGCCAGAATGGAAATAGTGAGTTAGTGAATGGACTATTTTAGGAGATAAAACAAATGTTAGGCTGTCACATTGGACGCCTTTTCCAGGTAACGGTTGCCGGCGGCTCTTATCAGGAAGGCCTTACGGCCGTCATACAGGGTGTGCCGCCCGGTATGTTATTGACCGAGCAGGAGATTTACGGAGACCTGCTTTTGCGAAAGCCCGGTGCGGATGAGTTATCCAGCCCGCGAAAAGAGCCGGACCTGCCGATTATCTACTCCGGCCTGAATGCCGCCGATACCATCGAAAATGCCGGAAATAAGAATCACACGAACGGCACGCCCTTATTGATTCTGATTCCAAATTTGGACCGCGATTTTGCTCACATCAAACAATACCAGGACACGAACCGCACACCCCGCCCGGGCCATTCTTCATACGCATCGTTTGTAAAATATGGTCCAGACGATGACGCCATCGGCGCGGGTTTCTTTAGCGGGCGGTACACATCCACTATTGTGGCTGCCGGATATGTCGCCAAGAAGGTTCTTAAAAAATGCGGTATCGAAGTCTTTGCTTATGTAAAGGAGATTGCCGGCGTGCGATGCCCCGACGTCCCCCACGAGCGATGCATTAATTATACAAACAATTACAAAAAGATGCGGCGAGATCTTGACCCGTTCTATCAGGAAATCTATGTCAAAGGCCGCATCACAATGGATATGAGATTCCTGGAAAAAACCAGAATCTTCGCTGAGATTGAAAAAGAAATCGATGCAATCCGCAACAAGGCCCCTAAACTGCCGGCTGCTGACATTCGGACTAAATACGGTGTCCATCCGGTACTAAACTCTCCCGATATAGATGCCGCCCAGGCAATGGTTGACGCGTGCAACCGCATCGCTGCCAAAGGAGATTCAGCCGGCGGAGTGGTCGAAGTTGTCGTAACCGGCGTTCCGGCAGGTCTGGGCGAGCCGGTCTTCTACAAGTTAGATGCCGAATTAGGCAGAATGCTCGGCATCGGCGCCGTCAAGGGTGTCGAGATTGGCACCGGTTTTGCCGTCAAGAATATGACCGGCAGCCAGGATAACGACCAGATGCACGCCGAAGGAGGTAAGGTTGTGTTCGAGTCAAATAATGCCGGCGGGATTACAGGAGGCCTATCGACCGGCCAACCTATAATTGTCAGACTTACCATCAAGCCCACGCCGACAATCGCCAAACCGCAGAGGACAATCGACAAATACACCCTCGAAAACAAGCAGCTCGCTGCTATTACGAGGCGAGACCCAACGATTGTCGCTCGAATATGGCCTGTCGCCGAGAACTACACAGCAATGGTAATACTCGACCACTTACTGGCACACTATGGCTACCAGATGCTTCGGGGCAAATGAATAATGATTTTAGCAGGAACTTGCTAATTGCCTCGCCCTATCATTTCCGCGAAATCCGGGATGCACCGGTATCTAACTGCAAGCGCAGAATTATTTTACGATTGGGTAAGAGAGGAGTTGCAGACTGCCTTCTTTTTTATCCTGCAACTACTATTTAAGGCAGATGAGCCGGCCACTCCTCCGAACGCGCGGTCTCGTTACCGTACCTGTCGCGTACAATTACAACCCAGGAAGTTTCTACGTTCACACCGCCAAGGTGGCGAGTATATGTAGGACTGGTCTGCCACTGGCTGCTAAAGCCCGAGTCGGTCTTGCATACAAACTTATACTCAACAGGAGGGCTTGCGTCGGTAGCCAGTGCTGCCCTCATTGTGGCATAGTAGTCGAGAGCCCCACCACCAATATTGACTTTCCGGGGTTTGCCATCAAAGCCGTTTGCATCCAAAGTCGGGTCCCACTGAGCCGGGTTAGGCGTCGGCGGGGTCGTATCAGGCGGCAGCGGAGTGGTTGCACAGGCGATATCCGACCATGCGGTTTGGTTTTGATTGGCTGAGTTGTCTCTGGCCTTGACTCTGTAACAGTAGGTAGTATTGGGGTCAAGGTTTACGTCCACAAATTGCGTGCCGGTCTGCCAGATGACATTGTTACCCGCCGGGTCCTTGGTGACATTCCAGAAGCCATACATTACGCCGCTGTCGTCATAAGCAGTTGTGGCTTGCATCGCAATCGAGTTGTAGTCGACTGCGTAAGGCGGAGTTAGCCAGGTGGGAGCAGGCGCCGGTGGTTTGTTATCTATCACGCCGGCATAACGGATGACAGACCATTCGGTTTCGTTGCCTATCTCATCGCGGGCTTTTACCCTATAGGCGTACGTAGAGTCGGCTTTGAGACCTGCATCGTTATATATCGGGCTGCTTTGCCAGATGCTATCGTGACAGTTGCCATAGATGCAGTCAAAGAAGTACTCAACATCCCAGCCCCAGGCATCAAAAGCTTTTCGAGCAACCATTCTTATCGCCGTCGATGAGGTTAAATAAGGTTCGAGCTCCCACTCGCTGGGGTCAGGAATGGGCGCTTCGGTATCTGCAACGAGCCAGCATTCGGCAAAGTAAGCGAGGTCTCCGAGGTCAACAGACCTGTCGAACGTAAGGTCTGCACCGCGGCACCAACCATTAAGGTCGGAACAACCCTGGTCCAGCCAGCTTAAAGCAAGCTTTGCAAAGTCACGGAAGTCGATGATGCCTTTGCTGCCATGGTCATAAATCAGGTCACAGAACCTGCAGGGCTCTACCGTTCTGTAATGGTAGCCCATATCGACCTTGCCCCGCTCAAGCTCGCCATCGGTTCGGGTGGTGTAGCCGACCATGGTGCCGGTCGGGTCAGTATATCTAACCATGCCGAGATTACTTGCGAAGTTACTACCCTTATCGACACAGGGGCTATTCTGGGTCTGATTGGGGTCACCGGTACCAATTTGACTGAGATAATAATCACCAAACATACCAGTTACAAACAGCGGGTTGGCCTCGATATTGCCCAGGCCCCACTTGAGTGTGCAGCCCGTATCAACCTGGATGCCGGGCCGGCTGCCTTTAACATCGCTGAAGGAAACGGTAAGCTTTGAAGGTCTGGGGTCATATTCAAAGCCGGTTCCTACTGCGAGCTCGGGTCCTTTGAGGGCGTAGTTATCCCAGAAGATGCAGTCATTAACTTCGGAGATGCTCCCGTAGGAGCAGTAGAAGCCACCGCCGACCCCTGTGCTGCTGCCGAAGCCGCCTGTAGCTGCGTTGCCAACGAATGTGCAGTTTGCGATGTTCGGTTCAGCATACCAGTTGACAGAAACGCCGCCGCCGTCTCTGCCGGCTAAATTATTGGTTATCAGGCAGTTTGTAATCTGCGGAGAATTGGAATCTCCAAATAGATACACACCGCCGCCAGAGCCGGTAGCACTATTATAGGCGATGTCACAGTCTCTTATTGAAATATCGGTGGAGAAGCAGTAAATACCAGCACCGGCACCAAATCTAAAGATGCTGTTAGGGTCGTTAGGAGGCAGGGTGGGGTCGGCGGCTGGAGAAGCGATATTGCGCTGAACAGTAGATCCTGAAATCACAACCGTACTATCGGTGGAGCACAGGCCGCCACCAACATAGGATGAATTAGCGGCGAAATTGGAGTCCACGACAGTCAAAGTTGCTGCGACGCCGTAGAGGCCACCACCGACCGAGGCGGAATTATTAGCCAAGTTGCAATCAACAAGTATAGCGGAGACAACACCTAAGGCGTTACTATCGTTACCATCGGATAGGTCGCTCAGATAGTAGAGGTAATAGTAATTGTAGAAACTATAATCGTAATAGTAGTATTCCTCATAGTCGGTTTTGCTGCCATCGAAGCATACTCCGCCGCCATAGCCGCTGTACACGCCTGTATGGTAGGTAGTGCGGTTACCTTGCACGTTGCAGTTTTCAAATGTTGATGAGGAGCCAGTATCGCAATAAACACCTGCACCATAGCTTGGGATGTCATAGTTTCTTCGCGGCTGCCGCTGAACATTACTGGGCACGCTAAAGCCGCCAACACCACTTACGCTGCCATCAGTAACGTTATTACTGAACGTGCAGTCAATGAAGGTGGGCTTAGACATCATACCACAATATACACCGGCGCCATAGGCACTAAAGAGTTCAGGGTCAAGCTGGCAGGGGTCGGCATAGGTCAATCCGCCGAAGCCACCCGCTCCAGCCTCCGCGCCGCCGTTACCGCCGTTGCCGCCATTGCCACTGGTAGCCCGACAGTTATTGACAATGCAATTTATGATTGTGGGGCTTGTTGCCACATCGCAATATATTCCAGCTCCAAGAGCTCGACCGGGGACGCCGCCGCTGCCGCCGCCGGCTCTGGTGCCACCGGTCGCACCGTTGCCACCGTTACCGGCTGTTGCCACACAGTTATCAATTACGCAATTCCTGATAATCGGGCTGCTTCCCCATCTGAGTAAAATTGGTTCGTAGTCTATCCACCAGTTGGGGTCGTTAAAGTCGTAAACATCCGGATAATCGTAGTAATACTCGAAAACATCGCCGATGTAGATACCTGTGGCGCCAGCGTGACCGCCATTACCGCCATCTCCACCTTTCTGGCGGTCCGCACCCTGATTGCCGCCGCTGGCATTGCCACCGGTGGCAGAGCAGTTTCTGATAATACAATTCGATACGATGTGATTGCCGATAACAGTAATGGCGGAGTTGCTCATAATAGAGCCGATACCTGTGAAAGCACCCTCTGCCGTACTCATATAAACGTAAGGTAAATTATCACCGCCATCGATACCACGAGCACCGTCACCCTGCGGGCCAGGGGCATTTAACTCGAAGGTACGCAAGTTCATTATTGTAATGCCATTCAGGACGCACCTGCCGCCAGGAGCACCGATAAGATGGATGCCGCCCTGAATCTCGCCCGTGCAATCTATGACAGTAGAGGCCACAACGTTGGGGTCGTCAGGATTGGTACCAGTAATTGTGATGTTTTTACCTATAACCGTAAAACCGGTGCCTGCGTACCTGCCGCTGTGCAGGACAACTATATCGCCTTCTCTGGCGTCATCTATTGCCTGCTGGAGGCCTGTGTAGGTGTATCGACCATCGGTGGACACGTTCAAAATACGTTTAACAGCCGGCTCAAATTCGACTGTAACGGTTCTGTTGCTATACATCGTGACGCTGTTAAGCACACCAACCGAGGAATCATCGTCAGTGCCGGTCCACCTGCGGACACGATAGTTCGGGTCAGGTATCGCTTTGAGGCTGACCAACGTGCCGGGGTCATAATAATTAACTTCGGGCCACTGATTGGGCTCGACCGTGCCGTGACCGACAACAAATATCACAAGCTGGTATTGAATAGGCGGCCCTGTAAAGAACGGATAGTGATAACCCATATCCGCGTAACCGACGTCAGAGTAGTTCATAATGCTTGTTGTTATAGCACCCAAATTGTATGCAGCCTGGAGGGTTGACAGGACGTATTGCTCGCCGGCGTTGACACAGGGGCTGGTTTGAGCTTGACCAGAGTTTACCTGACTGAGGTAGAAATCACCGAGGGAGCCGGTTACCCATAGCGGGTTACCATCTATGTTACCGTCGCCATCATCGCTATTCTCGATGCACGAATATGTTGCCGTGCAATTATAAAGGTCGTCGCCGGCAGAGAACTGGTCACCCCATACGCCCCACATGCCGCCGCTGCGGCCTATGATACAGTTACTTATCACCGGGGTAGAGTCACGACAGGCGATTCCGCCCTTTGGATTGGGGTATAGACCACCGTCACCGTAGTCCAGACCGTCGTTGTAAGCGATTGTACATAGCGTAATGATGGCAGGAGAGTTATACAGGTACATTGCGCCACCGATATCACCCGATGAGTTGTACGTAATCAGGCAGTTGATAATTCTGGGAGCAGAACCAGTCTGACAGTAGATGCCTCCGCCAAACCCGCCTGCGGTATTGTTGCTTATCTGGGTATTGATGATTTCCGGCGAGCCATTAGTGCAATAAATCGCACCGCCGTCACCTGTGGCTCTATTGCTGATAATCCTGCAATTAGTTATTCGCGGCGATGAATTGTCGATTAGCATGGCACCGCCGAATGCGGCAAAACCGTTGGTAATGGTAAGTCCTTCGACTATGTAGTTGGGGTCTTCGTTGCTATCGAATATGAAGGCGCGACCAAAACCTTGACAATCGATAATACACTTCTCGGGGCCGTTTTCGCTTCGTACCGTTATTGGTCTGACGTCATTTGGCCCCAGACCTGCCCTAAGGTTGATGTTGTAGTTACCCGGACCGGTATAGATGCCATCAGAGGCCACAACCGAATAGTTAGCTCCCGCCGCGTCAATAGCAGCTTGAAACGTCGGGAAGGGGCTGCGGCGGTCAAGAGCACCGCTGGCAGTGTACAAATTGATGATGCCTTGACCGACCGAACCGAATTCGACCGCTACGAATACGTTAGAACCGCGGACCGTTACGGTATTGTTCGGTTCTTTGGACGCATCATTATCAGTCCCATACCAGGCTCTGACCTGGTAGTTCGGGTCGGGCGTTGCAAGCAAAACTATTGTCTCACCATCGTAGAATGAGCCGGTGTTCGGTTCGATTATGCCGTGTGGACCATCGCCTCTGTCAATTACAATTGCAGTGAAATTATACCGAGGAGCCGGCTCGAACTCGACGGTGACGTGCTTGTCTCGGGTCATAGTAACGGTATTGATACGATTGACAGATGTATCATTGTCGGTGCCTGTCCATTTTTTCACTTTGTAGCCGACATCCGGAATTGCAGTAAGGGTTACTACGTTGCTGCCATAACCCACATAGACCATAGCACTATTGGGGTCAACGCGGCCGTGGATAAGATGGTCGTTCGGATCCGGGAGTACGGTAACAGTTAAGCGGTACCCAATAAGTCCAGCAGTATGGTGGTAACCCATATCGACGGCATCAACGTCGTTGGCACCATTGGTACTGGTAGTGTATGAGCTGAGCCTGATATCGGGGTCATTTACGTCAGCATTTCCGGCATCAATACAGGGGCTGTCAGCCAACTGACCGGAATCTGTGTGACTTAGATAGTAACTGGCAGCGAATAACGGGTCTTCGCTGATATTATTGCTGTCGGGGTCCCAACTATTGCTGTCGGCATTCCACCAATCGAGCGTGCAACCATCCTCAACGTAGATGGACGCCGGGAGTTTTCCAATTAACTGGATAGCTTCCATAACGGCGTCAACGACCCGGCTGGCATCGGGTGCCTCGATTATTGCGCCATCTGTGCCCTCAGCCAAAGCGCTGAAATATGCGGTTGTAGTAAGTTCGCTATCAACCGAAATTGCGAATATTTTTTTCGAATCGCCCGCTGTGGCTGCTGCAATAACACCGGCAAGAGTATATCCTGTAGTAGGCTCAGGGTCGTGTGGTGGGGCATCACCCATAAGAATGATTACTCTACTTACATCTGCACCAGTGCGCCAGGAGCCCAGTGAGGTGCCATCAATACAATGCATCAATGCCGAGTAAACGGATTCTCTCCAGTCCATACCGTTGCCGAGGTCCAACGAATTGATGCCTGCGAGGATTGCCGGTACACTGGTTTCAAAGTCCAGGACATCGTTAAACGGATAATCTATGTTCGGGCTACCATAAGGTGCCTGGGGAATATCCCGATAGTCCACTACAGCGATTCGGAAATCGGGACATTGAACTGCAATCTGACTGACGATTTGGGCAGCGGAAGCTTTAACGGCGTCGATGTCATCCCACATACTGCCGGTTGTGTCGATGCAGAAAACGACATCGAGCTTTGTCGGCCGCTGAATCAGATTGGGGTCTGGCTGGGGCTGAATGTCACTGTATGAAATGCTTAGCCTTGACGGTCTCGGTTCGTATTCAGAACCGCTTCCTACAGCGAGCTGGGAACCATCTATGCCGATGTTGCCCCAGATGATTGAGTCAACGACTGTAGCGTTGCTATCATAAGCGCAATAGAGGCCACCGCCATATCCTATGGCACCAGTGACTCTGTTATCGGCTATCGTGCAGTTGGAGATTGTCGGTTCTGCAAGCCAGTTTACGGATATGCCGCCGCCATCGCGAGCGGCGATATTTCCTGTTATCAAACAGTTATGCAGCAGAGGAGCAAAGGCCAGGTTCAGGTCACTGCCGCCATAGTAAATGCCGCCGCCTGAGCCGGTCGCCTGGTTGGCGGTGAAGATGCTGTCATTAATATCGACTATCGAGGACAAACAATAGTAACCGCCGCCCTGCCCGAATATTCTACCGGGGTCGTAGGGGATAGGCGCATTGGGGTCGTTGGGTTCCGGCACAGGTGGGATAAAGGCACTGTTGCCGGCGATAATCGAACCTGTAATTGTACCTGTTGAGTCTACCGAGTACAAACCTCCACCGTGATAGGCATTGCTGTCTGCGATGTTACAATCGACAATTGTAACCGTTGAGTTAGACCAGTACATTGCGCCGCCGATGCAGGCATTGCTGTTGGTAATGGTGCAGTTTGTAAACTTCAGCGCGCAATCATCCTCAAAGGCAACGGCACCGCCGTAGCTGACCATAACATCATCGGGAAGAGGAACGGTATTGGTATCGGCTGAACTATCGGTGATAGTGCAATTTTCGAATTCGGGGTTACTACCGTTGCAGGCATAAATTGTGCCGCCGAAGTTTTCAATGTCGAGGATTCTATCCGGCCCCCATAAGACCCAGGAGCCACTGATTCCACAGACACCGCCATAAGTATGGTTGTTGGTAAATTCACAGTTAAGGAACTTCGGCGAGCTTTCGTTCTCGCAGTAGATAGCGCCGCCATAGCCGCTGTACTTCCAGTAATCCTTAAAGTGATTTTCAAAGGGCGGTATAAGGTCGTAGATTGGATCTCCGTTGGGGTCATACGGAGCATATTCCCAGCCATCCCACGTGTACCAGTAAGGATAGGTCATCGGGCCGGTTTCGAAGGAAGGAGCCCACGTCCAGTTACCGCCCCTTCCGCCGTGCCAGGCGCCGGTGCCATTGCCGCCGTTACCACCGTTGCCGCCCTGGGCATAGCAGTTTGTGAAGGCGCAATCAACAAATGTTGGGTTACTATTGAAGCCGCAATATACGGCGCCGCCGTATGCCCATCCTGCCCAGCCGCCGTCGTACCCGGGAGCACCATCATCGCCCCGCCCTCCGTCGCCGCCGGTGACAGAGCAATTTGTGAAGATGCAATTCTGGACAGCAGGCGAGCTGTCATACATAGTTATTGCACCACCCTCGACACTACCACCATTCTGACCATCATCAGGCTGTGGCGTAGGATTTCCTCCGTCTCCGCCCCACCACCTGCAGTCGGTGAAGACGCAGTTTCGAATTGTAGGTGAGGAACGATAGATTAACATATTGCCATATTGGATGGTAATGCCGTCGATTATTGTTTCGGAGTCGAAGGTCGAGATGTATAAGTTATAGCCCCTTAAAACCGTGGCTGCGACAACCGTAGGATCGTCGGGATTGACACTGGTAAGCGTGATACCCTTATTGATTTCAATGGTTCCGAAGTTATAAGCGGGAGTATAGGTGCCTGTCGGCACAATAACAATGTCACCATCGACTGCGGCATCAACGGCATGCTGAATCGAGGTGTAATTGGGGTCGCTTCCAACAACGATGGTTCTCGGCTGGTCAAAGCGGACGGTGACAATCCTATCAGAACTCATAATAACAGCATTGTTGCGAGACCTTGAGGAATCGTCGATGGTTCCGGTCCAGGCAGCAACGCGGTAGCCTTTCTCCGGAATGGCAGTTATCGGTACCAGCAAACCGGCGTAATAAGTGCCGCTGGTGGGTTCGACCCTGCCGTGGCCGCCTACGACGGTAGCCGTTAAGTTATATTGCGGGAGCTTCCTGTGGTCGGCATAGTGGTAACCGATGTCAACGGTTCCCGTATCTGTGACGCCATCAGTACGTGTGGCAAATTTATCCAGTCCGAGGTTGTGGGCCAGGTCACTACCGGCGTTAAAGGCGGGGCTATTACGAATCTGGCCTGCTGCAATTTGACTGAGATAATAGACACCCAGAGGCCCGGTTACGAACAGTGGGTCGCCGGCGATGTTCGTAACATCAATGTCGGTACCGGCAACGGTGCTGGTCTGCCTGGTAACATTATCATAAACTCCGTAATCGCCATCGCTGTTTTTGTGGAATAGACTATGTCTTATGATTGCATCTCCGAAGTCTTCCTCGGCTATTGCGTGACTGTTGCAACTCTGGAATATCGAGTCGGCGACTACGGGGGCCGAACCCCAATCGCAGAATATCGCGCCACCTAAGGCCTTTGCGGTATTGTCAGTGAAGGTGCAGTTCTGGATTCGTGGTGTGGCGAAGAGGTTAGCAGAGATTGCACCACCATCAACGGTAGCCGAGTTACCGCTCAGCAGGCAGTTCTTAACGAGGTGCATGACATATCCGCCGTAGAAATTGATCGCCCCGCCGGAGCCGTTAACACCTTCAACAACATTATCATTAAGGGTACAATTTTCGATTTTTGCGTATGTATCGACACAGGCCACGCCACCGCCGATGTCAAGACCGGTGCTCAAGTCAATACTACGGCTGACGCCGGTATGACCAACCAAGTCGAAACCAGCGCTGGTGTCGATACCACTTCCGCCTATGGCTCTATTTCCATTTATAAATCCTCCGGTGACGGTGAGGTTTCCTGCTGAGAGGAACAGGCCGCCACCGCTCTTTGCTGTGTTATTTACGAAGTAGCAATCGGTGAAGGTGGCATTGAAGTCCTGGAAGTAGGCGGCCCCGCCCCATCCATTTATGCTTTCAGTAGCCCTATTGCCGGCGAAGACGCAAGATTTGAAGTTTAAGTTCAACGTCGTAATTATATTAGGGTCATTAGCGTCATAGTACGCATCTATTGCACCGCCGTTGCCGTTGTTGGCATCATTGCCGCCGAATAAGCAGTTTATAAAGTTAGCGTCACTTATGCAATCAACCGCACCACCACTATAGAAGGCAGAGTTACCATAGAACCCGCTATTGCGGATGTTTACACCATTACAATCAGGACCAATGTAAATAGCGCCGCCTCCGGTTTCATAATCTATTTCGGTATAGGCCTGGTAGAATGGATAGTAATATGGGAAGTAATAGTAATTTTGCCCGTCCCAGTACCAGTAATAGTACAGATAGTAAAAAGCCGGGTAATAATAGTAGTAAGAGCCGGAACCGTATGCGCCGCCTCGGTCGGACACCTCGTTATCCTTGAATAGGCAGTTGTTGACATCCACAGCGCATTTGCCTTCAACAAAGACAGCTCCGCCGAGACTGCCTGTAAAGGTGCAGTTACTGAGAGTTATAGTATTATTCCGCGTAGAATAGAGAGCGCCGCCTCTGATGTAAACGTAAGTATCTCCGTCAAGAATAAATCTGGCAGGATAGAATTCGTAGGCCTTGTTGTCAGCGAACACGCAATCAACAAAGTTTACATCTGTGTTGGCATAGTAAGCTGCGCCGCCGGCTATACCACCGCGCGCAACAGTATATCCCAGAGAACCATCACCTGCGGGGCCGCCATTAGCTGCCGGAAGCGGAGCACCGTCACCTCTGAGACCACCGGGTCCAGAAATACCTGTAGTAGCGATGTTATTGATGAAGTTGCAATCTCTGATAATGGGGACACTTCCACTTTCACAATAAATTCCGCCACCGATGCCATCGCCGATGCTATCGCCACCATTGCCGCCCCAGCTTTCCCATCCGCTACTGCTACTACCGCCATTTCCGCCATCTCCGCCGCAGCCGCCCCTTGCAATGTTATCTTTAATCGTGCAGTTGATAATGACCGGACAACTGCTGCTCAGACAGGCGATAGCACCGCCATGACCATTTCCAAAGCCGGCACCTCCGACGCCGCCCCATTGCCCATTATTTGTCTGCGATACCTGAGTCGCTCCCGGAGGCAGGTAAGACCATTGCGGCGATTGTGCAGTAACCGATTGACCTTGCGCACCATTACCACCGTGAGCGCCGGTAACAATGCAGCTTGTTATTACGCAGTTCTTGATTGTCGGAGAACTGTTGTTCTGGCAAAGGATACCGCCGCCATAGGCGTCGCCAGTAGCGCTGCGGCCGCGCTCTGCTCGTGGTGGAGGCGGAGTAGCAATCGGTGTCCCCTCATAAGGCACAGGAGTAAGAACCCCGAACCGCCCGTCCATACCTCGAGGACCTCTGACATAGCCATTTCTGATAGTAAATCCTATTACGACGGTATTGGGGTCTTCGCCGCTATGGAAGCGGAACGCACGGCGTGGGGTGTATCTGCTGCCCTGACAATCGATAATGGTGTTCGCTATGACGTCCGGGTCATCGGGGTCGGTGGACATCAGGGTAATGCTCTTACCCTGGAAGTCAATACCATTGGGGTCACTTACATAGTGGACTCCCCTGCTTACAATAATATTGGTGTCACCCTGTCCGGCAGCAGCTACGGCCTGCTCAATTGTCGGGTATTCGACTGGAACAAACATATTCCGCGTGATGGCTTTTTCAAACTCGACACGTACAGTCTTGTCACCATCCATTATCACGGTATTAGCGTTTTTATTCCAGGATGGGTCTTTCTCGGTACCGCTCCAGCTTTTGACGCGATAGCCTTCCTCGGGTATCGCCGTCAATTTCACTATGGCGTTTCTGTATTGTTTGTATGTATAGACTCTATTTTTGGGGTCGTATAACGGATTGGCAGGGTCGAACGCATTTGGGTCAACTGTGACTGTGCCGGGACCAACCACGGTAAGGACTAACTGCTGCTTTGGCCCGGTCAGGGGGTAGTGATAGCCGAGGTTCACGATACCGGCATCGGGAACAAAGTCGGTTCTGGTGGTAAATTTGTCCATACCGAGGAGACTTGCCAGTTTGTCTCCGGCATCGATGCAGGGGCTATCAACCAATTGCAGGTGGCCGGCACCGATTTGACTTAAGTAGTAATCACTGAGGGGCCCTTTTACAAAGTTCGGGTCTTTGCCCATGTTATAGGTGGTCGGAATCCAAGAGTTGGGGTCCCAGGTGTACGGGTCGTTGGGGTCATTGGGGTCCCACCCGTGGAGGGTGCAACCTTGCTCAACGTAGATTGGCGGATAGTAGGGCCGTATATCAGAGAAAGACCCATACTGGATAAATACTGCTGAGTCAAGAACCATATTTCCTGCGTCAGCAATCGCCAGTTTGATATGGTGCGTGCCAGAACCAATATTTACCGCCTGGGCCGTAAACACATTTGTGAAACCATCATATTCAAATGGGTAACCTCTGGCACCTCTAAGATCGCTGGGGTCATTGTTGTTGAAATGCTCCGGATGAGAAGCATTTATTCCAAATGGATTACCGCCATTTACGTTATTGATTGAAACGGGAGTAGCGGTTCCTGGAATCAGTGCGATATTTCGGCCATCCAGGAAGAACCCGAATACATCATTGAAGGGACTATACACAAATTCATTATATTCATCAGAAGCGAAAACAAAGTTGAAGAAAAGGTCGCCTCCAGAACTTTCAAAATCGAACTCAAGTACAGATGCATCATAAGTTCTATATCCAGGAATAAGAGTGGCTAAATCTGGGTCGCCAGGAAGACCATTACCTGCACCGGCGAAGTCTGAGGCATTGACACCCGGCCGAGCCGGGTCAGCACCGGGCGCCAGACGCGAATCTCCGGATGTTAAGATGACTCCTGACTCCATACCGATGCCGGCTGCCAGTCCGCCGTTAAAGATTCCTGCGGCATTTGGCCCTCCTCCATAAGATGCATTGCTCACTGTGATGCCACGACCGAGAATAGTATCCACCAAGGTCGTTGCATCGTTTACAGGTACAACGGTCAAAACAGGACTCACACCTACCGGCAGCACACCCGGCCTGAGCATAGTGTTGGGGTCAAAGTATGGTCCGAGGTCGGTGTAAGTAACTTTAACCGTTGAGGGATACGGATAAGCGGGGTCGCTGCTGCACACTGCGACCTGGGCGCCTTTGGCGCTAACGTTGCGCCATATAATTGAGTCGATAACTTCGACATTGCTTTCATAGGAGGCGTATAAGCCGCCGCCAAAAGCTGCACCTGTGTTATCGGTTATCGTACAGTTGGAGACCGCTAATCGATTTTGCCAATTGGAAGAGATTCCACCGCCGTCTCTGACGGCAGTATTGTACGACAGCAGACAGTTTTTAATTGTTGTTAAGTTTTCTTCTCCATCGGCGATGTATATACCACCACCTGATGTTGTGGCAGTGTTGTGGCTGATTCGACAATTTTCAATCAAGGTTGGTCCCGCGAAGGCATATATACCGCCGCCGTAGGCAACCTGTGACCTATCCTCAAGCGGGACAACGATGATAATGTTGGGGTCATTCGGGTCAGGTATGTACTGGTAAGTTATAATAACGCGGGCAGCTTCGTTGTAATTGAGGACACAGTCTGTAATTTTTGAGTTAGGTGAATAGATACTATAGACGCCGCCGCCACGAACGGCCGTATTGTAGGAGATATTACAGTCAGCAACCGACAGGTCATTAACTTCGGCGAAGTATATTCCACCACCATCTTCGTTGGCATCGTTGCGGAGCAACATGCTGCTGCTAATCACTCCTATGGAGTTGGTGTCGAAGTATAACCCGCCGCCGTTCAGTGCAGAGTTGGTCACAAAGTTGGAGTCGGTAACTGTTAGCAAGCTGTCGATGCCACAAAGAATACCGCCGGCTTCCTCAAAAGCTGTGTTGCCGATGAAATTGCAGTCATCCACTTTAGATACGCAGCCGATAGTATAGTCGATTGCACCACCAGCGGAATACGACGTATTGCCGGTAACCTTGCACCCTTTCAGGGTTGATATGCTGTCAACGCAGGCGATTGCGCCGCCGCCAAAATATGCAAGGTTGTCGGTAAAGTTGCAGTCGATAAACACGGCGTTGCTGTCGGTACTGGAGAAGATTGCGCCGCCGGAACCAGCGAAGGCAAGGCAGTCGGTGATAGTGCAATCTATAAAAGTTGGGCTGCTATTGACATCGGCAAATACGCCGCCGCCGCTTGAAAACCAGGATGTACAATTGCTTATTGTAATATTGCGGAAGAGCGGACTACTATTGGCATCGATGAATATAGCGCCGCCGTCGCCAAGGAAACTCTCACAATTGTTGATTACCACATTTGAGATACGCGGACTGCTGTCGGGACCGATGTATATGGCACCGCCGTTCTCATCGTAAAGGCTGCCGTTGATTATCGTAAAGCCGTTTAGAACGGTGTCGTCATCTGTGCCGCGTGTGAAGGTAATTGCACGCCCGTTAAGCTGACAGTCAATAATCGTCTGTGCAACGACATCAGGGTCATCCGGATTGGCACTAACCAATTTGAGGTCTTTACCCTGGAAGTTGATGTCGCCATCATAAGTACCGGCAGCAACGATGAGTGTGTCTCCGTTTTCAGCGGTGCTTATGGCCCGCCCGATAGCGTCTCCTCCGCCCGATACCTGGATTTTCTTAGGCAGTCTGAACTTAACGATAAAGACCTCGTTGGAGTCCACTATTATCTTGAAGTTCTTTTCGATAGAAAGCAGGACGCCGTTGACGTCATACCATCCTTTCAGGGCGTAGCCTGGGTCAGCTTTTGCCTTCAGGGTTACTTCTGTCCCCTCATAATACCAGCCACCGTTGGGATCGACGGTACCCTCAATGCCTGGGTAGTTCGCATCATCAACTACGATGACACGTATCTGGTACTTAGGAACTCCGTGACTATAGTGGTAACCCATATCAACCACGCCAACATCGTTGACACCGTCGATACGCGTGGTGTATTTGTCCATACCGATGGCACTTGCGAGGTCACTACCTCCATCGACGCAATTGCTTTCAACTACCTGATTGGTAGCAAACTGGCTTAAATAGTAGCCGGAGATAAAGTTCGGGTCTTCTTCGATATTATAACTGTTCGGCCATCTGTTGGAGTCCCAGTACCAGTAGTTATTGGTGTCAGGGGCTTGCCAATCGTTAAGCTCGCATCCTTCTTCAAGATAAATGGGCGGCCCAGCAAAACTGCCGATTGCCGCACCGAGATTGACCCTTGGCCTGGTTATCGCAACTTTGGTATCGGTAACAGGGTCGCCGTTTGTAACAAGGATGCTTTTAACTTCGGCAGGCGTAAGGTATCTTCCTATCTTGGCGCGAGCAGCAGACTGAATATCAGCAACACAACCGGCAGCAAAAGGACACGCCGATGATGTCCCATTAAAGTACGGGAAATAATCGCCAGGGTCATAGCCGGCAGGTCCTACAATGTCGGTAGTGTACACTGGGTCAGCAGGTGCCAGAATATCCAGGATTTCGCCCGTATTTGAATACCACGTAACCTGGTCGGTTGTATCCCATACCGCGCCAACGGAAATTACATTAGACATCGCTGACGGCCACGTTATACCGAAGGTATATCCTTGATTATGTGAAGCAGCTAATATCGTAATGCCGGCAGCTACAGCAGTATCAGCAAGGGCGGTGTGAGCAGGAGAGAAGGCATCGGCCTTGCCGTGGTCATCGAATGGAATAGCCGGGATGCCCCAACTATTACTCATCACCTTAATGGGATTCTTCGGGTTGTCATTTCGGTGGGTAATGCACCAATCCCATGCAGCCAGGTCACTATCGGTAGGCCACTGGCCCTGGTCGGTGACCACTTTAAGAGCATATATTTTTGCCCCGGGTGCCACACCTCCGATGTAGTCACCAACATTACCTAAGTTTCCGGCAGCTATACCAGCACAGCAGGTACCGTGCGCCTCATCAACTGGCATTGGGTCCGGGTCATTGTTTGCGGTATCGTAACCGCCAATGACCTTGCTGTTGGGGAAGCCACCGCCGCCAAGCATCGGATGAGTATAGTCAACACCGGTGTCAACAATGGCGATGGCTACGCCTTTACCATCATAGACCTGGCGGGCATCCTGTGCATTGGCCAGAGGAATCGCCTGTCTCAGCGCCGGCTCAACATACCTGACCGGCTCAATATGGGTCACCAGTGGGTTATCAAGCAGTTTCTGGAGACCTGCCCTTGTAATCTCGCCGGCAAATCCCGCTAAGTTCTCGTAACGGTAACGCAAAGTAAACTCATCGGGCGTAAGTGTTGACAAAACCGCTTCCCGACGCTCAGTTATTTTCTCTCTAAGCCGAGCAACCGATTCCAGCGAATCCCAATCAGTCACCTTCAGTTCGAGAGGGTCGGGCATACTGACAATTACCTTCACCCGCGTCTGGCCGGCATCAAACTGGTCGTAAATGGCCTGGCCATCCACAAGAACCGTATTGGGACCGGCTGCCTGTGAACCACCCTCAAGAGAGTCAATAATAACGGGAACATTAAACACATTCGGCTCATACCGAGGCCCAATGTCAGAGTAAGTAACCCATAGCCCTGAAGTTAACGGATAGCGCTGGTCGCCGCTGGCTACCGCAACCTGTGAGCCGTTAGTAG
>Ga0315280_10003127_pt1 | contig 25799 bp, 28 predicted proteins | sample YL17G06_40_MG_FD_203697 | JGI IMG/M metagenome (GOLD analysis project Ga0315280, IMG submission 203697) | Sediment microbial communities from Yellowstone Lake, YNP, Wyoming, USA - YL17G06_40 | ecosystem: Environmental > Aquatic > Freshwater > Lake > Sediment | place: USA: Wyoming | collected...
TTGTATATGCCATTTATTCAATTAATGCCCTCTCTCTTTCCATAGGAGTCCTACCAGAAGGTAAAGCCGGTCTCTTTAATGCGCTCGAGAGGGCCGGTAGTGCAATCGGCTCACTCATCAGCCTCATCATCACCCAGACCTTGGGCTTCGCCCCTATATTTTTGATTTCCAGCACGCTCTTCCTAATCGCTTATATCGCCTTCAGAATATTCGCTTGACGCTCTCCACGGAGGCCGAGATACTGGATGCCGTGAGGTGCGTGGCTGTAGCCGGAGGTGCCCCACCTCCGCCTGCAGAGAAGTCCTTGAACTCCTGAAGGATAAAAAACTAGCGGAAGGGTGCTGAGTTTTACTCCTCGTAGAGGACCCCCAGATCCTTCAGCTTCTGGTAGACCTTCTCCACCGCTACCTTTACCTCGTCCTCACGCTTCGCACCGGTGCAGACCATCTTCCCCGAGGAGAAGATCAGCAGCACCACCTTAGGCTCGCTCATCCTGTATATCAGGCCTGGGAACTGCTCCGGCTCGTACATGGTGTTCTCGAGGAGGGACGCCACCTTCTCCTCGTTTACCTCCGCGTGCAAATCGGCCGACGCCACTATGTTCTGTATCTTTATCTCCGGCGTCCCTGTGATCACGATGTTCCTGTCCTTCAGGTTCTCTATTACCTTCTTTACGGCGTTGTGGACCTCCATCTCCGACTTCGAACCAGTACAGACCATCTTCCCCGAGGAGAAGATCAGCGTCGCGGTGCGCGGCTTGGATAGCCTGTAGACCAGCCCCGGAAACCGCCCAGGGTTGTACTCCACACCCGGGACGTTCCTCGAGATGGCGTCGAGATCTATGCAAACTTTAACAGAATTATAGCGTTGGCGGAGAAAACCCGGGACGTTTCTCGAGATGGCGTCGATATCTATGCTCTGGTTCATGGTGACCGTGGCGACGATGTTCTCAATCCTTACAGAGGGCTTTATCACAAACATTCGCTCCAAAAAGAAAAAAACGAACGTTGTCTAAAAACTTTAACGGGCTTTAAAGCCTTTTTGCTGTCAGAAACCATATCTCCACCGATCCGAGCAGGTGCCCCCCCACCGCGGGTGCGGTCTTTGGCGTGCGGGGTCTCCTCGATCCCGACGAGAACCCTCTCCCGGCGGACTCGGCACGGCACCAAATCATGCTACGTATGTCCCAGGCGCACGAGCCCCCATCCACCAGCGGAAAAAAAGAGGTGTTTAGGTTTAGGGAGCCTTTTTAGCTTCCTCTTTGGGAGCCTCTTCCTTCTTGGCCCCCTTTGCGGCACTCTTCTTGCCGAGCCAGTAGCAGACGCCGGCGACTATCCAGCAGATTATGGTGCTGATCGGTGTGAAGGTGCAATGCGCGTAGTATCCCAGAAGGCACGGCTTAGATGCTGGGGCAGGCACCAAGGTCCAAACGCCAAGAAGGACGAATATGGCTACGAGGAGCCACCAATACCACTTCATCCTTAGTCACCGCCTCTCAGTTTGTCGGATTTGCGTATAAAGCTTGCGTGTGCCAAGGCACTCCAGTGGGGAGGGGAATGCAGCGGATCTCGCCGTCTCGCTGGCCGCGTGTGCATACTCCGGGCGTGCCAGGAACTCTTCGTACCGGACGAGGGTCAGCACAGCCTTGGGCACCATGGACGCCACCATGCGGGCCATCGAGCCACACTACACCGCTGCTCACAGACTTTGGCAGAAGAGCACCTGTCCCGCAGGACGACCATCACCTGATGGTGGTGAAGGTGCCGGAGAGCTCATCAGCCAGAGGGGCTGCCGACGCCTCTACCATCAGTTTGATGGTGTTCCATCCAGCCACGGAAATGAGGGAAAGAAGCTAGATTCTAACAAGCAGGGGGGGCGTGCTTCACGGTGCACACCCTCCATGAAACGTCCGAGAAACTGCGGCACCTCACCGCCGCCACCATAATCCTCAACTGGCCCGTGCCGGGCCACGGTGGAGAAGGGTCGTGCGATAAAGGGCTGCGCGGCAGATACCCGACCCGAGCAGAGCCGAGCCAGGCTGTGCCCCTGGACTGCGGTGCGGTGGGCGGCCCCCGACGTCAACTGATGGTGAGAAGGGTGCATCGCGAAGGTGTTTTGGGGTCTTCAGCGGCTGCGGAGGGCGCGGCGGGGCATTCATCTTCCAGGGCAGAGGAGAAACGGCCGCCCTTTAAATATCCATCCATGGAAGGATTATGGTGGTGATGGTGGTCTCTATGGAAAGAACGGCGGGGGGAGAGGAAGGGCCGTGGACAGAGAGACCATACGGCGTTGATCCCAACAGGCTGTACACGATGGGCTTCGTGGCGGGCCTGCTCTCGGTCGACAAGAAGCTGGTCAGGTGGTGGATAAAAAAGGGGAGGGTGGAGGGCATACGCCTGCCGAACAGGGCCTGGCGCGTCCGCGGCATCGAGATAATCAAGATAATTGACCAGGGGAGGAGCCTAGGACACTCCTCGAGTGAAGCCTCCGTCCCCGACGGCGGGTGACCCGCCCAGTACCACGCTCAACCCTGGTGCAGAAGAGAAGGAGGCACTCCATGCTTACGGCCCCCTGAGGCATTTTCCGGCGCCGCTTTAAATAAACACGCCCAGTGTACTACTTTGAGGTGCAGACGGTGCACACTCCCGGCCGTCTAGAAAAGACCACAAGGCTGATACCACAGAAAAGAGCTGCGGTAGGGAGCCCTCCCGGTGCAAGGAGGGGGGCCTGGGCCGCGGGACCGAGCGCAGCTGTAGCCAAGAGTTCAGCCCAAGCGGACCCAGTCTGCAGCTCCAGGATAAGGGTTGGAGACGTTATCTACCTGCGTTTCTTCGATGCGGTTCTGTTCAAAGATGCCCTCTGCAGTTCATACAAGCCGATCATCCGCGAGACTATCGGCTGGCTGGACTATGAGGATGCTGAATGCATGCGCGTGGTTTGGGAGCGCTACGCGGAGCCCGCCATAAATGAGGAATCGAGAATTCGAGTAACAGGTTTAGCGATTCATAAAAGCGACATCATTGAGGTGATGAAGGTTGCGTGACGTCCTCCTGGCTGAAGTCAGGAGAGGACGTCACGGAAAGTATTAAGTACTTTCTATCCCTGCAATGGAGATTGCCGAGCACTGCGCTCCTGGATTGGAAAGGAGCGAAAAAAAGAAACTCGGCCCGCAAAAAAGCGGAGTAGGAAGGAAAACCCATGGTGAAACATGACAACATCAAAGCCACGCAAAGACAACCTCTGCCAGCACTTAATTTGGCAGCTCCCTACAACAACAGAACAGCCCAGCTAACTACACAGTGCCCGCCGGATGTTGAAAGGTTCATCCGAGAGGCATTAACAAAACGCAAGTCAAGCCTCATACGATTCGCAGCCATGAGCCAATCCGTAACCGAGATGGCTAAATACCTCAAGAGGCACTGCAGCCAGTCCCATGCCACGGCCTACCTGTACACGTGATCGGTTCAGGAGTACTGCAGATGGTGCGGGGCGGATCCAGATCAGTTAATTACCGAGTGCTTCTCAGAAGATGGCTTACCGAACCAGAGGGCCTTACTGCTCGAGGCCAGAAGACTGGACGATTACGTTGGCGCACTGCAAAGCGATGGATACAGCCCCGGACACATCGCAAACTGCGTCAAGGCAGTCAAAGCACTCTATAGAACAAACGGTCTAAGCCTGGAACTGCCATACAAGCTCCACAAATACTCTGTAAGCAAAGACAGAGCCCCAACGACTGAAGAGATCGCCCGCCTAGTAGACCTAGCAGATGTCAGGGGGAAGGTCATCGTCTCAATGCTTGCCCTAGGGGCCTTCAGAATAGGAACCCTGTGCAAACTGTGCTACAGGCACGTCCGCCACGACATTGAGAGGGGTGTAGTGCCAGTCCATGTGCACGTCGAGGCAGACATAACCAAGGGAAAATACCACGACTACGACACCTTCATAGGCGGAGAGGCCGTGGAATATCTGAAAGCGTACTTAGAGGCAAGAAGAAACGGTGGCCTTCCAAACAAAATTCCGCGAGAAGATCTAAACGACGAATCGCCTCTAATACGGGACGAACACTCCAAAGCACTCAAGCCGCTGACGCCATCCCAGGTCTACAACATACTGCACGGGCTTATGGCCCAGGCAGGCCTGCTCGGAAGCAAGGTTGGGAGGCGCTACACGGTAAGACCTCACAGCATAAGAAAGTTCTTCAGGACACAGATGGCAGCCTTAGGCGTGCAAACAGACTACATTGAATACATGATGGGACACACGATCAGCACATACCACGACATCCAGATGAAGGGGATAGAGTTTCTAAGAGGCATCTATACGGCTTCAGGCCTAGGCATAAAACCAAAAAACAAAACCCAGCAGAATAGAAATACTGAAGGAGATGGTGAGAGCACTAGGCCTAAACCCGGAGGAGATCCTCACGAAGGAGGCTTTAACAATGCCTTACAGAACAGTGATAAAAGCGGGCACAGAATCAGACCAGGACCAGAACCAAATCAAAACACTGGTAAACGCCTTTAAACGGGAGCTCAAACAGGAACTCAGCACCGAAATGCCCACTACCACAATCAAAATAGTATAAATTACAATGCAGGGATGGTAGCCCGGAGGAGATTCGAACTCCTGTCGGCGGGGCCAAAGCCCGCCATGCTTGGCCGCTACACCACCGGGCTGAGAAGATTGGTGGGCGAGATAGTTTTTAATCTTTTGGTGAGGATCAAGCCCCAGTCATGATCCAGTAACCACCGCATCCATCATAAAACCATAACGACCGAAGGCTCGAATTACCCATACGCATAACCAAACCATTATAAACAAGAAGGCTTAATGAGAAAATTAATCCCATAAGGTTGGTCGAAAAATTGGCATTAGGCTTCCATTTTGAGAGCCTTATTCACGCAAATCCCGTGCAGGAAGGGATAATCGCAATTATCATGTTCATCTACGTGCTTGGCATCGTGTATGGCACAAAATACACGTACAACCTCATGAGGAGCAGAAACTTTCCGCACAACGTAGCTGCCTACTACAATAGAAAGATAATCCACATCTTTGCTGGCGGTGTGATTACCCTACTATTCCCTGTATTCTTCACGGCGGTGTCAATACCGCTGATCTTGGTCTCAGTTATCGCCCTCATAACTTATCTGCCCCATAGAATGGGAAAATTGTTGTACTGGTTCCAGGTTAAGGAGAACATGTACGAAGTAAACTTCGTCATCGCTTGGGGCATTGCCATCGGTTTGGCATGGTTCCTTTTTGGCGATCCAATTTACGGCGTTATACCGGCTGCCTTCATGTCGTTTGGGGATGCTCTAACAGGGATCGTGAGGAATGCACTGTTCAAGAGGCGAACTAAGCACTGGATCGGCAACATCGCAATGGTTCTTGTCTGCATCCCCATAGGATACTATTATGCCAGCGTTGCAGGCGTTGTGGCAGCAGTTGTGGCCTCGATAGCAGAACGCTTCGAATTCAATCCGATTGATGATAATATCCTGATTACCTTTACCTCACTAATCACCTTGATCCTATTGAGAGGCGTATAATAGCAAGGGTTGATTTTAACCTAAAGGTTTATTGGATTAAGAGGAGAAGAGAGATCAGAAATTGGAGGTAAATAAAATGGCAAGCAAGAAGCTTATGGACCTTTTGAACGCCGGCGCCGCTAGTGAACTCCAAGTATCGATACAGTACATCTGGCAGCATATCATGAGCAAGGGGCTTTTCAGCGAGTCGATATCAAAGGTATTGGAAGAGACCGCAATAACAGAGATGAAGCACTACGAGAGGATTGCAGAAAGAATAGATTACTTGGGCGGAAATCCTACCACGAACCCAGCGCCAATAAAGTTTGGAAAGACGATAAAAGAGATGCTGGCACTGGACAAGAAGGCCGAGGAAGAAGCGATCGTTCTTTACAAAGAAACAATTGAAGTCGCCAAGCAAGAGAAGGACGTCACCACGGCTTTCATATTCAAAGAGATACTGAAGGACGAGGAAGACCATCATTACAAGTTCTCCACGCTATTAGAAAAAGAATAAACACATGATTTCATTCAAACTATTAAATAAATTTTTTATATTTTTTAACCTATTTTTTCACACTTTCAAATAAAATAAACTGTTGAACAGTCGCCTTAAGAGGTATCATTAGGGCATTATGTAGCATTATTGATGGTGAGTCGTCACCGGATCATCGCCATAACTCTTTTTAAGATCATGGAACTCATGATAACCAAGGAGATCTTGGAGGATTTTAAATGGCGAAATGTCCGAAGTGTGGAATGGAAGTTGCAAAACCGACTAAGACCTGGAAGCTCGCTTCCAAAGGGAGGAAACCTATTAGCATCGGTCTATACAAGTGCCCAGGTTGCGGTGCCTTCTTCAGAGCTGCAATGAAGTAATCCCTTTTCTCTTTTTCTTTCTCTCATTTTTTCAAAATTCTTTCCATCTAACCATCGACCCGGTAGACGTCTGGCCTTCTGAGGCTTAAAGACGGGAGCCCCTGCCTGACCCGTTTTACCTTCTCTAGTTGCAGGTCGGCGATCAACAACTCCTCTCCTTGATCCGCTCTTGCAACGATCCTCCCCCACGGGTCAATGACGCAACTGTGTCCGTAATATACGGGGCCTTTTCTTGCACTCTTTGCCTGATTCGCTGCCAAGATATAGAGCTGGTTTTCTATCGCTCTGGCCCTGAGCAATGGCATCCAATGCGCCCTACCAGTCTTTTCAAGGAACGCTGCAACAATCGAGATCAGTTCGGCGCCAAGCAATGTCTCGGCCCTGTAAAGCTCCGGAAAGCGCAGGTCGAAACATATGGTCAAGCCTATCTTCGTCCCTCTATATTCAACAACCTTCGGCTCTTTACCCGCAGAAAGTACCTTTCCCTCATCTATCTCCCCGAACTTGAAGAGGTGGACCTTTCTGTAAGCTCCTAATATACCCGAGGGCGTTACCAGACAGGAGGTGTTGAAGAGCCCCTCCTTGCTCTTCTCGGCGATACTGCCTGCTATTATCGCAACCCCCTCATCCTTAGCGATCTTGGACAAAGCGGTCATGGATGGACCATCAAGCATCTCTGCATTCTTCATATATCCCTCTCTGGTCATCCTCGGCGGCAGATAGTTGAATAATTCCGGTAGAAGTATCAGTTCAGCCCCCTTCTCAATGGCCGAGATAACCATCTCGGATGCCTTCTTCAGATTCTCTGCCTTGTCCTCTCCGCTGGCCATCTGCACTATGCCTACACGAACTGGCAACGTTTTTCCCCTTGCATCTTCCCTCGGCTGACCTATTAAAATCTACTACCAGAGAATTGGTGCCGGGGCTAAAGAACTCCGTCCCACCACAGTGGGATAAAAAAATATTTATATATAGGATTTAAGACTTGTCTCTGTCCATATTGACGGAGGTGTAACGTAATGCCCCAGTGTTCGCTGTTCGAGATGTATAAGACGCCTTCTGGTAGCACATACTTTATCTGCCATCGCCCACCCTTTAACGACGAGGGGACGATGCTAGCTAATGGCGAGCTCCATTGCAAGAAGTGCCAGCACAAGAAGTAAGTCTGCTTCTCACTTTCATACCGTTAACAATTTTTTAATGTTTCTAATCCGACATTTTGAAGGGCTTGCCTTCCTTCAAGACAGCTTCAGGTATGCGCCCCTTCCACTTTACTAGGAAGTTCACGTCCTCCTTCCTGTCCCTTAGGTCGTCGGGTAGCATATGGGGTATGCTCTCTATTATCGGGTACCACCTGCCACACTCGGCACACAATAGGATTCCCTCGTCTATCTCCTCTTTTTCTTCAAACACCTTGAGTTCCAAAGGATGATGCTTGCAGATCGGGCAAGCCAAGATGTCGAGAAGCCTCTTCTTCATAAGATCAAATCCTTGAGAAGATTTACTTTCATTCTGCCTATAAACTTATACAATTGAGAAAAAGAAAGGAAAAAAGGCGATAAAAGGCTGCGATCACAGCCTTCTTATGTAGCGCTCCACTTCCCAGCTGGTCACCTGCATCCTATAGAGGTCCCATTCCTTCCTCTTCACCGAAAGGTAATTCTCGAAGGCGGTCTCGCCTAAAGCCTCCTTCATAAAGTTGCTCTTCTCCATCTCGTCCAGCGCCTCTTTCAACGACTCTGGCAGAGCGACGATCTTCTTCGCCCTCCTCTCCTCATAGTTCATCTTGTATACGTTGAGCTCTGTAGGAGGACCCGGGTCGATCTTCTTCTTAATACCATCCAGCGCAGCCAAGCAGAGAACTGCGAATTGGAGGTATGGGTTGCCTGCGGGATCCGGGCAACGGATCTCAAACCTGGCTGCGCTCTTCCTCCCTCCGAAGTTCGGAACCCTGATGAGAGGTGATCTGTTCTTATGCGCCCATGCTATGTATACTGGAGCCTCATAACCAGGGACCAGCCGTTTGTATGAATTCGGCCACGATGCGAGTATCGCGGACATCTCCCGCCCGTGCGCCAGTTGCCCTCCAATAGCGTATCTCGCCACATCCGATAAGTACCCTGTGCCCTCGTCGTCCGAGTAGCATAGGTTCTTCTTAAAGTCCGAAGTCCAGAAGCTCTGATGCGTGTGCATACCCGACCCGTTGACGCCGAAGAAGGGTTTCGGCATATACGTAGCGATATAGCCGCTCTTTGCCGCAACAACCTTGGTTACCATCTTCATCGTGATCGCTCTATCGGCGGTTACGAGCCCCTCATCGTACTTGAAGTCAATCTCATTCTGTCCTGTTGCTACTTCATGGTGAGAGATCTCGATCTCTATGCCAAACGCTTCTGCAAAGTCCGCTATCTCCCTTCTCAGGTCATCCGTCAGATCGCCGGGATGGTAATCAAAGTACCCTGCCATATCTATGGGACTTGGTGCGCCCCCATCATTCTCTTTTACAAAAAAGAACTCCAGTTCTGGCGCGCACATGTACCCCATCCCCGCGTCCCTACACTTTGCGAGGGCCCTCTCCAAGATGTATCTTGGGTCCGCATCAAATCGCTTGTAATCGGGAGTGTACACGTCGCAGATCAGCCTACAAGAGGACTTCTCCTTCGGTCTCCATGGCAGCTCTGCGAACGTTGTTGGGTCAGGGAAGAGCACCATGTCCGACTCCTCGATAGGCCTATAGCCTGTAATCGAGGACCCGTCAAAGGACTGGCCGTTCTCAAAGATGCTCTCGATATTCTTCGAGCTTACCGCCAGGCTCTTCAGTATTCCATTCATGTCGGTAAACTGGAGCCTTACGAACTTTATCTGCGCTTCTTTTATCTTTTTGACTACTTCGGTTACCTTCCCTTTCCACACCGCATTTTTGAAATTTCTCACACTTATCACCCTGTTTAATAACTTTTAAGAGTGTTTTCTAATCATATATAAAACTTTCTGATAAAAAAATGAACGCGGTATAATCACCCAAGTACTATGTTGAACATATCCCTTTCAGTAATGTCCGCAATGATCTTTGTTGCTGAATTAGCAAGTCGTTTATGAGGCTTGCAAGTCTTCATGTTGCCGTTTATCATTCGAAGTCATCAGAGGAGTTTCATCGGCTGACCGCAGCAGACAAGCTCTCCCTTGCCCGCATTTATGACTAAGACGGCATTTCCACAAATCCCGCACCTATAGACTTGTAAATTTTTAGTCATTGCCTCACCACCTCACCTCTCCCTCTTTCTAAAAGTTAATAAAATTATCAATTAAATACCTGAGAAATTATTTAATATGTATACAGAAGTATAGCGTCAGAAGGTATGTTTGTGTCTGAAAGCCGCGGCTCTAATGACATCAATGCAAGCGAAGTCGACAGAGCCACGGCTCTCTTCTCGGAGCGGTTTGGTGCTGAGGCGCTCGTGCATCCCCTCTCAACGAGGGGGCGAATTCTTGAAGCGGAGTTCTTGGGAAATATCTTCCACACATGTTGTGCTTACGACTACTTTGATGACTTTGCCCAGATCTTGGAGGAGGTCTCCGGCTCCCCTTACGCGGTGTGGGATGCCATAAGAGTATCTAGTGACACACCGGGCTTCGTCATCAAGCTTGCCAAACTTGACTTTTTAAACGAAATAAGATCCGCCATGCGCAGGGTGGAAGGGAACGTTAAGAGAAGAATGGAGGAGTTTGAGAGAATAGGCGAAGACGAGAGTAGCCTCTTCAAGGAGCTGTGCTTTTGCGTCCTGACTGCAAACTTCACCGCTGAAGGAGGGCTAAGGATTCAGCAAAAACTCGGCGATGGCTTTACCAGCTTAAGTAAGCACGAGCTTGCCAAAGAACTGAGGGCGCTGGGGCACAGGTTTCCCAATAGCAGGGCCAGTTACATCGCCGAGAACAGGGCGCTCTGCGGATCCCTGATTAAAATCCTAAAGAACTTCAAGGATGGAAGGAAGGCGAGGGAATGGCTGGTCTGCAATGTGAAGGGGTTTGGGTACAAGGAGGCAAGCCACTTTCTAAGGAACGTGGGCTTCAAGGATGTGGCCATTATCGACCGGCACATCCTAAAATTCTTAAAGAGCAAGGATTTGATAGGTTTCTCAAAGAGTCTAGCCAAGGGCAAGTATCTTGAATTAGAGCGTCTGCTCTTTGCAATAGCAAACAAATTGAATCTTACCTTGGCCGAACTGGATCTTTATCTATGGTATCTGATGACAGGGAAGGTCTTGAAGTAACAGGCTTTGACATTGAAAGCTGCTTATGCTGATCTATGGTCAGAACTTCTAATGTACGTCTTTGTACGCAAAGGCTTTATATAGAGCATTGAAGTACGCTTTCAGAGCCTTTAGGTGATAGTAAAATGGGGTATAGTGTTTGGCTACGAGCCCTCGGTTACACGGTCATTATCTGAAAACGCTCATCAGGTAAAGCTTTGCAAACTACCATTTACAAACTTGCCCCTTGAAATTTTCTCGAAATTCTACCACCACTACGAGAACAGCTACATCCTTGAGTCGGTCGAAGGCCCGAGGAAGCTAGCGCAGTACTCATTCGTAGGATTTGACCCTACTTTGACCATTAAGATAAAGAACGGTGAGCTCATAGCTCAAAATGGAAAAACTGGTGAGGAAATCAGAGAGAAAACGACTGACCCGTTGCATACAATCAGGAAAGTCCTTGAGGGGCGATCAGTTTCTTATAAAGGCCTTAGACTTGTCGGCGGGGCTGTTGGGTATATATCTTACGAAGCAGTCCGCTATTGGGAAAGACTTCCGGATATGACTGTTGATGACTTAAGATTTCCCGATGTTGAAGTGGGAATTTTTGATGACGGCATCATATTTGACCATAGGAAGAGACAAGCGTTCTATTACTATATAAATGAAAACCGCCTCGCTGAGGTAAGTAAGCTGATGAAAGAACCCAACGATTTCGAAACCTTATCTTACAAGCAACCAAAAGTGAACATTACAAAAGAACGCTTTGAGAAAGCCGTAGAGAACGCAAAAAAATACGTGTCCTCTGGCGACATCTTCCAAGTCGTTCTTTCCAAACGTTACGAATTCCGCATCGAGGGCGATCTGATAGGTTTCTATCGATACCTTCGAAGGATAAATCCATCGCCATACATGTATTTTCTGAAAGCAGGCGTTCGGCAAATCGTTGGATCTAGCCCTGAGATGCTCGTTAGAGTTGACAATAGGGTTGTTGAAACTTTTCCAATAGCTGGTACGAGACCTTGTGTGGAAAAGCCTAGCGAAAATAAACGATTGGCCAAGGAAATGCTGTCAGATCCTAAAGAGCGTGCCGAGCATGTAATGCTTGTAGATTTGGCCAGAAATGACGTTGGGAGGGTCTCAAAGTTTGGAAGCGTTCGCGTTCCGGAATTTATGACGGTTCATCGATACAGCCACGTACAACACATTGTCTCACGAGTGGTAGGCAACCTTAGAGATGAATGTGACTGTTACGACTCACTAAGAGCCATCTTTCCGGCTGGCACGGTTTCAGGGGCACCCAAAGTTAGAGCTATGGAAATTATTGAAGAACTTGAACCGACAAAGAGAGGGCCGTATGCGGGGGCCGTGGGCTACTTCTCCTACAACGGTAACGCGGATTTCGCCATTACCATCAGAACTCTCGTCGTCAATAAAGACAAAGCCTACATTCAAGTAGGGGCTGGCATAGTGGCAGACTCCGTCCCAGAAAGGGAATGGTTTGAAACTGAGCACAAAGCAAAGGCCCTACTGAAGGCCCTAGCGGCTTCGGGAGATGAAACAGTTTGAAAGTTCTAGTTATCGACAATTACGATTCCTTCGTCTATAACCTCGCCCAATACATTGGAGAATTTGCAGAACCCGTTGTCTACAGAAACGACCAACTAACTTTGAAACAGGCGATGAAACTCAAACCCGATAGAATCGTCATCTCTCCCGGTCCGGGCACACCAGAAGAGAAGCGATTCTTTGGAGTCTGTTCAGAGATCTTATGGCATATGAGTCCCAAGATTCCTACATTAGGAGTTTGCCTCGGGCATCAAGGGATAATCCACACTTTCGGCGGAAAAATCGTGTCCGCGAAGAGACTTATGCATGGAAAAACTAGCCTGATAAAACATGATGGGAGTGGTATTTTTAAGGGTGTTCAGAATCCTTTCACGGCGACACGTTATCACTCACTCGTCGGAGATAGGCTTTCCATCCCTTCGTCCCTCAAAATAACTGCGGAATCCCTCGATGACGGAGAAATCATGGGCGTCCGCCACATTATCTATCCCATTGAGGGGGTACAGTTCCACCCGGAATCTATACTGAGCGAGGATGGAAAACTAGTTATAAAGAACTTCCTTGAGGGTTGGTGAAAAGGTGATCAAAGAAGGCATACAGAAACTAATTGATGGCAGGGACCTGACCTACGAAGAATCTCGGGAAATCATGAAAGAGATCATGTATGGGGAAGCAACAAGCGCTCAAATTGCTGGATTCCTGACCGCTTTGAGGATGAAGGGAGAGGCGGTCGACGAGATTACAGCTTTTGCAGAGGTTATGAAGGAACATAGTCACCGAATCCACCCGCGTGTAAACGGACGACTTGTTGATACCTGCGGAACCGGTGGAGACAAAATAAAAACCTTCAACATCAGCACCACGGCGGCTTTTGTCGTTGCCGGCGCTGGAGTAGCCGTAGCTAAGCATGGAAACCGTTCGGTTACTAGCAAGAGTGGCAGTGCCGACATCTTAGAGAGACTCGGCCTTAACCTTGACATGGAACCCAAGGCCGTTGAGAAAGCTGTTGAGCAAGTGGGTATAGGTTTCATGTTCGCCCCAGCCTTCCATCCCGCCATGAGGTATGCCATCGGTCCCAGGAAAGAGCTTGGCATCAGAACGGTCTTCAACGTTCTCGGTCCTCTAGTGAATCCGGCAGCCGCCAACGCTCAGCTCCTTGGTGTTCATGATCACAAATTAGTCGAGCCTCTATCCCACGCCTTAAAAAGGCTTGGCTGCGAGGAGGCGATGGTTGTTCACGGCCTAGATGGATTGGATGAGATCTCTACCATAGGTAAAACGGTCATCTCATGGTTGAAAGAGAATGAAGTTACGACCATAGAAACGGTTCCAAAAGACTTTGGCGTCAGGCTGTCTAGACCGGAGGATCTAAGAGGAACCACGCCCGATGAAAGCGCTGAGATTACCTTCAGAATTCTGAACGGTCATTGTGGTATTAACGATCCGAAGACGGAGATAGTACTGGTTAATGCGGCCACAGGGATCATTGTGGGCGGAGAGGCTGAAGACTTTAGTTATGGAATGAAACTAGCCCGCGAATCGATTGAGAGCGGTGCCGCCTACAAAAAAGTGAAATCATTAGTCAAGACCTCTAATGGTGACCTCTCAAAGCTAGAGGAGCTGGAGCTGAAGTATGGCTGATTTTCTCGACGTGCTAGCCCAGGACGCAAAGGAGACGCTCAATGAGGGTTATTACAAAGTCTCAACCCCAATCTCAACCCCTTCTATTAGCCTGAAAAAGGCGATCCTCGAAAGCAAATATATCCCAACGATCACCGAAATCAAAGTCGCCTCGCCCTCCTTAGGCACCATTAGAAAAAACTTCAACGCGGAGGAGGTTGCAAAGGCCATGAAAAGAGGTGGAGCCATCGGGATATCGGTCCTGACCGAGCCAAAGCACTTTAAGGGCTCTCTGAATTACCTCACCAAAGTCCGGAAGGCGGTAAGACTTCCAATTCTTATGAAGGATATAATCATCAGCCCAATACAACTGGAAATCGCCTCTAAAATCGGGGCAAACGTCGTTCTTCTGATAGAGGCCCTTTTTGAGAGAGGGTACTGCGAGTATGACGTTCATGAAATGATCGCAGAAGCGCATTCAAAAAATCTCGAAGTGCTGTTAGAGACGCACAATGAGGACGAGTTTTGGTCTGCCATCAACACTAACGCCGACCTCATCGGGATTAACAATCGTGACCTCGGAACGCTAAAAGTGGATCTTGGAGTAACGAAAAGAATCTTGGAAAAAAATGATGCCCACGGGAAAATTGTTGTGAGCGAAAGCGGGGTTAAAACGCCTACCGATCTCCGTTTTCTTCACGAATGCGGCGCTCATGCCTTCTTGATCGGATCAACAATCATGGCAACCGATAACATCGAAAAAAAGGTTAAGGAGTTTGTATTGGCCATATGAGGAGAGTTGCGGTAAAGATCTGCGGAATGACCAGAGAGGAAGATTTATCCGTCGCCGTAGCCGCTGGAGCAGATGCGGTTGGATTCATCGTAGGAGTACCATCGTCTCCAAGAAACATATCCCTGAAAAAAGCTGAAAAACTACTTAGACTCGTTCCAATCTTCGTAAAGAGCGTTTTGGTCACGGGTCCAACAGACATGGACGCCCTCCTAAAGACCTATGAAGAGCTAAGCCCGGACGCCGTCCAAATTCATGGCGAAAGCCTGCCTGACGCCTCCCTCCTTAGGGAGAAACTACCTCGCACCCCCCTCATAAGAGCCATCAACGCGAACCCTACTAGTGCTCTTATAGTCGCCTCAGAGGCATCAAGGTCGTTCGATGCCGTCCTCCTCGACTCTTCCATTCATGGGAGGTATGGTGGAACGGGCGTCGTCCACGATTGGGATTTAAGTAAACGCATCAACAAGGTCATTCACCCAAAACCCCTAATTTTAGCCGGTGGTTTGAATCCTGAAAACGTTAGAGATGCCATCCGCACAGTTAAGCCATATGCTGTGGATGTTTGCACTGGCGTCGAATCGCGCCCGGGAATCAAAGATTCTAGGAAGGTTTTGGCTTTCATAGAAAACGCAAGGGGAGTAAGGGTATCTAACGATAAGCCGATGTCTCGCTGACAGTAAATTTGGAGGATATGGTGGATGAAAAAAGGAAGGTTCGGAAAGTATGGCGGGCAGTACGTGAACGAAATTTTGATGCCCGTTCTCATAGAATTAGAGGGTGCTTTTGACAGGTACTGTCGGGCCTCTGAATTTCAAGAGGAGTTTAAGGGCTTGCTAAGGGACTACGGGGGAAGACCGACTCCGCTTTATCATGCGAAGAATTTCAGCAAGCTTGCCGGATACAGAGTTTACCTGAAGAGGGAGGACCTGCTTTGTGGGGGATCACACAAACTCAACAACGCTTTAGGGCAAGCCCTCTTAGCGAAGAAGATGGGAAAGTCTCGTCTGATCACAGAAACCGCCGCCGGGCAACACGGACTCGCTACTGTGATGGCTGGCAACGTCTGCGGATTAGAAACAGAGGTTTTCATGGGGGTGAAAGACATGGAGAGGCAGGCAAGCAACGTGAAGAGGATGAAGTTGCTTGGAGCAAAAATAACCCCTGTCAAGTCCGGGGAAGGGGTTCTAAAGGACGCTGTTTCTGACACCTTGAAAGAGTGGACCACCTGTTCACGAACTACCCACTACCTCATGGGATCAACGGTGGGGCCCCATCCATTTCCGGAGATCGTTGCAACCTTTCAGAGCGTAATCGGTAAGGAAATCAAAGAGCAGATACTCGAAAAAGAAGGCAGGCTACCCAATGCTGTATTGGCCTGTGGTAGTGGGGGGAGCAACGCTCTTGGGGCATTCAGACCCTTCATCGCCATCAAGGACATCAGACTTTACTTCGTCGAGGGCGGAGGGGAGAGCTTAGGCGCCGACAACAGCGCTGCCGCCTTCCAGCTGGGCAAGCCTGGGATCCTCCATGGCGCCCTAGTTCAGGTCCTGCAGGATGAACACGGACAAATAAAATCTTCCAAGACTAGGGCCGCTGGTTTAAACTATCCTGGAAGAGGTCCAGAAATATCCCATCTATGTGAAACTGGAAGAGTGAAGGCCTGTTATGCCTTTGACAAGGAAGTCTTCGAAGCCGTGAAAGTCATGTGCCGGACAGAGGGACTGCTGCCCGCCCTTGAAACCGCACATGTCATAGCCTACGTATTGAACCACAAGGAAGAATTTGACAGGGATGACGTCCTCGTTTTGAACTACTCCGGAAGGGGTGACAAGGACCTAGAAACTATAACGAGGTATTTTTATGGATATTGAGGCAAAATTCCAAGAGTTGAGGGCTCGAAGAGAAGGCGCTCACATGCCTCACGTTTACTACGGAGACCCCAACGATGAGTTTTCGCTGAAACTGATCAAAACCTTGGCTGAAAACGGTGCGGATCTCATAGAGTTTGGAATTCCATTCTCGGATCCGACTGCAGATGGGCCAATTTTTCAGGCGGCCTGCGAGAGAGCCCTGAAAAAATCCACGACCCCGGCTAGGTGCATTCAAGGGATAAAAAGGCTGAGAAGGGGCGGCCTAGAAATCCCGCTGATAGTAACGACCTACTACAACATCCCCTACGTTGCTGGAGTCGGGACCTTCTTGAGCGAAATAAAGAAGGCGGGTGCCCAAGCAATAATCGTTCCCGACCTCCCGATCGAAGAGGCGGGCGTACTTCTAGGCGAAGGAAGGAAAAGGGGCGTGCACGTAATACTCCAGGTAGCTCCAACAACCACCGAGGAGAGGCTAAAGAAAATCGCCGATATCGCCTCCGGCTTTCTCTACGTCATAAACGTCGAAGGGGTGACTGGTGCAAGGGAAAGTTTGGCAGATTCCGCCCTAAAGCTGGTCAACAGGGTTAGAAGACACACGGATGTACCTCTGTTGGCCGGTTTTGGCATCTCGAGGAGGGAGCACGCAATGGCTGTGGTTTCAGCTGGAGCAGACGGCGCCATAGCTGGAAGTGCTTATGCGAAGATTTACGAGAAAAATCTAAAGAAATCCGAAGAAGCATTGCCGGAGATCGCCCGATTGGCAAGGCAAATAAAGCAGGGATGCATCGAAGGCTACAGGCGGCGCCTCAGCAACTCGTACGATCATTAGTACCAAGCACAATCAACATCCATTATGTCGGGGTCTTAGCATAGTACGATTGCTTGTCCTAAGCTTATCGAATTGCCTTAGTAGACAAAAATGTAAGATCATCCAACCTCGGTTAAAAGCGTCGTGATAACGATGACCGAAAACGTGATCCCCTTATCAGATCTTGGGGGTGAGAGACTTGTACGCTTCGAAGATGTGGATATGGCTCACCTGCCAGTTCTCCGAGAAGTGCGCCCTGAACGTCACCAAACTGGTGGTCGAGGAAGGAGAGGTTGATGCTGGCTTCATTCGCATCGATGGTAGAAACATCCCCCTCACCAAGGCGCAGATCAACACTAAATATGATGCTAAAGGTAGACAAGTCGCTCAAGATGGTACTAGAGGGCAAGATGGGTGGTGTATACCGCGTCCAAGCAGATGTGCTGAAAGAGGCGTTGCTTCCATTCGCTAGCAAAGATGGCAGGACCCTCTATGTAATGCATGAAACACTGGCGAGGTACACTTTTGACGATATAATCGGCTATGGCATTGCTGAATATTTGATAAGAAACTTCTAATCGTCGATATTTCCTTACCTAGTTAGCATAAAACGGCTTCAATCAGCTTAAACAGTTAAGATGGTCACTTATTTCGTCTTGGCTGATTTATCTTGATCATCCGTTTTTCTTTCTTCCTTGCTTCCTTTACAATTTTGGTATGTTCAACATCAAATGTTTGGTATCTATGCTCGCGCTTATGATCCATTAACCTTCCTCGAATATCTTCAGAAGATCCTATGTAGGTTGGTTTCTTAGCATATTTAGTATAGAGCTTGTATACTCCAGCTCCTTTTCTATGAACTCCTTTTTAAGGCCCCCCCGATTTAACTCATAAACAGTCTTCGAAAGAATGTCCTTTATCTCGATCTCTAGCTTCCGAGGGTCGTATTTGTCTGTCTTGACCTTAGTCAACAAACAGTTGAATGACGAAATATCGCAACCGATTGAAGCTATTCCCAAGCTGTTTGCTTTAACAAGAGTCGTACCCGAACCACAAAAGGGATCGCACACTGTCTTTGGTTCAAACTTTCTAAGAAAGATCTCAACTAACTGCGGAATAAATTTGCCGAGATAAGGATGAAGACTATGGACATGCTTGGTACGCAATTTCTCTGGCATGTCTCGCTCGCGCCAGTTTAGATTGATTTCTGACAGAGGGGTTGAAGGAGTTATCCAACTAAAATCTCCGGCGATTGGTTGTTTTCTTTCCAAATTGGAGCCTGAATAATCATCTAAAGTTCGAAATGCCGACTGTCCACGTAATCTCACTTTGCAGGCCCCGAACATGTGTTTTGTTTCCATCTAAAATATAACATATCTCTTTAAATATGTTAGTAGGTTCCCAGAAAGGATCTCTGAATCTACGTGTTGGATTTTTCGGAATTGAAATATAAAATTTGAAGTGCGGGGGGAGGGATTTGAACCCTCGAAGGCCTACGCCACAAGGTCCTGAGCCTTGCACCTTTGACCTGACTTGGCGACCCCCGCTCAGCCCCTACTATTTTATAAACCCTCACATATATTTTTAGTAGCTATGAGTCTGGCATTACTCAAGGGCATCTGCGGGTCTGAAGTTGAGGCCATGTCAAAGATCTCGCCCCACCCCCCAGACAAAATAGTCAGGGTGGGTGCCGGTGGGGACATTACAAAGATGATAGACCTCGTTGCAGAGGAAGCCGCAATCTCTTATCTGGAGTCAACTGGATTCGAAGGCCGCCTGCTAAGCGAGGAGTTCGGCGAGAGGCGGTTTGGTTCTGCAGATTATCCGTTACTTGTATTGGATCCCGTAGACGGCACAACCAACGCGACTCGGGGGATCAGCTTCTACTCCATATCTGTCGCAGCCTCGTCAGGTCCCCTGCTCTCAAACGTCTACGCCGGGGCGGTCATGGAGCTCCCCTCAGGCAGGCTCTTCACCGCCAAGAGGGGCATTGGTGCATGCCTCGATGACAAGAGGATATACATCAAGCAACCATCCACTCTGAAGGAGGGTTTGGTGGGGATCGATCTTAACGTCCAAGGCGACAAGCAGAAGATGGCGGAGATTATGCCTCTCTGCCTCTATGCCAAGCACGTCAGGAACATGGGCTCTGCGGCCCTCGAGCTGTGCTACGTGGCCTGTGGCGCCCTCGATCTCTACGCCGACAACAGGGATCTTCTGAGGGTCACGGACATAGCCGCATCATATATCATCCTCCGGGAGGCCGGGGCTTCCATCCTTGACATGCATGGCGCAGAACTTGACTGTGATCTAAATCTGAGCGAGAGGATATCCCTCATAGCGGGCGCGCGGAATGCGTGCAGGGAGGCCCTCTTCATCATAAAAAAGGGACCTCCTGCCTGAAAAACAAAATTTAAATACCCCCTCCCTACTAACGTGGTGATGGGTCAATATCCCAAGTAACTGCGGCGCAGGACGTTTTCTGAACAGCTCTTACATCTCATTTGAATCTATATCCCCCTCCCCGGGGGAAAAAGAAATTGGAATTTGTGAACAGAGATGTGGTCTCGATAAAGGACTTTACGAGACCTGAGTTAGAACACATCTTCGAGAAAGCGGAGGATATAGAGAGAAGGGGGTACGACAAGTCCCTCTTGAAGGGCAAGAGGGTTGGCCTGCTCTTCTACGAGCCCAGCACAAGGACAAGAATGAGTTTCGATACCGCCGCTCAGGCTCTAGGAGCTGACACAATCTGGTTCGCCGGGGTCGAGGGTACCTCAGTGATGAAGGGCGAGACCCTGAAGGACACAATAGAGACCGTGGCAAACTACGTCGATCTGATAGTGATGCGCCACCCCTTCGACGGGTCTGCTAGGTGGGCCGCTGACGTGACCACGAAGCGAACTCTGAGGGGGCTGAAGAAGGTTCCGATAGTGAGCGGAGGGGACGGGAAGAACGAGCACCCCACCCAGACGATGCTGGACCTCTACAGCATTATGAAGACCCAGGGGAAAATAGACGGCCTCGAGGTGTCGATGGTAGGGGATCTGAAGTACGGGAGGACGGTTCACTCCCTATCCTACGCCCTATCCATGTTTGACACCAAGATAAAGTACGTCGCGCCGGACCAACTCCAAGTGCCAGAACACCTGACCTCCTTCCTGAAGAGGAAGGGCATAGGCTTCACCAAGCACTCCAAGATAGAGGAAGTGATTGGTACCGTGGACATCATCTACATGACCAGGATCCAGAAGGAGAGGTTCCCGGACGAGAACGAGTACAACAAGGTCAAGGGGATATACAGGGTGGACAAAAGGCTGCTCTCCAAGGCCAAGCCGACCATGCGGCTGATGCATCCTCTGCCGCGGGTGGACGAGATATCTCTGGACGCCGACGAGGACATGAGATCGTACTACTTCCAGCAGGCGGGTAATGGCATGCTCGTCAGGGCTGCTCTGCTCTCTCTGATAATGGGGGCGGAACGATGAAGGGGGTGCTAGCATGACCGAGGGACAGGCTGGTGCCAAGACGAAGAGGGGACTGATAGTCAGCCCCATAGAGAACGGGACGGTCATAGACCACCTGCCTCCGGGGAAGGCGATCAAGATCGCGGAGATGCTGAAGCTCCTCCAGCAGGGTTTCGTCGTGATAATCGGGCAGAACCTCAGGAGCACAAAGTACGGCAAGAAGGATCTGATAAAGGTGGAGGACCGCTTCCTGACGGGCGAGGAGTACAACAAGATAGCCCTGATAGCGCCGAATGCCACGGTCAACATGATCCGGAACTCCGTCATCCAGGAGAAGAGGAAAGTATCCGTGCCGGACGTTCTGGAGGACGTTGCCCTCTGTGCCAACGCCAACTGCATCTCAAACAAGGAGCCCGTTCCATCGCGCCTCTACACGGTCTGCAGAGCCCCTCTGGTCATGGTCTGCCACTACTGCAACTTTGAGTTCAAAGGGGACGATCTGAGGCTCAAAGGCTAGGTGGTCCCAATGTCCCTACTGATAAAAAATGGCATTGTGGTGACCCACAAAGAACGGATTCGTGCAAACGTCTTTCTCAAAGATGAAAAGGTAGAGGCGTTGACCGCCAGCGAGCCCCAGGCAGACGAGGTGATCGATGCCGAGGGGTTACTAGTGATGCCAGGCGTTATAGACCCACACGTCCACTTCAGGCAGCCCGGTATGGACTCGGAGGACTGGAGGAGCGGCTCCAAGGCAGCCCTCGCTGGTGGGGTGACCACCGTGCTCGACATGCCCAATACCAAGCCGCCCTTGACCACAGCCGAGAGGCTCGATGAGAAGAGGCGGCTAGTCTCAGAATCCGTTGCCGGCGAGCCGTGCGTCAACTACGGCTTCCACTTCGGCGCTACCAGCGACAACATCGAGGAGGTCTGCAAGGTGATGGACGTTGGCTCTATACCCGAGCTGCCTATGGTCGCCTCGATCAAGGTATTCATGGGGAGTTCTACAGGCGAGCTCCTCCTCACTGATCTAGGAGTGCTCAGGCAGATCATTCACAAGTCGAGGCTGGTCACTGTCCATGCCGAGGACGAGGCGGTCATAAGGAAGCACGCCGGTGAGAGGGATCATTGCTCAAGGAGACCCAAGATTGCCGCCCTCACCGCCATAAGGAAGCTCCTCGCCGTAGGGATACAGGGGAGGGTATATGTCCTGCACGTAACCTCTTGGGAGGAAGCTGAACTCGCGTTGCCATTCTACAGGGAGGCGACTCCCCACCACCTCTTCCTGAACACATCATGCACAACAGGGCTGGGCAACTACGCCAAGGTCAACCCGCCCATCCGATTGGAGGAGGACCGAGCATCCCTCTGGCGTGCCCTCAACAGTGGCATGATCGACACCATTGGATCAGACCACGCCCCCCACCTCAAGGAGGCAAAGGGCCGCGAGGACGCACCCTCCGGCGTTCCCGGAGTAGAGACCTCTCTGCCGCTCATGCTCGACGCCTCGCTCAAGGGGCTGATGCCCTTGGAGAGGCTCGTGGAGCTGATGTGCTACAATCCCTCAAGGATCTTCAGGATAAGAGGGAAGGGCATGCTAGAGCCAGGGAAGGATGGCGACATTACAATAGTCGATCCGAGGAAGGAGCGGAAGGTCAGGGGAGAAGATCTACACTATAAGTGCGGCTGGACCCCGTACGAGGGTATGGTGCTGAAGGGGTGGCCTGCCTTTACAATCTTGGGCGGTAAGGTAGCCTTCCGGGAGGGAGAGTTCTACCCAGTCCAGGGGGGTGAGGTCTCTTATGCGCTTTGAGCTACCCAAAGAGGAGTTTGTCCTGCCATCTGGGATCATAGCGTCCACCCCTGACATCATCAAGAGAATTGCTGAGGTTGATGGATTGGGGGTCATAACCACAAAGAGCATCGGCTCGGTGGAGCGGGAGGGGTATAATGAGCCCATAATCGCAGGGGTTGGCGGCTCCCTTGTGAACGCCGTGGGTCTCTCCAACCCGGGCATTGAGGCCTACCTTGATGAGATCAAAGAGGTCTACCCGCTCGGGAAGGTCCTCATGACCTCCATATTCGGCGGCACCGCCGCAGAGTTCGTAGAGCTCGCAAGCAAGGTCGAGAGGTACACGGACTGGATAGAGCTCAACCTCTCATGCCCGCACGCGGAGGGGTACGGTGCCGCTATTGGCGCCTTCCCCGACCTCGTGGCCGAGGTTGTCTCTGCGGTAAGGGGCGCCACAGACCTGCCCGTCTTTGCGAAGATAGTCCCGAGCATAGGGTGCGCAGGGCTGGTGGCGAAGAGGGCCGTGGACGCAGGAGCAGACGGGATCACCGCCGTGAACACGCTGGGGCCCCTCGCCTTCACCGACGCGACCACCGGTAATGCGCTACTCTCAAACGTCTCGGGTGGTCTCTCGGGTAGGGGGCTAAGGGAGGTTGCCCTGAGGTGTGTAAGGGAGGTTCGGGAGAGGGTCGCCGTCCCGATAATAGGGATGGGCGGCATCTACACGCCGGCCGACGTGGACGCGTTCAGGTCAGCCGGGGCGTCCCTCTTCGGTGTGGGGACGGCGCTGGCAGGCATGAGCACAGAGGAGGTCAAGAGTTTCTTCGGGGCGTTGTCCTCTCGTGATCCAAAGACTGTTCATATCGCTGGAAACCCTCCACTAGCCTATCGCACGTTCCACGTAAAGGAGGCCTGGGGCTCGGTTATGAGGGTCTTGGTTCTGGACGGATCCATGGATGCGATACCGGGCCAGTTTGTCTTCCTGTGGCTGCCCGGCGTTGGAGAGAAGCCGTTCTCCCTGGCGTCAAGGAACCCGGTGACACTCTTAGTCAAGAATGTGGGGCGCGTGACCTCCGCGCTCGCCTCGCTGGAGGAGGGGAGTGGCATACTGGTGAAGGGGCCGTACGGGAATGGCTACACACCCTCTGGCTCCGTCTGCTTGGTGGGTGGGGGGTCGGGCGTAGCCCCCTTGCGCTTCATAGCCGGCGAGTTCGGGGGTGCGGTAAAGACAGCCTTCATTGGAGGCAGGAACAGCTCCGAGCTCCCGCTTTACGACGACCTGAGTGGCCTTGTGGATGTTAGGGTAGCAACCGAGGATGGTTCCCTCGGCAGAACCGGCTTGGTGACAGAAATCCTCGACTTAGGAGGTCTCGCGGGTAATGAGTTCTTCAACTGTGGGCCAGAGCCGATGCTGGTGAAGGCAGCGGAGCTGGAGAGCCGAGTCACGGAGGCCAATAGGATATACTGTGCCATAGAGAGGTACACCAAGTGTGGCATGGGTATATGCGGCAGTTGCGCCATTGACGGCTACAGGATCTGCGTCGACGGGCCCGTATTTCGCTACAGCGTCCTTAGGAGCGGAAGTGACTTTGGAAGGTGTAAGAGAGGGGCCAGCGGTAGGAGGGTACCAATAAATGCGTGAGGACATTCAGAGGACCAAGGCTGAGTTCTCCGACTTCCTCATGAGAAGTGGTGCGATAAAGTTCGGCACGTTCAAGCTAAAGAGCGGCAGGATATCTCCATACTTCGTGAATATAGGGCTCATCGGAGATGGTCTCTCCGCCTCAAAGCTCGGGGAGTTCTATGCCAGGGCCATAGTCGGGTACGGTCTCTTTGAGGAGACGGACGTCCTCTTCGGGCCGTCATATAAGGGGATACCGATAGTCGTCTCCACGGCCGTTGCCCTCTCCAACCTCTTTGGCTACTCCAAGCGATTTGCCTTCAACAGGAAGGAGGTGAAGGACCACGGCGAGGGTGGGGTGATAATAGGTGGCGGCATAAAGGACGGGGATAGAGTCGGCCTTCTGGACGACGTGATGACCACGGGGAAGACGAAGGAGGAGGTCCTCTCCGTCATCCTCTCCTCCGCCAAGGCGAAGATCTCCTACGTCCTGATAGCGGTAGACCGGCTTGAGAGGGGAGAGACGGATCTGATGGCGACCTTGGAGTTCGAGAAGAGATACGGCGTCCCAGTGAAGTCCATAGTCACGATAGAGGAGGTGGCAGAGAGGGCCTTGGAGGGCGGCCTAATCATGAAGACCGAGGTGGATGCCATAAGGGCGTACCTCAACACCTATGGAGGGAAGAGAGATTAGCAGAAGGATAGTTGCCAAGAAGAGCATAGTGGTGGCGTGCGACCTCACGTCAATGGAGGATCTGGAGAAGGTGGTGGCCAACACATGCGACCTCCACGGCGTAGGCGGCTACAAGATTGGTTTTTCGTTGGCATTAAAGTACGGCGTCCCGTCAGTGGTGGCAACTATTAGGAGGTATACCGCGAAGCCCGTGATGTATGACCATCAGAAGGGTGGCACGGACGTCCCGCACACCGGGGCGCTCTTCTCCGATGTGCTGACAGAAGCGGGAGTGGACTATGCCATCCTCTTCCCCTTCTCCGGTCCCTCAACAGAAGCCGCATGGATAGAGGCACTGACCAAGAAGGGAATAGTTCCCGTAGTTGGAGCGATCATGACTATACCAGACTTCCTGAAAGAAGGGGGCGGCTACATAGACGAGCGCTCTGCCGCCAGAATCTTCGAGATGGCCGCCTCTCTCGGCGTAAAGGACTTCGTACTGCCGGGAAACAAGCCCGACATCGCCTCAAAGTATAAGCAACAAATAGATAGCCTGGTCTCCTCGCCAACCTACTACCTTCCGGGTCTTGGTGCGCAGGGAGGAGATATCAAATCATGTGCTAGGATGATGGGGGAGCGCTGGCACGCCATAGTTGGCAGATCCGTATACGGTGCAAAGGATGTACGGGGCGCCGCCCTGTCCTTGACAGAGGAACTCTTAGTGAAATGAGCCACTGCTGCTTATTGTGGTGTTGGCACTCCGTTAAAACGCGATAAAAACAGAAAGGTGACGGATTAATCCTTTATCTGCTCAAGAGTACTGATGGCTTGCCATATAGCCGTCCTTGCAAAAAGAGGCATATTGGGATCTTGGCTGCACTCCTCCAAAATGCCTATGGCGTTCGACGCCTTCACCGCATTC
>Ga0315280_10003128_pt1 | contig 25794 bp, 24 predicted proteins | sample YL17G06_40_MG_FD_203697 | JGI IMG/M metagenome (GOLD analysis project Ga0315280, IMG submission 203697) | Sediment microbial communities from Yellowstone Lake, YNP, Wyoming, USA - YL17G06_40 | ecosystem: Environmental > Aquatic > Freshwater > Lake > Sediment | place: USA: Wyoming | collected...
GGAGGGAGAGGCGGGGTGAGGGTGGACGCCCAAGGAATGCACCCTCACCTTTGTCCTCTCCCTACAAGGGAGAGGAGTGAGTGGGCGTGCCCCGAACGCATCGCGGCGACCTAACGGAGTAATACTAATACTACAACGTGAGTTTCCAGATGGTCTCGGGCGCACTACTCGCCGCGATTTCGTAGATACGCCCGAAATCTGGTTGCCGTGACGACATACGTTTGCAAGGACGGTCGGGTATCTGCTTTGACTCCCAAATCTGGCTAGGCAACGAATCCGAAGTCAAAAGTCTCGTTGTAGTACTAAGCCGCGTTCCGGAGCGGCTGGACGAGGCTTGGCCTCGTCTCCGGAGCGACGCGAAGCGTCGCCCGGCGCCGCCAGCAATAGCGAGCGTCAAGTCCCTCCGTCCGCCCTGAACCAGATATGCGAGCTTGAATAGCCCTATGGGGAAGACTCCCTTAGACCCGGATTATGCGTAAGGCAAGGAAGATGTCATTCCGAGCGAAGCGAGGAATCCCCTATCGCTCCTTCAGCAACCCCGGTAGGGGACCGGCCGCTGGGGACAGTTACCTATTTCCCCAAGGGTTTCTGCTGCCCCCCTTCGGTTCTTTCCGGGAAATAGGTAACTGTCCCCAATGCTGCGGAGTGACATCACCCGTTGGGTGAGCGTGTCACGCTCGATATGCATAATCTCGGTTAGGAATCTTCCACAACCGAGGCCAGCGTGCGTGCCACCGCGCTCTCATCGTTGGTGTAGGGCGAGACATAATTCGCGGCCGCGCGCACCTCGGGCGTTGCGTTCGCCACCGCTACCCCCAGCCCCGCCCACGCCAGCATCGGCACATCGTTGTCGCCATCGCCGAAGGCCATGACCTCCTCGCGCGCGATGTCGTAAGCTGCCGCCAGCGCGGCCAGGCCCACGCCCTTGTCCACCTCGCGGTTGAGGAACTCGAGATACTCCGGATTGGTCTTGAACAGCGACACCTGTTGATCCCAGCGCGCCAGGAATTCGTCATAGAGCTCATCGCGGCGCCGCGGGTCAAGCGACCCCGGAATGGACGGGTCGGTTATGAGGATGATCTTGGTCGGCGCGCAGCCCTTGAACTGCTGCAAGCTGGCAACGAAATTGAAGACCGAGCCGGTCTGGTTGGCATAGATGTCGGCGAAACGCCGCAGCCCCGGGTCGTCGTTCGCATAGAGGACGTCGCTCAGGTAGTAGTTGAGGTGGAAATGGTTGTCATCCGCGTAATCGATCAGCCAGTCGCCGTAGCCGGCGGGCAGCGCCTTCTCGAACAGCACCGGCTCGCCGCGGTCCTGCGAATCCCGCACCATGGCGCCGTTGTACGCGATGACGGGGCCGTCGATCCCCAGGCGATGATACCACGGGCGAATAGCCGCGGTCATGCGGCCCGAAGCGAGAACGATCAGCGCGCCCAGGTCGCGCGTGCGACGCAGTGCGGCGCCATCTTCGGGCGAGACCTGCCCCGCGGTGTTGAGCAACGTGCGGTCAAGGTCAAGCGCGATCATGCGGTATCTGCGCCTGGCTGGGCTTGAGGTCAAGGGGGCTCCTCGCGTGTCTATTCGCGGCGAAGGCGCGCGGCGCCTTCCGGCGGGTACAGATGTGGGTAGAGATTAACGACAGCCCGTGGTCTCCACTGTGCTGCCGCGCGCAGGCTTGGCGCCGTGCGCAGGGGGCAGGCGGAAGAAATAGAGATAGGCCGCCGAGATGGCGATGATCAAGCCGACTATGATCGCGATCAGGGGCCAGATGCGTCGCCGCAGGCGCAGCGGCGCGATCACGGGATTGGAGCGGCGACGAGTGCCAAAGCGCATTCGCTTCTCTCATGATTCCGCGCCGGCCGATCGACCGTCGCATCTCAACCCCCGCGGGGCGGCGGAACGCTAGTGGGGCAGGCTTTCCCCCAACGCTTCCCTCAATGTGCCGTACAGCGCGCGTGGATGAGTGACGAAGAAAACGCCGTCCGCGGCTGCATACCGCGCGCTGCCGGAGAATCTATCGAGCCCTCGGTCCCAAGTCTCCCACTTGAGATAGTCGCGGGGACGGGCCCACCGGACCGTCAGGTCGGGCTCGGCCTCATGCCACATCTCGGCACGCGCCCTGTCGTACTCCTTCATTCCCTTCTGATAATTGAGGTGTCGCAGTGCCGCAAGCAGCGCGCGCGGTTTCATGGAATAGGGACGCTTGACGCGGTTGGCGATTCTGCTCGGCAGCATGCGCTGCTGCTGCGCCGCGGTCAGAAGCTTCGCCAGGTCACCTTTGCGGCAGGAGACGGCGAGGTCGCTCGCAGTGAGCCCGGTCTTGCCGGTTAACCTACGCGCCTCGGTCGGATCAATCCGCCTGTTGCGGTTGACGTCATAGCGCGTGGTGAAAGCATGCTGTAGCGCGGCAACATCCATTGCTTTCTCATAGGTCAGGGTGGAGTAGACCAGGCGCGGCAGGCCGGCCATCTCAATTGCCTCGCAGGCGACACGCGTCAGCCGGCCGATCGAGGTCGGCCCAATCGCCGTGCTGAGATACGATGCTGCGACCGCCAGGTACAGATACGTTCTGATGCGGGCGTTCCGATCGAAGGAGAGAAAACCGTGCCACGTCAGGCGCTTCGCGCAGAATCTGGTCCACGAGACATATCGTCTCCTGAGGTCGCTGTCCCAGGCCTTGCGCAACACCGGGGCGATTCGAGTCCACGTCTCGGCCGCGCGAATCAACCGCCGACCGAAGACCGGCATACCGTGTGCTTCCAGGCGCGAGGTTATGCTTAGCATAGCATGACTCCCCCCGCTTCTATCTTATCCCTGATTGACCGTGGCCAATCGCTTCAGACCGGCAAGCGACCAGTGGCGCCTCTGGGCATGCAGGCCTGCACTCAGCGCCGGGCCGACGCGCCCTGTATCCGACCGGCTGGGGCCGAAGCCTGGCGCGCCGCAGCTGGGCCGGCTTTCGCCACCAAGGCGTTGACCGCCTGGCTCGGGGTTACTATCTTCGAGCGGTCGAACTCGACGGGCTCGATACGGGCCGACTGTGCGAGCGCGGTCCCGGTGGCCGCGCCGGCTAGCTGCCGACGGGCGCGCGCGAGCGCCTGCTCTGCCTCCTGCTTGGTCGCCAGTGCCGCGGCCACACGGCCGTTCATCAAGATGACGTGCGCGGGAACGACGACGCTCACTGCTCGGCTGAGGATCACGCTGGCCAGCTTGTCCGGGACTACGACCATTGCGCGAGCGCTGACCTTCTGCACGGCGACCTGTTGGCGAAACCTGGCATCCGCGATGTCGCCGGTCAGGCTGTTCAACAATCGCTGCGCGGTAGCGTGGTCGCTCACCGTCACCACCGGTCTGCCGTTGACCGTGATCTGGTAGACTCGCAGCGCGCGCGCCTGGCGCACCGCGATGACCGCCAGCAGCACGACCAGGGCGAGGAAGAACACGCGCTCGACGAGAAGCTGTCGGCGCAGCCTGTCGGGCCGGCGCACCGGCAGGGACGAGGGGCTACGAACAACCGCGGGTCGGGTTCGAAGCTGGGCGCTCATGGCAGCACCTCCGCGACGAGACTGGTTCGCATCAGGCGTCGCTAGCGACGCTCCGAAATGCGGCCAAGCCGCATCAACGTTCGGCGATTATGACTGACGACGCGTCCGAAAAGTCCGCTTTGCGGACGCGCGACGCTTGCGTGAACGCGCTTGCGTCCGGCCCGCCGGAGACGCTTTTCGGCCCGGCTTCCAGGGCTGTTATGAATGCGGTCGAGGCGATGCCGTAAGAACGCACTTGACGTCCGGCAGATACCCTCCTGTGGCCTCGCAGCGCTTCGCCGCGAGCGGTCAAATATCCAGCGTCCAGGCGCTCTCTTGGCTGTCTGGCGCGAGATTCCTTCTGCTCGCGGCGGGATTTCTGCCCGACCTGGGCCACGCCGGCAAAGGCTCCGCGACCGCGGCGCGGCGTGCGACCCGCGCCGGCAGGTGAACCTCGCTGCGTTCAGAATGCAGGACTCCGGGTTGCGCCCGCTAACAGGCCTGTGGTAAAGTCCAATACCTCTGTGCGACGAGCAGGTTTCCACCTGTAGGGCGGGCGTTCCTACGCCCGCCTAGAGGCGGCGGGGATAGGAATCCCCGCCCTACAGGGCCTGGACTTGCAGTCCCTGAGCCCGAGAGCCACTTTATCACAGGGCTGCTAATATGGGTTATTCTCCCACCATCAGCGTTCTGCTTCCGTGTCGAAATGCGGCGCGCTACCTGCCGGCGTGCATCGCGAGCCTGATGCGGCAGCGCTGCCGCGACTTCGAGGTGGTCGCGGTCGAGGACGGCTCGACCGACGCCACGCCCGAGTTGCTCGCGGCCTGGGCTCGCGCCGACACCCGAGTGCGCATCATTGCGCAGGCCGCACTGGGGCTGGTGACCGCGCTCAACCGCGGCCTGGGTGAGTCGCGCGGCGCGGTCATCGCACGCATGGATGCCGACGACATCGCGCACCCGCGCCGGCTCGAGATGCAATTGGCGCTGCTCGGAAGCGGCGTCGCCGACGTCATAAGCTGCCTGGTGCGGTGCTTTCCCCGCGTGCAAATGCGCCAGGGCATGATTCGCTACGAGCGGTGGCTCAATTCGCTTGTCAGCCACGACGAGATCGTGCACGACCTGTTCGTCGAGAGCCCGTTGGCGCATCCCAGCGTGATGATGCGGGCTGATGCACTGCGGCGCCTGGGCGGTTACCGCGATATGGGCTGGCCGGAGGACTATGACCTGTGGCTGCGCGCCTACGCGGCCGGGCTGCGCTTCGCCAAGGCGCCGCGACATCTCTATTGGTGGCGCGAGCGCACCGACCGTCTCTCGCGCGTGCACAGCGCTTACTCGGCGGCGGCCTTCCGCGCCTGCAAGGTGCACCACCTGAAGGCGATGCGCCTGCGCGGCCGCGACAGCGTGACCGTTTGGGGCGCCGGCAAAGAGGGCAAAGCCCTCGCGCGGCACCTGCGGCGAAACGGCGTTGGCATCGCCGCTTTCATAGATGTCGATCCGCACAAGATCGGCAATCTCGTTCTGGGCGCGCCCGTGGTGAGCGTTGACCGATTGAGCCGCGAGCACTACCTGCTGGTCGCGGTCGGCGCCGCCGGCGCGCGCGAGGAGATTCGCGCCTATCTTGCAGCCGCCGGCTGGCGCGAGCCCGACCACTATCGCACCATGGCGTGAAGATGCGATCACGGCGCGACCCGCGCTGGTGTGACCTTTCTCGGTGGGTGGCGTCTATGTGGGAGCCGCGTCTCGCGGCGATCCGGATCGCCCGGGGGCGCCGCGCTTGGCGCGGCCCGGGCTCCCACAGGTGCGCCGCCCGATCCCCACTCTCCGAGGTCACACCCACCCGCGCTGGCGGCCCTTGACGCCGCGACTTGCGCGCTGCTATTGTGTACCTGATGCGGCTTGGCCGCATTCCGGAGCGTCGCTGGCGACGCCTCGGCCGTGGCGACTGACTCCATGATATTTGACGACCTGCCCGACGAGTACCCGGGGCGCGACTACATCGCCGCCGCCGTTCGCGCGGGCATCATTGCGCCGCTGTCCATGAAGCCCCCGCGCTTCGGGCCCGACTACGCCGTCACCCGGGCGCAGCTTGCCGTGTACCTGTGCCGCGCCATGGGCTTGCGGCCCCACGAGCCGCCGGCGCCGACATTCGGCGACGTCCCCAAGACTCACTGGGGGTACGGATTCGTGGAGGCGATATACGCGCGCGGAGTCGTATCTGGCACCCTCAGTCAGCCGCCGATGTTTCTGCCCGACGAGGCCGTGACGCGCGAGGCCGCAGCCGTGGCTCTATGTCGCGCGAAAGGTCTCGGCCAGTTGATGCGCGACACCCCGACCTTTGCCGATGTCCCCCGCGATTATTGGGCCCATGGCTGGATCGAGCGCCTGGCGGATCGCGACTCCTGGGGCGGGGTTCAGGTCGCCGGCGGCTGCGAGGCGGGTCCTCCGCCGAAGTTTTGTCCGCAGCAAGTGGTGACGCGGGCGAGTCTCGCCATCTTGCTCTGTCGCGCGTTCAAGCTCGCCGGCGGCTAGCTCGCGCGGCGCGGCGTAGTCAGCTCCCACGCTGGATGATGAACGTCCGCGTCTCGCCGCGCTTCATCACAAAGCGCAGCGTTGTGGCCGGGCCGCCGATGCTCGCCCTCGTCCATGCGTCCTTTGCCGTCGTCCCGCGCGGAAGGTGCAGCACTTTCTCGCCGTCTGATGTCGCGTGCACTGCGACCAGTCCGCCTCCGGCCAGCACCACATCGTCGCTGCGCAGATAAACGTGAGCCCCGGCGAGCCGAGCGATCTCGCGCAGCAAGCTCGGCGTGGCCCGCAGCGTGCCCACGAAGACCGAGCTCCAGCCGCCGCTCTGGTTGACCGCCGCCGCGATCTTGCCTGTCGCTTTATAGGTCGCCAGTGGTCGCGCGTCGGCATCGTCCACGAAGAATAGCGGAGCCAACCGCTCCTCGGGGCCGAACTCTTCGCCAGCGCGAACCCCGGGCAAGGCATCCCGCGCTTGTTCGCTCACCACGGCCGCCGCCGATATGGGCGTCGCCAGCGACGCTCCGGAATGCGGCCAAGCCGTATCAGGCGCCGCCTCGCGCGCGACCCTGATGCCGGTGATCTGGGCGACGAGGTCGGCCGAGGCCTGCCCGTCCTCGATAAACCCCGGCCCATAGAACCATATCGTTGTCTTCCCAGGCGCGCTGACGGCGCGCAGCAAAGCTTCGCGTCGCGCCCTGTCGAGGGCGAGCGCATCGAGGATAATGTACAGCTTCGGCCACGTCACCTTGCCCGCGCAGACATCCGACATCAGGTAGAACCCCAGCGGCGTCCCCATGCGGTAGAGCTCGTGCCGCACCTGGCAGAGCAGCGGGCTGCTCACCTGGCTGCCGTATGACAGGTGCAGCAGGCTTGCTTCGTCCACCACGACCGCCACCTCGGGCCGGTACGGCTCGCGCGTCGGCGCCAGGTCATCGTACAGCGCCTCGAGGCGATGCAAGTCTTCCCATATCTCCACCGAATCGAGCCATCCCGCGCCGGGCAGGTCCATCCACCAGCACGCCGCGCCGCGACTTGCGATCTGCGCGAAGTTGCGGTTGTGCACGCCCACCGTCTCCTCGAGCGTGCCCGCGCGGCCGAAGCTGTCCTCGGGGATCGAGAGGTATGTGCGCGTGTCGTCTTCGTTGAGCCACAGCTTGCCATGCACCTGCACCGAATCAACCGGCGCCATGAATGGCCCGGCGCCGCCGGGCTGACGGTCGAAGTAGGAGACCGGCGAGCAGATGATGTCAACATCTGGGCAATCCAGCAGGGCCTGCAACGCCAGGTGCCCCGAGGCGCTTGGCCCGCCGGGCAGGGCCGATATCTCGAACGTGTAGCCGTAGAAGTAAACGACCAGCTTGCGGCGGTGAGTTTCCTGCTTGATGATGCGCGCGAAGTATTCGAGCGGTTGCTCCATCGCGGCTTGCTGAAGGCCGAGGAAGTCCACCAGTCTTCGCTGCGGGACCGGATCGAGGAACGCGCCCAGGCCGGCCAGGCGCCTTTCCTCGGCGGTGGGGACGACCGCGGCAGGATCGTGGACCCAGCGTTGAAATGCTGCTTGCATCGGCGCCTCGAGCCCGGGCATCAGGTTCTCCCACGACCGATCGTAGAACCACTCGCCGGTGTTCTGGCCGCAGGGATGATAGCCCAACATGTGCTCGCCGTACTTCCGCTCGCAATGGCGCACGAGCAGGCGCATCGCTTCGCCCGCGTCGCGCTTCCACTTCTCCGAGGCCATGCTCGGCAAGCCGCGGTCGCCGTTGTCATATAGCATCAGCTCGTCGGGGTTCTCTCGACCCCACCACGCCGGCACGTTGTCCATGCCGAACCTCGGCAGCAGCAGCGCGTTCGGGTTCGCCTCAAGGATGGCGTCAATAATGCGATCCCAGGAGGTGTAGTCCGCCTCTTCGCCCGCTCGCGGCATCGGGAGCTCATGGTTGACGAACGAGACGATGTTGACCCCCGCCGCCGCCGCGCGCCTGACCGTGCTCAGTCCGCGCTGCCAATCCCCGGCAGTGGGATTGACGAACACCATCAGCGGGGCCACGGGCTTGCCGTTCACTTCCAGCACCGGCTGATCGTGCCTGATGACAACGCGCGCCTCTGTCACCTTGCCTCCTGGGGCCGCAATGCCGCCCGCCGCAAGACCGAGAACTAGCCCTGCCGCCGCAAAAAGCGATGGCGCTGACATGACGCTCCGGCCCGGCCTGCGATGTGCAACCCGGATCCAGCTCATCTGCACTTCACCCTTCTTGGGCGTTCCGTGCCGCACCGGAATTTCCGGGGCACTTGTGGGTATTATCCACACCTGCCTGGTATCCTGCGTGTATACTGTGCCAGGGCGTGCCGGGCAGCACCCAGGAGGCCCACATGGCCAGACAACTCTCAATTGGTCAGTACCTGCTTGACCAGCTCTACCGCCATGGCGTCAAGCATATCTTCGGCGTTCCAGGCGACTATGTGCTGGGGTTCTATGGCCTCATCGAGCACAGCCCGATCGCGCATGTGGGCACGACCCGCGAGGACACGGCGGGATTCGCCGCCGATGCCTACGGGCGCCTGCGCGGCATGGGCGCCGCGTGCGTCACGTATGGCGTCGGGGGCCTGAACATCGTCAACCCGATAGCTGGCGCTTATGCCGAGAAGTCTCCCGTCATTGTCATCAGCGGCGCGCCGGGCATCAAGGAGCGCGGACCCGATCCGCTCCTGCATCACCGCGTCGGAAGCTTCTCCACCCAGCGCGACATCTTCTCGCGCATCACCGTCGCCGCCACGCTCCTCGACGATCCCTTGACGGCCTATCATGAGATAGACCGCGTGATCCATGCCGTCGAGCGCTACAAGCGGCCCGGCTATATCGAGCTGCCGCGGGATATGGTAGATGTCGCGTGCCCGCACCGGCACCGCGACACCAGCCTGCAGGAGATGACCGACCTCGCCGCGCTCCAGGAATGCATCGCCGAGGCCACCGCGATGCTCAACCGCGCGGCGCGCCCGGCAATCCTCGCCGGCGAGGAGACACAGCGCTTCGGGCTGCAAGATGCGTTGGCCAACCTCGTCGAGAAGATGCGCATCCCTGTCGCCGCCACCATTCTTGGCAAATCCGTGATCGCCGAAACCCACCCCCTCTACCTCGGCGTCTACGAGGGGGCTATGGGCCGGGCGAGCGTCCGCGATTATGTCGAGTCGGCCGACTGCCTGCTTATGCTGGGCTGCCTGATGACCGACATGAACCTGGGCATCTACACCGCGCACCTGCATCCAGACCGTATGATCTACGCCGCCGCCGATAGGATCTCCATCCGCCGCCATTCCTTCGACAACGTGCCGTTCCGCAGCTTCGTGAACGCGCTGCTCAGCGCGCCCCTGAGAAGGCGTCGGCAGCCCACGATACCCACGCCCGACCGCGTGCGCACCCCCTGGTTCGCGCACGGCGAGCGCATCACCATGCGCTCTCTCTTCGCCCTTATCAACGACTGCCTGGCCGATGACATGGTGGTCATCACTGATGTTGGCGACTGCCTGTTCGGCGCCATAGACCTGAAGATCCACAAGCGAACGGAGTTCATTGCGCCCGCTTACTACACCTCCATGGGATTTGCAGTGCCGGCCGCCATCGGCGCGCAGATGGCAAACCGGTCGCTGCGCCCGCTGACGCTGGTGGGCGACGGCGCCTTCCAGATGACCGGCCTCGAGCTTTCCACCGCCCTTCGCCTGGGACTCAACCCGGTGGTCGTCGTCCTCAACAACCACGGCTACAGCACTGAGCGGCAGATCCTCGACGGGCCGTTCAACGATATCCTCAACTGGCGCTTTAGCAAGGCGCCCGAGTTGCTCGGCGGCGGTCGGGGCTTCGTCGCCTGCACCGTGGGCGAGATGCGTTGCGCGCTCGAGGCGTCGCTCGCCGATACCCGCAGCTTCGCGATTATCGAAGTTGACCTCGCGCCCTACGATATCTCGCCCGCGCTCAAGCGATTAGGGGAGGGCCTCGGACGGCGCGTGAAGGGATCGCCCGGCTGACGGCGAAACCGTGAAGCCGACGTTGGTGGTAGGAAAGGAGGACGGCATGCCCGACAGCGTGTACAAGATCGTCGAACTCGTGGGAACCAGCGACAAGTCGTGGGAGGACGCGGCGAAGAACGCGGTGGAGACGGCCTCGAAGAGCCTGCGCGAGCTAAGGATCGCCGAGGTGAGCGAGCTGGACATGAGGCTTGAGGATGGTAAGGTCGTCGCCTATCGCGCCCGGGTGAAGCTGTCATTCAAATACCTGGACAACGCGTAGAATCCCCGCATCGCCGCACTTCGGGGGGGGTGTGACCTTTCTCCGAGGGGTGCGCTCGATGTGGGAGCAGCCCCCTCCTCGCTGGCCTTCCGCCTTCGCGGGTTATGTTGCCCTGGAAGCGGGAGGAGTCACCTCGCTCCAGCGCAATTCATCGAGGTCACGCCCTCTCGCTCCCCGACCGCCACGCGCCCAACGATCGTGCGGCCTGTGGCGCCCCCAGGAAAAATGTAACATTCGGGCGCCGCGCGCGTCTTATTCTAAAGGACAGGCAACAGAGGATGGGGATTCCCCTCGGTCAATCGCTGCGCGATCTGATGGCGGATTCGGGGCTGCTCACCGCGGAGCAGCTCCAGCAGGCGCTCAGGGAGTGCGAACGCACGGGCGAGCGGCTGCACGCGGTGGTCGTGCGCCTCGGCTTTGTGTCAGAGGAGCAGGTGCTGCGATATCTCGGCGGGCGGCTCGGCCTTGAGTACGTGCGCGATGTGCAGCGCCTGCTGAATCCGGCGGTGCTGCTCAAAGTGCCCAGCGAGTTCGCCCTGCGCCACCAGGTTCTGCCGCTCCAGCAGGAGAACGGCGCCCTCGTCGTCGCGACGGCCGACCCGCTCAACATCTCGGCGTTGGATGACCTGCACCTGCTCGTCAACTGCGAGATTCGCGCGGTGCTGGCGCCGGCGTCGGAGATCGCCGAGGCCATCCAGCAGTCCTACATGGAGCGCATGTTCCGTGACATGGACGAACTGGAGGTCGATGAGCTCGCCACCGACGGGCTCGATGTCTCGGACCTCCAGAAAATGGCCTCCGAGACCCTGGTCATCAAGCTCGTCAACCTCATGCTGCACCAGGCGATCCAAGACCGCGCGAGCGATGTTCACATCGAGCCCTTTGAAAACCAGACGCGGATCCGCTACCGCATCGACGGCGTCTTGCACGAGGCTTCGACGCCGCCCAAGCGCCTGCATCCCGCGATCGTGTCGCGCGTCAAGATCATGGCCGACATGAATATCGCCGAGCGTCGCCTGCCGCAGGACGGCCGCATTCGCCTGCGCTTCTCCGGCCGCCAGATCGACATGCGCGTCTCCACCGTGCCCACCCTCTTCGGCGAGGGGGTGGTCATTCGGCTGCTCGACAAGAGCGTCGGCCTGATGGAACTGGAGGACCTGGGCATGCCGGCGGCGGCCCTCTCCAAGTTCGGCGCGGTCATCCGCAAGCCGCATGGCATCATCCTCGTCACCGGCCCCACCGGCAGCGGCAAGACGACCACTCTCTATGCCGCCCTCAGTCGCATCACCTCGCCGGAGCGCAAGGTCATCACCATCGAGGACCCGGTCGAATACCAGTTGCCCGGCGCCAACCAGATCAACGTGCGCCCCGGCATTGGGCTCACCTTCGCCAGCGGGCTGCGCCACATCGTGCGCCAGGATCCCGACATCATCATGGTGGGAGAGATTCGCGACCGCGAAACCGCCGACATCGCGATTCATGCCGCGCTCACTGGCCATCTCGTCTTCAGCACCCTGCACACCAACGACTCGGCGGGCGCTCTGACGCGACTGCTCGACATGGGGATCGAACCCTACCTCGTCGCGTCGAGCGTGGTCGCGGTCCTCGCGCAGCGCCTGGTGCGACTGATATGCGCCGAGTGCAAGCAACCAGCCACGCTCGATGCCGTGGCGTTGGCAGAGCTGGGGACCGCGCCCGGCGAGCGCGAGACCTTCGCCGCCTGCCGCGGCCTGGGCTGCGACCACTGCCGCTCGACCGGGTATCTCGGGCGCACCGCGGTGGTCGAGCTGCTGCCGATTGACGAACAGGTGCGATCGCAGGTGCTGGCCAAGGCGTCGGCGTCGCAGATCAAGCAACTGGCCGTCGCCGCCGGCATGACGACGCTGCTCGCGGACGCGCGGGAGAAAGTGCGCGCCGGCCGCACGACGGTCGAGGAAGTGCTGCGCACCTGCCAGCGCGATGAGATCTAGCCTCAACTAATGAGGCTCTTGCATCGGCGGAAGGGCCAAGAACGGCCGCGCCGGGTAGGGGCACGGCATGCCCGTGCCCTTACGAGCCAGGCTCTCGCGGCATTCGCTGCCGAATGGTACGGGCGGTTACGCTGCGCCCCTCCGGTAATGCTGGAACCTCAACTAGGAGGCGCGAAAGGGGAGATAGGTAGCTATGAGACACAGGGTAGTCGTAACGGCAGTCTTGATGTTGGGCTTGGCCTGGGCTGCGGTGGCGCAGCCGGCGCCGAGGACCGGGCCGGGGTTGCGGCCAGGTCGCGCTGGGGGTGCAGGCGCGGGTCCGTCGTTCGATGTCTCGCGGATGGTTGACATGCTGGCGGACCGCGCGCATCTGACGGCGTCCGAGAAGGCGATCACCGAGAAGGCCGTGCGCGCGAAGATGGATGCCGCGACGGGCCTGTCGCGAGAGCTGCAAGCGCTGCGCGATGCGGCGGGGAACGAGAAGGCCAGCGACGCGCAGCTTGGCGCCGCGTTGAAGAAGTACGACGCTGCACTTGCCGCCTATCGCCAGAGGGTCAAGGCGATTGACGCGCAGGTCAGCAAGTCCGTCTCGCTGCGGGCGCGGGTTGCGCTGACGGCAGTGGGCGTGATTGACAATGGCCTCGGCTTCGGACGGCGCTTTGGCGCCGCAGGGGGACGCGGCGCGGGTGGTACGAGGCCCGGCGGCTTCGGCGGGTTTGGCGCCCCGAACGCCGGTGGCCCCGGAGCGAACCGGTAAGAACGCCGGTCGCCCCGCGAAAAGAGCAGTGATCGCGCCGGGCCCGCAGCATGGCCAGAGTGCGGCGGGCCCGGCGTGGCAGTCGTATCGCAATGGGCACCTATCGCTACCGAGCCCTGGATTCGCAGGGCGCCGCCATAGCCGGCAAGGTCGAAGCCAATGACCGGCGCGACGCCGCGTCTCGCTTGCGGATATCGGGCATCTTCCCGACCGCCCTCGAGGGTCCCGTCGGCGCGGTCGCGTCGCAGCAAGGCCAGAGCCGGCGGACCCCACGGCTGAGCCGCGGCCAGGTCGCGGCGCTAACGCGTCAACTCGCGGACCTGGTGTCTTCGGGCATGCCGCTGCATCGCTGCCTCGCCATTCTCTGCGAGCAGACCGAGGGCCGACAGCAGAAGCTGCTCGAGGCCATGAGCCAGGAGGTGCAGCGCGGCGCGCCGCTGTCGGAGGCGCTCAGGTCATTTCCCCGGTCGTTCTCGACCCTTTACGTGGAGATGATCCGCGCCGGCGAAAGCAGCGGCCATCTCGACGCGGTGCTCATGCGCCTTGCCGAGTACCTCGAAACGCGCGAGGTCCGGCGAACCCAACTGATCTCCGCGCTGGCATATCCCGCGGTCATCGTCACGGTGGCGGTCGGCGCCGTCATCTTCATGGTGACCTTCCTTGTGCCGCGCTTGTCGGTGGTCTTCGCCGACCTCCACCAGGCGCTGCCCGCGCCCACGCGCCTGCTGCTCGCGGTCGCCGGCGCCGCTCCCAGCGTTGGGCCATGGCTGGCCGGCGGGTTAGCGCTTCTGTACCTCGGGGCGCGCAAGGCCGCGGCGACGCAGAGCGGCGGCAAGCTCGTTGACCACGCGCTGCTGCGTCTGCCCGTGCTCGGTCGGTTGGTGACCAACGCCACCATCGCGCGCTTTGCGCGCACGCTGGGGACGCTGCTGGCCGGCGGCGTGCCGATGCTGAACGCGCTCGAGATCGCCGCCGCGACATCGGCCAATCGCATCGTCGCAGCCCAAGCCGAAACCATCGAGCAGCGCGCCAGGGAAGGCGAAAGCCTCAGCCACGCCATGGCGCAGTTCCGCGCCTTCCCGCCGGCCTTGGTGCACATGGCGGCGGTGGGGGAGGAAACGGGCAATCTGCCCGGCATGCTTACTCGCTACGCCGATGCCGCCGACTTCCAGTTCGACCAGGCCATGAGGCGCCTCACCAGCCTGCTCGAGCCCGCCATCATCCTCGTCATGGGCGGCATCGTCGCATTCATCGTCCTGTCCGTTCTGTTGCCGGTCTTCGAGATCTACTCGGCGGTTGACCTATCAAGAGGAGCACGATGAGACGCACAACGAGCGAAAGAGGATTCACCCTGGTGGAGCTGCTGGTGGTCATGATCATCCTTGCCGCCCTGGCGGCGGTGATCGTGCCACGCATGTTCTCGCGCGCGGAGCAAGGGCGGCGCGCCAAGGCCATCGCAGACATCAAAGGCCTGGAAACCGCGCTAGACATGTACGCCGCCGACAACGGGGCGCCCCCGACCAGTGAGCAGGGGTTGCAGGCCCTGGTCGAGCCGCCGACCAGTCCCCCTGAGGCCAAGAACTGGAACGGGCCTTACCTCAAGAAGGGGATTCCTACGGATTCGTGGGGCGGCCAGTACATCTATGTCGCGCCGGGCGAGCACAACGTTGATTACGACATCGTGTCCTACGGGCGCGATGGTCGCGAGGGAGGCGACGGCGCCGATGCGGACATCACCAACTGGGAGGAATAGACGCGCATTATGCATTGCAGGGCGTCGCCAGCGACGCTCCGGAATGCGGCCAAGCCGCATCGTGGTCGCGCCTGCTTACCGGCTCATGCCCGGCTTGACGCACGGACGGTCGCGATGCGCGATCCGGGCTGGCACGGGCCGCCGCGGCTTCACGCTGGTGGAGCTGTGCGTGGTGGTGCTGCTGATCGTGACGCTGACGGCGGTGGCGGCGCCGTCCTTTGCCGGGTTCTGGCAAGCAAGCCAGGCGCGCAACTGCGCCTGGCAGGTCGCGGCCCTGGCCCACCGCGCGCGCGACTACGCCATCTCTCGCGCGGTGCGCGTCGCGCTCCAGTATGACGAGACACAGGGGCGATTCCTTCTGACGGCCGAAGTCGAGAACGCGAGTGATCCCGCGGACTTTCAGCAACTGCAACTGGCCGGCGCGCAGCCAGTCACCATCCCCGACGCGGTCACTAACGTCGCCGTGACGGTGGAGAACGGCCAGGCAGGGCCCGATCTGCCGATCGTTTTTTTCCCCGACGGGCAGGCGCTGGCCGCGCACATCCTGCTCACGGGATCGCAGGGCGCCTGGTCGGTCAACGTCGTGCCGCTGACGGGGCAGGCGAAGGTAGTGGAGGGCGATGCGGAATCGCAGTGACAAGGGCTTCACGCTGGTCGAAATGCTGGTCGCGGCGATCCTGCTCGCGACCGGACTGGCCGCTGCCGCGACGGCGGTTGGAGCAGTCACGCGCGCCCAGGGAGCCGCCCTGGTGAGGACCACCGCCGCCCGGCTCGCCGAGGCCAAGCTCGCCGAGATTCAGGCGACGGGAATGACCTCGGGCGCCGCCGAGGGAACCTTCGACGAGATAGATGCCGCGCAGATCCCCGCCGCCACTGACCTGGGTGACTACCACTACCGATGGGAGATCGATTCGAGCGAGTTCGAGGGGCTGGCGCGCGCGCAGGTATCGGTATGGCGTGGCGACGACGAGCAGGGTCAATATACACTGATATGGTACGGCCCGTCCTCATAGCGCCGGCGAGGTCCGGCTTCACGCTCATCGAGGTGCTGGTCAGCGCCGTGCTGCTGGCGACGGTCAGCGCGGGCGTGGCGACGGTGATGTCGGCATGCCTTGGCGCGTGGAAGGCGGGGCAGGAGCGCGCCGAACTCGCGCAGCAGGAGGAGGCGGTGCTGGATACCGCGCGACGCGACCTGCGCGCGTCGTTCGTTGGGCGCGCCGGGTATCTCGTGTCTCGCGACGACGGCGACGGCCGTTACTACCTAGAGTTGACGACGCTGTCTCGGCGGTCGCAGCGCCTGCTTTTCCTGGCAGAGCGCGGCGCGGCGCCAGGCGAAAACGTCTCCGACCTGGCGCAGGTCGTGTATTTCACGCAGCCCGCTGAAGACGGCGAGACCTTCGCGCTCTACCGGCAGGAGATGTGCCCGCCCGAGCCCGAGCCCCGCGACGAGCAGACGCTCGACCCGGAAAGCGCGCAGTTGCTCTGCGGAAAGGCGGTCTCATTCGCGCTGCGCTTCTGGGATGGCCAGACGCAGGATTGGGTGACGGAGTGGGACGTGCGGGCGGGCGGCGGTGGCAGCCAGACGTCGCTGCCGGCCGCGGTCGAGATCGTCCTGACCTTGAGGGACGGAGATCGCGACCGGGTATCGGTGGCGCGCATCCCCGTGAGCATGGGGGTCAGCACCGTTAGCACGCAAGGCGCAACTCAATGAGCGGATCTGTCAAAGCCAGAGCGGGCAACGACGGCATGGCCCTGATCCTGGCCTTGTTCGCGGTCATCATACTCACCGCGCTCGCCGTCACCTTTGCCTCGGTGGCGCGAACCGATGTGCTGCTGGCGGGCAATCGCGCGGCGATGACGCAGGCATTCTACGCCGCCCAGTCGTCGCTCAACTACTTCCGCACCGTGCTCGCCGCGGACGATCCCGCGGTGGACTCTGCGGCCGAGGACTGGGCGCTGGTTCAGGATAGCCCCCCGGCGCTCGATATCCCCGGCTTCACCGTCGGCGGCGTCATCGAGGATGAGAGCGCCCGTCTTAACATCAACACCGCAACCAAACCCATGCTCATGGCTCTGCCTGGAATGACTGAAGACGCCGCCGACTCGATCCTCGACTGGCGGGACGGCGACGACAACCCCCGCCCGCTGGGCGCCGAGTCCGACTACTACCTCGGTTTGCCCTCGCCGTACCAGGCGGCTAATGGCCCCTTCCAGACGATTGACGAACTGCGCCTGGTGCGCGGCGTGGATGCCGCCTTGTTCGACGGCGACGGAACCGATGCGGCGCCGGGTCTAGCCAACCTGGCCACCGTGCGCTCGGGCGAGCGCAACGTGGACGCCCAAGGGCGGCCTCGCCTGAACCTCAGCACCCTGAACGGCGACACGGTGACCGCGGTCTTATCCGCGCGGTTCCCGCGCCTTTTCTCGGCGCAGGACTTGGCAGCTATACGAACCAGGCTGCGTCAGGCACCGCTGCGGTCCTTGCGCGACTGGATGTCTATCAACGGGGTATCCTGGCAGACCAAGTTGGCGGCTGCGCTGGACGGCCTGTGCGCGGACAGCAGCCGCTTCGTGGAGGGCACCGTCAACCTCAACACCGCCAGCGAGCCGGTGCTGGAGGCGATCGGCTTGCCGGTCGCGGTCGCGCAGGCTCTGCTCAACCAGCGCGCGGCGCAACCGCTCACGACCAAAGGCGACCTTGCTGCCGTGCCCGGAATGAAGCAGGAGTTGATGGCCGCGGTCGCCGACCGCGTCGCGACCAAGTCCTCGATCTTCGGCGTACGAGCCTTCGCCCAGGCCGAAGACCGCCCGATCCGCGCCGGCATCTTTGCGTTGGTGGATCGCGCCGCCCAGCCGCCCAGGATCGTCCTGTGGCGAGAGGACTCGAACCCCTCGACTGCGCCTGGGACGGCCCAGGCGGCGCAACCATGGAATGCGCCTCAGGAGCAGGTGAATGTCCCGTAGAGCCATCGGCGTTGATATTGGCTCGCGCTATGTCAAGGTGGCGGAGGTCGCCCGCGAGGGCGATCGCGCCCGGGTGATCGCCTGGGCGGCGCAGGAGATTGCCGATTCATCTGATGCGGCCAAGGCTGACGCCGTCGCGCGTGCCATGCGCACGGCGGGAATCCGTGGCCGCAGGGTGGTCTGCAACGTCGCGCGCGGCGACGCGGTGGTGAAGCGCATACACATCCCCGCGACCAACCGCGAGACCGCGCGCCGGGTCTTGGCATTCGAGGCGCAGCAGCACGTGCCGTTCGCCCTCGAGGAGACGGCGTGGGATTTCGACATCGATGACAGCGGCTGGGTAGTGCTGGCGGCGGCGCGCCGGACATCGCTCGACGCGGTCCGCGCCATCCTCGCCCAGGCTGGCCTGCGCGCATCGGCGGTGACCGTCAGCTCCGCCGCGGTCGCCGCGGCATTTCTGCAATACTCAGACGACAGTGCCGCAGGGCATGGCGACGGCGCAGCGCTGCTGATCGAGCTCGGAGCGGGTCCGGTTGTCGTCAACGTTTTTCGCGGCAAGACGTGGCTGCTCAGCCGCACGCTCGCGATCACCGGCGAGGATCTGACGGTCGCCTTCGCCGCCGATCTCGGCTGTGATTTCGCGCGCGCCGAGAGCATCCGCGAGGGCGAGGGCTTTGCCGCTCTGCCGGAAGAACACCCCCGCGTGGCCGAGTGGCTTCAGGCGCTCCGCGCCGAGGTGGAGCGGTCGCTCCTGGCGGCGGCCGAACAGACCACGGCGCTGGCGGTCGACCGCATCTTTGCCACTGCAGGCGGCTGGCTGACGCCGGGGTTATTGTCGGCTGTATCGGGGATGTTGGGATGCGCGATCGAGGTCTTCCCGGCGAAGCCCGAGGCCGATGGTCCATCGTCAAGCGCGGCGGTGGGTCTGGCGCTTCAGGGTCTGGGCCTCGGGCGCGGGTTTGATTTGAAGGCTTCGGCGGCGGCGGCGACGCGCCGGCAGGCGCGACGCACGACAAGCTCGGTGGTGGCGGTCGCAGCGGTGCTCGCGGTGCTCGCGGTCGGCGCATGGCGTTATTGGACGGTCGAGCAGCGGTCCCTTGCTCTGGCGCCGGCGCGGGCCGCCGCTGTCCGCCGCGAACAAGACATGCGAGTGCTGCAAGGCCGTCGCCGCTCCCTGGAGGCGCAATTGGCGGAGGTCCAGCGCATACTGCGACCGCGCCACAAGTTGTTGAGCGCGTTGGACGAGCTGAGCGCCGCCGCGCCCGCCGGTATCTGGCTCACCTCGGTTTCGTACACGCCGGGGCGCGCGGTGTCGGTGCAGGGACGGGCGCTCTCCGCGAGCCGGGTCTCGGGCCTGCTGGATGCTTTGGGCGCGCGCGCGGGATTGGCTCACATAAAGCAGGGCGAGAGCGACGTGGACTTCGGCATTACCATTCAAGCGGATGAGGGGAGCTAGCGGCGTGTTCTCGCGAAGGGAAAAGGCCCTGCTGGCGCTGGCGGCCGTCGCCGTGGTGGCGGTGGCGTGCGTCCAGTTGGCAGGTACGGTCGCCGGCACGGCGGGCGCGAATGGCGGCGCCGATGTGGCTCGGTGGGAGACGCTGCGGCGACAGGTGGACGACGCGCAGGTGCGCCTGCGCAAGGTCACCATCCCGGGGCCCGAAGCGGCGGCGCGGCTCCTGCGCGCGGCTCAGGCAAGCGGGGCGGCGACCGGCGCCACCATCGCTTTCGCCCGTCCCCGGGCGGCCACCAAGACTCGCGCCGGATGCCTGGAGCAAGCGCTCGATGTCCAGGCGACCGGGCGCTTTCCCAATATCGCCCGATTCATGTTCGATCTCGAGGCCAATAATCCCAGCCTGCGCATCGCCCGCGTCGCCGTGACTGCGGCTGACGATGCGTCGGACAGAGTGAACTGCGCTATCACAGTTGCGGGCTACAGCCCGGGAGTCAGCGAGAAATGGAAAAAGAACGAAGTCGCAAGCCGCAGCCGCGCATCGCTCCGGTAAGAGGCGCCCTGCTGGCGGCGGGATGTTTGCTGGTGGCCGGCGCGTGGGGCGCGAACCGGCTGGCCACGCAACCCGCGCCGCCCAAGGCCGTTCGGTCCGGGCGGTCAGTAGCGAATGCGCGCGACCGGGCGGCGCGTATGTCGCCGACCGCCGCGGTGACCGCCGCCGTCTGGCGTTACGACGCCGTTACGCGGCGCAACCTGTTCATGCCTCTGGCGACCCGCCAATCGCGGAAACCGCCGGCGCTGCCGCCGCTCAAGCCGATGCCCATTGACCCATTCCAGTTGCGCGAGATGGACGCGCCGGATGCGACGCCTGCCGCCAGCGCCCCGCAGCCGCCAACATGGATCTACGCGGCCTTCGCCACCGTCAACGGGCAACCCGCGGCGATTGTCGAGAATAGCGCCACCAAGGAAGCCCAATTCCTGAGCGTTGGCCAGACGTTTAACGGGTCAGTCGTGAGCGTCATCTCCCCCCAGGCGATCAAGCTTAAGCGCGGCAGGGATGTGACGGAGATGAAGCTCTCCGATGCTTTCACCGCAACCCCCCTCAACGAACCGCCCAAGCCGGCGGCTCAAGCTGGCCAAGGCGGTCGCGGCCAGGGCGGCTTCCCCGGCGGCGGTGGCGGTCAATTCCTCCGGCGACTGCTGCCGGCGCTGCGCGACAATCCCGAGTTGGCGGCGAGCTTGATGCAGCGCTTCGGCGGACGCGGCCCATCAGCGGGCGGAGAGACGCCGCAACCTGCCAACCGCGGGCAGTTCCAGGTCGAGGGAGGACAACGATGAGAATGCTGCGCCTTGCGCTGGGTGTGACCTCGGGGAGTGGGGATCGGGCGGCGCGCCTGTGGGAGGCCGGTCCTCCGGGCGACCCGGATCGCCGCGAGACGCGGCTCCCACACAGACGCCACCCGCTGAGAAAGGTCACACCCGTCGCGCTGGCTTTGGCGTTGGTGGCGTGCCTGGTTGCGCTGCCGGAGACAGGGTATTGCGCTGAGCCCGCCGCCCAAGCCGCACCCGGCGAGAAGTCAGGTCCGGCTGCCAGCCCCGCTCCGCCTGCAAACGCCGCGCCGGCGGCCGTCAGCCCGCCGCCGAGCGCCGCGGCGGTGGAAAAGATCACGCTGGACGCGCGGGGCCTGGACATAGACAATCTGCTCCAGTTCTACAGCCGCACCTTCAGCGTGACCATTATCAAGGATCCCAACTTGACCGGGCCGGTCACCATCATGTGTCCGCAGCCGGTCTCGCGCCAGGAGGCGTTCGACACGCTCAACGCGGTGCTCGGCGTGCGCGGGTTCACGTGCCTGTTCGAGGGCACCGTGCTCAAGATCGTGCCTTTGGCCAAAGCGGTGCAGTCGAACGTGGGGCTGTCGGTGGGGCGCACTTCCGACCAGCAGGGCGATGTCGTCATCACGCAACTGGTTCCATTGAAGAACGCGGACGCGGTGCAATTGCAGACCGATCTGGCGCCGTTAATTGGCCAGGGGGCAAGCTTCATCGCCAATAGCGCCAGCAACACCCTGACCATCACTGACTACGCCAGCAACGTCACGCGCCTGCTGCGGATTATCGATCAGCTCGATTCAGCCAATGCGCTGCAGGTGCGCGTCTTCCCGCTCACCTACGCTCAAGCGACGGATGTCGCCCAGTTGCTGACCCAGGTGTTCTTTACCGTGCCGCGGGGGGCGCAGACTGGCGGCGCGCAGCTCCCGGGCTTCCTCGCGCGCCTGGCGGGCACGACCCGCGGCGCGGCCGGCGCGGGAGGGGCCGTCACCGCGACGCCCTTTGGGCAGGCAGTGGCGGACACGCGCACCAACTCCGTCATCGTCAGCACGAGCAAGGAGCGCATCGACGCTCTGGCCGAGGTCATCAAGGGCCTTGATCGGCCCGTCGAGCGCAAGGGAAACCTGACCGTAATCGCCCTCCAGCGGGCCAATGCGCAAGATGTCGCCACCGCACTCAACCAAGCGCTTGGCGCCCGCGTCTCCGGCCAGACCGGGACGACTGCGGCGCGGGCCACCTCTCGCACCAGCACCCGGTCAATGGGCGCCAGTCCCTTCGCCGGCAGCATCTCAAACCTTGGCCAGACAACGGGCCGCGCTTATGAAGGGCCGCCGCCGAGCGCCTCGGCGCCGGCGGTCATCGCCCAGGCGGGGCCGCCAGCCATCCTCACCGAGGCGCCCGAGTACGCCGCGGCCCAGGCCGGCAACGTTGTTCAGTTGGGCGGCAGCGCCACCGTGGTGGCGGAACCTAACACCAACTCGCTCATCATCACCGCGACGCCGGAGTACGCCATGCTCGTCAAGCAGTTGGTCGAGCAGCTCGACCAGGCGTCGCCGCAGGTGCTGATCGAGGCCATCGTCGCCGAGGTGACGCTCGATGCGGAGCGCAAGCTCGGCTTCGAGTGGAAGTGGATCGAGCACTCGGTCCTCGGCAACAGCAACCTCGGATCAACCGCCAGCACCACTTTCGGGTTGGCCAGCGAGACCACCGGTTTGAGCTACGCCATCACCGGCAGTAACTTCAGCAGCTTGCTCCACGCCCTGGCCAGCGATGACAGCGTATCCATCCTGTCCACGCCGCGCATCTTCACCTCCAACAACCGCCAGGCGGAGATCAACATCAGCACCTGGGCGCCCTATGTCAGCGGCACCGCTTTCGCCAGCGGCATCGCCCAGACTTCCGTGGACTACCTCAACGTCGGGGTCATCTTGCAGGTCACCCCGCAGATCTCGCCCGACGGCACGGTGAGCATGGACGTCGTCCAGCAGGCGAACGACTTGCTCGGTTTTGAGGACCTGGGCAACGGGCTGCGCGCGCCGACGGTCGCGGGCCGCTCGGCCCAGGCAACGGTTCGCGTCGCCGACGGGCAGACGGTCATCCTGGGCGGCATCATGAGTGACAATGTCACTCGTTCGGTGGACAAGGTGCCGATACTGGGGGACCTGCCGCTGGTGGGGGCGCTCTTCCGCCACACCACCGTCAGCAAGAAGAAGAGCGAGCTGCTCGTTTTCCTGACGCCGAAAGTCGTGCGCACGCCCGAGGAGGCCGCCGCGCTGACGCAGGCCCAGCAGGCGAAGTCGCTGGCGCCGATGCCGAATGCTGCCGCGAAGGGCACGCACTAGAGAGGATCGTGTATTACGGTGTGAGCAACAACCGACTGGCGCGCCGAGGCCGGGCCTGTGTCGTCGGATGTGGAACAGGCGCCCCACCAGAGGCGGGCAAGCCTCGCCTGTTCGATCTGGCGCCGCGCTGGCGGCGCCATCGCAGCCGCGCCCAAAGGGCACCCGGGCTGTGCCACATAGATCTGGCGCTGCACAGGCCGATTACTATGATGCACGAGACTCTGTAGGTTGTCACGCGAGCATGGAGAGGGGATAGCCGTTATCAGCGGCCGAGCACTGAACGATGTCGTCGCGGCGAGATCTGCCGCCGGCGCGTGCAACCGGGCGGAGGGGCTGCTCTTGCGGTGCGACGGCGATGCCGACGAGCAGCGCCTCGTATCGCCCGCAGACGGGGCGGCCCTGGCGCGCATCAGGGGCGGCGACACCGAGGGTTACGCAGAGCTCGTGCGCCGCTACCAGGACAAGGTTTACTCTATCGCGTGCGGCTTCGTCGGACCAGGCGACGACGCGCTTGACCTGACGCAGGATGTGTTCGTAAAGGCTTACGCCGAGCTGCATAGGTTTCGTGGCCGCTCGTCGTTCTATACCTGGCTCTATCGAATCACGGTCAACACGTGCATTGACCGCGTGCGCCGAGCCCGCAGAGAGCGCTGGGCCGCCATTGACGACGTTGACCCGTCCTTGGCGCTTGAGCTCGATGACCCGGCGCGCGTGTTGGAGACAAAGGAACTGGCGCAGGCGGTGCAGCGAGCGATCGCGCGGCTGTCGCCCAAGCTGCGCACGGTGATGATCCTGCATGATGTGCTGGGGCTGACGATGGACGAGGTCGCGCGGCTCGTCGGTTGTCGCCTCGCTACCGTCCGGACGCGGCTCTTTCGGGCGCGCGCCCAAGTGCGCGATAGGGTGCGGAGACGAGAGGAGTAGTGATGCCCATGAACTGCAAGCAGACTGAACGGCTGCTGTCGGATCACGTCGCCGGCGTGGTTGCTGCCCACAAGGCGGCGAGCCTGCGCGAGCACATACGAGGCTGCCCCAGTTGCGCCGCCAAGCTCGAGGAGCTGGAGCGTATCGTGCGCGCGGCCGCGGCCGCGGGGCGCCGTACCGTGCCGCGCGACTGCTGGCCGGCCGTCCGGGCGCGGCTGCTGGCTGGGGATATTGTGTCCCGGGGTATCGCCATGCGCCGGCGTTGGGGCGCCATTCTGACAGGCGCCGCTGCCGCCATCGCCATCACCACGGCGGTAATACTGCATATCCCGCAGCGACCGTCAACGGCGCCCATCGTGCGGAGCCCGCAGGCCGAGCGCGCGGTCGTGCGCACCGGAGTCGAGCGGGAGTACCTGCAAGCCTATGCGGCGTTCCGCGACGGACGGCCCTTGGCGAGCGAAGACGGGGCGGTCATCGTCAGCGCCAGCGTCGATAACGGGGATTGAGGACGCTCATGATCCCAGCAGCGAGACAATTCGCCGCGGCGAGCTTGACGATCGCGCTCGCGGCCACCGTCGGCCAGACGGCCGTGAGCCGTGCGGCGGCTGCGCCGACCGCCAGCGCCGTGCTGCAACAGAGCGCGAAAGCGGGGGCGCATTTTGACTACTGCGGCACGAAGCGTCTGCTTTTCTACGGCGGAGAAAGCCCGCGCGAGATCAAGCTGCGCGTCATTCACCTGCGGCCCGATCGCACGCGCACGGATTTCCTGGGTCCGGGGCGCACGCAGGGGACGGTACGTATCGAGATCGGCAAAGATGCCTGGCGGTTTCACCCCAGGACCAGCCAGTGGCGGCCCAGCGCCTCGCGCGATGCGGCGGCAATGGACCTGGCGCGGCTGCTCGCAAACTACACCGTGACCCAGGAGCGCATCGAGCGAATGGCGGGCCGCCGCTGCCACGTCATCGCCATCAAGCCGAGGCGCAGCGGTAATCCCTCGCGCCGGGTGTGGGTTGACGTCGCAACCAAGGTGCCTTTGAAGACGCAGTTCTTCGCTGCCGACGGCGCGCTGATCAGCGAGGCGAGCCTCACCGACATCCAGTTCGCGGTCGCAAAGTCACTGGCGGCGCTCGTACACCCGCCGAGCAACGTTGCTGCGGCGCCCGAACACCAGTCGGCGCTCGACTTCGAGCCCATCAAGCCGGCCTATCTTCCGCCCGGTTACGAGCTGGTAGCGAGCGCGGTATTATCGGCGCGCGGGCGGCCGAGTTGCCACCTGCAATACTCGGACGGCCTGGGCACGGTCTCGGTCTTCGAGCAGCGGCGAGCGCCGGCGAAAGAAGAGCACGAGCGTCCGCATGCCCGCGGGCAGCAGCAGCACACTCGCCACCGCGCGCAGTTTCCGCCAGTCCTGCGGTGGGAGCATGCCGACATCCGCTTCACGCTGATCGGCGACGTCAGCCTCCAGGAGCTCGACAAGATTGCCGCTTCACTGCCCGGCGGTCAGGATGCGGAAGCACCCCCGCAGAGCGGCGAGGACTAATGAGGCCGTTGCATAATTGCATATCGCGGGGTCGGCCAGGAGGCCGACCCCTACGCCCGGGAGCGTAGATCGTAGGGGTCGGGTGGCTAGGCCGAAGGCCGCCATGGCGGTCGCCGAAGGCGACCTAGCCATTCCACTCCGACCCGTCAATTCGGGATTACGCAACAACCTCTAATATCCCCGCCGTCGCTTTCGTCACCAGGTCCTGATGCGGCAAGGGGTCGAGCGACACCCATGCGATCGCGCCGTCGCAGCGGGCGACGAGCGAAGCCAGCGCGTTCAGACGGCGCCGTGCCCCACTTAGAGCCGGATTATGCGTAAGGCAAGGAAAATGTCATTCCGAGCCCTTCGGCTTCGCTCAGGGTAGACTCCGCGAGGAATCCGCCTTCGCGGGCGACGAAGTTCCGCTTCGGCGGACGAAGGCGTCCCCTAT
>Ga0315280_10003129_pt1 | contig 25793 bp, 21 predicted proteins | sample YL17G06_40_MG_FD_203697 | JGI IMG/M metagenome (GOLD analysis project Ga0315280, IMG submission 203697) | Sediment microbial communities from Yellowstone Lake, YNP, Wyoming, USA - YL17G06_40 | ecosystem: Environmental > Aquatic > Freshwater > Lake > Sediment | place: USA: Wyoming | collected...
GCTGGCACTGTTGACGGGCGCGCGGAACCATGGTAGCATCCTAGGAGAAGCGGGACTGGGCCCGCAGGCGGCGGCCTATCAGGGGACGCGAAGGGGGAGCTAGTGTCATGCGTGGTGCGACGTCGAGAAAAGGATTCACCCTCATCGAGCTGCTGGTGGTGATAGCGATCATCGCCATCCTCGCGGCTATTCTGTTCCCGGTGTTTATGGAGGCGAAGGCGCGGGGACGAGATATCAAATGTATGTCCAGCCTGAGGCAGATAGGGCTGGCTTTCAGGCAGTACCACTCCGACTGGAACGACCGCTTCATGCCGGCGGCGGGATGGCTCTACGCGCCGACGCGCTGCTACGCTGCTCGACTGAGGCCGTTCGCCAAGTCCTGGGACATCTTCCGCTGTCCGTCCGCCAAGAGAATCGAAGTGACCTATGACTGGACGAACGAGAACGCGGCGGATGGCTGGTTCTGGTGGGGGGACTCAGAGTACGGGGCCATCAAGTCCAACTATGGCAACAACCTGATGCTGGGCGGGATGAACCCGGATATGTTCTCTCTCCGCAACAGCGACGGCTGGTGGATATCCCGGCTGCCGACCGAGAGCGACGTCCGTGAGCCGAGCAAGGTCATCTACATCTGCGATTCGCTGTGGGTGGACCTCTGCGGCGGCTGGCAGGCGGGCAGGATCGGGCTGGCTCGCCTCCGGCACCATTACGGAGGGATGGCCGTCTTCTGCGATGCCCACTCCAGATGGGTCGATCACAACACGATGGTCCAGTGGCCGCTCCTACGTACCGGGCCGGTGCGGTGGGATTACAGGTAGCGATTACGGACTCTGGCTTCTCCTGAAGAAATCGCCGACCTCCTCCAGCTCTGTAGTGCCGCGGCAGCGGGGGAGATAGCGGAGGAACTCTTTGCCGTAGTGTTTCCTGAGCAGACGTGAGTCGAGAATGGCGACGACGCCGCGGTCGGTTCGTGTCCGGATCAGCCGACCGAAGCCCTGCTTGAGGCGGATTTGAGCCTGCGGCATCGCATACTGGCGAAACCAGTCACCGCCGCTTTCGGTAATGGCATCGCACCGGGCACGGTTGATCGGGCTGTCGGGCACTGCAAACGGCAGCTTGTCTATTATCACGCACGAGAGCTTCTCGCCTCTGACATCCACGCCTTCCCAGAAGCTGTGAACCCCGAAGAGACACGCGTTCTCGGAGCCGCGGAACTCCTCGATCAGCCGGTCGTTCGACATATCTCCTTGCTTGAGAAGCCTGTATGGAAGCCGGTCGAGCAGGTTAGCGTAGACCGCGTTCAGCATCCGGTAGGAGGTGAAGAGAACGAAAGCTCTGCCGCCGGAAAGCTCGAGAAGCTCCTCGACTCTGTCTGCGACGGCGTCGGCATACTCCCGCTTCTCCGATGGGAAATCGAGGTCCCTGGGCACATAGAGCAGCGCCTGCTCCCTGAAGTCGAACGGCGAGCCGAGGACGCGTTCGACGGCGTCCTCCGGCACGCCAAGGCGGGAGCGGATGTAGCTGAAGCCGCCGGAGTTGGCAAGCGTCGCCGACGTAAGCACGATACTCTTCACCCGGCTCCACAGGGCTTCCTGCAGCGCGGCCGAAACATCCACCGGCGTCAGATGCAGACAGCAGCTTACGAAGCGACCGCCGGCCGGCTTGTCGCACCATTTGAAGTGGTTGTCGTGCTCGCGAAAGAAGAGGTTCACGAGGTCGTCCTTCATCCGGCCGAGCATGCGTCGGAAGCCGTCAATGCGGTGGCTCAGATCCTCGCTGCCTTCGGTGTCCTGCTCGGAAAGCTCGGTGTTCAGGCCGTCTATAAGCGCCGTCAGTTCGCTCGCATTCTGCTCCACTTCGGCCCGAAGACCATTCGGGAAGGCGTCCCGGAAGAAGAACTCCTGCCGGGGCACGTCCTGGAACAGGGCAAACAGCCGCTTGTTTGCGGAGTCGATCAGGTCGATCTCCGAAGCCGTGACGGCGATGTCTCTTCGCTTTCTGATCCTGTTCAGGATACTCTGGACGCGGTAGTTGCTGAACTCGATGCCGAATATCTTGCTTGCGACATCTTCGAGGTGGTGGGCCTCGTCGAAGATGACGGTTCCGTAGTCGGGGAGTATGGCGGCCTTGGGATCGGTCATACGCAGGCCGAGGTCGCTGAAGAAGAGAGAGTGGTTGGCGATGAGGAGGTCGGCCTGGGCGGCTCGGCGCCTCATGCCGTAGTAGTGGCAGGTATTGTGGTAGTAGCACTGCTGGTGGCGGCAGGTATCCTGGTTGGAGCAGATCTCGCCCCAGCTCGGGAAAGCGAGGTCGAGCTCAGAGGCGTCGCCGGTCTCCGTGGTCTCCGCCCACTTCAGTATGCGGTCGAAGAGAGGGTCGCCCTGAAGTGTGATGTCGGCGCGAGCCTGGTCCAGCTCCCAGAGGCAGAGGTAGTTCGCGCGGCCCTTGACGAGCATCGCCTTGAACGGAGGGTCCGGCATTACGGCCTGCATGAGAGGAATATCCTTGCCGACGAGCTGCTCCTGGAGGTTGATAGTGTGGGTGGAAACGACGACGGGCTTGCCGAGCAGACTGTGGGCGATGCCGGGCGTGAGATAGGCGACGGTTTTCCCGACACCTGTGCCTGCCTCGACCAGGCAGTGGCGGCCCTCCTGGAGCGCCTGGGCGACTGCCTTCGCCATCTCGATCTGCTGCGGCCGATACTCGTAGCCCTCGCAGCAGGTCGAGAGCGCCCCACCCTCTCCGATTGCCTGCTCGATCCAGTCGCTCACAAGCAGATTCTACCTGAACTGCCCAGCGCGCGGCAAGGCTGGCACGGCGGTTGCTGGGACGGAGGACAAATCGCCCCGGCGGCGAAGTGTGAACTGTGCACAGGCGCGTCGGCGGGAACAATCGCGCGCGCCGGGGAATCTGTTAGATGGCTGCCGCGGCCAGATAGCCGCCGGCTGTGGAGCGTGACCGAGAGATGAGACTGAGATTTCTTCCGACCATAACCCTTACGATGGCGCTGGCAAGCGCGCTACTTGCCCAGGGCAAGGAGGAAGGTAAGCCCGATCCGCGGCTCGACCAGAAGGTGAGCTGCCAGGCAAAGGCTGAGTTCCTGTACAAGGTCCTGGAAGACCTGACCGAGAAGACCGGCGTGGTGATGGAGTGCGGGAAAAGCGTGAAAGACTGGCAGGTCCGCGAACAGAAGGTCAACATTTTCGTCAAGGACTATCCTCTGAGGGACCTGCAGCAGGTGCTTGCGGACCTGCTTCACTTCACCTGGACCAGTGGCGCCAAGGATGGAGAGCGCGTGTACCGCATCTACCAGAGGCTGAAGGCAAAGAAGGAAGAGGAGAAACTCAGGGCCCAAGCTCTGGAGGCGAAGAAGAGGAAGGAAATCGCGAGGCGGGAGGGTGCGCTCTCGGACCTGGACAAGGTTCTGTCTCTCAAGCCCGAGGAGATCGAGAAACTGAAGGACGAGGACCCGATGCTGTATTTCCTCGCTAAGGAGCCGATCGGCAAGGGACTCGCGGAGCTGGCGCGGCTGGTACCCGAGGGACGAGCAGCGTTCCTCGAACGGCGCGACTTCACATACGACCTGTCGAACGCTTCGGCAGAGGTGCTCGAGGCCGCACGGACCTACGTGAAGGGCTACGAGAGCGTGATGAGTCGCATTGCCCCGCCCGATGAGGCCGAGGATTTCAGATCCGGGATCGCCGCACTCGCGGAAGGCATCCAGGCTGCACAGATCAAGGTCAGGTGCAGTACCGAAGAGGACATGCGCTCGCACGATCCGATGGAGAACGCAGTCCTCGGCTGGATCACGATCCAGGCAGACGGGAAGCCTACCGCCGATATGCCGCTCTTCGACACAGGGAGCGGGTTCGGGAAGGCGATGGGCAGGCTGCTGCTCCAGATCGAGCAAGGGGCGTCGCCGGAATCGCTCGGGTCCCAGATGGAAGCGGAGATGCTGCAGGCGATGATCGAAGAAATGCGGGGTGACGAGAAGTCCGAAGCCCTGCCGGATGATCCGGAGCTTGACAAGAAGATCAAACTGGAACCGCAGGACGAGGCCGGTGGCGTCATGCCAACGCTGCTCAAGGAACTCGCCAAGAAGTCGGGCCTTCAGATCGTCTCCGACCAATACCCTGAAGAGAATTGGGGAAGCCCAATGGCCGAGATCACTCAACTGCTGCCTATCGGCAAGGAGGAGAGCCTGCGCAAGGTGATCGAGGACCTGGCGGCCGTTTGCGGACAGCGTGTCAAGAAGACCGGGAGCCTGCTCACCTTCCAGGACCGGAAGTGGTTCGAGAAGCGCGCGTGGGCGGTGCCCGAAGCGACGCTTGAGCGCTGGCGGCAGAAGGTGGAGAAGAATGCGTTTGAGCTCGAAGATGCAGTGGACATGGCCTGCTTGACGGACGACCAGCTGATCCACACCGTCTCGGCGGATGACAAGCTTAACATCTGGGAAGTGTACAACGGGCGGCACGTACTGCGGTTCTACGCTGTGCTATCGAGGGCGCAGCGGAACGCGCTGTACTCCCAGGCGGGGCTGAGCGCAATGGAGCTCACCGAACAGCAGTTACCTTACTTCGAGTATCTGCTCTCGCCGAAGGGGCGCGGTGTAACGGAGCAACTGCAGATGCGTCCGAGTCTGGTGATCACGCTGGGGGCTGATGAGGCGAAGAAGCAGTACAGGTTCGAACTCCTGGACCAGACAGTCCGGCCCGAGGGGGACGAGGGCGAGGGATCGCTCCGCACGTGGGTCGTAACGCTTCCAGGATGGGAGCCGCCCTCGCCGCCGGAGGATTCGGCACCCGCTCCCGATGAGCCGGGTACGGAGGTGCAGCCCCCTGTCGTGGGCGACCAGACAGAAGACGGCGGCGGTTAGGCTTGCGAGCCTGCTCGGCGCTTCCTGGCCCTACTTTGCCCTGGCCCGGGATAGGTCTCTTCCGTCGGCTCCTCCGCGGGATCGGGCAGGAGCTCTCCGTCCCGGTCCGTCTTAACAGGGTCCTCGGTCTCCCTTGCCCTCTCGGCTGCCTCGAGAACCTTCAGCAGCCGTCCGTCATGCCTTTGCCGCCTAATCCTCCTGGCCTCCATAGCTCCGTCCCCCCTTGGTTAGCTACCCACGTGGCTCAGATATTATAGCATGGAATCTGGGGAGCCGGGGTGGGCTGGATGACGAATACGGAATGGGGAACGCTGAGTGACGGGCGGGAGCGCCGCTCTAACTCGGGACGAGGAGGCCGGCGCCAGCAGCGGCGCACACGATGACCAGAATTCCTCTCTGCGTCGTCCCGCCTGCAGCATACCCTCCGGCTCCTGCCGCCAGTCAATCTATCTTCACAGAAAAAACTATTGACAAGTACCTCATCAGCGGGTATAATGCTCGAAACCAGGACGCCTTTAAGCGAGCCCTGTGAGGCTGGCAAGGTCGGGAGTCAATAGGGTTAGTGTACGAAGCGTACGCCTCCTTGCCAGATAGCAGGGAGGCGTTTTTGCTAACTGGGAGGTCGGCCTCGAGGGGGTGTATATGGCATCTACGGACGACGGCATCCAGGTGATGGACGCAGATGAGATCCGCCGGGCGGTGACCCGAATAGCCCACGAGATAATCGAGAGGAACAAGGGAGCGGAGAACCTCGCGGTGGTAGGCATTCAGAGCCGGGGCGTGCCCATTGCGCACAGGCTCGCGGGGCTGATCGAGCATATAGAGGGCACAGCGGTCCCCGTCGGCAGCCTCAACGTCGCCCTCTACCGCGACGACTACGCAACCCGCCTCGCACCCACATCGGTCGGGAAGACTGTGATAGACTTCGATGTTACCGACCGGAAGATAGTCCTGGTGGACGAGGTGCTTTTCACCGGACGGACCATCCGCTCCGCGCTCGACGCGATGATAGACATGGGCCGCCCGGCCCAGATCCAACTGGCCGTGCTCGTTGACCGCGGCCATCGCGAGCTTCCAATCCGCGCCGATTATGTCGGCAAGAACCTCCCGACCGCTCGACGCGAACACGTCCACGTGCACCTGGCGGAGACGGACGGGGAGGACAAAGTGGTCATTCTGAGGGAGCCGGGGGAGGGGAATGCAGAATGAAAAATGCAAAGCGCAAAATGCAAAGTGAAGGTTGGACCTGCACTATGGAGATGCTCGCGGCTCGGAAGGAGGATGGCAATGGATAGGCTGGAGAGGAAGGATATCCTTGGGCTGCAGGACATGACCCAGAGCGAGATTCAGCTCATCCTGGATACGGCAATCTCGATGAAAGCGGTACTAGCACGGCCGGTGAAGAAAGTGCCGACGCTGCGTGGGAAGACGATCTGCACGCTCTTCTACGAGCCGAGCACCCGGACTCGGACGAGCTTCGAGATGGCCGCCAAAGCGCTTTCCGCCGACGTTTCGAGCATCAGCACAGCCGGATCGAGTATCGTCAAAGGGGAGTCGCTCAAGGACACGCTTCTCACCCTCCAGGCGATGGGAATCGATGCCTTCATCATGCGTCACCAGGCGGGTGGCGCGCCTCATTTCGCCGCCAGAACTGTGCAGAGCCACGTCATAAACGCTGGAGATGGCATGCACGAGCACCCAAGCCAGGGACTTCTGGATATGCTGACGATCCTCGACAACAAACGGCGGCTCGAGGGGCTGGTGGTGACGATAGTGGGCGACATCCTGCACAGCCGGGTCGCGCGCTCGAACCTCTGGGGACTGACGAAGATGGGCGCGACAGTCCGGCTGGCCGGGCCGAAGACGCTGCTCCCGGCTGAGGCGGAAAGGCTGCCGGTCGAGACGCACACCAATGTAGATGCAGCGGTTGAGGGCGCGGATGTGGTGAATGTGCTCAGAATCCAGCTCGAGCGGATGAACAGCGGGTTCTTCCCGAGTATCAGGGAGTATGCGAGGCTGTTCGGGATCAACAAGGAACGGCTGCGGCGGGCGAAACCGGACGTGATAGTGATGCACCCCGGCCCGATGAACCGCGGCATCGAGATTACACCGGACGTTGCGGACGGCGACTTCGCCGTGATCACCGACCAGGTGACCAATGGGGTGGCCGTTCGTATGGCGCTTCTTTACCTTCTTCTCGGAGGTGGCAGGAATGTGGGTACTGCTTAAAGGCGGCAGGGTCATCGATCCGTCGCAGGGGATCGACGAGCTTGCGGATGTGCTAGTTCGCGACGGCCGCATCGAGGCGATCAGCGGTGCGAGATCGGCAATCAGCGCTCCCGACGGTGGTTCGGGCGAGGTCTACGATGTGTCGGGCAAGGTGGTGGCGCCGGGACTGATCGACATGCACGTCCACCTAAGGGAGCCGGGGGCGGAGCACAAGGAGACCATCGAGACGGGCGCGCGGGCTGCGGCCGCGGGGGGCTTCACGACTATCGTCGCAATGCCGAACACCGATCCCCCGCCGGACAACCGCGCCGTCGTAGAATTCGTCATGGGACGAGGGCAGGAGACGCCGATCAACGTGCTCGCGTGCGGCGCTATGACGAAGGACATGGCCGGGCAGGAAATGGCCGAGCTTGGCGATATCGCCGAAGCAGGGGCTGTGGCTATATCGGACGATGGACATCCGATCCAGAACTCGCTCATCATGCGCCGGGTGATGGAGTATGCGTCGATGCTGGGGCTGCCAGTGCTCACCCACTGCGAGGATAAGGAGCTGACGGCCGATGCAGTGATGAACGAAGGGATAACCTCGACGGTCCTTGGGCTGCGGGGGATGCCGTCGGCGGCTGAGGTAAGCATGGTACAGCGGAACATTCTGCTCGCCGAGCTCTCAGGCTGCCACGTGCACATCCAGCACGTTTCCTGCGCGGGGTCGGTCGAGGCCGTCCGCCGCGCGAAATCTCGCGGGGCGAAGGTCACCTGCGAGACCTGCCCCCATTACTTCGCGGTTACCGATGAGGCGCTGGCCCACTACGATACGAACGCGAAGGTCAACCCGCCGCTCCGCACCTGGGCGGACGTGGCCGCGATCAAGGCTGGGCTTGCGGACGGGACGATAGACATCATCGCCACCGACCACGCGCCGCATTCGCTCGAGGACAAGGAAGTCGAGATGACTGTGGCGGCGTCCGGGATGGTCGGGCTTGAGACGGCGCTGCCGCTCGTCGTGACAAAGCTCGTGGATGAAGGCGTGCTGAGCCTGCACCAGGCCATCGAGAAGCTGACGTGGGCGCCGGCAAGAGCGCTCGGGCTGGACCGAGGAACGCTCTCCGAGGGCGCTCCCGCGGACATCGTCATCTTCGACCCGGAGGCCGAGGTTACGGTTCGGGCGTCCGAGTTCAGGTCGAAGGGGCGGAACACACCGTTTGACGGCTGGAAGCTGAGGGGCGCGGTCGTGGCGGCGATTGCTGGTGGAAGGATTGTGCACGGTGAACTGTCGGTACGGGGCGCAGAGCGCAAGGTGCTGAGTGGCAAAGAGCGGCAGCCTTTACCCAGGTAGGGCGTCCCGAGCACAATACGGAGTGACAGCAGGTGAGCTGGTGGTTGTTCCTGATACTCGCCGCGTTGTTCTTCCCGGAGCTCGTTCTGCTCCTGCTCTGGATAGCGGGCGTCAGTTTCTCCGCGGTTTGGGAGGAGCTGGTTTCGGCCCGGCGCAGGCGGCGGGGAGGGATCTGAGATGGGAGGACGCGGACGGTCGAAGGGCGCCGCAGGAGGGACTGAGAATGAGCATCTGGATTTGGATTGGGATCGCCGCTGCCGTTATATGAGCGGCGGCAGTTGTGGCAGGTCTTGTCACGAAATGGAGCGGTAGGAAAGCAAAGTGAGCACGGTTGAGATTCTGCTGATTGTGGTTATGGTGCTGCTCCTGGCAGCATGGCTCGCGATCTTCGTTGCGGCGTGGCTGCTCGTGCGGCGAGTGACGAGGGCTGTGCGGCGGTTCAGGGAGACCGTCCGGCCGGCGATCGAGTTGGCGGAGCGGCTTCGCGAGTTCGGGCGCAGGCTGCGGGAGATCACGCGCGAGAACGGGCAGAGGTGGAAGTGATGGACGAGCTGCACGCACGACTTTTCGACGCCGGCTGCATCAAGTTCGGCGAGTTTCGGCTGAAGAGCGGGATTTTGTCACCGGTCTACGTGGACTTCCGGGTGCTGGTCTCCCGCCCGAAGCTGCTCAAGCTCGTAGCGGAGCGTATCGCGAGGATGCTGGACGGTCTCGAGTACGACCGGATCGCGGCGCTGCCCTACGCAGGTCTTCCCATCGGAGTCGCCGTCTCGTTGGAGGCTGGTGTCCCGATGATCTACCCGCGTAAGGAAGCCAAAGACTACGGAACGGGCCGGCTGATCGAGGGAGAGTTCAAGGAAGGTGAGCGCATCGTCGTCGTTGACGACGTGATAACCGACGGCGCGACCAAGATCGAGTCGATCAAGCCGCTGGAAGACGCGGGCCTCGTGGTCAAGGACGTGGCAATAATCCTCGACCGCGAGCAGGGCGGCAGGAGGATACTGGCCGACGCGGGTTACACGCTGCACTCGGTAATGACGCTCTCCGAAGCCCTCGACGCGCTCGTGCGCCTAGGCAGGATTTCGGACGACACTCGCGAGAAGACGCTAGCGTTTATCGCGGCTCATCAGTTTGCTTGAGGGAGTCAGCCACGGATTGCACGGATTATCACGGATTCCCACGGATGAAAAGGCAACAAGGGCAGGACTCGAATCCTGGTCCGTCTGCATCCGCGCCGATCCGTGAAATCCGTGGGTGAGAGACGGAGGATCTGCTTGAAGGCGATACTAACGCTCGAAGACGGCACTACCTACGAGGCAAGCTCGGTCGGTGTGCCTGGGACGACGTTCGGAGAGGCCGTCTTTTCGACATCGATGACCGGCTACCAGGAGATGCTGACCGACCCGAGCTATGGCGGGCAGTTGCTTGCGCTTACGTATCCGCTCGTCGGCAACTATGGCGTGACGGACGGAGACTTCGAGTCGGACAGGGTCCAGGTAGCCGGGTTCGTTGTCAGGCAGCTCTGCGATGAGCCGTCCAACTGGCGAAGCGGCGGCAGCCTGCAGGATTTCCTGGCCAAGCGTGGCGTCGTCGGCATCCAGGGCCTCGATACCCGCGCGCTTACCAAACACCTCCGCATCCGCGGCGTCATGATGGGCGCAATATCGACAGAATACTCGCGCGAAGAGCTGATCGAGAAGATCAAGGAGCAGCCGAACTACGGCCAGATAGACTTCGTCAGCCGCGTGACGACCCCAAAGCGCTACGAATGGGCCGGAGATGCGGAGGTAGCGCCGAACCGCGGGAACGCCCTGCCGGGAAGCCCGATTCCAACGCCGGACGGGCCGCGGGTTGCGCTCATCGACTGCGGCGTCAAACGCAACATAATGAGGAACCTCGCCTCTCTCGGCTGCCGGGTCACCGTCTTCCCATGCCGCGCGAAGGCGCGGGAGGTTCTTGAGATCGACCCGGCGGGTGTGGTCATCTCGCCCGGCCCGGGCGATCCGGCGCTTCTCGGCTATATGGTCCAGGAGGTGAAGAAGCTCCTCGGCAGGAAGCCGATCCTCGGCATTTGCCTGGGGCACCAACTGCTGGCCTGGGCATTCGGTGGGCGGACGTTCAAGCTGAAGTTCGGGCACAGGGGAGGGAATCACCCGGTCAAGGACCTGGCGACCGGCCGGGTCTACATTACGAGCCAGAACCACGGCTACGCCGTCGATGCGGAGTCGCTTGCTGGCAAAGGTCTCGATGTGACGATGGTAAACCTGAACGACGGCACGGTCGAAGGGCTTGCCCACAGCGAGCTTCCGGTCTACTCGATCCAGTATCACCCCGAGGCCTCGCCGGGGCCTCGGGATAGCGCGTATCTTTTCGGCCGGTTTGTTGAGGAGATAGGTAACAGGTGATGGGTAGCGGGCGAGCGAGGGTGGCTGCAGTTGCGACGCAATGACATCAGCAAGGTGCTGATCATCGGATCGGGGCCGATAGTGATCGGCCAGGCGTGCGAGTTCGACTACTCCGGCACACAGGCCTGCAAGGCGCTGCGCGCGGCCGGCTACGAGATAGTGCTCGTCAACTCGAACCCCGCTACAATCATGACCGACCCCGGAATGGCCGACTATACCTACATCGAGCCGCTGACCGTCGAGAGCCTCGAACAGATCATCGCACAGGCCCGCCCGGATGCCATCCTTCCCAACCTCGGAGGCCAGACGGGGTTGAACCTGACAGCAGAGCTTTACCGCAGGGGCATGCTCGACAAGTACGGAGTGAAGATCATCGGGGTGCAGGCGGATGCGATCGAGCGCGGCGAGGACCGCATCGCTTTCAAGGAGACGATGCGGAAGCTGGGCATCGAAATGCCCCGGAGCGACCCGGCCTTCAGCGTTCAGGAGGCGGAGCGGATCGCCCAGGAGCTGGGTTATCCGGTGGTCATCCGCCCGGCCTACACGCTCGGCGGGACGGGCGGCGGCGCTACCTGGAACGTCGAGGAGCTGCGCACGGTGGCCGCCCGGGGCATCTCCGCGAGCCTGGTCGGCCAAATCCTGGTCGAGGAGTCGGTCCTTGGTTGGGAAGAACTGGAGCTTGAGGTCGTGCGCGACGCCAAGAACCAGATGATCACCGTCTGCTTCATCGAGAACGTGGACCCGATGGGCGTTCACACCGGAGACAGCTATTGCGTGGCCCCGATGCTCACCATTCCGAGGGCACTGCAGGAGCGCCTGCAAGAGATGTCCTACCGGATCGTGGAGTCCATAGGCGTCATCGGGGGGACGAATATCCAGTTTGCGCACGACCCCGAGACGGATAGGGTCGTCGTGATCGAGATCAACCCGCGCACCTCCCGTTCCTCAGCCCTTGCCTCCAAGGCCACGGGCTTTCCGATCGCGCTGATCTCTGCCAAGCTCGCTTCCGGCATGACTCTGGACGAAATCCCCTACTGGCGCGAGGGCACGCTCGAGAAATACACGCCCTCCGGCGACTATGTCGTCGTCAAGTTCGCACGCTGGGCGTTCGAGAAGTTCCCCGGCGCTCAGGACAAGATTGGAACACAGATGAAGGCCGTCGGCGAGGTGATGAGCATCGGCAAGACCTACAAGGAAGCCTTCCAGAAGGCCATCCGCTCGCTCGAGATAAAGCGCTACGGCCTCGGCTTTGCCCGCAACTTCAACAGTCTTCCACTGGAGCAGTTGAGGAAGCTCCTCGTAGAGCCTACCTCGGAGCGCCAGTTCATAATGTACGAAGCCCTGCGCAAGGGGATGACGGTCGAGGAGCTTTACAACCTCACGCGCATCGGCAGATGGTTCATCCAGCAGATGAAGGAGCTCGTCGAGCTCGAGGAGAAGATTCTCGCCTGCAAAGGCGGGAACCTGCCCGACAGCCTGCTCATCCGGGCGAAGAAGGACGGGTTCGCCGACAAGTACCTGGGGCAGATCCTCGGCGTGCCTGAGTCGCAAATCCGCGAGCGCCGGCTTGCGCTGGGGCTAGAGCAGGCCTGGGAGGCGGTTCCCGTGAGCGGCGCAGACGCCGCTTACTACTTCTCCACTTACAACATGCGGGAGACCCATGATGGGCCAAAGTCCGTAACCGCGGCCCATCATCGAGGGAAGGTGATGATCCTCGGCGGCGGCCCTAACAGAATCGGCCAGGGGATCGAGTTCGACTATACCTGCGTCCACGCGGCCTTCGCCCTGCGCGACCTCGGCTACGAGTCGATCATGGTCAACTGCAACCCCGAAACGGTCTCGACCGACTACGACACCTCCGACAAGCTCTACTTCGAGCCGCTCACGGTCGAGGATGTGCTCTCCATCTACGAAAAGGAGAAGCCGGAAGGGGTTATCGTCCAGTTCGGCGGCCAGACTCCTCTCAACATCGCGGCGGAGTTGGCGGCGGCGGGGGTTAAGATACTGGGTACTTCTCCCGAGAGCATCGACCTCGCCGAGGATCGCGAGCGGTTCGCCGAGATGATGAAGAAACTCGGCATACCCCAGCCGGAGCACGGCATGGCAAGCTCGCTTGACGAGGCCCTGGCCGTCGCGCGCCGGATCGGCTATCCCCTGATGGTCCGCCCCTCCTACGTGCTCGGCGGCCGAGGGATGCAAGTCGTCTACGACGAGGATATGCTGGTCAAGTATGCTACCGCGGCGGTCGAGGTCTCTCCCGAGCGGCCGAGCCTGATCGACAAGTTCCTGGAAGATGCCATCGAGGCCGAGGCCGACGCCATCGCCGACGGCGAAGAGGCTTTCGTCCCATCGATAATGGAGCACATCGAGCTGGCGGGCATCCACTCCGGCGACAGCGCCTGCGCCATTCCGCCGGTCACCATCGCGGAGCATCGTCTCGATACCATTGTCGAGTGTACGAGGCGCATCGCGGTCGAGCTGGATGTCGTGGGACTGATGAACATCCAGTATGCGATTGCGAACGACAGGGTCTACGTGCTTGAGGCCAACCCTCGCGCATCCCGGACGGTGCCGCTCGTGTCGAAGGTGACAGGTGTCTCGATGGCGCGCATCGCCACGCAGGTGATGCTCGGCGCGAAGCTCCGCGACCTGGGCCTGAGTCCGCGCCGCTACGCGCACTTCGGCGTCAAGGAAGCCGTGTTCCCTTTCAATATGTTCCCGGAGGTAGATCCACTGCTTGGGCCGGAGATGCGGTCCACCGGGGAGGTGCTCGGCCTGGCGGATTCGTTTGGGCTTGCCTTCTACAAGGCGCAGACAGCCGCAGGGTTCGCGCTTCCCAAGCACGGCTCGGTGCTGGTCACTGTGGCGAACCGCGACAAGGAGGCGGTTCTGCCCGCCGTCGAGAGGCTGGCCCGAATGGGCTTCGGCATCATCGCCACGGCCGGCACCTCGGAGTTCCTCGCTAAGCACGGCATCAAGGCTTCGCGGATCAAGAAGCTCCACGAGGGGCGGCCGCACATAATCGACGCACTGGCCAACGGCAAGGTCCAGTTGCTGATCAACACGCCGTCCGGCAAAGAGAGCATCTATGACGACAGCTACATCCGGAAGGCAGCAATCAAGCATAAGATCCCGTATATGACGACGGCTGCCGCCGCCGTCGCTGCCGCGCTCGGCATCGAAGCCGCGCGCAACAGGAGTTCCACGGTGAAGTCGCTGCAGGAGTACCACCGGGAGATCGAGGTGATGCATACAGACGGCGGCGAACGGGTTTCCCACCAGCCGAGCGCGCCGGCGCGCTCGACGCCAGGGGGCTGATGAAGGTCCCGCTTCTAGTAGAGGGAGCTTCAAGGAGGTTATGCCGAGACGCAGCGATATCGGAAAGGTCATGGTCATCGGTTCCGGGCCGATCGTGATCGGCCAGGCGGCCGAGTTCGACTACGCCGGCACTCAGGCCTGCAAGGCGCTCAGGGAAGAAGGCATAGAAGTCGTTCTCCTCAACTCCAACCCGGCCACCATTATGACCGACACGGAGATTGCGGACCACGTCTACATAGAGCCGCTCAACATCGAGTTCGCAACCAAGGTCATCGAGAAGGAGCGTCCGGATGGGCTTCTGCCGACCTTGGGCGGCCAGACCGGGCTGAACCTTGCCGCGCAGCTTGCCACGCACGGCATTCTCGAACGGAACGGCGTGGAGCTCCTTGGGACGCCGCTCAAGGCCATCCAGCAGGCTGAAGATAGGGAGAAGTTCCGCCGCCTGATGCAGCGGATCGAGGAGCCGGTGCCGGAGAGCTGGATTGTCGAGAGCACCAAGGGGCTTCACGACGTCGCCGATCTAGATCCGCCCTACCCGCTCATCATCCGCCCGGCCTATACGCTCGGCGGCACCGGCGGCGGGATCGCGCACAACCCCGAGGAACTCATCGAAATCGGAACCTGCGGGCTGAAACTCTCCATGCGCAGCCAGGTGCTCGTCGAGCGCTCGCTTCTCGGCTGGAAGGAGATCGAGTACGAGGTAATGCGCGACGGCGCGGACAACTGCATCACCGTGTGCAATATGGAGAACCTCGACCCGATGGGGATCCACACGGGCGACTCCATCGTCATCGCGCCCTCACAGACGCTTTCGGACAAGGAATACCAGATGCTCCGGACGTCGTCGCTCAAGATCATCCGAGCTCTCGGGATCGAAGGCGGCTGCAATGTGCAGCTTGCGCTCGACCCCGAGAGCTACGAGTACCACGTGATCGAGGTGAACCCGAGGGTCAGCCGGTCATCCGCGCTCGCATCGAAGGCCACCGGCTATCCGATTGCTCGTGTCGCGGCCAAGATCGCCGTCGGATTGCGCCTCGACGAAATCCCGAACGCCGTCACGGGCAAGACGCTCGCCTGCTTCGAGCCGGCTCTGGACTATGTGGTGATCAAGATCCCGCGCTGGCCGTTCGATAAGTTCTCCCAGGCCGACCGCACCATCGGCACCCAGATGAAGGCGACCGGCGAGGTGATGTCCATCGACCGCACCTTCGAGGCCGCGTTGATGAAGGCCGTGCGGTCGCTGGAGATCGGCTCCTACTCGCTCAGGCTGAAGAACGCCGACCTTGTAAGCGATATGGACATCGAGGAGGGTCTGAAGGTGGCGACGGATGAGCGGTTGTTCATGATCGCCGAAGCATTCCGCCGCGGGATGATGGTGGACGAGGTAGCGGGCCTCTCAGGCATCGATCCGTGGTTCCTGCGGAAGATCAAGGGGATCGTGGACCTGGAAGGCGAGCTGAAGGAGGCGGCCGACAGTATCAGGGCGATCGGCGCGGGCCAAACGGAGGGGCGGGCGGTCGATCTCCTGCGCCGCGCGAAGCAGGCACGCTTTCCGGACAGGCTCGTCAGCGACCTGACGGGTATTGGCGACCGGCACCTCGCCTGGCTTGCCCGCAAGCTCAGGCTCCGGCCGACATACAAGATGGTAGACACGTGCGCCGCCGAGTTCGAGGCCGCAACGCCGTACTTCTACTCCTGTCTGGAGAAGGAAGATGAGGCAGCCCATGGGGATGAAGCGGCAGTCAGCAATCCCAAAGCCATCGTCCTCGGCTCCGGCCCGATCAGAATCGGCCAGGGGATCGAGTTCGACTACTGCAGCGTGCACTGCGTTTGGGCGCTGCGCGAGGCGGGCTATCAGTCTATCATCATCAACAATAACCCGGAGACTGTCTCCACCGACTTCGACACCTCCGACAAGCTCTACTTCGAGCCGCTCACAGCGGAGGATGTGTTGAACGTCGTCGAGGAGGAGCAGCCGGATGGGGTGATTGTTCAGTTCGGCGGGCAGACGGCGATCAACCTGGCAGCGCCGCTGCACCGCGCCGGGGTGCCGATCTTCGGAACGAGTTACGAGTCCATCGAGCTTGCGGAGGACCGGGACAAGTTCGAGCGTATTCTGCGGGAGCTGGCTATTCCGAAGCCGCCTGGGCGGGCGGTGACGAGGGTCGAGGAAGCGGTCCAGGTAGCGGAGGAGATCGGCTATCCGGTGCTGGTCCGGCCCAGCTGGGTGCTCGGCGGCCGTGCCATGGAGATCGTCTACAACCGCCTGGAGCTTCTATCGTATATGCAGTATGCGGTCGACGTCTCGCCTCAGGCGCCGATCCTCGTGGACAAGTACATCATCGGCAAGGAAGTCGAGGTGGACGTCATCTCGGACGGCGTCGATTGCCTGATCCCGGGGATAATGGAGCACATCGAGCGGGCCGGGGTCCATTCCGGCGACTCGATGGCAGTCTATCCGCCGCAGACGCTCTCGCAGAGCGTGGTAGACCAGATTGTCTATCACTCGATCAAGCTGGCCGGCGCGCTGGATGTTCGGGGGCTTATGAACATCCAGTTCGTCGTTGAGAACGATCTGGTGCAGGTGCTGGAGGTGAACCCGCGGGCGTCGCGCACCGTGCCGTATCTTTCTAAGATCACCGGAGTCCCGATGATAAAGGTCGCGACGAACATCATCCTCGGCCAAAGCCTGGCCGAACAGGGTTATGGGAGCGGGCTATACCCCGAGCGGCAGAGCTTCGCCGTCAAGGCGCCGGTCTTCTCCTTCCAAAAGCTGACCCGCGTGGACATCTCGCTAGGGCCGGAGATGAAGTCCACAGGCGAGATAATGGGGATAGACACGGACTACTCGCGCGCGCTTTACAAGGCGATGGTGGCGGCGGGCGTTGACGTGCCGCAGAAGGGCAGGATGATCGCCACGATCGCCGACCAGGACAAGGAGGAAGCGCTGCCCATCATCAGGAAGTTCTACGAGCTGGGGTTCAGAATCTATGCGACCGAAGGCACCGCCGGCTTCCTGAACGAGCACGGCATCGCTGCCACGCAAGTCCACAAGATCAGCGAGGACCGCCACCCGAACCCGCTGGACCTAATCCGGGGCGGCAGGGTCGATCTACTCGTCAACACGATGTCCAAGGACAAGCGGATCGAGCTGGAAGCGGCGGCAATCCGGGCGGCGAGCGCGCAGCACGGCATTCCGTGTCTAACCTCGCTCGACACCGCGCGCGCCCTGCTCGACGCGCTCTCCGCCTGCCTCCGCGGCGGCGGATTCGAGTGCCTGACGATAGACCGGTACCTGGCGAACGAGCGGGAGCGGGCGGTGAGGCCGGAGGCAGCGGAGCGGAGGTTGGAGGTTAGAGGTTAGAGGTTGGAGGCGATACCAGATGCAACTGGATTTGCGAATAGTGCCACTAAATGCAATCCTACTTGCATTTGGTTCGAGCGGTCGCCCTCGGAAGATGACGCAGGTTGAAAGTTGATCGCTGAATGCTGATTGCTGACTGCAGGATAATCGACCAAACCGAGATCGCTCCGCGCGTCTTTCGCAGCGTGCTCGCGGAGCCGACGATTGCGCGCGAGAGCAGGCCGGGGCAGTTCGTGAACGTCCGCGTGTGCGAGTGCTACGATCCGCTGCTCCGGCGGCCGTTCTCCGTCCATGCGGTCGATCCCGAGCGCGGCGCGTTTTCGCTCCTATATGATGTGGTAGGCCGGGGAACCAGGCTGCTTTCGGAGATGCATGGGGGAGACAGGGTGAGCGTCGTCGGCCCGCTCGGGAGCTCGTTCGACATAGGCGGCGATCCGAACGCGCGCCATGTCCTCGTCGCAGGCGGCTGCGGCGCCGCTCCCATCCATTTCCTCTCCGACTGGATCTGCAAGCATCATGGGTGCGAGAACGTCACGGTTCTCGTCGGCGCCAAACAGAGCGATGCCGTGCTGTGCTACCGCGAGTTCGTCGCGCACGGCGTCAATGTCGAGGTCGCCACGGAGGACGGCTCCTTCGGCTTCAAGGGCCTCGTGACAGAACTGCTCGAATCCCGGCTCTCAAAATCCGAAATCCGAAATCCGAGATCCGAGATTCGCGTCTATTCCTGCGGCCCTATGCCGATGATGCAGGAGGTCGCGCGCATCTGCCGGGAGCAGGGGACCGAGTCCTGCCAGCTTTCACTCGAACGAGCCATGGCCTGCGGCGTCGGCGTCTGCATGGGCTGCGTGGTGAAGGCGCGCAATCAGCAACCAGGATTCGGGGTTCGGGATTCAGGATTCAGCGATCAGCAATGGTCCTACAGCCGCGTCTGCGCCGACGGGCCGGTCTACCAGGCAGAGGAGCTTGTGTGGGGATGAACACAGCGGTCGAGATCGGCAAGATCAGGATGAGGAATCCGGTTATGACGGCCTCCGGCACCTTCGGCTTCGGCCAGGAGCTTGCCGATCTCGTAAACCTCAACCGCGTCGGCGCAATCGTCGTCAAGGGCACGTCGCTTGAGCCCTGGAAGGGCAACCCTTACCCTCGGACGGTGGAGACGCCGGCCGGCATGTTGAACGCCATCGGGCTGCAGAACGACGGCATCGATTCCTTCCTCTCGGAGAAGCTCCCGTTTCTGCGCCGGTTCGATGTGCCGGTCATCGTGAACGTCGTCGGCCAGACGGTCGAGGAATACGCCGAGGTCGCGCGCAGGCTGAACGATGCAGACGGGGTCGCGGGCATCGAGATCAACGTCTCCTGTCCGAACGTGAAGCAGGGATGCATGGCTTTCGGGACGACTGTCGAGGGGACGGCGGAGGTGGTGCGGGCGGTGCGGGATGCGACCTCGCTTACGGTGATAACGAAGCTCTCGCCCAACGTGACAGACGTGGTCGAGATAGCCCGTGCGGCGGTCGAGGCCGGCAGCGACGCGCTGTCCCTTATCAACACGCTGCTCGGCACCGCCATCGACCCCTGGACGCGGGGTTTCCGGCTCGCGAACATCACCGGCGGACTGTCCGGGCCGGCGATCAAGCCCATTGCTCTTCGGATGGTCTGGCAGGTCGCGCAGGCGGTCGATGTGCCGATCATCGGGATGGGCGGGATCATGACCGGGCTGGATGCAGTCGAATTCCTGCTTGCCGGTGCAGATGCCGTCGCCGTCGGCACAGCCACGTTCGTCAATCCGAGAGCAGCCATCGAGGTCGCGGAGGGAATCGAGCGGTATATGGAGCAGATGAATATAGCAGACGTGCGGGAGCTTGTCGGTAGGGTTATCAGCCACGGATGACACGGATGGTCACGGACTTGCAGCGGGTAAGATATGAGACCCATTCCTCCTTCTTCCGATTCGTGTACATCCGTGCCAATCCGTGCCATCCGTGGCCAACCCCAGGAGGAACAACTTGAGCAAAGAGCGGATCATCGCAGCGCTGGACGTGGACACCGAAGAGGAAGCCTCGGAGCTTGTGAGGAAACTCGCGGGCGAGGTCGGTGCGTTCAAGGTTGGGCTGGAGCTTTTCAACTCGGCCGGGCCGGGCGTATTCCGGACCTTGAAGTCTGCCGGCGCCGAGAGGATCTTCTACGACGCCAAGTTTCACGATATCCCGAACACTGTAGCCGGCGCCATCCGCGCGGCGGTGAGGATGGGCGTCTGGATGGTGAACGTCCACTGCTTCGGCGGGCGCCAGATGATGAAAGCAGCAGCCGAGGCGGCGAAAGATGAGGCATCGAAACTTGGGGTCGAGCGCCCGAAGGTGATCGGCGTCACGGTGCTGACGAGCATAGATACGATGATCCTTGCCGAAGAGCTCCGCGTGGCGGACACTGCGGTGAACGAGGTGGTACACCTTGCGCAGATTGCGAAGTCGTCGGGATTGGACGGCGTGGTAGCCTCTGCCCACGAGGCAGATATTGTCCGCCGGGTGTGCGGCCCGGATTTCCTGATCGTGACGCCTGGTGTCCGGCCTGCAGGAGCCGACGCTGGCGACCAGAAGCGCGTGATGACCCCTTCCGACGCCGTCCGTGCGGGGGCGGATTACCTCGTCATCGGCCGCCCCATCACCCGCGCCGAAGACCCTGCCGCCGCCGCCAGGGCGATTGCGGCGGAGATCGACAGCGTGTCCTGATTGACAGGCGCGGCGAGAGTGTGGTTATACTGGGCTCGGAAGAAGTCGAACGGGCAATGTCAGGGGAAGAATTGAACGAGAAGACCGATTACTGGGCCGAGTTAGCGGAATATGATCTGGAAACAGCTCGCGTTATGCTGGCCGGAGGAAGGCTCCTGTACGTCGGTTTCATGTGCCACCAGGTTGTGGAGAAAGCGCTCAAAGCGTACTATGTGAATGCCAAGGGCGGCATGCCGCCGTATGTTCACAATCTCAGGCGCTTGGCATCTGAGAGCGGTATGTACGCAAAGATGAGCGAGGAGCAAAAGGACCTGCTGGACGTGCTCGAGCCACTGAACATTGAAGCAAGATATCCCACCCAGAAAGAGAGTCTGGCCCAAACGCTGAGCCAAGAGTTCTGTGAAGGCTTGCTGAAGAGAACCGAGGAGTTATACCTATGGATAAGGGAGCGGTTGTCGAGCGTGTGAAAGCCTATGCTGAGTTGGTCCGGCAGAATTTCGATGTAAGGAGCGTAGTATTGTTCGGCTCCTATGCAAGGGGCGCCGCTCGTGACGAAAGCGACATCGACGTAGCCGTCATAGTGGATCGGCTGGACATCGAGTGGCTGGCGGCCGCTACTAGACTCCACAGACTGGCTAGAGAGATAGACATAAACATCGAACCGATTATCCTCCAGGCATCGCGTGACCGGAGCGGCTTCCTCGAGCACGTGATGAAAACCGGCGAGGTCATCTACAGCCGGGAGGCGTGACCTAGCTCTTGCTGACTCCTTCTTGTATCACCTCCTGTGTCTCAGCTCGTTCTTTGGCGCCGAAGCAGGCGATCTATCTCATGTTGTCCTACGATGTAGGGGATTCGCTGGACCCCCGACCGGAGGGCTGCGCCAGGGCGGACGCCCGGGAAATCCGCGAGGTCCGGGGTCCAGAGAACCCCGGACATCAAGGGGAATCCGGTCCTGCCGGGTCCGGAGAACCCGGCGGATCGAAGCCTAGTCGTCCACCCCAACAATGAGCCACTTGGGTCCCTGGCGGGTCAGGCGGACGTGCTGGGCGAGCGTCTGGCCGTTTCCGGTGAAGGTCACGGTGACGACTGCGGCCGTAGGCTTATCGGGGGGGCTGTACCGCGCGGCGGAGATTGCGTAGGCGGCGTCGTTGTTGTAGATGAACTGATAGTACTGATCGGCCTTCTCCGCGCTTGCCGGGCGATCCATGATCGTGGCCTCGAACTGAGGCGTGGTGTACTCTTTCGCCCGCTCGACGTTGCGAGCAGTGACGGCGTCAAGCCACCTCTGCGTTACCTGCCCCGGCGGGACGACCCGGAGATGCCAGGCAACCGAGAGCAACACGATGAGCACGAGCAGGCCCCCTCCGATGATCCCGACCGGCGTCCACGGAATCTCTATCGGCGGCTTCTCTTCCTTCTTCGCTCCCCCCGGCCACAGATCGGTCTCGGTCCCACATTCCATGCAGACCTTCTGTTCCGGATGCAGGCTCGCGCCGCATTTCTTGCACTTCATCACACTTGCTCGCTGCTACCCCACCATTCCCGCGCCGGCTTCTGCTGTGCAGACGTAGAGCTTCGGCTCTATCGCAGTCTTCTGTCTGTACCGCTCGGGCACGAAAGCAAGGAACTGGTCTACGCACTCCTCGCGCACGAGCGAGGCGGTGGCGCCGCCGAATCCCGCGCCGATCAGCCTCGCGCACATGCCTCCCGGGGCGGACCTGGAAGCTTCCACCATCGCTTCAAGCTCGAAGCAGCTTGTCTCATAGTCCTCCCGGGCGGAGGCATGGGACTCGTCCATCAGCCGGGCGAAATCGTCGATCCTGCCCTCCGAGAGGGCGTCCCTGCTCTCGAGCACACGAGTGTTCTCGGAGATGACGTGCCTCGCTCGCTTGCGAACGGCCTCGGGCAGCCGATCGGCGCAGCGCTGGAAGTCTGCCATCGTCACGTCGCGCAGCGCCTTGACGCCATGGATCCACTGACCGAGCAGCCGCGCCGCCTCCTCGCACTGCGCGCGCCGCGTGTTATACTCCGAGCCGACAAGCCCGCGCCGCTTCATGGTGTCGCAGATGACGATCTTCGTCTTTCCCGTATCGAGCGGCACAAGCTCGTAATCGAGCGTCCGGCAGTCGAGGAATAGAGCGTGGTCCTTCTCAGCAAGCCGCGAGATGAACTGATCCATGATCCCCGTGTTGATGTGGACAAACTTGTTCTCGGCCTTCTGGCCGATCAGTGCCAGCTTCGGCCCGGACATCTCGAAGCCGATGAGCGACTGGAAGAGTGTGCCGACGGCCATCTCTATCGCGGCCGAAGATGAAAGTCCCGACCCGACGGGCACGTTCCCCTCGATGGCCACATCCGCGCCGCGCAGCTCGACACCGGCTTGCTTCAAGTATACGAGCACGCCGCGTAGATAGTTGCTCCAGGTCTTCACCTCGTCGTAGTGGATGTCATCGACGGAGAACTCGACCATGCCGTCGAAGTTGGCCGAATAAGCGCGGACAATCCTGTCGTCCCGAAGCCTGCCTGCTGCAAGCACCTCGAAGCTGATTGCCACCGGCAGCACAAAGCCGTCGTTGTAGTCGGTGTGGTGGCCCATCAGGTCGATCCTGCCCGGGCCTTTCGTGATAACCTGCGGGTCGGTATTGTAGAGCCTGCGGAACGTGTTCTTGAGGGCAGTAAGCCTGCCGATCATAGGAGCTACCCCTCCGTAGTGGGAATATTGCGATGGCCGAGCTCACGGGCCCCGTCGGCGACCCCTCTGATCTTCTCGGCGAACTCCCCGTTAGCCGCCTCTAAGCGTTTCAGCAGCACGTGACCATAGGCTCTGTAGAACCATCCGTAGACGCGCATCCTGGCCTGAGTTTTGGCCTGGCGCCACCTGCCCACGAGCAGGTTTGCGAGGAACGGGACGAAGCCGGGGCGCAGCAGCATCTTGGCGCACTGGTAGACGCTGTAGAACCTCTTGTTGGCGAGCACGATCTCCTTCTGCAGCTGGTAAGGGGTCATGTTGTGCGGCCGGAATACGACATGATGGCCGTCGTAGAGCGACCAATCGCGCGTGAGCAGCCTGTCCTCCTCTTCCATCTTCCGGAAGTAGGGCGTACCAGGCAGCGGGACGAGGGATATGATCTGCACCGTGTCGATCTTGTGCTTGAGAGCGAATCTGACTGTGTCGCGGACTGTCTGGGCGGTGTCGTTCTCTGCGCCGAGGACGAACATGCCGTGGATCAGAATGCCGTGCTCGTGGAATACGCGTATTGCTTCGACGATCTGCTCGACCTGCTGTCGCTTGTTGAACTCCTGAAGTGTCTCGGGGTTGACGGACTCGAAGCCGACGTAGACGAAATAGCAGTTGCTGCGGCGCATGAGGCTGAGCAGCTCGCGGTCACGGGCGGCGTCCGCGCGGACCTGGGCCGTCCAGTAGGGAGCAAGGCCGGTAGAGAGCATTCTCTCCAGGAGTTCCTTCGTGTGGGCGGGACTCGCGGCGAAATTGTCATCGTAGAAGAAGACCTTCATCTGGTCTATGGGTTTGACCCGGCCCAGATGCCTCAGCTCTTCGAGGACGTTGTCCACGCTCCTGAACCGATAGCGCCGGCCGAAGATCTGGGTGACCGAACAGAAGTTGCAGCCGAACGGGCAGCCGCGCGAGGTGGCAACAGGCATCGGCGAGATCTTCTCGTGCCCGGAGATTAGGGAGAGGTCGGGGAATGGCAGGGAGTCAAGGTCACACACGTGCCCGCGGGGCGGGCCGTGGACGATCTCCTCTCCTCTTCGGTAGGAAAGGCCGGGGATGCCGACCGGCTCGGAGCCCGATTCGAGCGCGTCCAGCAGCTCTGTAAGCGTCTCCTCGCCTTCGCCCCGCACGCACCAGTCGGCGTGCTGAAGCGCCTCGTCGGGCAGGAAGGTAACGTGGCTTCCTCCCATGACGACCGGGATCCCAGCGGAGCGTACGCGGTCCGCGAGCCTGTAGGCCTCGGGGGCCGTGGATGTTGTCGTCGAGATGCCGACCAGATCAGCGCGCCTGATCTCGTCGAAGTCCACAGGAGCGAGATCCTGGCAGTAGATTCCGACATCACAGCCCCGCTTCTTCAGGATAGCGCCGAGAAGCGGCAAGCCGAGTCTCGGCAGGGCGATCCTGCTGTAAACGTGGTAACCCGGCGCTTTCGGCTCTACCAGCGCGACTTTCCGAACCTTCATGGCTCCCGTCTCCCTCCTCTGGGTTTCAGGTTTCAGATCTCAGATTGGACCAGCAGCGGAGACACATGTGAGATCTGAAATCCGCAATCCGAAATCCCGATCATCTCTCCCTGAGTTCTGCCGCCTTCTCTTCGGCCAGTGTATCGTTGATGAACACGCCTGCGCCGGACTCCGAGCCGGCGAGGTACTTCAGCTTCTCCTTCGTCCGGTACGGCGGGTAGAACTCGACGTGGAAGTGATAGTAGTCGTAGTTTTCCCCGTCTGTAGGGTTTTGATGCAGGACCATCATATAAGGAAGCGATACCTGCCAAAGGTTATCGTATCTGGCAAGCACCTTCTTCAGAATCCGGGCAAGGTCCCATCGCTCCTGGTCAGAGAACTCGGGAAGGCTGCCCTTGTGGGCCTTGGAGAAGACGTGGACCTCGTAAGGGTAGCGCGCGTAGAACGGCACTGCGGCCAGGAAGGAGTCGTTCTCGACCACAATGCGCCGACCGTCCCGCTTCTCCTCTTCGATTATGTCGCAGAGGAGGCACCGGCCCGTGCGCGAATGGTGCTCCGCCGCAGCGTCCAGCTCCCGACGGACCACCGGCGGCACAAATGGGTAAGCATAGATCTGGCCATGGGGATGGGTGATCGTCACGCCGATCTCTTTTCCCTTATTCTCGAATATGAAAACGTACTCAACGAACTCTTTCGCGCCCAGCTCGACATAGCGGTCGGTCCAGACTTCGATGAGCTTTCTGATATCTTGCTCGCTCTCGTCCGCGAGTGTGCCGTTGTGCTTGGGCGAATAGAGAACGACCTCACAGACGCCGTCGGCCGGGCGAACCTTGTAAAGCCCGGTCTCGCCGACGGCTTCCTCGGGAGGGGGATGCTGAAGCGAAGGGAACTTGTTCTCGAACACGACAATCTCGTAGTCCTCGGCCGGAACCTCCGTGGGGAAAGCGCCTGGTTTGGTCGGGCACAGGGGACAGTAGTCTTCGGGTGGCAGGAAAGTTCGGCCCTGCCTATGGGTCGCGGTTATCACCCACTCGCAGAGAAGCGGGTGCCATCTCAGCTCTGACATTTCAGCTTCTTCTCTCCGGTCTTCTTGCCGTCTTGGCTGAAGCGGTAGTAGATCAGAGTCCTTCCGCCGGAAATCCTGATCTTCTCTTTTCTCATCACCATCGGACCGTGCGACCTCCACACGGGCAGAGGCGACCACGCCGAGCGCCGGCCTCTGCCTGCCAATATGTTACAACTTTGGCTGAGCCGAATCAAGACAGCGCATTGCCTCACGATAGATCGTACCGAAATCGAATCGATGGCTCACGTAAGAATCGTACCGTGGAGATCGGAT
>Ga0315280_10003130_pt1 | contig 25791 bp, 21 predicted proteins | sample YL17G06_40_MG_FD_203697 | JGI IMG/M metagenome (GOLD analysis project Ga0315280, IMG submission 203697) | Sediment microbial communities from Yellowstone Lake, YNP, Wyoming, USA - YL17G06_40 | ecosystem: Environmental > Aquatic > Freshwater > Lake > Sediment | place: USA: Wyoming | collected...
AGACCTTGAGCCAAACAATCCCTATCGTCATCGCAACTTAGCCCTTTTCTATCTCTACTATCAAGCTAAAAAAGGTCCTCCTGATAGGTATTTGCAAGATGCTATCCTTGAATACAAAAAGGCTATTCTTCTCGAACCTTCTTTTAGTCAAGAGGCGCTGGAGAAATTCGCCGAATTTGTTAAGGATTATCCCCAATTAAGGACCATAATCCCTGATACGCCGGAAGCGCACTGGGAATTGGGCAAATACCTAAGAGTCAAAGGCAGAGAAGAAGAAACCAAAGAGGAATTCCAGAAGGCAATTGACGGTTGGCAGTCCCAACTTTTAAGTGCTTCTCATTCTCAGCAGGCGCAAATTCATCGGAACCTAGCAAGTGCCTATGTGAATTCAAACCAGTACGCCTTAGCCTTGGCTCACTATGAGAAGGCATTGAGGATAATGCCTCGGGATGCTTGGACATACTATCTGATAGGGAGTCTATATGAAAAAATGGACGATGATGATAGTGCTATAGATTCCTTCAAGAAGGCAATATTCTTTGATAGCGGACATAGTTGGGCATACTACAACCTGGCCAAAATCTATGAGTCGCAGGGCGACACAATTAGTTCACAATCGATGTGGAAAGCCATCCTTAAAATCAGAAATGGCGATCCAGATGCAAAAAGAATTGCAAAAAGGGAATTGAGCAAATATTAGATAAATAAAGGAGGGGGTATGAGAACTTTGATAACGGGAGGAGCTGGATTTATCGGTTCGCATTTGTCAGATGTTTTGATAGAAAATGGTGAAAGCGTGATTATAATTGATGACCTATCATCCGGTAGCATCGAGAACATAAAGCATCTTAAATCAAATCCTAAATTTACCTATGTTTTGGATACCATTATGAATAAATCGGTCTTGATGGAACTGGTTGATGAAGCAGATATCATATTCCATCTTGCCGCTGCCGTTGGTGTCAAGATGATAGTAGAAAGTCCAGTAAAAACCATAGAGACAAATATTCATGGGACAGAGTTAGTATTGCAGTGTGCTAATAAGAAGAAAAAACCAGTAGTTATTGCTTCATCGTCTGAAGTTTATGGCAAAAATTCAAAAGTTCCTTTTAAGGAGAACGATGATTTAGTTCTCGGTCCAACTACTAAAAGTAGATGGAGTTACGGCTGCTCCAAGGCAATCGACGAATATTTAGCACTGGCGTATTGGAAGGAAAAGAATCTACCCACAATTATTGCAAGATTTTTTAATACTGTGGGTCCGAGGCAGACTGGCAGATATGGTATGGTAGTCCCAAGATTTATTGATCAGGCTCTAAAAAATGAGCCAATAACCGTTTATGGAGATGGAACGCAAACAAGATGTTTTGCACATGTCAAAGATATTGTAAAAGCACTAATTGATTTATCTAACACTTCAAAGGCAATAGGAGAGATATTTAATATTGGTATGGACGAAGAAATTTCCATAGAGGACTTAGCAAAAAAAATAAAAAGTGTGACCGATAGTTCGTCAGAAATAAAATATGTTAGTTATGATGATGCTTATGAAACAGGCTTTGAGGATATGGCAAGAAGGGTACCATGTTTAGAAAAGATTAGAAAATATATTAATTATCAACCCCACTATAGTTTAGAAGACATTCTGGCAGATACTATTGGATATATTAAAAGTAGTCAAAAGCTTGTCTATCATTATGTATAAAAGAGCTTTAATTACAGGGATAACGGGGCAGGATGGGGCTTATCTGGCTAAGTTCCTATTAGAGAAAAAATATAAAGTATACGGAACATATCGGAGGTTGTCTACGCCCAATTTCTGGAGATTACAGTATCTGGATATCTTTGAAAAGGTGGAGTTAATCCCCGCCGATTTATTAGATTCAGCATCACTATTAGAGGCAATCAAAATTTCTAATCCTTGTGAAATATACCATCTTGCAGCCCAGAGTTTTGTAGGCGCCTCTTTTGAACAACCGGTAGGAGCTGGAGAGATTACTGGTTTAGGCGTTACCAGGATTTTAGAAGCTGTAAGGGAAATAAATCCCAAAATAAAGTTCTATCAGGCGTCAACAAGTGAACTGTACGGGAACGGAGATTCTGATTCCCAGACAGAGGAAACACCATTTAGACCCACCAGCCCTTATGCGATTGCTAAGCTTTATGGATACTGGATAACCCGAATATATCGAGAAGGCTATGGAATTTTCGCCTGTAATGGAATTCTTTTCAACCACGAATCACCACTCAGAGGATTAGAATTTGTAACCAGAAAGATATCGAATGGAGTGGCTAAAATAAAGCTTGGACTTCAGAGAGAGTTAAGGCTCGGAAATTTGGAAGCGAAGAGGGATTGGGGATACACTCCTGAATATGTAGAAACTATGTGGCTTATGCTTCAGCAGGACAGTCCCGAAGATTATGTAATAGCAACTGGCGAAGCACATTCAGTGAGAGAATTCGCAGAAAAAGCTTTCGAAATTGTAGGATTGGATTGGAAGAAATATGTTAAGGTGGAGAAGAGATTCTTTAGGCCTTTAGATACGCACTTTTTGCGAGGAGACTATGCAAAGGCAAAACAAAAGTTAGGTTGGAGACCAAAGGTAAAATTCGAAAAGCTTGTAAGAATTATGGTAAGAGAAGAATTATCTAAGTGGCAAAAATGGTTAGAAGGAGAAAGGTTCCCGTGGGATGCTCCAAATTATCCAAGCGAAGACAGAATATTATCTCGTGGCATTACCCTTGACAGATGATTTTCACTAATCTTAGATTTGAACCATTTTAGAGGACAAAGTGAACGGAGTTGAAGACAGATGGAAGAAAAAATACGAGGTCTTAGGAATTATCCCTGCTCGTTGCAATTCCAAGAGAGTTATTAATAAGAATATTAGAAAGTTGAATGGTAAACCCCTTATTGCCTATACTATTGAAGCTGCCCTTAAGGCAAAAAGCCTAACCAGAGTCATAGTTTCTACTGATAGCGAGGAGATAGCCGACTTATCAAAAAGTTTGGGAGCAGAGGTTCCATTTTTGAGGCCATGCGAGCTAGCCCAGGATAGTACGCCCATGTTAGCAGTTTTGCAGCACGCGGTAGAGTCGTTAGAACAGAAAGAAAATTACAAGATAGATATAATTATGATTCTACAACCCACTTCCCCTCTACGGAAATCCTGTCATATTGATGAAGCGGTGAGAAAATTGATCGATACTGATGCGGACTCTGTGGTGAGTTTATGCGAGGTAGAACATTCACCTTATTGGATGAAGAAAATTAAAGGTGACAAAGTTTTTGATTTTATAGAGGGAAGCGAAAAATATACCCGGAAGCAAGACCTTCCCAAAGTACATCGCTTAAATGGCGCAATTTATGTGACTAGATATAAGGCTTTAGTGGAAGAAAATAGATTATTGGGGGATAACACAAGAGCAATCATTATGAACCAAGAGGATTCTATTGATATTGACACAGAATTAGACTTTAAATTAGCAGAATTGGTTTTGAAAGAAAGGCATATCTGTGGAAAAAATAAAAATTGGTAATAAATGGATAGGAGAAGGTTGTCCTGTTTTTATTATTGCCGAAGCGGGTGTCAATCACAATGGAAATTTGTCCGTAGCTAAGGAGCTCGTAGACATTGCTAAGGAAGCTGGAGCAGATGCAGTGAAATTTCAAACATTTAAAGCAGAAGATTTGGTTGTTCGCAATACGGCGAAAGCCGAATATCAAAAAGAGCATTCGCAAGGCAGGACGCAATTTGAGATGTTGAAAAAATTAGAATTGAAATATCAGGATTTTGAAATACTCAAGAAACATTGCGATAGGAGAAAAATAATATTTTTATCTACGCCTCATACTGAAGGGGCAGTTGACTTCTTGGAGGAGTTAGTTCCTGCTTATAAAATAGCCTCAAGTGATTTGACAAACTTGCCTTTGCTTGAGAAAGTAGCAGGGAAGAAAAAGCCGATTCTTCTATCTACAGGAATGTCTACTCTAAAAGAAGTTGGAGATGCGGTCAGAGTAATTAGGGAGAAAGGGAATAAGAAAATCATTTTACTCCATTGCGTATCTTCTTATCCCGCTTCGATAGAAGACGTAAATTTGCTTGCTATCGAGGTATTGCAGGACGAATTTGGTTCAATTGTAGGTTTTTCCGACCATACTCAAGGCTTGCTTGCTTCGATAGTTGCCGTCGCTCTGGGAGCTAAGGTAATTGAAAAGCATTTTACATTTGATAAAAATAATTTGTTAGGCCCTGATCATAAAATTTCTCTTCATCCTAATCAGCTTAAAACCTGGGTTAAAACAATAAGAGATACAGAAACATCGTTAGGAAGCGCTTTTAAGAAACCTACACGAAGTGAAAAAGAGATTGTAAAAATTGGAAGAAAAAGTATTGTAACTAAAGTTGACATTCCAAAGAACATCTTAATTAGTGAAGAAATGCTTACTATTAAAAGGCCCGGAGTCGGTATACAACCTAAGTTGTTAAAATCGGTGATTGGTAAGCGAACGCGTGTCTATATTGAATGCGATAAACCAATTATGCCTAATATGTTAGAAAATTTTCGTATAAGGAACCGTAAGATAGCTTAGTTACACACTCAGAGGATAGATAGTGGTGAGAAAAGATAAAGCGATAGGTATTGTTGCGACAGGATCTTTTGTTCCCTCTAAGATTCTTACGAACAGAGACTTGGAAAAAATCCTAGATACTACAGATGAGTGGATTAGAACCAAAACTGGAATAAAGGAACGCCGAATAGCGGCTGATGATGAAGCTACTTCAGATTTAGCAGTAAAAGCTGCGCAAGCTGCTTTACAAGATGGTGGAGTAGAACCATTGGATGTTAATCTAATAGTTCTTGCGACATCTTCTCCAGATATGATACAACCTCCTACGGCTTGTCTCGTTCAAGGACGAATTGGAGCATATAATGCGGCTGCATTTGATATAGGTGCTGTTTGTTCAGGGTTTGTTTATGCTTTGGCAATAGCCGCAGATATTATGAAAGAAAATGGTGCTTATAATAATGTGTTGGTCATAGGAGCCGAAACTTATTCTAAGATACTAGATTGGACTGATCGTAAAACATGTGTATTTTTTGGAGATGGAGCAGGTGCAGTTGTATTGAGTCGTATTGACAAAGGTTACGGGATAATAAGCTCTTATCTAATGGCTGATGGGAGAGGTTGGGATATCATTAAATTTCCTGCGGGCGGAACTAGATTTCCTGCAAGTCGAGAAACGGTTGATAGAAAGATGCACACTTTTCAAATGGATGGTAAAAAGGTATGGGACTTCGCAGTTAATGCTTTTCCAGATGCCGTTTTAAGAGCGCTTAAGGTTTGCAATTTACAACTAGAAGATGTGGATTTTATCATTTCACATCAAGCCAATGCACTACTCATAAAAGCGTGCATGGACAGATTAGGTTTACCTTTAGAGAAAACTTATATTGATGTAAATAAATATGGTAATACTTCTGGTGCTTCTGTTGCGATAGCCTTAGATGAAGCGGTTAAGTTAAAAAAGATTAAGAAAGACGATATTGTAGTTTTGGTTGGTTTTGGCGGGGGTTTAACCTGGGGAGCAGTAGTAATAAGATGGGGCAAATAAAGAAAGTTGCTATTTTTGGTGCAGGGACAATGGGATGCGGCATAGCAATAGCGATTGCTCAGTCGGGTATGAAGGTAATTGTTAAGAGTCGTGACAATGCACAAAAGATATTTCAAGGTGTTAGGATTAGATTAGAAAAGTATATTGAGAAGGGAGAAGTGTCGTTAGAAGAAAGTAATTCTATTATATCAAATATTTATAGTGCCACAGATATAGAAGTCATCTTCGATGTTGATATTGTGATAGAGACTATAGTTGAGGATTTGGCTGAGAAGAGAAAGTTATTTAAGCAATTAAGCAAACACTGCAAATCAAATACTATTATTGCCACTAATACATCATCTATAAGTATAGAAGAGTTAGCATTGGCGATAGAGCACGCTAATAGATTTATCGGATTACATTTTTTTAATCCGGCAGATAGAATGAAATTAGTTGAGATAGTAAAAAGCAGGTACACATCAAATATGGTAGTTCAAAAAATAAAATTTTTTTTGAAAAATATTGGAAAAGACTTTATTGTTATTTATGATACGCCTGGTTTTGTTGTGAATAGATTACTATTTTCAATGATTAATGATGGAGCTTACATGTTGATGGAGGGAGTGGCTAAGAAGGAAGAGATTGACAAGGCGATGTGCCTTGGAGCAAATCACCCGTTGGGTCCATTTGCTTTAGCAGATTTGGTTGGTATAGACGTTTGTTTTAATATCATAAAGCGGCTTAATAGTCACAAGATTACAAAAGAACCTTGTCCTCTGTTTATTAGAATGATTAAGGAAGGAAAGTTAGGCAAAAAAAGAGGAGAAGGTTTTTATAAGTACATTTAATTTCCATGGGAAAAAGTAGCGTATATTTTAAAGATTGGCTGGTGAGGGATTATAGGGAAGGAGATGAAATCGAAATATCAAAGTTATTTAAGATCGTCTTTAAAAAAGAACTAAGCTTGGCTTTTTGGCGATGGAGATTCAAAGATAATCCTGATGGAGTAGGAATTATAAAACTATTATTTGATAGAGATAATTTAATCGGACACTATAGTGTTATTCCGAGATTGGTTCAGATTGATAAGTCAGAAAAGAAATGTGCATTTTCTATGACTACAATGACTCATCCTAATTATCAAAAACAGGGCATATTTACGTTTTTGGCAAGAGAGGTATATAAGGTATGTAAGGACGTAGGATATAATTTTGTATATGGTTTTCCAAATAGAAATTCTTATCATGGTTTTGTATCAAGATTAGGTTGGAAAGATACGGTACTAATAATCAAAATATATAAGTTATTGAAAAAGAATAGAGTAAATCTCCAGAAAAACACAGGTGATGTCTATGAAATTAGTGAATTTGATGATGACATTAATTTATTCTGGAGAAGGGTCAGAGATGAGTATAGGATTATTGTTCCCAGAACGAAAGATTATCTGAATTGGAGATTTGTAGATAATCCAGACATTGATTATAAAAAATATATTTTTATGAGGAAAAACGAGGTCTTGGGATATATTGTTTTAAAAATTTACAATGCAAATAGAGTAAAAGGAGGTCATATTGTAGATATTTTAAGTGCAAAAGAAAACGATGTGGTGAGAGGCCTTCTGGTACATTCTTACGAATATTTTCTACAAAATTCTATAAATTATGTTTCGTGTTGGATGCAGAAAGGATATTTTTATAATGATATATTTGAAGAGGAGGGTTTCATAAGGCAAAAAGAAGAAACGTGGTTTGGGCATACACTTCTTGCGAAAGAAGAGGATATTTCAGATACCAATACTCTTAATGATTGGTATTTAACCATGGCAGATTCTGATGTCTATTAAAAAGAATATTGTAAAGAAAATAATCGCAGTTACAGGGGCGCGCTCAGATTATGGCCATATGCAGGCAGTCTATAAGAAGCTAATTCAATGCCCTCAGATTGATTTTGGTTTGTTGGTTTGTGGAATGCATCTTTCTCCTGAATTTGGGAACACAGTTGATATGATTAAAAAAGATGGATATAGAATAGACGGGAAGGTCGATATGTTATTTATAGGAGATAGCCAAGAATCAATGGGTAAATCTATAGGAGTTGGGATCTTAGGAATGGTTCAGGTGCTTGCAGATAAAAGGCCAGATACTGTTATAGTGTTTGGAGATAGAACTGAAGCATTTGCAGGAGCAATAACTGCCGCTTACATGAATATTCCCCTTGTTCATGTACAGGGAGGTGATGCTGTGCAGGGAAGTAATATAGATGATTCTGTTCGCTATGCAATTACTAAACTAGCCCATATCCATTTCACGGCAACAAAGAAACATGCGGAAAGGATTGAAGGGTTGGGCGAAGAAAGGTGGCGAATTCATATAAGTGGGTCACCTGGTTTGGATACAATTTTTCAAATGAAATTTTTGAGCAAAAAATTTTTGAAAAAGAAATGCAACATATCATTTAATAAGAAATTAATGTTGGTGTTACAGCATCCAACGACTATATCATATGATAAAGCGTATAATGAAATGAGGACGACACTTGAGGCTGTAAGAGAATTTGATTCTGAAGTAGTTGTAATATATCCAAATAGCGATGCAGGAAGCAAAGTAATTATAAGGGCAATAAATGAATATTCAAAATTTAAGAACATTCATATCTATAAGAATTTACCATACTTAGATTTTTTAAGTTTACTTCGTCAAGCAGATGTATTAGTTGGGAATTCTAGTAGTGGCATAATTGAGGCCCCGTCTTTTAAATTACCAGTCATAAATATCGGACTTCGGCAGAGAGGGAGAGAGCATGCTGATAATATTATTGATGTCGACCATAATAAGAAACAGATAGTGTCAGCGATTAGGACAGCTTTTTATGATGAGGATTTTCTAAGAAGAGTCGAGAAGTGCGTAAATCCGTATGGGGATGGAAAGGCAGCAGATAGAATTGTTAAAGTACTGAGTGAGATAAGAATTAATAGAAGACTACTTCAAAAAAAAATAACGTACTAAAGAAAGGTATATGTGAAAATTCTAGTAATTGCAGCTCATCCGGATGATGAAGTCTATGGGGTAGGGGGGACAATAGCGAAACATACTATTAATGGAGATAAAGTATTTGTCTTAATATTAACTGATGGCGCAACTTGTCAGTATCCAGGAAATAAGGTTATGGTAGGACAGAAAAGAAACGAGGCAAAAAGGTCTGCGAAAATACTCGGGATAGAAAAAATCTACTTCTTCAATTTGCCCGATATGCAGCTGGATACAATAGCGCATGTGGAAGTAAATAAGGTGATAGAGAAGACGATAGCTCGTGTTGAGCCGGATGTAGTCTACACTCACCACTGGGGGGATGTCAATAAAGACCATCGGGTAGTTTTTGAGTCTACGATGGTCGCTGTCAGGCCGAGTTTTAGAAATACTATCAAGAGGATACTTCTGTACGAGACCCCTTCTTCTTCAGAGTGGAATGCACCAATTCTAACAGATAAGTTTATTCCTAATGTTTATGTGGATATCTCAGAGACGATTTCTAAAAAAATTCAAGCGATGGAAGCATATAAATCAGAGTTAAGAGAATTTCCTCATCCCCGTTCAATAGAGGCAGTCACGACTTATGCTAAGAAAAATGGCCTGGTTATAGCAAAGAAGGCCGCAGAATGTTTTCTCTTAATTAGAGAGGTGATTTAATGGAAGAAAGAGGGATTCTAATTTTGGGAGCAGGTGAGCAAGCAAGGGTGGTGCTCGATATTTTGAGAGAGAAGGGTGAAGAAGTCTTTGGGCTTATCGATATATGTAATAATCCATCTTTATGGGGTGAGGAGATAAAAGGGTATAAGATATTGAACGGGATGTCAATTCTTCCAGGAATTCTTAAGAGGGGGATAAAAAGAGCTATTGTTGCATTCGGGGACAATAAGAAAAGAATCGAGGTGGGGAAGAGCGCCAAGGATTTGGGATTTAGACTAATAAATGCGATTTCCCCTTTTGCCTTTGTGTCGAAAGAGGTGAGGTTAGGGGAGGGCATTGTTATTGGGCCTAAAGTGGTTATCAACACCGATGTGGAGATAGGAGATAATGCTATTATTAATTCAGGGGCGATAATTGAGCATGACTGCATCATTGAAGAGGGCGTGCATATCGCACCAGGGGTCAGTTTGGCTGGGGGCGTAAGAGTAAGAAGGTGTGCCTTTGTTGGAATTGGAGCGACAGTAATCGATGACTTGACAATTGGTGAGAACTCCATAATTGGAGCTGGAAGTGTAATTATCAAAAACATTCCAGACAATGTTACCGTTGTGGGCGTTCCTGGTAGGATTATAAAAGAACATAATCAGTGCACCTCTATTATTTAGGTAAAAATGTATCAATATATAAGACGGTTACTTACCCATTCGTTAATTTATAGTGTAGGAGATGTCATTCCCAAAGCCTTCTCTTTCCTATTGATACCTTTATACACAAGATATCTTACTACAAGAGACTACGGTATCATTTCCTCAATAGTAGCCATTTCCTCTGTCCTGGGTATCGTTTGCTTAATGGGTTTAAATGGTGCAGTTACAAGATTCTACTTTGACTACGACGACTCTGATGAAAGAAAGAAGTATCTCGGGAGCATAACGATTTTCTTATTGCCATTCACTTTGATAATAGTTTTTTTATTCGATATTTTTGGAGCTATTATATTTGAAAAAATCACTCCCGATATCCCCTTTCATCCTTTCCTCAGGCTGGCCATATGGACGGTCTTTTTCACAATAACTACAAGTATTCTGTTGGCAATTTACAGAGCAGAAGAAAAATCGAAAAAATATATGATTTTTTCTATCGCTAACTATATTATTACGCTCGGATTTATTATTTATCTTGTAGTGATTATGAGGCAGGAAGCGTTGGGTTATATTAAAGGAATATTCTTCTCTTCGATACTCATTTTCATCGTATGTTTGATTCTGCTATTTAAGAAAATCAGTCCTCGTGTTAATCCCCTACAGGTCATCGATTCAGTAAAGTTCGGACTGCCTTTAGTCCCCCATCTTTTGGCATGGTGGGTACTAAATTTGATTGATAGATTGATGTTACAGCACTTTCGAGGATTGGAAGAGGCAGGAATCTATTCGATTGGCTATACAATCGGTATGATTTTAGGAATTGTTACTGCCTCATTCAATAATGCTTGGGCACCTTTCTTTTTTTCTACAGCCAAGAAAGAGAAGGAGGCAAAGGAGATATTTTCGAAAATCACTACATATTATCTTTTAGGCATACTACTCTTAGGTTTGGGAATCATAACCTTCTCGAAGGAAATAGTAGTGTTGATGACCACGCCAGGATTTTATGAGTCTTATAGGGTAGTTCCAATAATAACCATAGGTAACATAGCTACTGGCATCTACCTTATGAATGCCAACCAGATATTTTTTGTGAAGAAAACCCATTATATGCCAGTGATAAGCATCATAGCAGCCATTTCGAATATTTTGTTGAACCTGTTACTCATACCACCTTATGGGATGCTTGGTGCCGCATACGCTACTATGATTTCATTTGCTATTTGCGCTATGATTACCTATTCTGTTTCTTTAAGACTCTATCGTATTCAATACGAGTACAGGAGGATATTCGAGCTATTTCTAATCTTCGGTGTCCTAACTCTTATCCAGCAACGATTATCTTTTAACAGTGGGAATCTAAATCTTATAATGAAAATTTCTACATTGTTAGCATTCCCCTCCTTGTTATTTTTTGTCAATTTCTTTAATAAGAGTGAGGTTCAAGAAATATTATCTTGTTTCAGACTATTAAAGAATAGTAGATAACGATGAATGTCTTGTTGATACAGCCTCCCCATAAGGGTCGAAGCCCAAGCCTTTTTCCCATAGGAATTGGTTATGTTGCTAAATCCTTAATGGATATCGGATGCAAAGTGGATATTCTTGACATTCATGCAGAAGGAATAGATAAAGACGAGGTTTGTAAGAGAATAGCTAAGCTCAAAACTGACCTTGTTGGGATTAACGCTTTTTCTACTCAATACAAATACATAAGATGGCTCGCCCCAGAAATTAAGCGATGCACTAAGGTACCAATAGTTCTGGGGGGACCTTTAGCCACGCACAATTCAGAATTGGTTCTTAAGAACACTGATGTAGATATATGTGTAGTCGGCGAGGGAGATATTACAATAAAGGATTTAGTGAAAGAAGAAGATTTACATCGGGTGAAAGGAATATGTTTCAAGGAGGATGGGCAAGTAATCAATAACCCTCCCAGGGAAGAAATTGTTGACCTTGATGGTATTGGACTTATCCCTTATGAAATTTTTCATATGGATGTTTATTTTAGGTATATTCGTCTTTGGGGAGGAAATGCAAAAAGAGTGATTAATCTCATCACATCAAGAGGCTGTCCATACAATTGTAATTTCTGCTCACGAACTTTCCAAGGGGTTAGATATAGAAGTATCAATAATGTTGTTTCGGAGATTAAAGTTCTTAAAGGTAAGTACAATATAGAAGGAATATTGTTTAATGATGAATTGGTAATCGCCTGTAAAAAGAGAGCATATGAATTATGCGAAGAGATGATGAAAATTGGCGTCCAATGGGGTTGTCAGGGAAGGGCGAACCTGGTCGATCCGAAACTACTTAAGACTATGAAGAAAGCAGGTTGCGTTTATGTTGGATATGGAATTGAATCTGGAAGTCAGAAAGTGCTCAACAATATGAATAAGAAAGTCACGGTTGAGCAGGATAAGAAAGCAATTATTGATACATTGAAAGCAGGAATGGTTCCTGTTGCTCAGATGATTTTTGGATATCCTGGAGAGGACGTACGAACGGTCCAAGAGACAATCGATTTCTACAACGAAGTACATTACTCACCGCCGACCCCTGAATACAAACCTGCTGAATTGAATTTGATAACCCCTTTACCTGGCTCTTCCCTATATGATTACTGTATTCAATCAGGGAAGATACTGGACGAGGAGGAATACTTACTTAAGATAGAAAAAGGCTATGATAGAGGTTGTCCTCTATTAGTGAATTTTACAGATTTTCCGGATGATGAATTATTGCGGTTGAAAGATGAGACTGAAGAAATAATCTATACAAATTATCGGAAGTATCTCCGCAGACATCCTATACTATTTGGGGATAATTTATTTAGAAAAATTATAAGCTATCGGTGCGCTTATGGGTACAAGAAGTTGGTGATGTTTTTGATGTCAAGATTTGCAGAAACTATCAGATTCTGGTGGGTTAAAGTGTGCGAAAAGGTATTTTAGAACTTAGATTAACTAATTAGGGTCTCAATAATGAATCCGAAAAATGAAGAATATTGGGACAGGACTTGGCAGGAAAGAGAAGTTTGTATATTGGATGATTATCTCGATGAAAATAAACTGTTTACGAGGAATCAGGCCGTTTGCAAGTTGGGTTTGGAGTATTGGGATGAAGTATTTGAATTGGTAAAGGGAAAGAGGGTTCTTGAATGTGGGTGCGGATCAGCAGTTGTATCAATGCATCTTGCTATGAATCATTATAACACACATTTGTTAGATATCTCGGAACCAGGAATTATGTTAGCAAAAAAGAATTATGAGGCAAATTTTATTAAAGGACGTTTTATTAGAGGAGATGTCATTAATTTGCCTTTCAGAGAAAGCGTCTTCGACATCGTTATGAGCTTTGGCCTTTTGGAATATCTGACGGATATTTGGATAGCTATTAAGGAGATGGTAAGAGTCTTGAAACCGGGAGGAGTATTTGCTGCGGATATTTGTACTAACCGCTTTTCAATAATGACCTTAGCACGGTTAGTCAGAAATATAATTAAGTTAGATTTTAGGAAGATTTTTGAGGGAGATTGGAGAGGGAGTTACACCGATGTTAATTCATATTCTAAAAAAGAATATGAGAAGGCAATGGAAGGAGCGGGATTAACCGATGTTGTTATTACGGGAACAAGACCATTCCCCCCATCTTATCCGCCGTTGTATATACCTTTTATAATCGACAAATACTTCTATTCTAAATTTGTCAAAGCATTCGGTAGTTTTCACAGGAAGTTTGACCGTTCGAATTCAAAGATAACTGATATCTGGGGATGTGGCTGGTTTGCCCACGGAATGAAGAGGTGAGTATGAATGTTCTTCTTATCTATCCCAATATTGCTGGAGAAGGTGAAATACCGATTAGTTTGACTTTATTGCAAGCAGTTTTGAAACAACACAACCATGAAGTTAAAATCTTCGACTTGACTGGCTATCTTCTCAGTACTATAGAGGAGTGGCATGGAAAGACTCATAAGGTCCAGGTAGGACAATTCAAGGAAACCCCGCTTCCTCCTATTCCACCTCCCCCAGAGAGAAAATTTGAACAATTGGAAGCTGACTTGTTGACAGAAGTTGATTCATTTGGACCAGATTTAGTGGGAATAACTTCATTTACCCCATCTTTTCTGGAGGGGTTTAATTGTGCAAAGATAATAAAAAAGAAATATAAGGATCTACCCATAATATTTGGCGGTGTTCATGCAACTATTATGCCGGAAGAAGTAATCCAACATAAAGAAATAGATTTTATATGTATTGGAGAAGGTGAAGAGCCTCTTGTTGAACTTTGCGAAAGGTTAGGTAGTGGTTGTCAGGTAACGGGCATTAGAAACCTGTGGATTAGAAGTAATGCAAGGGTTGAGAAAAATAGACTTCGGCCACTGATTGACTTGAATATACTTCCTCCACAAGACCTGTCCGGATTTGAAGAATATGACTACTATCGTCCATTAGATGGCAAACTTTACCGAATGCTCAATACGGAGATAAGTAGGGGATGTCCATTTCAATGTTCATATTGTGTTAATCACCATCTGCAAAATGTCTATAGAGGATTAGGTCGATATAATCGTTTCAAAAGTGTTGGTAAAGCTGTGGCAGATTTAAAATTTATATCTCAAAAACATGGTATTGAAATGGTAAGATTCTGGGATGAGGATTTTGCAGTATTTAAAGTAGATTATCTAAAGGAATTGGCTGATGCTTATAAACGCGAGGTTAATTTACCTTTTTTGATTTATGCTGGTGCTAAAAGTTTGACGGAAGAAAAAGTTAAAATTCTCAAAGAAATGGGCTGCGTAACAATTGCTATGGGCATAGAAAGTGGTAACCCCTGGATTAGACGCTACATATTGAACCGTAAGGTTACTAATGAAGAGATTATTGAGAAGTTCCATTTATGCCATAAGTATCAAATTAGAACTTCAGCATACAATATGATTGGAATTCCTTTTGAAACGCGAGAACATATATTTGAGACAATTGAATTGAATAGAGAATGCAAGACTTCTACTTCTTCGGTGACCTTCCTTGAAGTATATCCCAAGACTGAAATATATGAACTTGCTCGAGGATTTGGGTTCATTGATGATAATTATATGGCAAGAGTTGAATATATGACCCCTCACCTTAGTTCTCCCTATCTTTCCAAAGAAGAATTACGAGGTTTACTAAAAACCTTCAGTATGTACATAAAAGTCCCTAAGAGTCTTTTTCCGATTCTCCGCTTCTGCGAGCAGGATACTGAAGAAGCCAATAGACTTTTGCAGGAACTGGTGAAGTTATATGTTAAGTAATGGGAGTATCTTACAGGGCCCTATATGTCTTAATAGAAAAGGCTCCGTCAATAAGGTTCTATATATAATTTCGAAAAGATATATTAAGAGGATTTCGAAAAACAGAAAATTGAGAAATGAGAAAGAGAGAGCTCTTTTCTTGCCCTTAGATGGCTTTACGAGGAACCATCTCAAAAGTAGAGGGTTTAACATAGTTGCTTTGGAGGAATTTGCTGTTGGAAATCTTAGGGATGCTTATGGCCAGGAATTCATAAACATGATAAAATCGGCAGACTATTTCTATTATAAGAATATCAATTTAATTGATTTAGTGGATACTGAATTTTTTATTTTTTTCTTGGAAAAGTTTATCAGACAGCTTGAAGCGTCAATAAGATTGATTGATACTCATAAGCCCGATTGGCTCGTTATTTGGGCAAACTCTCATGATTGGGCTTCTCTCTCGGGTCTTAAGTTCAGTCCAATTTTGGCTGCGACAATCAGGCTTGTTTCCAATTCAAGAAATGTAAGAGTGGCGGATTTGGCCTTCCCAATAGTTAGAGGAAAATTTGATTTGATTTGCTTTGTACGGCCCTATTTAAAGTTCGTTAGGGAGCTAGTTCTAAGCACTTATTCATCAGTGAAATGTTTCTTACGAAGAAAAAATTTGGAGAGAAACTCTAAAGAAAAAATTATTTTCTTAAACCACTCTTTTAGTTTAAATACAATCTTGCCGATAATGGGGGATGTCGAGAAAAATCGAAATGTTGATAGCCTCTTGATTCAAATATCGGGCTTGCCACCTAAGACAGGATTTCCCAATTTCTACGAAAGGTGGGATTATTTTTTTCATATCGGTGCTTTTGCAAAAATGGTTACGGCGTGGTTTTCGCTTAAGAATAAACTGAAGATATTGCAACGGTCCAACTTCTGGGAACGGATGGAATATAAGGGAGTAAAAATAGGTGGACTAATTCGGGGAATCTTCATTTACTTCGCAAATACAAGGCTTCTTTCAACTATTAAATTTATAGAGATGGCTAAGGTAATGTTAGAAAATGAGAATGTCAAGTTTATTGTGACCCCTGAGGAAAGGATTCTCCCCAATCGAGCAATTTGTGCTGTAGCTTCTCAAGAAAAAATTCCTACTCTTTTAATTCAACGGGGCCTGTATGGTAACCATCCTATTTATAGATTCCCTTTCTTGGTTGATAAAGTTGCCCTGGAAGGAGAGTGGGTTAGAGAGGCGCTCGTTAAGATGGGACATAATATTTCTAAATTTGTGGTGACAGGACAGCCAGCTTACGATTTACTGAAGGAAAGATACGGAGGAATTGATAAGACTGCTATCTATTCTAAATATGGCCTGAATATTGATAATACCAAAATCGTAGTATACACTTCACAAGCTCTTGTGGAAGGTCTATCTCGTGGTAATAATCGTATGCCAATCGAAATATTCCTCAATCACAAAGAAGAAATACGGCAAATATGTCAACCTTTTTGTAATAAGGAAGGTATTCTTTTACTTATCAAACCTCATCCCAATGAGGATGGAGCCATTCATAATCAGATAGTAAGGGAACTGAAAGCGGGAAACATAAAAGTTCTTTCTAAAAATGCTAATACTTACGAATTGATTAGTATATCCGATATTCTTATCACCAGACATTCCACTACCGGGCTGGAAGCTATTATTTTGGATAAGCCCGTGATCGTGGTAAACCTAATGAGTGGTGCTGATGGATTTCCCTATGTAGAATATGGCTCAGCCTTAGGAGTCTATAGAAAAGAGGATATCTGGCCTGCGGTAAAATCTATTTTCGAAGATAAATTAGTAAGCGATAATCTAAGAAAAGGGCGAGCTGGTTTTATAAGAGATTTTGCTCATAGAATAGACGGAGAATCTTCTAAGAGAATTGTTGCCTTAATGAATAGTATGGTTAAAGAATCTGGAGAGGATATTGAAAATTGAAAAGATAAGTTTTAGTGGGAAAGATTATGCCCTTATTTTAAGGAAGGGCCTACGGATTCGGGAATCGACTTTTTTTACTAATCCTGACGAGCCTATGCAGTTAGGCATTATAAGACACGAAACGGGTTACACCGAGAAACCTCACATTCACAAAAAAGCCAAAGTTCTTCCCGATATTCACGAGGTTTTGTACATAACTAAAGGAAGCCTAGCGGTAGATTTTTTTAACCAGGAAGGTAAGAAGGTGGGAGAGACCACAGTGAAGAAGGGGGACACAATTCTCATTATGTCGGGTGGGCATGCCATTAGAGTACTGGAAGATTTGGAATGCCTGATAGTTAAGCAGGGTCCCTATGCAGGCATAGAAGTGGACAAAATAAGCCTGACTCAGGAAGGTAGAATATGATTCCTGTCTTTGAACCATTATTGGGCGAAGAAGAAATCGAGAATGTTATGAAGGCCCTGAGAAATAACGAAATTTCAGGAACTTGCGGGAAATATATAGATGAATTTGAAAAAAAATTCAGCCAATATTGTGGGTGCAAATATGGCGTTGCAACTACCAGTGGAACTACCGCCTTGCATTTGGCTCTCGCCTGTCTTGATGCGAAGGGAGGTGACGAAGTAGTACTATCAGCCTTAACTAACATAGCCACAGCATATGCAGTTGTATATTGCAACGCGAGGCCAGTTGTAGTGGACTCTGAGCCAGTAACATGGAATATAAATACTAACAAGATTGAAGAGAAAATTACCGAAAAAACGAGAGTCATACTGCCAGTACATCTATACGGCCATCCGTGCGATATGGATCCGATAGTAAGAATTGCCAAAAAACGCAACCTTTATGTAGTTGAGGACGCCTGTGAGGCACACGGCGCAGAGTATTTTTCCAGGGAAGATAAAAAATGGAAAAGAGTTGGCTCTATTGGAAATATTGGTTGTTTCAGTTTCTACTCCAATAAGATAATTACAACTGGCGAAGGGGGTATGATTGTCACAAATAGTGGAGAGATTTATGAAAAGGCGAGATTACTTAGAAACTTGGCTTTTTCTAAAGATGTGAGATTCAGGCACGACTACCTGGGATTTAATTACCGTATGACGAATTTACAGGCGGCGATAGGAAAAGCTCAAGTAGATAAAATTGATAAGATTATTGATAAGAAGAGATATATAGCAAAGCGATACAGCGACGGACTATCCAGTGTTAAAGGGATTACTCTACCTGTGGAGATGGACTGGGCTAAAAATGTTTACTGGATGTATTCCATATTGGTGGAAGGAGAATTTGGGATTAGCCGGGACGAGCTTATTGAGAAATTGAAAGAAAGGGAGATTGAAACCAGAACATTTTTTATTCCTATGAATTTGCAGCCAGTATTTAAGAAGATGGGTTTATTTGAAGGCGAAAGGTGTCCCATTGCCAAAGAGTTGTCACAGAAAGGGTTATATTTGCCGTCGGGGATCGGATTGAAGGAAGAAGAGATTGATTATGTAATTAAAACCATAAAAGAAATCGCCAGAAAAAAGGGATAGGTAGGTCACCCTTCAGGGTGATGGGTGCTGGTCGGTCGCCCTTTAGGCTGACGAAAGACGGCACTCTGAAGAGTGCCCAACCAAGCGTAGGGGCGACCCTTGCGGTCGCCCAACGGTCGTTCGCTGCTTCTTCTAATTGATGAAAGAGAAAAAATTAGAGAGAATTATTTTATTCTGTAAAGAACTTACGGGCGTCGGTGGGGGTGAACGCCTGATGTTTGAAGAAGCCCAATTTTTTAACAATAAGAAAATGAATGTTAAAGTGTTAACTTTTAAATTCGATAAAGAAGTGCTATTTGATAGCTGTTTCAACATCAATGTGGAGGAAATTAGATATAAGTATCATAGGTTCGCCCCGCTCAGGCTATTAAGCAAGATATTTTCTCTGAGAAAGAGGATTAAGGAAATAGGTCCGGACTTAATTAATGCTCATTACTTTTTTGATACTATCTATCTTTTTTGGGCGACACTATTTACTGGCATTCCCTATACAACCCATATGCATGTCACTATTTTTTGGTATGAGAACGAGAGGAGCTTGTTGAAATATGCACTAATTCATAGAAGAGTTTTTAGAGAGATAGTGAATTCGGTTGCGGGGCACAAGGAGTTCACTCCTTTGAAGTCTCCTAAGCGAAGTATCTTCTTCTGGATCAAGAATGAGATTATTGCGATTCTTCTTTATCTGGGTATAAGGAAGGCCAAAAAGATATTTGTTCTTTCAAAACATATGCGGTGGGAAACAGAAAGGTTGTACGGAAAAAAGGCGGTTTCGTTAAAGGGTGCCTTTCATGCTGAGATTTTTAACTATAAGGCGACAAGAAACATACATAGGCAATTAGGATTGGACGGCAAGAAGATGATTTTCCATATGAGCAGATTAGACCCGAGAAAGCGGATAGATTTACTTTTGAGAGCCTTTAAGAAGTTGTCTCTTATGCGGGGCGATGTCTCCTTAGTGATAGGAGGGAAAGGAAGCGATGAGATTCGGCTGAAAAATTTAGCCAGGGAATTGGGCATAGGAGATAGAGTTATCTTTTTGGGCTATGTTCCTGAACAGGAGTTATGGGATTACTATGCCAGCTGTGATATTTTCGCTTATCCCGAATGGATTGACTTTTCACTTTGTCCTTACGAGGCATTGGCATTCAGGAAAAAATCGATTTGGGCTACTGAAATGGAAATAGATGATAATCTTAGAAAGAGTAATCTCGTTCTTCAAGTTAATCCCACTCCTGATGATTTTGCTCAAGCCATGGAGTTAGCCTTAGGAGCTAAAATTGATGAACGAGGGCTGGAAGATATTCTGAAAGAATATACTTGGGAGCGCTATTTCAACAAATTGCAAAAGGAATTAATAGAGGTTATTGTTTGATGTTTGAAGTAAACCGCGCGAAAGAGTTCAAGATAGTTTTCTGCAGTCAAAAGCCGGAGGATTTGTCGACGGGAGGAGTTAGACAGATAGCTGATGTAATAAGATATTTTGATAAATCGGGTATTTGTGTTCAATTCTTGGATAGGAAACTAAGGTTTAATGGTATTATTAGTGATGTCTTAAAGAATTTTTGGTATATTTCAAAATTTCTGAAGATAAAAGAGGAGAATATAATAGTTGTAGAGCCAAATTCTGAACGATACTCCTTTTTCTTATTCAATATATTTATATCATTATTTCTTAGAAAGAAATTTCATTTAGTGGGCATAGTGCAAGCTTTCTATCATAGTTATAGAACCTCGTTTATCAAGAATTGGATGGATAGATTACTCAGTTATCTTTTTTTACAAGGGTTGAATCTGATTATTACTAGTGGGAAATCAGCCCAAGATGAACTTGTAAAAATGGGACTTCCTGCATCTAAGATTAATAATGTATATTTAGCCACAAGGGAGGAATTTGCCAAAAATGTAGAAAGCAGCTCGCATAATAATACTTCGAAGAAAATACTATTTGTCGGTCGATTGCATCCGGTGAAAGGAGTGGAATATTTAATTGAGGCTATTAATATTTTGAAAGATAGAGACATAAAATTATTTATCGTTGGAGATTTTGAGAAGAACATAGAATATAGTAGAAAGATATTCGAGATGGTCAGGAGATTTGGAATTGGAGATAAGGTAGAATTCATTGGGAGAATATTTGACGATTGGCGATTAGCCGAGTTCTATAGATCTTCCGATATTCTTGTTCTCCCTTCGGTGTGGGATACTTCGCCAATTACCTTAGTAGAAGCGATGTGTTTTGGACTGCCCATTGTGGCTAGCAAAGTGGGAGGTATACCAGAATATGTGGAAGATGGTGTTAATGGGATATTGGTTCATCCTAAAGACTCTCAAGAACTGGCTAAAACCATTTCCTTACTGATTGATAATTGTGATTTGAGAGAAGAGCTTAGGAAAGGCTCCTTTAGGAAATCCTTTGAATATCGTAATAGAACTTGGAAGGATGTAGGTAAGGAATATTACCAGGTTCTCTCAGATTTGTGGAGGGGCAAAGCTTAAATGATTGAAATATTTGGATTTATTTTTGTGGTTTTTGCAACAGTTGTAATTGCCAGGTTATTTTCGAAATCGTTGCTACTGAATCTCGACCTGACTATGAAGAACAGAATAGTTTTTTTGGTAATCTTGGCTCTGGTTGTAAAGCTTACGATCGTCTTGGCCTGGTATTCAAAAGTAGGACATTCCTTTTATGTGTATGGAGATGGCTCTACAAGAGATTCCGGTTATTTCGACTGGTCAGGAAAATATTTGGCAAGCTATTTCAGGCAGGGTAGATTTCTTGATCCAGAACTTCTCCATTTATACGGTGAACATATAGGCTTTCCGTACTATGTCGGAATAATCTATGCTGTTTTTGGCCATCATCAATTAATGGTTTCCGTAACCAATACCTTGTTATCAGTAGTTATGGCTCTTCCAATGTTCCACATCGCTCTTCACCTTTTTAATAATCGAAAAATTGGCTTCTGGGCACTGATTCTTAACCTATTCTATCCCCATTATATTTCTCAATCTTATTATATATTGAAGGATATGCTCTTGGTCTTTCTAATAGTGATTTTCAGCTGGTTGGTAGTCAGAATCAGAGAAAATAGGGCTAATTTTCTTAACTATTTTTGGGTAATAATGGTCACACTGGGTATCTATTTCATTCGCTCACAGTTAGCTGTAATACTAATAGGAATTGGGGGATTACACATCTTAATAGGCCTGGGTTTTGGGGAGAAAAGGGCTATCAAGGCCTTATTCTTCTTATTGATTTGCCTATCTCTGGTAATCACATTTGGTAGTTTATCTCCTCGTGGTAGAAGTGTCTTTGAAAAAATAGAAGATTTCTATATAGGCCAAGAAGGGTATAGAGGGGAGACTACTCCTCATTATCTTGAAGGCGCCACGGGACCCAAAGATATTGTCTTTAGAATAATTTCAAGTCCCAGTTCAGCATTAAAGGATTTTGTTAGGAGCCTTATCTTTATCTATTGGGGGCCAACTTATTTCTATCAACGCTCGGGAGCAAATTTCTTCTATGCCTATGGTAAATTTGTCTTTTGGGAAAATTTAGGAGCAATAATGCGCATCTTTTTAATGCCCATGGTAATATATGGATTTTTTCATTGCCTAAGGAAGAGAAAAGTCGAGACATTTCTGCTTTACGGTTTTGTTGCCCTTTGGACATTCGTTATGATGATTACAGGAAGTGATGAGCGTTGGAGCATGGATTTGATGCCATTTGTACTTCTTTTTGGTGCAGTGGGTGCCGTTAGTTTTGACAAGATAAAACCATTCTATGTCCTGTATATTCTGGCCTTCAATCTACTTATAGTTGCTAATATGACCTTATATCAGAATTTGATTGTAGCGAAACCATTAGCAATTTTGACATTTATTACTATATTATGGGGATTATTGAGATACAGATATAGAATAATTATGTGAAATTTTCAACCATTACCATGGAAACAAAAATAGGTCTTTCCCAAATAGTAGGAAAGGCTAAAGAGGGAGAAAAGGTTCTTTGAAGCGGAGCGATAGCCTCCGTCATAGCCTTTAAATCCTCTCCCCTATGGGGAGAGGGAGGGGTGAGGGGGATTGCGAGGCTTTGCTTTGCTACTCTTCGTCACCCTAAACCTGAAAAATGCGTGAAAGTATTACTTTTTCAGGGACGTCACGACGACGGCAATTTTTGAACCTTTGACAAATTAGCAAAAATCCACTGTAGTGTAGCCCTTTACCCCGTTAGAAATTCCCCCAAGAGAATTTCTAACATCCATTTCTAACGGGGTTTATGGGCGTAATTTTTGTTTCTTCGTAGTGTGTAACCCTTATCGGCGTTTATCGTCGGTAGTAAATGACTTGTTACGGGCATAAAGCCCTACACTACAAAATATTTTATTATTGCTTGTTTGAGTTTTTGGCAAAAGTGGTGAATTAAAAATATTCCACCAAAGTGAGTAAGGTGGGTTTCTCCGAATATAATTCGCAATTTTCTGATTCCTTTTGGCATATGACACAAAGTTCCTTTTTAAGGAGGTTTCTGTCAAACAACATTTAATACTTTTATTATACATTGTTCTATTCGTGAAATCAAAAGGATAAATTTTGTAAATGTACATTTTCACGCATTATTCAGGTAAAGGGCGACCGACCACGCGTAGGGGCGACCCTTGCGGTCGCCCATTAGTCGGGCACTCTTCAGAGTGCCAGAACACGAAGCTTCACTTTCCTAAGGTGATTAGTTATGGTTATGTCAATTTCGAAAACAGAGGAACGAGTGGTGCCTGAGAAGTTTGAATCTAAGGAAGAATATCTTGTCTACTTACGCCACCTATTCGCATATGAGTTGGCAAAGGATAAAATTTCAAAAAACAGTATCGTTTTAGAATTGGGATGTGGTGAAGGTTATGGTACAAACCTGTTATCGCAAAATGTTGGGAAAATTGTTGGCTTGGATATAGAAAGAAGCGTAATTCTGGGTGCTTCGGAGAAATACAAATCAAGAAATTGCATATTTCAATTGTACGATGGAGTGAGAATTCCTTATCAAGATAGCACTTTCGATGCCGTTATTTCCTTTCAAGTGATCGAGCATGTTCAGGATGACATAAGTTATGTTTCAGAAATTTATAGGGTACTAAAAAGAAACGGTCTTCTTATGCTCACAACACCTAATAAGACCTACAGATTAAGACCCGGTCAAAACCCTTGGAATAGATTTCATATAAGAGAATATTATTCACATGAATTGGAAAATATTCTGAAAACTAAATTTTCTGATGTAAAATTATGGGGGATACGAGGAAATAAAGAAGTGGAAGGGATAGAAAGACAGAGAGTAAAGCAACCTGCCAGGATTATATCCTTTTTGAGAAAAGTAATGCCGGAACCACTAGAAATAGTAATTATCAGGGTTCTAAAAAGAATTGCCCGTAGAAAGCAGAAAAGCCAAAATGGTGAGGATTTTCTGAGCAAATATGGTCTAAGAGATTACTATGTGATACAGGATAATGTTGTAGATAGTTTGGATTTGTTGGGAATTTGTAGAAAATAGTTATGGCAGCGTTGGTAACCGTCTTGTTTGGTTCATATTTGGATAGATTTTATCACAGCGTCTAATAAGGAATGAAAGAGCTCACTCCAACGAAACAGCAAACTGAATTCTTGTTACGCCGCTAAAGGTATGAAGATACTTCTGATTGCTAACTCGTACCTACCCAAGCTGGGTGGGTTAGAAATAGTAGTTTTTAATATAAGCGCGCATTTAACCAGGAGGGGCTTTCAAGTAGAGATTGTTGCTGGTGTTGATGGTTTATGTATGAGTTCAACTGTGGAAGACAATATTTATGTTCACAGGGTTCCATTTGTCTTGCCGAGGATACTATTCAGGCTGGGTAAAAAAAGACTCTGGCAATCTTTCCTGCAGAGCATTCTTTTTCCGTTCCTGTTTCCTATTGTTCTCTTGAAAATGGTGAATATATATATGAAATTTCGCCCCAATATAGTCAACCTCCATTATATAGGTAATAATTCTCTTTATGCTCTGGCTTTAAGGAAAATTTTTGAATTTCCGCTAGTAGTAAATATCCACGGGAATGATATTGAAGGCGTGGGGAACCGCTTGAGGGTAGCAAGATACTTTACAACCAAGACCCTGGAGAAGGCAGATTTCATTCTCTCGAATTCTTACCACTTGCTCAGGGAAGCAGAAAAGATTGTCCCGGGGATAACAGCGAAATCTAAAGTAGTAGGTAATGGTTTGGAAATTTCTGAGTTTGAAAATGCGGAGCCCTATTCTTACGAGAAGAAGTATCTCTTGTCCATATCGAATTTTGTCTATAAGAAGGGTCAGGATATTCTAATTAGAGCGTATGGAAAGGCAAGGGAAATGTTTGGCGGAGAACTTCCCGACCTGTTATTGGTAGGAGATGGTCCTGAGTTAGAAAAGTGTAAGAGATTGGCAAAAGAACTTTCTCTTGAAGGAAATGTCAAGTTTCTTGGTCGCATAAATCCTCGAGATATTCCCGGCCTATTGAAAAGGTGTGAGTTCTTTGTGCATCCTGCAAGGAAAGAGCCTTTTGGGATTGTTATTCTTGAAGCAATGGCTTCAGGGAAAGCAATTGTCTCAACCAGAGTAGGAGGTATACCTGAAATTATAAAAGGGAATAGAGTTGGTATTTTAGTTGAGCCGGAGTCAGCAGAGGAATTAGCCAGAGGTATTGTTCGGCTTGTGGAAAACCCGGGCTTGGCAGAAAAATTTGGAAAGAAAGGTGAGAAGTTGGCTCGAGAACATAGTTGGGAGAGAGTTGTAGACAAGTATGTGGAGGCTTACAATTCTATTGTTATAGGAAAAAATAGGAAAAAATACAGTGTTTTGCTGGTAACGCCCAATTTAGATATTGGTGGAGAAGAATTGTCAACCCTCTCCTTAGCCAAGGGTCTTGTCAAGCGTGGCCATATTGTACACATTTTGAGCTCTGGAGGACCTCTTCTTCCGGAGTTTATCAGCAATTCAATTGATGTTACCATAGGCCCTGTTGATGGAAGAGGTCTAAGGGAGATAATCAGAGGG
>Ga0315280_10003131_pt1 | contig 25786 bp, 17 predicted proteins | sample YL17G06_40_MG_FD_203697 | JGI IMG/M metagenome (GOLD analysis project Ga0315280, IMG submission 203697) | Sediment microbial communities from Yellowstone Lake, YNP, Wyoming, USA - YL17G06_40 | ecosystem: Environmental > Aquatic > Freshwater > Lake > Sediment | place: USA: Wyoming | collected...
GAGGCGGGCACGCATGAAGAGGCGCGAGGGAAGTTGAAGCATCTGCGCAGAAGGGGTGAGATGCTCACGCTAAGGCGCTGGTGGGCGATGCTGGACTTGAACCAGCGACCCCCTGCTTGTAAGGCAGGTGCTCTGACCACTGAGCTAATCGCCCGAGCGAGGAAGGGCTGCAGCGGGCGCGCCGGCGCCCTGAGTGCTGCTGCAAACGACTGCTACTGATTATACAGAGGACCCGCATGCATGCAGGCCGCCGTAGCGGTGCCCCCGTGCGGGAGTCGGAGGAGCGCGAGCCGGGTGTGTGCCCAGGGGCGGGGCGGGGAGGCCTTCGGCCTCCCCGCCCCGCCCTCACTCACTGCGGCTGCAGCTCGCGCCAGCTGTTGGACACGCGGCGCACAACTGAGGGGAAGCGTTGGTCGAGATTGGCGATGCAGTTGTCATTGTAGAGCACGTTGGGCGTACCCTTGAGGCTCTCGGTACTGGCGGTGACCACCATGCCGTGGATATCGGCGGTGCCGTGCGAGGTGTCCATAACCCCTTGACAGTAGATGACGCCGTAGAACTGGGCCGTGCCGCCCCAGTCGAGCTCGCCGCCACCGAGGATCATCAGCACGCCGGGCTGCGCCTCGCTGTTGAGCTGGGTGTTGCCGGTGACCCCTATCGTCTGCCCGGGCGAGGTCATGATCACCGTCAGGCCGCTCAGGCCGCCGCTCGGACTCCAAACCGGGTCGGCAGGGCTACTTTGGGCGGCACTCAGCGAGCTGAAGTAGCGCCCGTTCGCCTGCGCCGTCGACACCATCGCATCGACAAGGGTTTGTGGGAAGACGTCGCTCAGAGGGCTGATCGAATCGCCCGTGATCTGCGCGATCCCAGGCGCGGTCACGCCCGTCTCCTCGATGGAGCCGCCCACCTGCACGCTTGTCACGGTACCCGCCGGCGGTGGCACCTCGACGCGGATCTTAGGGTTGTTGCCCTGCCCGTTGCTGAGCAGGTCGCCGCCCGCCCACAGCGGGATGCCGCGCGGCAGCGACATGGTGAACCAGGTGCGCTCGACCAGCGACAGGAGCCGCGTCGCCCGTGTACCCACCTTGGCCTGCGAGACCAGCCACAGCTTGCCGTTGCCGTCGGCGTCGTAGTTGACCTGGGTGTTGGGCTGGGCTGCACCGTTGTCGTCGTCGTACCAGCTCACGCTGATGAACAACCCGCCACCCACCGGGTTGGGGAACTCGGTCGTGCTGAACCTGGCCCGAAAACCGGCGGCATCGAAGGCAGGTACGCCGCTCGCGCTCGCCGGCCAGTTCTGGCCGAGCAGGGCCATGCCGGCATCGAGACCCGCCTCGGCCACGGTGAACGACTTCACGTGCACACGGTCGTCGGCCGTGTTGTGCTGCACGTTACCGGTGAAGGCGACGAGCGCCGCCGTCGAGACCGCCAGCACGGCGATAACGCCGAGCAGCACCACCAACCCAGCGCCCTCCTCGCTCCGGGCCGCCCGCCTGAGCTTCTCAATCGCAGTCATCGCTGCCTGCCTCCCTCTCGGCGGAGGTCCACCTGCGGGCCACCGCTCACCTGGTGTTGCGTATCTGCGCCGTCGTGCGCAGGTGCGTGTATACGGGCGACTTACCCGGGTTTAAGTCGACGAGCACGTTGATCTCGACGCCCTTGATCTGCGCCCGGCTGTTGGTCCCGCGCACGTCGCTGGCGCGCGCCAGCGAGCCATCAGGGTTGTAGCTGAGATAGGTGAACAGCGGCGTCGGGTTCGCCGTGCTCGGCACCGAGGCGTTGACCAGGTTGCTCGCCAAGAGCTGAGCGCCCTCGCCGCTCGTGCGCTCGGCCAAGTTGAAGGTCACGCCCGGCCACGAGTCGACGCCGATGTCGACGCCGCTGATGACGCCGTCGCCGTTGACGTCCTGGAAGCGCCAGAGTTCGCCGTTGGAGTAGAGCCGGTACATGACCAACCGCGGCGCGACCGAGCCGGACTGGTTGCCGGCCTCGTTGAAGGTCGTGTAGAGCACGATGTACCAGGGCCGCGCCCGTACGACGGCGACGTCGGCGACGTCGGGTGGCGGGTTCTGGGCGTCGCGGATCTCGCGCTCGAGGCGTGAGAGGCCCAGGCGGGCGAAGTCGGTCGCTTCGCCGCGCCGCACCGTGTTGGCGTAGGACTGGGTCAGCGCCCACCACGTGCCGATGATCAGCGTGCTCAGGATGGCGGCGATGAGCATGCCGACGAGCAGCTCGACAAGGGTTGTGCCCTCCTGCCCTTGCCTCCCCTGCACTGTCACTGTGCTCGAGAACCGGCTCATGCCTCGTTCACCGTCGTTTCTGCTACACGTTCGCGACCGACTCATGGGTAGTTCACCGTGCCGTTGCCGCTGGTCACATCGACCATCTTGGGCACGGGTGGGTTGTTGGTGTCCCAGTTCGAGCTCAGCGAGATGAAGACGTTGTAGGCGCCCGGGGGTAGCGGCGACCACGCCTGATTCTTGTTCTTGAGGATGCGCACACTGTCCGGTCGCGTCGACGACGGTGTCCCGTTGGTCGAGTACCACAGCCCGCTGCTCACCTGCTGCACCCAGACGTAGACGAAGCTCGAGCTGTTGTTGTACACGGTCAACGTACGCTCGGGCACGGGCTGGGTCGTCGCCGAGACCGGGCCGGCCCAAGCCGACCGGTTACCGGCGTTGTCGACCGCGCAGACGTGGTACCACCAGGTCTTGTCGAAACCGGCCGTGGTGTCGTCATAGACGGTTGCCTGGTAGCCGCCGGCGAGCTGCGTCCAGGTGACCTTGTCGGCGCTGCGTTCGATGATGTAGCCCGCGACACCCGAGGCCGGGTTACCGCTGTCGGTCGACGCTGCCCAGGTGAGCTCAATGGTCGGCTGTCCAGAGAGCGCCGCTGCGACCAGCGACCCCGGGACGGTCGGCGGCACCGTGTCTTTCGGCACCTGCGGCGTGACCTGCACCGCAGCCGAGAACGGACTTGTCAGGTTCTCGGTGTCGACGGCACGCACCTTGTAGGTATAGGTCACGTCGTTGGTGAGACCGGAGTCGGTGTAGCTCGGCGAGGTCGTGGTGACGAGCAGCGCGAAGTTGACCCCGTCGGTCGACCGCCACACCTCGTAGTGGTCGAGGTCGCCGGCCGGTGAGGTGTCCCAGTTGAGGTAGGCGACCGCGTTGCCGCCACTCGCGATGAGTCCGGTCGGTGCCGGCGGGGCGTGGTTGGTGTAGCGCATGGCCACCGACACCGGCGAGCCCTGTGTGCGCGAGCCGAAGCCGGCCACGGCCACGGCCTGGAAGATGTAGATGCCGTCCGGCGCCGACGAGTTGTCCCAGACGAACTGGTAGTGAGCCGGCTCGCCGTTCAGGGGACTGGTCACATTGGCCTGAACCACTTTGAGGCCGTTAAGCGAGGTGACCGTGAAGAGCACGTAGCCGCGGTCGGCCTCGGTGGCGCTCTGGTTCATGCTGGCGATATCTTCGGGGGCGATGTAGGCATCGATGACGACCGGCCCAGCGACGATGCTCCAACCGGTCTCGTCCTCTGCGAGTATGTTGTCGGGCCCGACGTCGAAGCGAATGATCTGCGGGCCCGAGTACTGCTTGGAGACGAAGGTGCTCAGCACGGCCGCACGCACCGGCGCCGGCGGGGCGTTCCACGACACCGTGACCGTCACCTGCTTGTACGACTCCTTGCCGGCTTGCGCGCCGCTGGGCACGAGGCTCACGTCGTAGGCAACGTTGAAGGTACGGCTGCCCCCGCCGCCGGTGGTCCACGACACGGCGGTGCCGAACTGGCCGTTGGCGAAAGTCGAGCTTTCCAGGTTGGCGGTGGTGATGAGGTCGTAGTCGAGGGCGCGGATCTTCTCGAGCTTGTCCTGGGCCAGCTGCAGGGCGGCGTTGCGCATCAGGTCGGACGAGACCGCCTGCTGGGCGCTGATGAACATCGGGACCATGGCCGCGAAGGCGATGCCGGCCAACACGATGGTCACCAGCAGCTCGACCATACTGAAACCGTCTTGCTTCGACGCAAGCCGATCGCTCATACCCCGCCTCCGGACGCAAGGGACACCTCTGCATGGACGTATCGGCAGCGGAACAGGGCGACATGAGCTTTCGACCGTTGCGCGCACGGCGCTTGTGTTGCCCGTCGCGACGGCGAACGATCGCGACATCGTGCGGCAGCGGCGGCCCGAGGCGGGTCCGCCGCCGCGGTGGGAGCGCTACTGCAGCGCGCCGAGCTTCTGCAGCGTGCCCTGCAGCGCCTTGATCTGACGGCCGTACTCGGAGAAGTCGCCGGCCTTCAGGGCGTCCTGAGCGGCGGTGAACTCCTTGTTGGCCTGCGCGATCAGGGCGCGCACCTGAGCCGAGACGTTCGCCGGCGGTCCCGTCGCAGGCGGTGTCGGCCCGGCCGGCGGCGGTGTCGGCCCTGTCTGCGGCGCCGAGCCGAAGATCAGCGAGAGCGCCTCGGTCAGCGTCGGCGCCATCACGACGTTCTGCTGCTGCCCGCTCGGCAACGTGGTCGTGCTCAGCGGCGAGCGGTAGAAGACCACGACGCGCTGGAGCTGCGGCAATTGTGTCTGCTGCGATTCGAGGTAGAGCGGCTGCACGTAGAGCAGGCTGTCTTCGATGGGCACGATGATCAGGTTGCCGAAGATCACCCGCGAGCCCTCCTGGCCCCACAGCGTGCGCTGCGACGAGATGGTCGGGTCTTGATTCACCGCGGCCTCGACCTGCGCCGGGCCGTAGACGGTCTGGCTCGACGGGAAGCCGAAGCTCACGGCCTTGCCGTAGTTGGGAGGGTCAGACTCAGCGCCCAGCCAGCCGATCATGTTGGGCCGTCCGTTGGGCACGAAGGGCAGGATGAGCACGAACTCCTCGCGCGCCTGGCCGGGCAGGCGCATGATCACATAGTAGGCGGCCATCCGCCCCGACCCCGAGATCGAGACGTTCTCGGGGATCTGCCACTGGTTGCCCTTGTTGTAGAACACGCCCGGGTCTTGCACGTGATAGGTCGCGAACACCTCGGCTTGCACGTTGAAGTAGTCCTCGGGGTAGCGCACGTGCTGCATGAGCGCCGCCGGCATCGCGCTCGAGGGCTTGAACATGCCGGGGAAGATCTTCTCGTAGGTGCGCAGCAGCGGGTCGCCGGCGCCGAAGTCGTAGAACGTCAGCGTGCCGTTGTAGGCGTCGACCACGGCCTTCACCGAGTTGCGCACGTAGTTCAGGTTGCCGGTGGGCTCGGAGTAGGGGTAGCGGCTCGTGGTCGTGTAGGCGTCGGCGATCCAGAAGAGGTGGCCGTCGGCGATGACCATGTAGGGGTCGTGGTCGAAGGTAAGGAACGGGGCGGCGGTGTGCAGCCTGTCCATGATGTCGTTGCGGATGATGATGCGGCTGTCGCCGTCGATGGCCGACGTCGTGAAGAACTTGATCGTGCCGAACTTGAGGGCGAAGGCGAGCTTGTTGACGACCGAGCCGATGGAGATGCCGCCGCTGCCGTCGTAGGAGCGGTACACGTCCTGGCCGCCGGGTCCCGGGTAGTCGAACTCGGGGTCCTTCGTCTTGACGAGCGAGTACTGCGTGCCCAGCTCACCGTAGTAGACGCGCGGCTGCGCCATGGCCAGCGAGGGCGCCGACGCCGTGACGGGGATGTCCTGCACGAGGAAGTCGGGCGAGCCGTCGGGCGTGACCTGGTTCACGGCCGACACCGCCACACCGTAGCCGTGCGTGTAGGTGATGTGCTGGTTCACCCAGGTCTGCGCCTGCGACGGCAGCCCGGCGATGTTCATCTGTCGCGCGGAGAGCATCGTTTCGCGGTAGACCCCGTTGACGTCGTAACGGTCGACGTCGACGTCGGTGAAGGCGTAGTAGGGTCGCAGCTCCTGCAACTGGGCATAGCTGCGCAGCAGCGTCTCGGGGTCCCACAGGCGGATGTTACGGATGGTCACGTCGTTCGACGTGAGCTTGGCGGCGCTGAGGTCGCCCTTCAGCGGGAAGGCGGTCTCGGAGATGCTCTCCAGGTTGTAGGCGGCGCGGGTGGCGGCGATGTTGCGCGCGATGTAGGGCGCCTCCTTGGACCCCTGGTTGGGGTTGGTGATCAACGACTGCACGACGGCCGGGAAGATGCCCAGAAGCACGATGAGCGCGACGATCCAGGCGCCGACCGCGATCGCCGGCAGCAGGCGGCGGCGCAGACGCACGTTGGCGATGAGGGCGGCGCCGATGAGCCACGCGACGATCATGAGGATACGGATGGCGGGCAGCCGCGCGTGCAGATCGGTGTAGCCGGCCCCGCCAACGACGCCGCTCGACGAGAGCAGCAGGCCCCAGGCCTTCATGATGTAGCCGAAACCCGTGAGGATGAAGATGGCGCCCAGCAGCACCGAGACGTGCGCCAGGGCGTTGTTCTCGATGCGGAAGCCGGTGATCTGGCGGGCGCGCATCTGCTGGCCGAACGGGCCGCGGCTCGTCTGCGCCGGCGACTCCGGCGCCGGCGCCTGATCGATGGCGACGCCGCCCAGGGCGAGATGGACGACGACGGCCACGACGAGCGCGGCGATCAGCGTGCCGAACAGGAACGAGTAGACGTACTGCCATGCCGGCACCGTGAAGACGTAGAACGACAGGTCGTGATGGAACACCGGGTCTTGCTGCCCGAACGGCACAGCGTAGACGGCGCGCAGGAAGGTCAGCCAGCTGCCGGCGGTGCTGAAGCCGACGACGACCGCGACGACGGCGGCCAGCGCGAGCCCCACGCGGCGCACCAGGCGCAGCGCGCTCTCGTGCACGGGTTCGACCACGTCGATGCCCTCGAAGGCGCGGTAGCGCGGCGCCAGTCGCCGAGCGATCTCGATGGTGCCGTAGATGAGCACGAAGAAGACGACCCCGAAGGTCGGTCCGATGACGAGGCCCGACCAGATCGACTTCCAGAACACGACGCGCAGGTGGACTTCGCCGAACCACAGCCAGTCCACGTAGTAGCGGGCGAAGAGGACCACCGCGACGACGACCACGGCGACGATCACGCCGATGACGCCGATCGTGGCGCGGCGGCCGCTGCTGACCCCCGCGCGCTCGCGGCGCGGACGGATTGGGGTGACGTTGCTCACGGGGCCATTATGTCAGAAGCGGGGCTCCCGTACGCCATCGCGGCGTTGTGGCGGGGAGCGCTCTCACGCTAAGAGCGCGCCACCGGAGCGTCGCGCGCCGCTCGCCGGAGCACCCTGAGGCGACCGTCTAGAGAAGCTCGACAAGCTCCCCACGCCCGCCTGACGCCTCGTCTGCCACGCCGACGGCCCACGCGACCTCTCCGTCTTTGAGCAGCGAACAGAAGCGATCGACGAAGCGGGGGTCGAGCGCTTTGCCGGCCTTCGCCCGCAAGCGCACGCAGGCGGCTTCGTCTGCTCCTTCCGCCACATAGTCGCGCAACACGGCGAAGGCGCGCGCCACACGCGGGATCGACTCGCCGCGCAGCCCCTCGGGGTAGCCGCCGCCGTCCCAGCGCTCGCCGGCGTACAGGAGCGCCTCGAACGCGGCGCTGCGCCGCGGCAGGCTCACGATGCAGCCGCGGCGCTTCTCCGGGGCGAGGCGCTCCGTCTCGCCGCCGAGCGCGCTGCGCACGTCGTGACCGAGGCTGCCCTGCGCCTGCAGCACGCGCAAGGCTGCGGCCAGCCCCGATGCCTCGTCCCCGCTGAGGCGCAAGCGCTCCATGAACGCGCGCCCCATGGCCGCCTGGTGCCCGTCGGCCGCCACCGCGGGCTCGGGCTTTCCGAACGTGCAGACACGGTCGCGACCGAGAGCCTTGGCGCGCATGAGCGCCGCATCGGCCGCGCCCAGCAGGTCGTCCTTGTCGCGGGCCGACTCCGGGAAGGCGGCGACGCCGATCGACATGCTCACGCGCACGCCCGCCGCGCCGGCATCGATCTCGCGCACCTGGTCGCAGATACGTTGCGCCACGGCGCACGCCTCGGTGAGCGCCGTCCGCGGCAGGATGACGGTGAATTCCTCGCCCCCGTAGCGGGCCAGGTAGTCTGACTCGCGCGAGCAGCGGCGCAAGACCGCGGCGACCGCGCGCAGCACCTCGTCGCCGCGCTGGTGACCGACGGTGTCGTTCACCGACTTGAAGTGGTCGAGGTCCATCATCAGCAGACAGAACACCTCGCCGTAACGGTCGGCGCGGCTCACCTCGGCGGCCAGCGATTCCTGGAAATGACGGTAGTTGTGGATGCCCGTCAGTCCGTCGCTGATGGCCTGCAGCTCCATCTCCTTGTACGAGCGCGCGTTCTGGATGGCGATCGCCGCCTGGTTGGCGAACAGCCGGGCGAGCTCGAGCTCGAACTCGTTGAAGGTGCGCCCGCCCAGCCGGTCGAGGCTCAGCACCCCGCTCACCCGCCCCATGACCTGCAGGGGCACGACCATCGAGGCCTGCGGCTCGCCCGCGGGCGTGCCGGGCACCTGCACGACACGGGGGTCGGCGTTCATGTCGTTGACGAGCTGCGCCTGATTGTGACGCACCACCCAGCCGGTCACTCCTTGGTCGATGGGGATGCGGAAGTTCATCATCTCGTCGGCGTTGGCATCGCGCGCGTAGATGGCCACCAGCTCGCCGGCTTCTTCGTCGACAAGGCGGATGTCCATGGTGTCGTAGCCGACGAGCGTCTTCAGCATCTCGGTGATGCGCTCGAACACGACCCGTTGATCGAGCGTGGAGAGCAGCACCTCGGAGAGGTCGTAGAGGTCGCGGCGCACCTCGAGCTGCTGCTCGACCTGCCTGGTCGCGCGCTCGAGCTCCTCGTACTGCTTGGCGTTCACCACCGCGACGGCGGCATGCGTGGCGAACACCTCGAGGGGCTTGATGCGGTCGAGCGTCGGCAGGCTGCGGTCTTGCGGGTCGAACAGGTCGAGCACCCCGATGAGCGCCCCTTCCCTGTCGTAGAGCGGCACGAAGAGCGCGTCGTCGGTGTGCCACCGACCCTCTTCGGCAGGGCCGAGGTCGGGCGAGGGGAAGTAGGCCGCGTCCTCCGGGCTCCACGTGTAATCGCGATGGTCGATGAAGTAGGCCACCCCCACCTGGAAGCGCTCGATCAGCAGGCGCTTGAACAGGTCGGCCGGCACCGGGGTCTCGAGGATCTTCGCATCGATCTCGGGGTGACGACCGACGACCGCGTGGGCGCGGAACCAATCGTGCTCGGCCTCGTAGAGGTAGACGGTCGTCTCGTTGAAGCCGAAGGCCTCGACGGTCGTCGACGCGATGGCGCGCACGACCTCCTGCAGCCGCGTCGCCGAACGCAGCTCGTCGCCCAGCCGCATCAAGCCCGCCAGCAGCTCGGAGCCGCCGTGGCCTGGCTTAGGGTCCGTGAAGAGCAGGTGGACCAGTTGGCCTTCCCCCTCGAGAGACTCACTCATCGCTGTCGAGAGACGCGCCCGCCCGCCTCCAGAGAGTGCTCGCCCCTGTCGGGAGACGCGCCCGCTCTTATAGTACCCCGCGCAAGGAGAGGAAACGAGGCGTTCGGCGAACGAGGGTTGTCAGCGTTGGTGACGGCAGCGCGAGCTGGCTTCGCCCGCTCGCGCTGCCCAGGCGTGTTGCAGTCGGCCGCTCAGGCGTACTTCCCGAGCCTGAGGATCCGGCGCGCCTCGTCGGGTGTGGCCGCCTGGCGGCCCCACTCCCGCGCGAGGCGCGCCACGCGCCCGACAAGCTGCGCGTTGCCCTCGGCAAGCACGCCCTTGTGGTAGAAGACGTTATCCTCGAAGCCCAGGCGCACGTTGCCGCCGAGTGCCAGCGCGGTCATGGTCACCGGCATGTGCCAGCGCCCGATGCCGGTGCAGGTCCAGGTGGAGCCTTCGTGCGGGATCGAGTCGACGAGGAACATGAGGTTACGCGGCTCGCCGCTCATGCTGCCGGGCACGCCGAGGACGAAGTCCCAGTGCATGAGGGGGCCTGCAGGCCCGAGCTTCTTGACCAGGCGCAGGGCGTTGTCGATCTGGCCGTGCTCGAAGATCTCGAACTCGGGGCGCACGCCCTTGGCCTGCATGCGCGTGTAGAACTCGGTCATGAGGGCCGTGTCGTTGAAGAACACATCGTCGCCGAAGTTGGCCGTGCCCGTCGTGAGCGAGGCCATCTCGGGGCCGAGTTCGAGCGGCTGCAGGCGCTCGTCGGCGGTCATACCCATGGCCCCGCCGGTCGAGGTCTGGATGATGATGTCGGTGCGCGCGCGGATCGCCTCGACGGCGGCCGCGAACACGTCTTTCGACTGCGTCGGGGCGCCGCTCGCGTCGCGCACGTGCAGGTGGTACATCGCGGCGCCGGCCTCGCGGCACCGTGCCGCGTCGACGCCGATCTCCGCGGGCGTCGTGGGCAGGTTCGGCTGCGCCTCCTTGGTCGTCTCGGCTCCGACACCGGCGACCGTGATGATCAGCTTCTCCATGGCTTCCCTTTCAGGAGGGGACGAGCGCCTACACCGCGCGCGGGAACTCCTGAGCGACGTAGGCGAGTGACTCCTCGACGACGTCGAGCGCGCGCGTCAGGTCGGCCTCGGTGTGTCGGTAGGCGATGTACCAATGATGGTACGGCTGCACGAACAGGCCGCGCCGGATGCACTGCGTGTAGAACGCGACGCGGCGCTCCTTGTAGCGCTCGTCGACCTTGTCGAAGGTGAGGAACGGCATCGGCGGGATGCCCGACGCGGTCACCGGCACGTCCGAATCGTCGACGATCTTGCCGAGGCGCTCGAGGAAGCGTGTGCCGCGCTCCCAGATCGCGTCTTGCACCTTCTCGCGCTCGAGGATGTCCATGCACGTCATGGCGGCGACCATCTCGAGGCTGTTGGGGAAGAACGTGGAGCTCAAGAAGGCGGCCTTCTCGTAGACGCTCATGATCTCGCGCTTGCCGACCAGAGCGGCGATGGCGTAGCCGTTGGCCATGGCCTTGCCGACCGTCGTCAGGTCGGGGACCACGCCGTACCGCTCGCTGGCGCCGCCCATGGCGACGCGGAAGCCGGTGCGGATCTCGTCGAAGATGAGCACGGCGCCGTTCTTGTGCGTGACCTCTTTGACCTTCTCGAGGTAGCCGTCGGGCGGGGCGATGACCGGCGCGGCCAGCGGGTGGCCGACCGGCGTGATGATCACCGCGGCCACCTTGCCCGGGTTCTCGGCGAAGACGCGCTCGAGATCCTCGATCTTGCCGTAGGCGAACTCCTTGGTGAGCTCGACCACCGCCTGCGGCACGCCGCCGTGGTTCTCGACGCACCAGTCGCCCCAGCCGTGATAGCCGCAGCGGGCGATCACGTCGCGGCCCGTGTAGGCGCGCGCCGCGCGCACGGCGGCGTTGGTGGCGTCGGAGCCGGTCTTCACGAGAATGGTCTGCTCGCCGCACGGCAGCGTGTTCGCCAGGCGCTGCTCAAGCTCGTTCTGCACCGGCTGCACGAGACTGAAGCAGAACCCCTTGTCCATCTGCGCCTTGACGGCGTCGTTGATCTCGGGCTCGACGTAGCCCAAGATGATCGGTCCGTAGGCGCAGAGCATGTCGATGTATTCGTTGCCGTCGACGTCGAAGATGTGGCCGCCCCGGCCGTGGGTGATGAACACCGGGTACTCGCCCACGACGAAGTTGTACGGCCTGCGGATGCCGCCGACCCCGCCCGGCGTGAGACGCTGGGCGTCTTCGAGCATCTGCATGGATCGGTCGAGCTTCAAGTGCGCTGCGCTGACTGCCGTCTTGCCCATCGGGACTCCTTTCCCGGGGAGCGGACGACCGCTTCACACGCTCCCCATCCACTGCGTACTGCCCGACGACGCGCGACCTCCCAGGCTGACCGGGATGAGAGCGTCGGTCCTGGTGCCGACAAGGGCACCTCCGGCCGCGCCGTGACGGTGGCGGTGCAACCATGACTATACCGCAGAACGCCCTCACTCGGCCGCCGTCGTGGCCGCTCGGAGCGTTTCACCACGGCCCCAGGATGGCCAGCATGGACAAACGCCCGGCACGAGTTCGTCCTACCGGTTCCCCCGCCACGGCCGCTGCACCGTCGGCCTCAGCGGCGCTCACTCCGGGAGCTCCCGGAGCGCCTTGGTCCTCGGGCTTCCCGAACAGCACGACCAGGGCGCCGGCGCCCAGGATGAGCGCGCCGCCCAGGACGGTCCACCACGTCGGGATCTCGCCCAGGAGGAGCGCGTACAAAGGCGCCGAGACCGGCTCGAGGTACCCGAGGATCGAGCCGTGCTGCACCTTCACGAGGCGGATGCCCTCCGTCCAGACGGTGTAGGCGACGGCGGTGCACAGCACGCCGAGCAGCACGGCGGCGATGATGTCCTTGCCGATGATGACGTAGCCGGTGGAGAGCGCCTGCCAGAGCGCCAGCGGGAGCAGGATCATACCATCGAGGAGCGACTCGGCGAGGACGATCGTCACGCTGCCGACCCCGTGGCGGGTGAGCGCCTTCACCGAGATCACGAAGCAGGCGTAGAGCACCGCGCCGGCGACGGCGGCGGTGATGCCCGCGGTCGAGAAGTTCACGCCCTCCCCGAGCAGGCTCGGCATGAGGATCGCGACGAGGCCGGCAAGCGCGACGGCGAGTGCCGGGAACACGATGCGGTCGGTCTTGTCTTTGAAGACGAAGGGCGCGAACAGGGCCACGAAGACCGGCCCGATGAAGTACACGAACATGCCGACGGCCACGCTGGTCTCGCGCAGCGCGATGAAGAAGAGCAACAGCGAGAACGAGTCGAACAGACCCATGACGAGGAGCCTTGACGGCACACCCGGGCGGCGGATCTGCGCCAGCATCGGTTTGCGCGCGAAGAGCGCCGCCAGCACGATGCCCGCCGTGGCGAAGCGCATCACGAGCAGCATGCTCTCGGGCACGGTGGCAAAGCGCACGATGGCGCCGATGGAGCCCATGATGAGGTAACCGACGACGACGAACGTGTAGCCCTTCAGCCGGGGCGGAGAGCCCGGGACGGCGCGCGCGGCGCGCGTCGTCACCCGGGCACCGCCTCTACGTCGGAGCGGCCGAACAGCACGATGAGCGCTCCGGCGCCCAGGATGAGCGCGCCGCCCAGCAGCGCCCAGCCTGCGGGCCGCTCGGCAAGCAGCACGTAGGCGTACAGCGGAGCGGTCACGGGCTCGAGGTAACCGATGATCGAGGCGTGCTGCACGCGCACGCGCCGCAGACCCTCGAACCAGAGACTGTAGGCCAGCGCGGTGCACACGACGCCGAGCACCACCGACACGGCGAGGTCGTGCAGTGTCAGGCGGAAGGCGACGCCCGACCACTGCCACAAGGCCAGCGGGGCGATGAACAGCGTGTCGAGCACGCACTCGCTCACCAGGAAGGTGGCGTTGCTCACCCGGCGCGTGAGCAGTTTGGCGACGATGAGGAAGGCGGCGAAGATGACGCCGCCGCTCACGCCGGCGACCAGGCCGAGGGCCGAGACGCGCAGCCCCTCGGCCGTCAGCCCGGGGACGAGGATGAACCCCAATCCGACGAGGGCCAGCGGCAGGGCGCCGAACACGACGCGGTCGGTGGCCTGATGGAAAATGCGCGGCGCCGCAAAGGCGACATAGACCGGCGCCGCGAAGAGCAGGAACATGCCGACGGCGACGCCGGTCAGGCGCAGGGCGATGAAGAACAGCATCAGGGCGCTGGCGTCGAGCGCCCCCATGAGAAGGAGTCGCGACGCGACCCCCGGGCGCCGCAGGTCGGCGAAGAGACCGCGGCGGGCGAACAACCCCGCCAAGATCACGGCCGCCAGACCCATCCTGATCACCAGGACGACGCTCTCGGGCGCCGTCGTCATGCGCACGAGGGCTCCGATCAAGCCGAAGATGGTGTAGGCCGCGGCGGTGAGGGCGTACCCGCTCAGCAGCCTGCCACGGTCGGCGTCGGCCGTCGCCGCCGGCGATCTCACGGCAGCGGCTCCTCGTCGGCCTTACCCAGGGCCACGACCAGCACGCCGGCGGCGATGATGAGCGCGCCGCCGGCGACCGTCCACGGCGACGGGACTTCGGAGAGGAAGACGAGCGCATAGACCGGCGCCGACACCGGTTCGAGGTAACCGAGAATTGAGGCGTGCTGCACGCGGATGTAGCGCAGCCCGTGCTGGAAGAGGCTGAACGAGACGGCGGTGTTGAAGACGCCGAGCATGACCGCCATGACGAGGTCGCGCATGGTGATGTGGTAGCCGGCGCCGATCGTCTGGTAGAGGCCCAGCGGCAGCACCAGGACCGTCGTCACGACGCACTCCGAGAGCACGATGGTGTACTGGCTCACGTGGGCGCGCAGGCCCTTGGCCAAGATGAGGAAGACACCGTACAAGAGACCCGCCACGACACCCATGGTGAGGCCGAACGACGAGAGGTGCGCGCCGCGCTCGACGAGGCCGGGCAGCAGGATGGCGCCCATGCCGACCAGCGAGAGCGCCAAGGCGCCGTAGACGACCCGCTCGGTGGGCTGCTTGAGCAGCAACGGGGAGAGCATGGCCACGTACACGGGCGCCATGTACGACGTGAAGATGGCCACCGCGACGTCGGTGTACCGGATGGCCAGGAAGTAGCAGAGCAGGTTGCCGGAGACGATCACGCCAACGACGAGCAGCCGTCGAGGGACGCCCGGCCGGCGCAGGTCGGCGTACGCTCCCGCCCTTGCGAAGAGGAAGCCCACGACCACGCCGCCGACGGCCATGCGCAGCACGAGCAGCATGCTCGCGGGCACGGTCGCGTAGCGCACCATGACGCCGATCGAGCCCATGATGAGCGAGGCGCCGCCGACGCTGAGGTAGCCGATAGCGCGTCTGCGGGGGCCGGGTCCGGCGTAGCCGCCGGCGCGAGATGACGAGACGCCCGCCGCTGCCGATCCGCTTTCCACTGGAACCAACCCTCCGCGAAGGGCCCGCCGCCGACGAACGGGCCCGGACTCTTACGTGAAACTCAGGCGCTCGGTGAAGACGCTGTTGAACTCCTTGTCGGTGGCCAGCTCGAGGAACGCGATGCGGCGCCGCAACTCGGCGATGCGCCGCCGCTCCCCTTCGTCGATGAGCGCCATCTGCGCTCCGACGCCGGCCGCGTTGCCGACGAACGCGATGCGCTCCTTGAGCACCGGCGGCAGCAGGCCGATGGCGAGCGCGTTGTCGAGGTCGAGGTAGTTGCCGAAGGCGCCGGCCACATAGACGTGGCGCAGGTCGTCGGCAGTGAGACCGACGTGCGCCAGAAGCAACGACCAGCCGGCAGCGATAGCGGCCTTGGCAAGCTGCAGGGCGCGCACGTCGTGCTGGGTGAAAACGATGTCGCCGTTGACGCCCCCGGTGAGCAGGTACTCGCTGCTGTCGGTGCCCCGACGTACGCGCTCGTGCTCTTGCATGCGCCCGCTCTTGTCGACGACACCGGTCTTGACGAGGCCGGCCAGCACGTCGACCACGCCCGAGCCGCAGATGCCGACCGGAGCTGTCCCGCCGATGGTCTGCAGCACGCGCGGGCGCCCATCGGGCGTGAAGGTCACTCGCTCAAGCGAACCCTCGGTCGCCTTCATGCCGCAGGTGATCTGATAGCCCTCGAACGCCGGACCAGAGGCGCAACTGGTGACATAGACCTTGCCCTCGTGCACCAGCGCGATCTCGGTGTTGGTGCCGATGTCGATCGAGATCGCCGGCTCGCGCTTGCTCTCGAGGCGCGTGGCGGCGACGACTGCGAGGCAGTCGGAGCCCACGAACCCGGCGATGGGCGGCAAGAACTCGACCTGCCCCTCGGGGTTCATCGCCAGCGACAGGTCGGCGGCGCGCAGGCGCACCGGCTCGTCGAGAGCCGGTGCGAAGGGCGCGCCGCCCAAGCCGACCGGCGAGACGCCCAGCGCGAGGTGGTGCATGGCGGTGTTGCCCACCACGGTCATGTCGTACAGGTGGCGCGCGGCGATCTCTTGGCGCGCGAAGAGCTTCTCGAGCACCTCGTTGATGCCCTCGCGCGCCGCGCGCGCGAGCTCGTCGAGATGCCCCTCGCTGATGGCCTGCGTCATGCGCGTGACCACGTCTTCGCCGTAGCGCATCTGCGGGTTCTCGACCGCTTCCTGGTCGAGGAGCTTGCCCTCGAGCAGGTCGAACAGGTAGACGATGATCTTCGAGGTGCCGATGTCGACGGCGGCGCCGTACGCGTGCGGGGCCTCACCGGGCGGCTCGACGTCGATCAACGCCCCCGGGCCGTCGCCGACCCGGTAGCGAGTGGCGAGGGCCGACCAGCGGCCCTCGCGCAACACGTCGGGCAGCCGCCGCACGACACTGAGAGGCGCCGTCGCGACCCCGAGCCGCTCTTTGACTCGCCGCAGATCGGCGCGCGCGTCGTCGAGCGTGGGAACGGGAAAGGACTCGACCTGCTTGGTCACGGCCGGACGCGCCTCGCCGTGATGCAGCCGCGACGCCGTGAGGATCTGGCGGCGGCCGCGCGTCTCGCGCACCTCGATCGAGACGCGCGGCGTGAGCGGCTTGGCCTGGCAGGCGAGACGCCAACCCTGGCCAAGCCGCTCCGCCGGTATCTTCTTACGCTCGGCGTCGGTCGGCGCCGTCAGTTCACCGGCGCCGAGGCGCACCAGGCACTTACCGCAGGTACCCCGCCCGCCGCAGTCGGTCGGTATGGCGACGGCCGCGCTCGTGACCGCCTTGAGCAACGTGTCGTCGTCGCCTATCTCGACGGTGACGCCGATCGGCTCGACGAAGACCCTGGCCACGCCCTGTCTCTCGCGCTCTAAGCCCTAGTGGGCGACGTGGAACGGCTCTTTGTGGATGTCGGCCATGAGCGCCTTGCGGTCGGCGACCTTCTGCCAGCGCGCCGCCCACACGTCTTCGAGCGTCGGGCCGGGCACGTCGAACAGCTTGGCGACACCCGCACGCGCGCGCTCGGCCTCGCAGTCTTCGCAGTGGCACTCGAACGTGTAGTCGTCGGGCTCGGTGTACTTGGAGATGACGCCCTCGTAGTTCCGCAGGATGACCTGGCCGGGAGCCTGCGAGATGAGGTAGTTGGGGATGACCGGCGTTTTGCCGCCGCCGCCGATGGCGTCGATGATGTACATCGGCACGGCGAAACCCGTCGTGTGCCCGCGCAGGCTCTCGTAGATCTCGATGCCCTTGGCCACCGAGGTGCGGAAGTGGCCGATGCCTTCGGCGAGGTCGCACTGATAGTAGTAGTAGGGCTTCACGCGGATCTTCACCAGGCCGCGCACGAGCCGCATCATGACGTTGGCGCAGTCGTTCACGCCGCGCAAAAGCACCGACTGGTTGCCCAGCGGGATGCCGGCGTCGGCCAGCATCGCGCAGGCGCGCTCGGACTCGGGGGTGATCTCCTTGGGATGGTTGAAGTGCGTGTTGAGGTAGAGCGGGTGGTACTTGGCCAGTATCTTGACGAGCTTGGGCGTGATGCGCTGCGGGCAGACGACCGGCATGCGCGAGCCGATGCGCACGATCTCGACGTGCTCGATCTCGGTGACGCGCTGCAGCAGCCACTCCACCTTCTCGTCGGGCAACGTCAGCGGGTCGCCCCCACTGAGCAGCACGTCGCGCACCTCGGGGTTGCGCTTGATGTAGGTGAAGGCGTTCTCGTAATCCTGGTCACCGACCGCGCCTTCGGTCGTGCCCACGATGCGCCGCCGCGTGCAGTGGCGGCAATACATCGAGCACATCTCGGTCGTGATGAACAGCACGCGATCGGGATAGCGGTGGGTGATCAATGTCGTCGGCGCGTCGATGGTCTCGGCGATCGCGTCTTTCATGTCGGCCTTGCCGACGATGAGCTCCTTGGGCGACGGGACGCCCTGGGCGCGCACCGGGCAGTGCTCGTCGTCGGGGTCCATCAGCGACGCGTAGTACGGTGTCACTGCGATGCGGAACTTGCCCATGCAGGCGTTGATGTCGTCGCGTTGCTTGTCGGTGAGGTTCAGGACCTTGTCGAACTCCTCGCGGCTTGTGAGCCGGTGGCGGACCTGCCACTTCCAGTCGTTCCACTGCTCGTCGGTCACGTCTTTGAAGAGCGGGATCTCTTTCCAGTGCCTGCCCATCTCGTCATCTCCTTCTGCCGCGGAGCGAGGCGTTGCGCTCCGCGTCGCCTGTGCTCCCATCACTGATCCTGGTCCATCACTGATCCTGGGTTGCTCGGGGGGTCGCCCCGAACGGGACTTGGGACCTACGGCCTGATCACAGGCCGGCGGTAGCGATGATGCGCTCCACCGTGGCCACCTTCGCCGCCTCGAGCGGCGGGACCTCGTGTGCGGTCGGCAGCCGGGCGGCCAGCTCGGCCGCCTCGTGCTCGGAGCCCTTTCTGCCCTCACGAGCCCAAGCTTCGTAGCTCGAACGGTCGAAGAGGCGGGGGCGCCACACGTCTTTCATGTGCGCGCGCGTATGTCGCTGACCCAACGCGTTGCCGCCGATGCCCACCTTGGCGATGGTCTCCAGGGCGATCGTCTCCTCGTCGACCTCGATGCCTTGCGCGATCCTGGCGCTCACCGATTGCGACTCACAGTCGAGCACGAGCTGCTGTGCCGAGAACGCCGCACCGCCGTCGAGGAGGCCGGCGCCCGTCACCACGTCGGCGCCGCCGAGCGCGGCCGCCAGCGTGGCGAACGAGCTCTCGACCGAAGCGCGCCAGCCGGGCGAAACCGACGGCGGCGCCGGAGCAGCCGCCGCAAGCGGCAGCCTGCATGAATCGGATACATCATTGTACGCCATGGCGAAGAGATAGCCAGCCGTCGAAGATGCGGCATCGCCGCCCTTCACGCCGGTCACCGGCCGCATCGGCAGCGGCGCGACAAAGGGCGCGCCGGGAGCGGCCAACTGGACGAGCGCACAGGCGGCTAGCACGGCCGCATAGAGCACGGCCGGCCGCGCTGCGAGGTCGCGCGGCGGGAAAGCCATGGGAGGGGCCTTCTCCCAGGTCGGCGCTGCCTGCGCAGCGGCGGGCGCGGCCGGCGCAGCGGCTGTGGACGCCGCCTGCGCCGGCCCGGCCACTGCGAGCGAGAAGCCCACGGGAACGCCGGCCGCGGCGGCGACCAGCATCGCGTCGAGGCTGCTCTCGTCGGGCTCGGCGCCGGCCGGAACCGCCAGCGAGAGCCGCGGGCGCTCGCGCAGCGCCTGCCGCGAACCGGCGAGCGCCTCGGCGATCGCCACGACGGCGCGCGCCTCGGCGACGGTCTTCACGGTGGTCAGCTGCACGTGCTTCGTCGTGTTCGCCAGGCAGATCGCGAGCTCACGCAGCACGCGTCCGCGCTCGGGCACGTCGGTCGCCGGCAGCGGCGGGCCGGCGAGCACGGCGATCTCGGGAAGGGCGTCGGCGAGACGACAGGCGGCGGCGAGATCGCCGGCCGCGCCGGCCCGCCGCTGCCCGTCGAGGTCGAGCACCTCGGGGGCGGGCCCCCCGGTCGCCAGCACGCAACGGCCGCCGTCGAGCGGCACGTCGCGCTCCGGCAGGCGTCCGGCGAGCACGACTCGTGGGGGAAGCAGGGCAAGGGCACGGTCGACCACGGGCGACGGTATGCGAACGACGTGCGTCGCTCGGTCGACCGTCGCCCCGGCCCGTTCGAGCACGTCGTGCGCGCGTGCGCCGGCGACGCGCACCCCGCGCTGCTCGAGCAGCGCCAGCGCGCTGTCGCGCACGCGCCGCGCCTCGTCTCGGCTGAGCATACCGGCGCGCAGCCGCCGTTCCGTCGGCGTCCCCTCGTGCTCCTTGCTCATCACTCGGGGCCCACGCGCACGCGAGCGCCGCTCAGGCGCGCGCCGGTCATCCCCCCACCACCTCGGCGTCGGCCCGCGCAACGATGCGACGCAGCTCGGCGCGCACGTCGTCGGGCAGCGGCTCGGGGCGGTAGTTGTCGAGGATGTCGTCGGCGATCTCGGTAGCCCGCGCCAAGGCGCCCTTCTTGCCGTCGCGCAGCCACTGGTCGTAGGTCGAGCGGTCCCAGACGGTCGGCCGCCAGATCTCTTTCATATGCCGGCGGGTGTGCTTCTCGGCGAGGAAGGTGCCGTTGGGGCCGACCTTCTTGATCACGTCGAGCGCCAGTGTCTCGTCGTTCACCGTGATGCCCGCGGCGACCTTCTGCACGATGCCGTAGATCTCGCTCTCCATGACCATGTGCGGGTAGGAGAGGATCTTGGAACCGTTCAGGAGACCCGCGCCGTTCATCATGTCGGCCACCGTCATCACGCTGGCGAACGTGGACAGCGAATCGTCGACGGCCGCCTGCCAGTCGGGCTCCTTGGCGCCGGTCGCCATCGTGCCCATGGCCATGGGCAGGCCGTAGAAGTGGGCGAGCTGCGTGGAAGCCGCGGCGAGCAGGTAGTCTTCGGGGCTGCCGCCGGTGTAGCCGCCGGTCTTCAGGTCGATCACGCTCGGTGCGCCGGCGAAGAAAGCGGGCGCCCCCGGGTGGGCAAGCTCGAGCAACACGACGCCCGACAGCGCCTCGGCGTTCTGGATGACGAGGTTGGCGGCCAGCGTGGCCGGGGCGGTACCGCACGAGAGAGGCATGGGCATGAAGCCGCTGGCGAGGCCGTGCTCGGCCGCGACCAGGTTCGCCTCGAGGTTGGGGCCGTCGTGCGCCAGTGGGTCGACAGCGCACTGCATGAAGCTGATGATGGGTCGCTTGCGCAGCTCGTCGGTACCGCCCACGATGGCGGCCGCCATCGCGACGAGGGCGCGAGCGGCCTTCTCGCCCACGGTGGTGACGGCCTGGTAGTGCTTGCTGGTGTTGGTCAGCACCGCCTCGGAGTCGTGCAGCGACTTGGTCGCCGGCGGCACGTCCTGGCTGGTGACCACGGGTCCCCAGTAGTACGAGATGTTGGGCAGGGCGTCGACGAAACGCGCCGACTCGGCGGCGTCGGCCTTGGTCGAGGGGCGCTTCTCGCCGGTCTTGCGATCGAGCACGAACACGCCGGAACCGTCGTTCGACAGGTAGCAGTGCTTGCCGTCGATCACCATGTCGCAGGCGGGGTCGCGCCCAGCCAGCACGTACTCGCGGGGCGCCAGCGCCACGGCCTCGGCGACGACCTTGCGGGGGAACTTCGCCACCTCGGTCGCGCGGTCGACCAGGCAACCGCCCCGTGCGAGGATGTCGAGGGCCTTGGCTGAGGGGAAACGGATACCCGTCTCTGCAAGTATCTCGAGCGTGGCCTCGTGGATGCGCTCGATGTCGTTCGGGGCGAGCGCGTCCCAGCGCAGGCGCGGGGCGATGGGGTTGATTCTCGGAGTGGTCATCGGCGGCAACCTCGCTGTCACGGGTCTCTACGGCACGAAGGAACGGGAGATGCGGGCCGGCCGGTCCCGCGCGGCCGGCGGGGCGGCTAGTCAGCGAACGTGCGGTAAATGTGGCTTACGCATGCCTTGGGCACGGGCGTACTCTACCACCTCTCAAGCCCCCCGTACACCGAGCGAAAGACGCGCAAACCAGCCCCTTCGCTGGCGACTCCCGTACGGCCGGTGCTACAGTACGGCCGACCCCGCTGACGACCGGCCCCACTGCCCACTGACGACCGGGGCTCAGGGGCGTTCGCAGGTGTGGAGAGACGGAGGTACCTCATGAGGATCGTGGTCGACTGCGAACGGATCCGGCAGAACGCCGCCGCCGTGACCGGGCTGTGCGCGCCGCACGGCATCGAGGTCGCGGGGGTGACCAAGTGCGTCTGCGGCGAGCCCGAGGTGGCGCGCGCCATGCTGGCCGGCGGCTGCACCATGCTCGCCGACTCGCGCCTCGACAACGTGCGCCGCATGCGGGCGGCGGGCGTCGACGCGGACATGCTGCTGCTGCGTCTGCCGGCGCTGAGCGAGGTCGACGAGGTCGTCCGGCTCTGCCGGTACAGCCTGGTGAGCGAGGCCGAGACGGTGCGGGCGCTGTCGCGCGCCGCGCAGGCCGCCCGCACGACGCACGGCGTCATCGTGATGGTCGACTGCGGCGACCGCCGCGAGGGCGTCATGCCCGACGACGCCACCGACACCTGCCGCGCCGTGCTGGGCTTACCCGGCATCGAGCTCGCCGGCCTGGGCACGAGCATGAACTGCCTCTGCGGCGTCCTGCCCACGCCCGAGAACCAGCAGCTCTTCGCCGATCTCGTCGAGAAGGTCGAGGCGGCGCTCGGCATCACCTTCCGCTTCGTGTCGGCGGGGCACACCGGCAACCTGCACCTCGTCCAGAAGGGCATGGTGCCGGCGCGCTTCAACCACTTCCGCGTCGGCGAGGCCATCCTGACCGGCACCGATTTCTCGACCTGGGCCGAGCTGCCCATGCCCTACCAGGACGCCTTCAAGGTGTACGCCGAGGTGATCGAGCTCAAAGACAAGCCGTCGGCGCCCGACGGCGAGGTCGGCCCCGACGCCTTCATGCAGGTGCACGAGTGGCCCGACCTGGGCGTACGCCGGCGCGCCATCCTGGCGATCGGCGAGATCGACCTGCGCACGTCGAGCCTCAAGCCGACCCGCGCCGGCGTGACCGTCGTCGGCGCGAGCTCCGACCACTTCGTCGTCGACGTGACCGACGCCGATCCCCCGGTACATCTGGGGGACGAGCTCGAGTTCGATACCGTCTACCCCGCCGTCTCGACCGGCTGGGCGAGCTCGTGCACGACCAAGGTGGTCAAGCCCGCCGCGGCCGCGGCGCTGCGGTAGTAGAACGAGGCGGCGCGAGCTGGACTCGGTCGGCTCCTTCGCGAATCCGCCTACTTCTTCACCGTCAGATCGAGGCCCTGGTACCACCTCTTCGACATCGCCGAGAGGCTGCCGTCCTTGTGCATCTGCTCGATGGCGTGGTTGAGGATCGTCAGGAGGTCCAGCTCGCCCTTGCGGACGGCGAACGTCAGCCCCTCGTAGTAGAGGGGCTTACCCGTCAGCTCGAACGGTTCGCCCTTGGCGATCACCTCTTGCTCCGCGAGGCCGGACGACAGCACGGCGTCGAGCCGGCCGTTCGCCAGGTCAGGTAGGGCGTCCGCCAAGGTCGTGTAGGCCTTCACATTCACGCCGCCCAGGTTCTGCAGGTGGGCGAAGTAGGTGGTCTGTGCACCCACGCCGACCGTCTTCCCTTTGAGCTGACCCGCTGAGTCGATCGGTGTGCCGCCTTTCCTGATCATGAGCTGCCCCGCGGCATAGTAGTAGGGCTGCGTGAAGTCGAGGCTCTTCGCGTTGGCGGCGTCCGCCGCCATCGAGCCTATCGAAACGTCGAAGCGGCCGGCCTTCAGCAGGGCCGGGACCGAGTCCCAGTTCGGGTTCACGAACTTCGGTGTGACGCCGAGGATCTGCGCGACCTTCTTGCCGACGTCGACGTCGAACCCGACGAGGTTGTTGTTCGTGTCGATGTAGCTTTGCGGAGGGTAGTTCGAGTCGTCGGCGATGACGATGATGCCCTTGTCGGCGATCTGCTTGGCGATCCCCGTGGGCGCGTGCCCGAGGATCTGCTCGATCTGCGACACGCCAGGCGACGAGCCGCCGCTGGGCGTGCCCAAACTGCATGCCCCCAAGGCGAGCGACAGCCCCACGACCGCGATGAGGGCGGCTGCCGCGCCGGTCAGTCCCTTCGCCTTGCCTATGCTCGCTCCTTCCTCGACACTCTCCGCCGCCGACCTACCCGCCCGCTCCCGGCCGTCGCTGAGCCCGTCAAGGCGCCCGAGGCGGCAGCGGAGTCTCGTCGCCCATGCCGAGCGGCGCTCCGCCCGCCACGCGCTCGGTGGCGTCGCCCTCCTTGGGCAGGATGTGGCGCAGGAACTGCTTGGTGCGCTCGTGCTTGGGGTGAAAGAAGAGGTTTTCCGGCGCGTCCTGCTCGAGGAAGATCCCCTCGTCCATGATGATTACGCGGTCGGCGACGTCGCGCGCGAAGCCCATCTCGTGGCTCACCACGATCATCGTCATGCCCTCTTGCGCGAGTTCCTTCATGACGTTAAGCACCTCGCCGATGAGTTCAGGATCGAGTGCACTCGTGGGCTCGTCGAAGAGCATCAGATCGGGGTCCAAGGCCAGCGCCCGAGCGATCGCCGCGCGTTGCTTCTGGCCACCCGAGATCTGCGATGGGAAGTAGTCGGCGCGGTCCCCGAGGCCGACCTTGTCGAGGAGCACATGGGCGCGCTTGAGCGCCTCCTCCTTGCTGATGCCCTTCACGTGGATAGGCGCCTCGATGATGTTCTCGGTCACCGACTTGTGCGGGAAGAGGTTGAACTCCTGGAACACCATCCCGCACTTGAGGCGCACCGCCTGGACGGCTTGCCGGTAGACACGACCGTGATGCCCGCACTCGACGCAGGTGTCGCCAACGGTGACGCGCCCCTCCTGCGCCTCTTCGAGGAAGTTGATGCAGCGCAGCAGGGTGCTCTTGCCCGACCCCGAGGGACCGATGAGCACCACAACCTCGCCGCGGCGCACCTCGAAATCGATCCCCTTCAGCACGTGCAGCTTGCCGAACGACTTGTGCAGGCCCTCGACGCGGACGAGCACCTCCTTGCCGCTCCCGGCCTGCGTGGGGACGGCGATGGCGCCGGCGTTAGGCTCTTGCACGGTCACGCTCCATTCTGCGCTCCAGCCTGGCCTGCCAGAAGCTGAAGAAGATGGTAAGGATCCAGTAGATCACCGCCGCCCACAGCAACGGCGACAGGTAATCGTAGTAGCGCGCGCCGACGATCGACGAGCGGCGCAGGATCTCCTCGACGGTGATCGTCGAGGTCAACGCCGTGTCCTTGATCAAGGCGATGAAGTCGTTGCCGACGGCCGGGATGACGATCTTGAAGGCCTGCGGCAGGATGATGCGCCGCTGCGTAAGGCTGCCCTTCATGCCGAGGGCCCATGCCGCCTCGGTCTGGCCCTTGGGTACCGCCTGGATGCCGGCGCGGAAGACCTCGCTCAAGTACGCGCCATAGTTGAGCGAGAGTGCCGCGATGCCTGAGGCGAACGCCGTCGGGTACGGAATGCTGTCGAAGAAGCCCCACCGCGCCCGCCCGAACTGGATGAACGCCGGGATGGCGTAGTAGATGACGTAGATCTGCAGCAGGAGCGGCGTTCCCCGGAAGAGCGACGTGTAGAAGGTCGCGATCCAGTAGGGGATCATGCGCAGCACCCACTCCAGCTGGTAGCCCCAGCTGTGAAAGCGCTGCCAGGCCTGCCAGTAGCTCTCCGTGCGCGCGAGCCGCCCGAGGGCCCCGAGCAGAGCGAAGATCAGGGCCAGCAAGATGGAGATCACGGTCAGCTCGACCGTCACCGTCGAGCCCCAGGCGATGTACTTCCAGTTATCGCGGATGATGCTCCAGTTGATGAGACCGGGCTTTGACGCCGCCTTCACCTCGAAGACCCACGACGCGTCGACGCGCTGACCCGCCTTGGTGTACAGGACGACCCTGAAGGCACTCTTCCCCGCTGGCACCTGATGACCGAGGTTGAACTGCACCTGTCCCCCGCGCATCAGCGGGCTGACAATCGGCGGCACCGTCGTTTCCTGCCTGACGTTGTTGATGTACAGCTTGCACCGTAGGCCATCGATGGGCGACGCTCCCGGGAGGAAGTAGACGAGGACGTTGTCGCCGCCCCACAACAGGCCGGACTGGGCCGGTGGCACGTGGTCGGTGACCTGCGGCAGGCCGGTACCCAACGGCTGGGTGGTTGCAGAGGGCGATGGAGACGTCGCGAACGCGGTGCCGGCGGCTGCGGCGAGCGTGAGGGCACCCGCTGCAACGACCAGCGCCGCGAGAGCGGAAAGGCGTCGTGCCTTTCTCACAATCTTTCTCACAATCGATGGCCGTGCGTTGGTACAAACCCGGGCGGGGGGGGGGGGGGGGGGGGCGCCGCGCCCCGCGGGGGGGGGGGTGTA
>Ga0315280_10003133_pt1 | contig 25774 bp, 23 predicted proteins | sample YL17G06_40_MG_FD_203697 | JGI IMG/M metagenome (GOLD analysis project Ga0315280, IMG submission 203697) | Sediment microbial communities from Yellowstone Lake, YNP, Wyoming, USA - YL17G06_40 | ecosystem: Environmental > Aquatic > Freshwater > Lake > Sediment | place: USA: Wyoming | collected...
ATCCGGTCGCAGTCAGTGTCAACTGCCCCCCCGCTTCTACCGCCTGGCTCGAACTGCCGTTGGCAAAGGACCACTTGCCGCCATCCAGACCCGTCCCATCAAACCCATCATAAAAATCAAACACCGCGTCGGGGTTATTGATGATATTCGGGGGAGTCCTTACCACCGGCTGAGTGGCGATACCCATCTGATAATGATCACCGGTGTAAGAAAAAACGTATGTGTCGTCAATCCGAGTAACAGCGCCCCGGAAACTGTTGTTTGAATCCCAACCAAAGCCCAGGGGGAGGAGAAGGCCATGTTTTGTGAACGTCTGCCAGTCAATTGTAGTTGCATAGGCTGTCTGCCAGGGCGAAGACTGAGTTGAGCTCAGCGTATAGCCAATGTAGTAGGTTCCCTGGAATTCGAAAACCCATGGGTCTGCAATCGTACCTGCATCCAATGAGCCCGGGGCCCCAAAATCAAGAACAGGGTTCCCGGCACATTTTGTATAAGGTCCGAGGATATCGTCTGCATAGGCGTAGCCTATTCGCTCCGTGGGAGCAGAAGGGCCTGTTTCGTCGGCCATATAGATCATTATCCACTTCCCGTCGTTCCGCTGAAAGACAAAGGGCTCGTCCACACGCGAGTTTTCCCAAGTTCCGGGACCTGGACTCAACATAACCATTGGTTGTGAGTAAGGGCCAGTTACGCTTGTCGCCAAACTCACTACGATATTTTGATCGGAAAAGAAAAGATACCAAATCCCATTATGCTTGAGTAGGTGTGGAGCAAGCGAACCATTGCCACCCGATGGGTTGTCATATACATTGCCGTACCAATGCCAAGAGGCCGGGTCGCTTGGGTTGTCAGACCAGATCAGACCCACCCCAAAATCTCGATAGTTTGAAAAAACCATCCAGTAATGCCCAGTTACATCGTCATGTACGATATTCTCCGCAAGAAGGTTCGCCCCGTTTCCTGGATCGCCAATTGGACGAATTGGGTTTCCGGAAGCTCTTGTGAATGGTCCTGTGGGGGGGCCTTCGGCAGGTAGCGCCGGAGGGGTAACAGGATTTGAATTACCGTAGTAAAGGAAAAGGATAGTTCCACCGGTAGGCAACGTGGGAACTTTAACCCATATACTACCTTGCTGCGTGCTGGGCATCCAGGTCTCGATCCAGAAGGGGATCAACGTCGTGCCATCTGCTGTCGTAATCCGTACATCGCTTCCATCGCTATTTGCGTTGGCAAAATCGAATGAGGAGTCCAGCCTGATCTGCACTTGATAGTCTGTGAGTGTAGATTGACCCGGATTGGAAATGGTCACAGCGCGCCGGTAATTCCATCCCGGATCAAACCAGGACTGCGCGTATGCAACCCTGGAGCCTAGAATTGCAAGGATCGCAAGAGCAAAGAAAAAGATGATATATTTCTTCATAAAACTCCCCCTTTAACTACAAAATATATCACTTGTTTTTCCTCAGCCTAGCCGCAGTAGATATTTTATATATGAGCTTAAAATTTGCAAGCCATTTTTTAAAGCCTCCGGAAGCACTGCCGAGGTTCGTTCTATTCCCAATCCGGACTACAGGTTTTCAAAATGGGCAGGGGATATTATGGAGACTTCCCTTTTCAGTCAGCAGGCGACAATCACCATGGACAGAAACAAATCCCTGACCGCGACTATTTGCGCTAAATGCGGGGAAGTCGGCGATTTGAAAATTACACCGACTGACGCCCAGGTCGCTTTTGACCTCTTCCTCGGGAAAATTGCTAACCCCACGTGATGCGAGAAAGAGAATGCGGATGTTAACTCAAGCGGCACGAAGCTTGAGCCAAAGCTTACACCTGCTGACGCTCAAGCGATTTTCAATAAGTATCTCAAGAGAGGTGAACTCCCCAGTGATTGTTCGGGAAATTGGCGGGCTGCAGCAGCGGCGATGGCTCTTGGTATGCAAATTTCTAATGTCAGTCTGACCATTAATAACTTTTCCATATCTGTGGGGAATGATATCTATGTGCCTATCCTCGTGGATTCCCCTTCAGAAATCAGTGCCTTTGGCTTCGATGCTGAGTTTCCTTCAGATAAACTAATATTCGTGGGACTCGAAAGGACGGCTCTTAGAGAAAGCTATAATCATGTAGACGCTAATGTTATTTCCCGAGAATACGCAGAAGCAAAAGCTGGGAAAAAACAAAAATATTCCACCCTCCGAGTTGGAGGATACAAGACTGGCTTAAAATTCAGCGCTTTCTCTGGAGTGCTCCTAACACTTATCTTCAGAGTGGAACGTAATTTAGCCGAAGAGGCACCGCTTACGGTCATCGCCACATATGACGATTTCAAGAACGCTTCCGTCAAAAACGGACTGGTCGGGCTAAAGAAAAGTCAAAATGAGAGGGAAGACCCAGCAAAAGACTCGGTGGGAAGAGATTGGACTTTTGACGATATCATCTGGGAAAGAACAAATCTAATTAACTTGATCTCGCGGAATGCAGTCAACTAATTTTTGCCTGCAAATTCCTTACGAAAACAAATCATAGCCGCTAAAGCCTCGAATATTTGAATTTCCTATAAGACTTCATATAAAATTTAAAAAGAAATAATATCGTTTATAGAAATTTGTGCGAGCGCAACTGATATGAAAGATGAAATTCGCTTTGGGATTATGTGCGAGTCCCTCGAACTACGGACCTGGGAAATTGAATGCTTAAAGAAAACCCTCGAATCCGGAAATTCAAGGCTCGCTCTTATCATTCTGCCAAAACGAACATCAGCAGCACAAAAAGAAACTTTTTTTCACCAGTTATCCAAATATGGAGGCCCTTCAAAATTGTTATATTGCTTATATGAAAGGCTTTTTGTTGGGCCAAAGTTACGTCCAGTCGTATTTTTCCCAGATATATTGAAAGAGGTTCAAGTGCTTTTTTATTGCCAAGAACGAGTCGAAAAGTCCTTCGAATTTTTTCATGCCGAGGACATCGAAAAGATCAAAAAGGCCAATCTCGATTTTATCCTGTTGTTATCAGGGTTTGCAAAAATCCAAGAGGAAATATTAAACGCCCCAAGATATGGAATCTGGTCCTACTACCATGGGGACAAAAAAAACCTTGGAAGAAAACCTTGTGCGTTTTGGGAGATCTATTTTAATGAAGATGCTATTGGCAGCGTTCTGTACAAACTCACACCAAATCCAGAGGACATTCTCATTCTAAGGGAAGGTTACTTTAAGATTAATAAAAATTCCTATCCTCAGAATCTTCATCAAATCTTATCAGAGAGCGCATGTTTCGTGAGCGAAGTTTGTCAAGACATAAGAAATGATTTGGCAGGCTACATTTTCGCTCCTGCCTTGAGAATAAAGATCTCTGGCTTAGGGTATCCTGGAAATTTAAGGTGTCTAAAAGTTTTTTTCAAAATAATTATAAATAATATAAGAAGTCGCTTTTTAAACGGTTTTTTTACAGAACAATGGAACATTGGGGTGATCAACTGTCCGGTCGATAAATTTATCGAAGAAAAAAGACAGTGCCCTATTCGCTGGCTTTTTTCCCCTAAAAAAACCGAATACTATGCTGATCCTTTTATATTTAGGTTCGATAATAAAAATTTTATTTTATACGAATATTATAATTTTATTAAAAAAATGGGGAATATTTCAGCTGCTGTCTTAGAAGAAAATTGCACAAGAGAAATAAAGAAAAACTGCCTCGAAAAAACACATCATGTTTCATATCCATTTGTTTTTAGAAATGAAACCGAAATTTTAATGCTTGCAGAGGAATGGCGAATAAAGCGGCTCGTCTTATATAAAGCCAGGAACTTCCCTATCAAGTGGGAAGAAAAGGCAGACCTTTTGAATGACGTCCTTGCTGTGGACCCGATAATATTTAATTATAATAATTATTGGTGGCTTTTCTTTACCCAGAAAGATAAAAATCCAGATTCCAGGTTATTTGTTTATTATGCAGATAATTTGCTTGGACCCTGGAAGCCTCATAAAAAAAACCCGGTAAAAACGCATATATGTTCATCTCGCTCTGCAGGCAACATATTGTTCTATAAGGGAAACATCCTAAGACCTGCTCAAGATAACAGTGCCACATATGGAGGAAAAGTTGTCTTAAATAGAATAAACAGGTTGAGCCAGGATGAATTCGAAGAGGAACCTTTTTTATATATTAAACCAAAACGAAACGATAAATTTGGGGAAGGAATTCATACAATTAATATATCCGATGAAATAATCGTAATTGATGGAAAAAGAAAAGTATTTTCGCCTTTGCAGACCGCAAAAAGTGTGGGCCTGGATGTTCAGGAATCGAAGCTCGTCAGAAAGATCTTTGAAAGATATCATTTTGTCGATGTCCCCAAGCCAATTGAAAGAAAAACATATTTAGAGGCCATCGAGGATATCAAGGATTGCCTAGCCAAGCAACGGGGTGTAATTTCAATTTACCAAATTGGCAGCATCGCTCACCCTGGCATCTCGGACATTGATTTATTTATCATCTTGGAGGATGATTTCTATGTTGATATTCACCTTGGAAAATCATTTCGCAAGAAATATGAATCTTTGATAACTCATAGTTTTTTAGGAATATCAAAATCTCATTTTATAAAATATAAAAAATATCTTCTTTGGCATAATTTCAGGCATTTATGGGGTGAGTCCCTGATATCAAATGAACGAATAGCAGATAATTCAGATCTAGACAGATTAAGAATCCAGGCTGCATTAGAATATCTAATCGAAAATTATATTGATTTTGTTGTTCATAAAGAAACTGGAGTTATTAAACTGAGACCAGTTTTACAACATCTTAAGGCGATAAAATACGATCTCGAATACCTGAATGTCTCAACTGGAGATTTTTTTGATGCAATTAAACAAGTAATTCAATGGATTGATCGCTGGTTTGATAGCCCCATCCCATCAGACCTGCTATCTGACTGGATTGATTATTTTTATCCTATTTTTCATGATTTTCTTGAGAGCCGACTTAGAATGAACACTTTATATGTTCCCAAGAACGACTACATCACTTATACAGATAATATAAGAATAAAATTCGGCAATACCATTACCTATGAATTCTTAGGCTTTTCTTTACCAAGAAGCATATCATCACTCCACAAAAAAATATTTAATTTAAATCTTAGATTTAACTCATTTATGTTTTACTTTCCCTTTGATAATACATATCCCCACCGAATATATGAAGATCGATACTTGGCTTTCAAAAATATAAGAGATTATACAAAAAAATATCTTCCATCTTTTTCTCCACCCATAACTTCGTTTGCGAGCAGGATTTTAGCGGATGAAGATTAATTTTTTAGATTGCTGACTCTATCAGCATAATCATTTTTGTGCTAAATCCGTTTAGGGAACCAACATAAGGCCGTCTGAATCGCCATAATTAATATGCCAATTATCAATATGTTGAAAATATCCTCTCTCTTCCTCTTCTAGTTTTTTCACGTTGGCTATAGTTAACGGCATATTTAACACAGGACCAAAAAAGAGAAATTTTTTCAATATTTTTGTTTGTTTCGAATCTGCCGAGCAACACTTTATGGAACAGACCTTCTTTTTTCTAAAATAATCAATAGCGGTTCTAAAAAGGCCCCACAAAATTTCCTTATCACTTGGATCAGCTAAAATGTCTACGATTGTGCCTTCATAAAATAAGCCCTCGCGCTCTTTCATGGCCAAGACAATTGCGCCACATATTTCGTTATTTTTTCTTGCCATAAATATTGTCGTTTTAGGGAATGGTCTATCAACGTATTTCCAGTTAAGATAATTGCTGGATTTGAAAGGACTTATTCCAATCTTATCTAAAAGTCTCTTCTGCAAGCAATCAAAATTCTCATCAAATCTATTAATTTCAAACACTTTTATTTCTTTTGATCTATATTTTGATAAGCTGAATATAAAAAAATCCAGTATCCATAAGACTTGTTTTAAAATTAAGCTCGCAATTTTTGCGACTTGTTTTTGCCCTTTAATTCTTTTAATTAGGATCGGATAAGGGTCAAGAATCTTTACATAGGAAGGATATTTAAGCTCGTGATAACCCCTTTTCCTTTGAAAATTAAGGTTAATCTCGTTGGTCCAGATACAGAAACAAAAGGATTTTGAATTTTTTTCAGCGGCGTTATAAAGGGACATCGACAAAAATAATCCCAGGCCTTTCTTCCTGTACTCAGGGTGAACATATAAGTCATGAAAATAGTAGCCCCTGCGCAGATTGCCTTTAATAACAAATTCCATCGGCATTCTTCCCAAGTGGGCAACTATCTTGCCCTGGTCATCTGCTATGAAATAGGTCGCTTCATCGTTTTCGTAAGGGTTCTTGAAAGCGAGCCATTCCATCAATACTTGCCTTTTCTCTGCCCCTCCCTCGCCCAGGTCATCTCGCGATTTCAGAAGCACAAGCATTTGCTCCATGTCATTTCCCCTCAGCTCTCTAATTGTGATATTTTTCATGGGCGCTTTCCTTTAAGCTCGCCAGATTCAGGAAATAGACAAATGGCTGGGTTCATCCCAGCTATTCTAATAAACGAATCCTCCGGATTAGAAACAGATTCTCTCAGCGCGTAAAAAAAATTAGCGACGGCGCTCCACTGGGCGAAATATATTGCATCCGACCCAAAAAGTATCTTTTGGTGGTCTATCTGTTTGAAAATAAGACATAAAACATCCACGCCCAGGGCCGAAATATCAATCATGACGTTATCATTTGCCGCAAGAATGCGCTTCAGCAACGGCATTTTTTCTTTTGCTTCAGCGACAGAACAGCCCATCATTCCGGCGTGGCTTATGACGAGGGGCGTATCCATCATCGCCCATTTAATCTGACCTAAATTATCTAATGAGGCATAATTCTTTGCGCCCGGATTTTTGAGGACAGGGCTTACTCCTCCATGAATAATCAGGGGCATCCTCGCCTTCTGGCATGCATCCAGAATTGACTCAATCCTCTGTTTACCCTTCTTAGTTGCCAGGTCTATCCCGGTGATGTTGGGATGAACCTTGATAGCCTTAATTTGATAGTCCCTAATTGCATTTTTTATGACCGGCAGGATATCCTGGTCTCTGACAGAATTGGGAATGCAATAACCAAATAGAAACCTCTCGTCCCCTTTATACAGGTCAAACATCCATCGAACCTGTTCTACCCCGTGGCTGCTGGGATGAACCACGGGAAGAAGAAGCACCTTGCTCAGACCGCTCAAGTTCATTTGGTCAATAAAGATTCTGGGCCCGATGTGGGCGTAAAGTTTTCGATAGAGCATGAGCGAAATTAGCCACGAGATTTCTTCGTGTTTTTTATTCGGTTTTTTCCCAGACCGAGACTCAAGCCTGATTGGTCCAATGGAGGGAGGTGTGTAGCGTTCGTTTGTTATGCTGAAAACTCCCTCAAATTGTGGGTTTCTTTCATAGTCGAATTCGTTGAATATCACCTCATAGGGGCTAACATGAATGTCAATAAGGGGACAGACAGTTTGAAGCCTTTTCACGTGATCCAGGCATTTACGGACGTCTTCTTTTGTTAGAATCATTTGAGAGAGGACTGCTGTTCATGATAATCAAGGAGAGCTTGTCTATTGAGTTTCCCCCGGTCGGTGCGAGGAAGACGAGCGATCTGGAAAAGCCTCTTGGGCACCATATAATGCGGGAGTCGATTTTTTGTTTCCGCAAGGATAACCGGGAGGGCAAAATCTTTGTCGGTTTCAACATACGCTACTAACTCGGGAAGAGCTGAGCGGTCCGACCTGGCCAGAATGGCTGCCGCGTCACGCACTCCAGTGATGGAAACCAAGGCATTTTCAATATCAGAAAGTTCAATCCGGTATCCCAAGAACTTGACCTGGTTGTCCCGGCGGCCGCTTAATTCATAATTGCCGTCCGGACGCAATCGCCCATAATCTCCGGTTAGGTAAATTCTATCTCCCCGTCCTGGGTTTAAAGGGTTGTCGACAAAAACTTGATTTTTCTTCTCCGGGTCATTTAAATATCCTTGGGCCAAACACACACTTTTGATGCAGATCTCTCCTATTTCGCCTAAGGGAACTAGCTGACGATTTTCGTCAAGAAGAAAAACCTCTGTATTCTCGCAAGGTTTCCCAATGGGGATGCGTTCATCGGGAGTCACCGGAATTTGGGGAACGTGATAATACATTGAAATTCCAGTTGCCTCGGTGGGACCATAGACGTTGTAGAAAGTTTTATCAGGAAATTTGCGCATCCATTCGATCAGGTACTTAGCATGGAGGGTTTCCCCTCCAAAAAAAATAGTTCTGAGCGAGGGCAGACGATCACTTGTGATCGACCCGGTTTGCGCCAAATACATAAGTAAAGATGAAATTCCTTTCCAAATCGTGACCTCATTAGCCTCGGCAAAATCTATGAGCCTGCTCGGAAAGAGAAGTTCGCGCTCTGAAGCGATGCAAAGTGTCGCACCAGCCTTAAGGCTGCAATAGACATCGAAGAGCGACATATCAAAGTAAAAGGGAGCTGTGCAAAGAATTCGGTCCGTATTACTGATGTCAAAACGTTTAACTGCCCATTTGATATATTCGTCGATATTCCGATGAGAAAGCATCACCCCTTTTGGAGTGCCCGTGGAACCAGAAGTATAGAAAATACAGGCAAGATCATCTTCAGCGTTGCGATAATTCAAGGAGTCTAAATCATTAGGGGGAGCCTGGTTAAGGGTAATTAAGGCAATCCCGGATCGCGTCTGAAAGGAACCCAAAGGGCCTCCCAAAATAATCAGTTGGGGCAGGCCAAGTTTTTCGGATTTCTCAATCATCATTTGGGCCGTTTCACTATCAGAGATAATAATGCGAGGCTTACAGTCATCGAGAATTTGTTTCAACCTGCTCGCCGGTGTTCTCGATTCTATTGGGATATAGACGGCTTCTGCTTTGAGGACACCCAGGATCGCCTCTATATAATGAACAGAGCGCCGCATACAAATCAAAACCTTCTCCCCTTTTGTCACGCCATGTTGAATGAGACATTGAGCTAACCGGTTGGATCGGCTCGCAAGGTCGGCATAATTCAGGCTTATTTTTCCATCCATGACAGCATCTTTTAAAGGATTAGCTGCCGCTTGATAGTCGGCATCTAATTGGAGAAGAGAAGCCACTTTCAAAGCCCTAAAAGCCTGGCGATAATCAATGTATTGATTTCGGATGTCCCCGAGTATATTGTCGAGGCAACGCTATCGCGAAGGTCCCTTTCGACCTCAGCTTCGGTCATGTAGCCAAAAGCACCATGAATTTGCAAAGCATCCATGCAAGCTTCCTTCAGACTTTCGCCGGCAAAGACCTTGATGATCGACGCCTCTAATGCAGCCCTTTTTCTTTCGTCTTTCAAGACCGCCGCCTTATAAACCATGAGTCGAGCCAGCTCCCCGCTCATCTTCATTCTGGCGATTTTCTCGGAAATGGATTGAAATTTACCTATTGGCTGCCCAAATTGTCTTCGCTTACGGGCTTGATTAACGCCCGCTTCGGTAATCCGCATCATGGTGCCAACGTGGCAAGCGCCGAAAAGAATGCGTTCCCACTCCATGATTTCATGGAAAATAACAGCACCTTGTCCTTCTTTTCCGACCAAATTCGCTGCCGGAATAATGCATCCATCAAAGACAAGTTCACTATTTTGAAGAGTCCGAAGGCCCATCTTCTCAATGGGCTTTCCGCTGTCAAAGCCTTTTTGGCCTTTTTCGACGATGAAAAACGAATGAGAACCCAGTGTTTTTTTTGCCGGGTTTGTCAAGGCCAGCACAAAAACAAAATTGGCAATAGATCCGTTGGAAATAAATATCTTGCTACCTTCGATGGCATAAGTGCCGTTGCGTCTTTCCGCCCTCGTCCGCAGAGAGAAAACATCTGATCCGGCTTCAGCCTCGGTGACGGCTTGCGCCGCTATTTTTTGACCTCGAGCTACCGGAATCAAATATTTGGTCTTTTGTTCCTCGTTGCCAAAAAGATTAAGGAGAAGACCACTCACAAGCTGAGTAATAATAGCATGAACGAGACCGGCATCTTTACAGGAAGAGGCTAAGGCTTCTATCGATAGCACGGTGGTGAAAAAATCCATTCCGCATCCGCCATATTTTTCCGGAAAAGGAAGTGCCATCAGGTCCATCTGGGCGCATTTTTGCCATAAGTCAAGCGGAAAAGTGGATTGCTTATCGCGCAAAATAACATCCTGATTAAGCTCTTTTTGGGCAAATTCTATGATTGCTTTCTGCAATTCCCGTTGTTGTTCTGTAATTGAAAAATCCATTTTTATCTAAGAAAAAGCAATTAAAGCCCCTTTGAAATCAAATTGGCTATCGCAGACACTGTCTCAAAATTTTCAGGAATCAAGTCATCGGCCCGGAGTTTTAGTTTGAACCTGTCCTCAATAAAAGAAAGAAGGGTCATGATCCCAAAAGAGTCTATAATGCCACTTTCAAGAAGAGGCTGGTTTGGGTCAAGTTCATTAGGCTTGAGGTCTGGAGCAAGTTCTTTAAATATGAATTGCTTGACAATGTCGAGGATCTCGTTATTTTGAATCATAACTTTCTTCGCCCGCTATCCTTTATGCTATTTTTAAACTAATCTTGGGCAAAAAGTCAACAAAAAGGTCAAAAAAAGTCAATAAATTGACATGGCCCCAGCCTTATGATAAAGATTCATAATCAGGAACCAATCAAGGGATTAGCAGGTTAGATTAAGAAATGAGCGGGGCATCCAAAGACATAAAAAGCATTGTCAGAGAAGCTTTTTTAAAAGAGCTGAAAGAGATTGGTTTCCATGAGGGCATTGGAGATGATGAATCCTTAATCGAGACAGGGATTATGGATTCATTGGGGGTCTTGATCGTGCTCGGCATTCTCCATGAAAAATTTAATATTTCTGTGACCGAAGAAGAGCTTATCCCCGATATATTTTCATCGATTAACTCGGTCTGTTCCTTCATAGAAAAGAAGCTGGGCGGGGTCCTTGCATGAAAAACAGTGCGATCCATTTCCTCTGTGAGACTGTTAGAAAATTCCCTGAAAAGACGTGCATCTTTGATGAAAAAGGAAAGCTTGATTTCCGTCGTTTTTTCTTAAAGGCGTCCAGCACTGCCGAGGTTCTCAGTCGGGATCTTAAGAAAAATAGGCCAATTCTAATTTTCTTACCAAAAAGTACATCTGCCGTTGTCTCTTTTGCGGCAAGCTTGCTTTCAGGAAATTTTTACGTCCCGGTAGATATAAACTCCCCGGTGCCGCGGTTAAAAAAAATTATAGGCAATTTAATGCCGTGGCGAATCATCAGCAGCCTTCGTTATCTCGAGCAGCTTAAGGAACTCCGAATTCAGAAAGAAAAAATATTTTTCATAGAAGATACGCCGCCTTATAAAGAGGATCAGTCCATAGATAGCCTCATCGCGGAGTCCTGCCAAAGGATTGATAAAATTATTGACCTCGACCCCTGTTATGTCATGTATACCTCGGGCTCCACAAGCGTTCCCAAGGGTGTGGTGACATGCCATCGGGGAGTCCTTGATTATATCAATTGGGCCGTATCTTTTTTCAAAGTGGATGAAAATGAGGTTATTGCCAATCAAGCGCCTCTTTGTTTTGACAATTCTACGCTGGATATTTATCTCAGCTGGGCCACTGGAGCAGCTCTTCACCTCGTTCCAGAGAGATATTTTATTTTCCCTGCTGATCTAATCGAATATCTTGAGAAGCACCGTGCGACTTTTATTTTTTTTGTGCCATCTATTTTAGTCAATATTTCCAGGTTAAAACTCCTCAATAACCATCGGCTGCCTTCCCTAAAAAAAATTATATTCGCGGGAGAAACTATGCCAACTCAACATTTAGCTTATTGGCAAAAAAAGCTGCCTGGTAGAATTTTCGTGAACCTTTATGGGCCAACCGAGATAACGGTAGATTGTACCTATCTCGTTGTGAAGCGGATTTATAAGGCGCAAGAAATTCTCCCCATCGGATTCCCCAGGTCTAACATGGAGATTTTGATTCTCGATGAGCTCGGTCATCCAGTCAAAAAGGGAGAGAAAGGCGAGTTATGCGTGAGGGGATCATCTCTTGCCCTGGGATATTGGAATGACGAAGAAAAAACAAAAGTTGTCTTTGCCCAGAACCCAAATCAAAGGAATTACTTGGATTCTATATACAGGACGGGAGATATTGGATACAGGAACAAGCGGGGTGAGATTATCTTTGTCGGCCGGAAAGACTTCCAGATAAAACACTTGGGGTATCGTATTGAACCTGGAGAGATCGAAGCGGCGGCTAAAAGCGTCCCTGGCATGGATAACTGTTGTGTTCTCTATAATCAAAAAAAACAAGAAATTACTTTGTTCTATGAAGGGGAAAGAGAGATAAAGGCTGAAGAATTTCGGAGATTGCTTCATGAAAAAATCCCCGATTACATGATCCCAAGAAAAATCGTGCGATTAGATTCTTTGCCCTTAAGCCCCAGTGGAAAGATTGACAGGAATTCATTAAGCCATGAATTTTTTTAATATCGTAATCCTTGGTGTCGGTAAGATGGCTAAAGATTGTGCCGCCATTTTGCTTGAAAATGGAATGCGTCTCCATGCTGTACATGAAACAGAAAAGAACGAATTTTCTCCTTTGCCCGGGTTTTGTTCAAGGGTTAAAATCGCGTTCCAGCAGCCGACAGCGAACGAACTGACGACTTACTTAAGTTCTCTCTCCGAACCCACGATATTGTTCAGCATCAACAACAATTACCTATTTCCTCAAAGCATCGTAAAAAAAGAGAACTTAAGAATCATCAATTTTCACAACTCGCTGCTCCCGCGATATCGCGGACACGGCCGTGTTATTCCGGTCTGGGTGATTTTTAACGGAGAATCTCATCACGGAGTCACGTGGCATCTTGTGGATGAAAACACCGACACTGGAAACATTCTTTGCCAAAGAAAATTTAAGGTATCCAACGACGACACAGCGCTAAACATCATGATGAAGGCTATCGGTTTGGGAACAAAGCTATTTTCAGAATGCTGGAAGGAGTTCATTAACCCGGAGAACAAAGGTCATCCCCAGAAAAGGACATCCGAAAGGGTGTATGGGTTGAAGGACATCCCAAACGATGGCTATCTCGATATCTCATGGGATTTTGACATGATGGCCCGTTTCTTAAGGTGCTTGGACTATGAGCCTTTTAGCCTTTTTCCGCTACCGCAGGCAAAGATTGGGGGGAAATTGTATCAAATCAAAAAATACCAGATAATTCCAAAAAGAAGCCAAGGCCTCAAAAACAAAATCCAGTATAAGAATGATCTCAATAACGAAAAAGAGATCGATTTTGTTTTCCCGGAAGGAATCATCAAACTTCAGGTTAAGGAAAGACCTCGAAATGGATAAATTATTGTCAATTTTAAGGGAAATCCGTCCTGAACACGATTTTGCGGCTTCCGAGGATTTAATTTTCGATGGCCTTTTGGATTCCTTCGACATTGTCACTCTAGTGGCAAAAATGGAGGAAGGTTTCGGTATCACAATCCGCGGTGAAGATGTGCAATACAACAATTTCAAAAATTTGAAAAATATCAAGAGGCTCATAAAGAGATATTTAAAATCCGATGAGATTTAGTTTTTCAAAGAAAAAAATTTCGGGGATTTTATCTGTTGTCCCTCGGAACCGCGTCAGATTTGAGGATGAGTTTGAAAACTACGGCTTTTCCAGGGACAAAATGAAGGCTCTAAAGAAGGTTATCGGAATAGATGAGAGACGGATAGTCAGAGGAGAGGTTTGTACTTCTGATTTATGCCAAGCTGGGCTCGAATACCTAATTGAGAAAGGACTTCTTAAAAAAGAAGATATTGACGCTATGATCCTTATTACGCAAACCCCGGACCATTTCATGCCGCCGACTTCCAACATCCTACACGGAAAGCTCGGATTGGGACATGAAGTCGTTTGTTTCGACATTAATCAAGGTTGCTCGGGTTACCTGTACGGACTTCTGCAAGCCTTCCTTTTGCTTGAGCAACCCATGATAAAAAAGGTTCTTCTTTTGGCGGGCGACACATTAAGCCGACGGAGCTGCATCCATGACAGGAACATATACCCCCTGATAGGGGATGCGGGGTCTGTCACCATATTAGAAAATACGGATGAAACCAATAAAATTCATATGAACATAAAATCCGATGGGGCGCGAAGTGACTGGCTCATTATTCCTGCGGGTGCCTTCCGATTGCCTTCTTCTGAAAAGACAAGGCAGGTGAAAATCCTCCCGGATGGTAATCGCAGAAGCGAAGAAGATTTTTACATGAATGGCCCCGGAATATTCCTGTTCACTCAAACTGACGTGCCTATGGCTATCAAAGAACTTTTTGAATTTACCTCGATAGAACTGGAAGAAATCGACTATTTCATATTCCATCAGGCTAACCGTTTTATCCTGGAAAAACTCGCTGAAAAATTAGGCGTTCCAAAAGAAAAAATGCCAAACGATATCGTGGAAAAGTATGGGAACTCCAGCTCGGCGACGATTCCCGTGACAATTTCTCACAGTCTTGACAAAATTCTACTTCAAAAAAGACTTAAAATTTGCCTGGCCGGTTTTGGGGTGGGTCTTTCGTGGGGCACGTTAATCATGGACTTGGGCCCTTTGGCTTTTTGTGAACTTATCGAGAACTGACAAAAATGCTCTGATGTTTTAAAATACAATCAAATGGTTCCAGCAAAATTGAGGGTTGTTGAAGAAAAAGATTTTGGGAAATTGGCATCTCTCTTGACTGAGGGCTTCCCGTCACGTTCTCTTGAGTTGTGGGAGAAAAGATTCCATTCGTGGTGGGAAAAAAATCCTTTTTGGACTCCAGACATTCCAATAGGGTGGCTTCTTGAAGATAAAAATGGAAATATAGTTGGTTTTATGGGTAACATTCCGGTGAAATTTCAAGTCAACGGACAAGAATCGCTGGCTTCCGCAGGAACCTCATGGTATGTGAAGCCTGAGTTTCAAGGCTCTAATAGCATCCTGATTTTGCTAGCATGGCTTAAGCAACGAAATTTTCAGTTATTTCTGAGCACGACTCCGAATGAAAAGGTCCAGAAAATGATTCCTAAACTCGGCTTCGTGCAAATTGATTTTCCGTTCAACCAAACTGAATATTGGGACATTCTGAACTGTGGACAGGCATTGCATCTGTTGATAAAAAGACGACTGAAACCCGGGGTTATGACCATAACCTTCAAAATTATCTTATTGCCTATAAGATTGATTTCAAGGTTGATTCTTCCACTGAAAAAGGCAAAAGTGCAGCGGCTCCGATGTCCGGAATACACAACCTCTTTTTGTTCAGCTTGCGATGCGTCCTTTACAGAATTCTGGGAGCGGAACAAGAAAGAATATACAACGACCTTATTCAGGGATGCAGAGACGCTAAGTTGGCTTTGTTCAATGGAAGAGAATCAAAGCCGATTTATCATTAAATGCATCCAGAAATCAGATCTGGCGATGGCGGGGTATTTATTATTTGATATTGTTATCGAACCGCAGACAAGAATCAAGCTGATGCGCCTCAGGGACCTCTTTATACCTGAACCCAAAGAAAAAGCGGTGCTATCAATGATCTCTGCCTCAATGAGTGTCGCAATAAAAAACGATGTGGCGATAATAAAATATTGGGCTCCCAATCAAGAAATTGAGAACATATTCAAGAAGCTGTTCTGGTTTAAGAAGAAATGCCGCTATCCCTATCTTTATAAGTTTTCCGGCAAAGTCGAAGCAAATATAAAAGCTGGCCATGAGTTTATCCCTTCTCTGATTGATCCGGATAGAGGATTAATCTAAGAATAAAATGCCGAATAAATATTTAAGGCCGGGAAAGGAACGGCGGCGGTTTCCGCGGGTCATGGCGCCGGTTTCCTACCGCATCCCCAGGACGCGGGCTAAAAGGCAGCGCGTTTCCAACCTGAGCCCGGGAGGAGTGCGTATATATAGTGACCAACGCCTGGACATCGGTCAAGAGCTTGATCTGGAATTCTTTCTTCCCAACGGCTCTGTTATCGAAGCAAAGGCCCGCGTGGTTTGGGTAAAGGAGCTCCCGCCTGGATCAAAGGGAGTCTATGATGTGGGCATGGAGCTAATCAAGCTTTCAGGAAAGGCACGGAAAGAATTGGCGCTAGTCCTGAGACAAAAATAAATCTCGAGTCCCGTAGCCGCCCACCTCAACCTAATCCACCAGTCCACATCTAATAGCGTAGTGGGTTAGTTGAGCGCTGTTTTTCATGTTCATTTTTCTCAAGATGCGAGCCCGGTGAGTGCTGATAGTCTTTGCGCTCAAGTTTAGATCGTCCGCAATCTCTTTCACTGTTTTTCCCGAGGCGATCATGCACATGACCTGATACTCGCGATCGGATAATAATTCATGAGGGAGTTTCTGAGACGGCTCACCAATCTCAGCGCCCAATTTATCCGCTAAAGAAGCCGTGATGTATTTCCCTCCTTTGGCCACTTTCTGGATCGCCTCGATCAACTCATCGGGGGCGCTTTCCTTAGTTAAGTACCCCGCCGCACCCGCCTTCAGAGCCCGAATAGCGTATTGCTCCTCGGGATGCATGCTGAGGATGAGAACCGGAAGTTTGGGTCTATAAGATTTTAGCTGTTTTAACACATCAATCCCGCTCCGACCAGGAAAAGAGATATCCAACAGAACCACATCATATTTATTAGCGCAGACTTTCGAGATTGTCTCTTTGCCATCTTTGGCCTCATCGACAACTTCAACCTTCTTCGTTTCGAGAAGAATTTGCCGCAGGCCTTTTCTCACCAGGGTGTGATCATCAGCGATCAAAACTCTTATCATTTTTGCTTTGTTTCCAGCGGGAGAGTGACACTCAGCGTCGTCCCTTTCCTGGGTATACCCGTTATCTGGAGTTCACCGCCAAACGGCCGGATGCGCTCTCGCATGCCCATCAGGCCCAGGGAAGATGGCGCATAGATTTTGTCCTCCATGATTCCTTTGCCGTTATCGCTGATTTTTAGAACTAAGGCTCCGTTCTGTTCTCTGAGATTTATATCAACTCGCGTTGCCCTGGCATGGCGAGCCACATTAGTCAGGGCCTCTTGCGAGATCCGGAAGATTGCCGTAGAGCAGTCCGGGGTCAGGGCAACATTGTCACAGCAGAGCTGGAGCCGGCATTTGATTTTCGTGCGATTTTCGAAATCCTGGGCCAGCCATTCGATGGCCGGCACAAGCCCCAGGTCATCCAGCAACACCGGCCTCAATTCGGCTGATATCTTCTGCACCGTTTGAATCGTTTTGTCCATAAGATCAGACATTGACCCTATTTTTTCGAGAATTTCCTTGCCGCCTTCTTCTAAAGGAGGAATCCTGTTGGCGAGCCAGGACAGGTCTATTTTCAGAGCCGTCAATTGTTGTCCCAATTGGTCATGGATTTCCCCGGCAATGCGCTTGCTTTCTTTCTCTCTAATTGATTCCAGATGGAGCGAAAGGCTCCGCAATTCTTCGTGGGATCGGCGGAGTTCCATCTCAACCTCCCGGCGATCTGTGATGTCAGTGAGCACAGCCACACTTCCCGAGAACCGGCCTTTGACGTCATAAATCGGTTTGCGGGAGAGGATGGTGTAAATACTCTTTCCGTCCTTTCTCTTCCAGGCCAGCTCGACAGACTTCCATCGATCTTCCTCTACGCCAGCTTTAGGCCCTTCATCTTTCCTCAGCCAGCCTTCGCCCAGGAGCTCGGTGATGGGGCGGCCGACAACCTCCTCGCGTTTGTAGCCGATCATCCCCAGGAATTTTTCATTGGCGGAGGTAATGATTCCGTTTTTATCCTGGATGACGATGCCTTCACTGATGTTATCGACAAGTCGCTCGTAGCGGTCCTCGCTTTCACGAAGAGCTTTTTTTATCTCCTCCATGGGTCTCTTCTCCATCGCATGTCTGGAAAGAGCCCTAACGATGGAAATCTCGAGGTTCTTCTCGTCAACAGGTTTGAGCAGATATTCAAAGGGCTCTGTTTTCTGGGCCATTTTCATAATTTTCTCATCTGAATGGGCCGTAACGAAAATCACAGGAATATCCAGCTCTTCGCGGATACTTCTGGCAATGTCGATTCCCTTCCATTTGTCTCCGAGCGCGATATCTATCAAAACCAGATTCGGTCTTTCTTTCTCCACCCTGGAAAGCACTTTCGGGCCGCCGGTGGTGAGCGCAGTGACGGAATATCCGAGACTCCTGAGAATCCTTGCTGTATTTTTAGCGAGGATAGTGTCACCTTCGATGATGAGAATCTTTTTTTTACCCATTCCCGTTTTTTATATTTTCCCCTAAAAGCGTAAATTTTTCAAGCATATTAGCATCATCTCCGGGGCTTTTTTCCCCGATTTTGACAATTCATGCCGTGTCGAGTATAAATAAGGGGCAGGAAATGGAAAAGCCAGCGAAATCAAAGCAGAGAATTTTTTTAGGGATGATCCTAATCTGGATTTTCTTTGTCTGTGAATCAGGCTTATCTTCCCAGCAACGCCCGCAAATTGACCCTTTTTACGTTCAGCTCCTCGAAAAAGCCCAAAAGTCCTTCTTAGCCAAAAACTACGAAGAGGCGATCCGACAACTCGAGATTGCAGCATTCGGGCTCGCCCAAGACAAGGTTCTCCAGGCGAAGGCTTATGTCTACCTCGGCCTTTCCCATTTCTACCTGAAAGACATTAAAAAGAGCGAAAAATTCCTGCGCCAGGCTGCAGATATTATGGGCGATGAGGGATTCGCCTCTCTCGCAATTCAAGAATCATCACTTCCCGACCTTGAGAAACTGCTTGTTTTTTTCAATATTAAACCAGCCGAACCTCCTCAACCTGCCGAAGCTACACCTCACCAACAACAGGAAAAACAGGGAAAGCCTCCACTCCTGCAAGCGAACCCCGGCCCTCCCGAGAAAACTCAGAAAACCGTAGAAAAAGAGCCCGCAAAAAACGCCCAAAAGGAACCTGCCAAAGCAACCCCTATCACTTTGGACAACATCAAAGAAGGGGATATTGTTCCCCTGGAGATGGTAGATACCCTCCCCGTGGTTATCAAGCGTGTTCAGGCCGATTATCCTGCCGCAGCGAGAAGCTTCAGAATAGAAGGGACGGTTATTGTAAACGCGCTTATCTCTGAAAAAGGTGCTGTTATCAAAACAGAAATCATCAAGGGCATAAAAGGCGCTTTCGGCTTCAATCAGTCCGCCCAAAGCGCTGTCCATCAATGGAAATTTGAACCCCCCTCCATCAGGGGCATAAAGGTCAAAGTCTGGATGCCGATTGCCATCGTATTCAAGAAACAGGAATAACGCTCCTATTTCGCTCCATATAGCCTGAGATCGCCACGGCATCTTCGATGCCTCGCGACGACTTCGTCGGATCACCACGCTTCCCGCCACGCTCCGCTCGCGGCTTCGGCTCAGATCGTGATGACGGGGGAAACGCTCGTTTATCAGCAAATGTTGAATTATTCTACTGGGGGATGTAAACTATATTAACTAAAGAAAATGACACAGTTAGAACAGGCTCGCAAAGGCACTCTCACCAAAGCCATAAAAAAGGTGGCCAAGGATGAAAGGATAGATCCGCAGCTACTTCTCAAGCTCATCGCCCAAGGCAAGGTCGTCATCCCCTTCAACTCGATCCATTCCCCTCTTCATCCCGTGGGCATCGGCCGCTCCCTCCGCACCAAAGTCAATGTCAATATCGGAACTTCGGCCGACTTCCCGCGGCTCGAGGACGAGCTCAAGAAAGTCGACATAGCACTCAAATACGAGACGGACGCCATCATGGACTTGAGCACAGGCGGCAACCTCCGCTCCATTCGCCGCCGCATCCTGGCCCGCTCCCCCGTCCCCCTGGGAACAGTGCCCATCTATCAGGCTGCCATCAAAGCAATCGACCGCCGTGGTTCCATCGTCAATATGACCGAGGACGATCTTTTCGCCATTATCGAAGCTCAAGCTCGGGAAGGGGTCGATTTCATGACCGTCCACTGCGGCCTGACCCAAAAGGCCATCGACCGGCTCAAAAAACAAGGCCGCGTCGCCGACATCGTCTCACGCGGCGGCGCCTTCCATCTCGCCTGGATGCTCCACAACGAGAAGGAAAACCCTCTCTATACCAACTACGACCGGCTCCTCGCCATCGCCCGCAAATACGACATCACCTTGAGTCTTGGTGACGGTCTCCGCCCCGGCTCCATCCTCGACGCTACCGACCGGCCCCAGATCGAGGAGCTCCTTACCTTAGGCGAACTGGTCAAGCTCGCCTGGGAAGCCGGCGTCCAGGTCATGGTCGAAGGCCCAGGCCATATTCCCCTCGACCAGGTGGAGATGAATATCAAGCTCGAGAAGCGAGTGTGCCACGAAGCGCCCTTCTACGTGCTCGGCCCCCTCGTCATAGACATCGCCCCCGGCTACGACCACATCGTCTCTGCTATAGGGGGAGCGATTGCAGCCGCTGCCGGCGCTGACTTCCTCTGCTATGTCACACCCGCAGAACACCTCGGCCTTCCCTCTGTTGATGATGTCCGCGAGGGCCTCGTCGCCTCCAAGATTGCTGCCCATGCCGCTGACATCGTCAAAGGCGTGCCCGGCGCTCTCGACCGAGACCTCAAGCTCTCGCGCGCCCGCAAAAAGCTCGATTGGACCGCCCAGCAAAAACTCGTCATCGACCCCCATAAATTCGAAGAAATCCGCAAGAAAAGAAAGTCCCGGACAAAGGCCTGTTCCATGTGTGGTGAATACTGCGCCATGCGCATCGTCAGCGAATTCCTCAATTCCAGGGGAAAGGCCGATGACCTCTGCTTCTAAAAAGCTCCTTTTCGGGACAGCGGGTGTCCCCCTCTCCACACCGGCCTTATCAACTCTGGCTGCCATCGAATACATCAAGAAGCTCGGCCTGGACTGCCTGGAGGTCGAGTTCGTCAAGGGCATAAAAATGGGGAGCGACACGGCCAAAATGATAAAAGAGAAGGCCTCGGCTCTCGGTATCCGCCTCAGCGTCCATGCCCCTTATTATGTCAACTTGAATTCCCCGGAACAGGGGAAGAGGCTTTCGAGCCAGGAACGGCTGATCGCTTCTGCCAGGATGGCGGAGCTCCTCGGCGCAAAGAACGTCGTTTTTCACGGCGGCTATTATGGCCACGACACCCCCGAAAAAACTTACGAAACGATAAAGAAGGGTCTCGAGGAAGTTCTATCCATCCTCAAGGCTGGAAAAAACTCGGCTACGCTCAGGCTCGAAACGATGGGGAAGAAATCCCAATTCGGGTCTCTCGATGAAGTCCTCTTCATGTGCCGGGAAATGGAAGGCCTTCTCCCCTGCCTTGATTTTTCCCACATCCATGCCCGGGAGGGCGGGGCAAATTCCTACCGTCATTTTAGCCGCATCCTCAGAAAAGTGGAAAAGAAACTCGGAAAGGACGTTATGAGCGACCTCCACATCCATATCTCAGGTGTCCATTATGGCTTAAAAGGCGAGGTCAAGCACCTTGACCTCAGAGACTCTGACTTCCAGTATGACGACTTGATTCAGGCGCTCAGGGACTCAGGTGTGGCGGGGATGGTTATCTGCGAGAGCCCCAACCTTGAAGATGATGCCCTGATGCTGAAGAATCTGTACCAGTCTTACAGATTAAAAAGCTAATATCACATAGAAAATTACGGAGTTTTATGTTTAAAATATTCAGTAAACAAAAGATTGTTGGCGAGGCAAGGTACAAAAACCTTATCTGCTTCAGGGCTGGTTATTCTGTGTAATTTAAGAGAGTGCAGATTTGATTGATAAAAGGACCTTAGCGACAAAAATTATTGAAGCAGCTGACATATTGAAATTATTAGACATTTATGTTTATTTCCGAAGGCGAGCTTTTCGTAGCGTGGGCAAAATTTTATTATATCATCGTGTAGATGAGCCTGATAATTATCCATAGGCTTTCAAACCCACCAGAATTAGATACTTTGAAGAAGAAATGAAATATTTAAGAAAAAGATACGATATCATTTCGTTAAATCAGTTAGTCCGTTATATTAAAGAAGCACAACCTCTGCCTTTGAAATCTGTTGTAGTAACAATTGATGATGGCTTTAAAGATACTTATAGAAATGCTTATCCCATATTAAAAAAATACAATATCCCTGCAACTGTTTTTCTTGCTACGGGCCGAATAAACATTGATGATTTATTCTGGTCAGATAAAGCCGCCTACGCAATCTGGAATACAACTCAAGAGATTCTTAGTATGGATGAGTTGGGAGTCTATCCAATTCGGACCGCAGGACAAAGACGAAAAGTATCTTCAAATATTAAAGAGAAGCTAAGAGAAATACCAGCGGTCAAGAAGAATTTTATTATAGAAAGACTTGTGAGAACTCTAGGTGTAAATATTCCAGCTCATATTGGAAAGGAATTTTCATTGACGTGGGATGAAGTTAGGGTGATGAGCAAAAATGGAATCAATTTTGGCGCTCACTCTATTTCTCATCCTAACTTAGCAAAAATACCGATTGAGGAGGCAAGGATTGAAATAGTGGAGTCCAAAAATCAAATTGAAAAAGAATTAGATAAGCCATGTTTTTCGTTTGCCTACCCCTTAGGAAGTTCTACTAATTTTAATGAGGATATAAAGAATATTTTAAGGGAATGCGAATTTTCTTGTGCTGTAACAACTTTATATTCAGGTGCTTCTGGCATTAAGAGAGATATATACGAATTGGGAAGGATTCCACCGGGATCCAACGCTCAAATATTTAAGTTAAATATTTCTGGTCTATATTTCGATTTAGAAAGCATATTGAAAAGAACAAAGATCATATCAAAAGATTATCGCTTTTTTTGATTTTCATAAGAATTATCAGCTAGCTCTATAGCTGGCCCCAGATTTAGTTTTATATCCAAGACCTACTTCTCGCCTCTAGCGTTATTATTTATTACTTTCGGCAAAATCATAAAGCTTTGCCGAAGCCAATGCTTGAGCTTTATTCCTCAAGTAAATTCGGTTCAAAGACTCTCAATATGTGCTCCTTTAAAACTCTTCTTTAGACTTTAAAAGTTAGAAACCGACTTTGGCTTTGCAACAGTTTCGTGCAAAGCAAAATATCCACCGGGTTTAATTTTCTCAGCACAATAAATAATACTCCCTATAGGATCTTGCAAATGGAAGAATTCTATTACAGCATTGGTACGTTAATGGCAGATTAAAGGCGCTGTACTGGATAAAATTTATATCTGGGAGAAACGATTTATTGGCTTCCTTTCAAACAAATTTTGAGCTAATATATTAAGGTAAGGATTTGAGAAGAAAATAATTGCATAACCAGCTATATGCAAAGGGAGCGATGCTTTATCGATGATATATCTAAAAAATAAAAAGGACAAATACTGGTTTTCTCTCTTAACCAACCCACTAGCAAGAGTTCTGAAATTCAAACATCTATACGGCTATTTGAACAGTTTCGCTAATGGAGGTTATGTTTTAGATTATGGTTCAGGTGACAGACCATATGAAAAAATGTTATTGCGCAAATTTAATAAATATATAGCGGTTGATTATATACCGACAAGCAAGAAATTTTGTAAAAAACCTGATATCTACATAAATAGCAGTGAATTGCCTTTTCTGTCAAATGTAATTGATTGCATTGTCTTTACGGAAGTAATGCATTATTTATATGATCCCAAAATAGTAGTAGCAGAGCTCTATCGTATCCTAAAGCCTGGCGGCAAATTAATAGGCAGCGTGCCTTTTGCATTTGGTGAGGATGATCCTCCAAATGATTTTTACAGATATACATATTTTTCTCTAAAAAAGATATTTGAAGACGCCTGTTTTGAAATTATAAATATAGAATATGTTGGCGATATGATTGGAGTTTATATAGTAACAACATACAATATTTTATATTTAATAATAAAACTTTTTAGGAAAATTAAGCTTGGCTTTTTGGGCCTTATAACAAATATTTTTTTTAAGATACCGGAATACATATATTATTATTGTTACATAAGAGGAATAAAGCCTAAAAAATTTAATTATCTACGAAAATTTCCTTTAGGATTTACCTTCTATCTAGAAAAAAAATCAATATACCCACAGTTCCACTCGCTGAAGATTAATATGGGTCTATAAGAGAGCTTAATTGTGCTTTACAAATAACAAAATCGATAATATTCAATTTACATATAAGCAGCAAGGACAAATTGAAAGAATATAAATTGTTGATCAACGGCCAGTGGAAGGAGTCAAAAAACATCAAAGAGATAAAATCCCCCTACAACCAGGCCGTCGTGGGCAAAGTCCATTTCGCTTCCTCAGAACAGGTGGAGGAGGCGCTGGCAGCCGCACAAAATGCTTTCAGCAAAACACGACAGCTCTCAAGTCACGAACGCTCCATGATCCTGGAAAAAATATCCCATGAGATAAAAAAGCGGAAAGAAGAACTGGCCCGCTCTATAACCCTCCAATCAGGAAAGGTCATCCGGGATGCCCGCGCTGAGGTGGACAGGGCCGTGATGACCTTTATCATCGCCTCCGAAGAGGCCAAGCGTATGGGAGGAGAGCTCATCCCCCTGGACCTGAGTGCTCAGACCGCCAGGCGCTGGGGATTAGCGCGCCGCTTCCCCATAGGCGTCATCATAGCCATTACGCCCTTCAATTTTCCTCTCAACCTCGTCAGCCACAAAGTCGCTCCTGCCCTTGCATCTGGAAACACAGTCGTCTTGCGGCCTTCATCTCAAGTTCCAATAACTTCTATTCTTCTGGGCGAAATTATCAACGGGACAGCCTATCCTCAAGGCGGACTCAACGTCATTCCCTCAGGATATAAAGAAGCTGAAATTCTCCTCACCGATGATGTCGTAAAAAAAGTGACTTTCACAGGAAGCCCGGCCATAGGCTGGGAGCTCAAAAAGAAAGCCTACCAGAAAAAAGTGACCCTCGAGCTCGGCGGAAACGCCGCCGTCGTTGTAGAGCCAGATGCTGACCTCGATTTCGCCATTCCCCGCATCGTGACCGGCTCTTTTGCCTACTGCGGGCAGATCTGCATCTCCATCCAGCGAATTTTCCTGCACGAGAAGATCTATGACCTTTTCATGGCTGATTTCATCAGCCGCACGAAAAAACTCAACATGGGAAATCCGCTTGAGGAAAGCACCGATATCGGCCCGATGATCAACCTCGATGCTGCTAAGCAAACCGAGGAATGGATTGAGGAGGCGGTGGGGATGGGAGCAAGGATTGCCTGCGGGGGAAAGAGAGACGGTGCGATGTTCGAGCCGACCATCCTGGAGAATGTCATCCCCGACCTCCGTATTTCCTGGCTTGAGGCTTTTGCTCCGGTTGTTGTTGTCTATCCCTATAAAGAATTTGTCAAAGCCTTAGAAGCTGTGAACTACTCGATTTACGGGCTCCAGGCCGGGGTTTTTACAAATGACCTCCGTAAGGCGTTTGAGGCTTATGAAACGCTCGAGGTGGGCGGGGTCATCATCAACGACATCCCCACCTTCCGGATCGATCACATGCCCTACGGCGGAGTGAAACAGAGCGGAGTCGGCCGCGAAGGCATCCGCTATGCCATCGAGGAGATGACCGAGCTGAAACTTATGGCCCTCAATCTAAAATAGAGCCAAAAGATGCGCTATTTCTGCTAATACCCGTCGACAGCGGCGATCCACTTTTCGGGCCCGATTCGGACAGGTGAAATTTGATGCATCCCTCTCGTGTTCCAATTATCATA
>Ga0315280_10003134_pt1 | contig 25768 bp, 20 predicted proteins | sample YL17G06_40_MG_FD_203697 | JGI IMG/M metagenome (GOLD analysis project Ga0315280, IMG submission 203697) | Sediment microbial communities from Yellowstone Lake, YNP, Wyoming, USA - YL17G06_40 | ecosystem: Environmental > Aquatic > Freshwater > Lake > Sediment | place: USA: Wyoming | collected...
CCAGCCGGTCGAGCCGCTCCACCGTGGGCACGGCCACCGAGACGAGCGACTATCTGCGGCTCCTTTACGCCCGGATCGGAGAGATCTTTTGCAGCCGCTGCGGGCAGCAGGTCCGCCGCGACTCGCCGCAGAGCACGGCGGACCGGCTGGGACAACTGGCGGCGGGCACGCGGTTCATGATCGCCTTCCCGATCAGACTAGGCGAGGGTGAGGAGCCCGCCCAACTCGTTGCGTCGCTTAAAGAGGAAGGCTTCATTCGCCTGATTGCCGGCGGGCGCACGGTCAACCTGGCCGAGGGATTAGGGACTAGGGGCTGGGGACCAGGGGCTAGGGACGAGGGTTCAGGGTTCAGGGTCCAGGGTTCAGAGACCGCGAAAGCCCTTGAGGGTCCTTCTTCCCTAACCCCTAGTCCCCAGCCCCTAGCCCCTTGGTACGTCGTCGTGGATCGGCTCACCGCCGGAACCGCCGGCCAACGGGTCCGCGATTCGCTGGAGACGGCGCTGGCCAAAGGCCGCGGGCGATGCTGCGTCTTCGTCGAGGACGGCCTGCCGGGCGAAGAGCAGGAGCGCTGCGAGGGTGGCACTGGCGACTCGCCGGTGCCGGACTCGCCGCACGGGCAAGATGCCTGTGCCACCCGCTGCCTGATCGACGGGCGTCCGTGGCGCCGTACCGGGTTCAGCACGCAATTGGCCTGCGAGGACTGCAACCTGGAGTATCCGGAGCCCGAGCCGCGCCTCTATAGTTTCAACAGCCCGTTGGGGGCCTGTCCCCAGTGCGAAGGCTTTGGGAACGTCATCGACATCGACATGGACCTGATCGTTCCCGACCCGCGCAAGACGCTCCGCGATGGGGCGATCGCCCCATGGAACAGCCCGGCGTATCAGCACGAGCTGGAGGAGCTTCTGGCCCTGGCGGCGGATTACGGCGTGCCGGTGGACGTGCCTTTCCGCCAGTTGGAGCCGCGGCACCTGGAGCTGATCCGCAACGGCGTGCCGGAGCGGGACTTCGGCGGGCTGCGGGGGTTTTTCGCCTGGCTGGAGCGGCGCAAGTACAAGATGCACATCCGCGTCTTCCTGAGCCGCTGGCGGAGCTACCGGCCTTGCCCGGCCTGCGGCGGGACGCGCCTCCGCCCCGAGTCGCTGGCCACGCGCATCGGCGGCAAGAACATCGCCGAGGTCTCGGCCATGAAGATTGCCGACGCGCTTGAGTTCTTCCGCACCCTCCCCCTTTCCGATTGGCAGCGGCAAGTCGGACGCATGATGCTCGAACAAGTCCAGGCCCGGCTAGGTTACCTGGACGCGGTCGGGCTGGGCTACCTTACCTTGGACCGCACCCTGCGGACCCTCAGCGGCGGCGAGGTCCGCCGCGTGGCGCTGACCGCCGCCCTCGGCTCCAGCCTCGTCAACATGCTCTACGTCCTCGACGAGCCTTCCATCGGGCTCCACCCGCGCGACATCCGCCGACTGATCGGCGCCATCCAGGGCCTGCGCGACCGCGACAACACCGTGGTCGTGGTCGAGCATGAGGAAGCGCTCATCCGGGCCGCGGACCAAGTGATCGAGATCGGCCCCGGGGCGGGCGAGCGCGGCGGCCGCATCGTCTTTCAGGGAACGCCCCAAGAGATGGAGGCATCGCCCGACAGTCTCACCGGCGACTATCTCGCCGGGCGGCGCGGGATCGGCGCCAGTGGCCGCCGCCGGCAGCCCGATCACGGCTGGATCCGCCTGGCCGGGGCCCGCGGCAACAATCTCACGAACATCACGGTCGAGTTCCCCCTCGGAGTCCTGTGCGTGGTGACCGGCGTGAGCGGATCGGGCAAGAGCACGCTCGTGCAGGACACGCTCTATCCGGCCCTCTGCCGGCGGCTCCGCAAGGACGTCACCAAGCCGCTGGATTTCGACGATATCTACGGCGACGGCCAGATCGACGACGCGATCATGGTCGATCAGAGCCCCATCGGCCGCTCCCCGCGATCCAATCCGGTCACCTACCTCAAGGCCTTCGACGAAATCCGCACCGTCTTCGCCGAGACCGTCGAGGCCCGCACCCGCAACTACACCGCCGGTCACTTCAGCTTCAACGCCGACCTCGGCCGCTGCAACGGCTGTAGCGGCGAGGGGCACGTCCAGATCGACATGCAGTTCCTGGCCGACGTCTACATGAAGTGCCCGATGTGCAACGGCACCCGCTACCGCAACGAAATTCTCGACGTGACCTACCGCGGGCGCAACATCGCCGAAGTGCTGGAAATGACCGTGCGCGAGGCGTTCACCTTCTTCCGCGGCCGGCCCAAGGTCCAAGCGCGCCTGAAGCGGCTGATCGACGTCGGGCTGGACTACGTGCGCCTCGGCCAACCGGCCAACACGCTCTCCGGCGGCGAGGCCCAGCGCCTGAAGCTCGCCGGCTACATGTCCAGCGCCCGCCGCGGCCGATGCCTGTTCCTCCTCGACGAACCGACCACCGGGCTGCACTTCTCCGACGTCGTGCAGCTCTTGGATTGCTTCGACGCCCTCTTGGCGGTCGGGCACTCGCTCATCGTCGTCGAGCACAACCTCCAACTCATCAAGGCCGCCGACTACCTCATCGACCTCGGGCCCGGCCCTGCCGACGAAGGCGGCCGGGTCGTGGTCCAGGGCACGCCCGAGATGGTCGCCAACAGCCCGCACTCCATCACCGGCCGCTTCCTGAGCGAGGTGCTGCGGGAGTCGGCTGTGTCGCGGTGACGGCGTCCGGGTGACAAACCAAAACGGGAGGGCGAGGCTCCTGCCGAGCCCAGGCCCTCTCCTCGCTTCTGCCGGAGAGCAGGCTCGGCAGGAGCCTCGCCCTCCCGGAATCGTGCAACCTCATCTAGCGGTACCCTCGACCTGCCAAAACTGCTACACTGGCCGTACCTGTAGGGGACAGTCCCGGTTTTCGCGGCGATGACGGCGTGATCGCGGCAATGGGCGTGTTTCGCCGCGGAAACCGGGACTGTCCCCCTCGGCCGAACACTCTTTCGGGAGGCCAACCAATGAACGCACCAGCAGAAAGTCAGGCCCGAACGGGCCGTTGGGCCCGCCTGTGTGCCGCGTCGATTGCCGGGACTCTGCTCTTGGTTCCGGCTCCTTCTCTGGAGGCGGCGAAAGTGCAGAAGCGGTACTACGCCCACCCGGCGGTCCACGACCGCTACGGGGTGATTGCCCCCTGGTATACCGGCCAGAACGGGCCACTGGACTTCCGCGTCCGCATCGCCGCCGAGACGCTCAAGCGATATCCCTGGACCGATCCGAAGACCGCCGCGTCCGCCGCCCCGCACTTCGTCTTCAACGGCCATTGGAAGATCACCCCCGAGGGCGCGATTACGCCCGTGCCCATCAACGATTGGGACAACGGCGACCTCGGGCAGCGGGCGGCGTACGTCCTCTCCGGGCTGATGGACTACTACCGCTACTCGGGCGACCCGGCCGCGATTGCCCTGGTCCACCTTCAGGCCGAGGCCCTCTTAGACCACTGCCTCACCCCGGCGGACCATCCCTGGCCGGAATTCCTCATCAGCGTGCCGGTCAAGGGCAAGCCTTACGGCAAGTGCGATCCCCAGGGGATGATCCAATTGGACATCGTCGCCGAAGTGGGCATCGGGCTGCTCAAAGCCTATCAGATGACGGGCAACCAGCGATGGTTCGACGCTTGCAAGCACTGGGGCGACCTCTTCGCGAAGAACTGCACTCGCCAGCCCGGCCAGGCGCCGTGGGGGCGCTACGCCAACCCCGAATCGGCCAAGTGGAAGAACAACAAGCAGACCGGCGGCGTGGCCTTCATCCTCTACTTCCTCGACGACCTGATCCGGCTCGGCCACACGGGCAAGAACAACGAAATCCTCCAGGCCCGCGACGCAGGCCGGGCGTACTTGCGCGACGTGCTCTTGCCGGCGTGGACGGTCAACGACACCTGGGGCCGCAACTACTGGGACTGGGAAGACCCGGTGCAGGCGGAGAACGTCACGGAGTTTGTGTGCCGCTACATGATGGACAACAAGGACGCCTTCCCCAACTGGCGCAACGACGTGCGCAACATCCTCACCCTCTTCTTCCACCGCACGAGCGTCTGCCCCAACTCGGCGGGCGAGGTCTATAGCGGCGCCTGGGCGTTTCCCGAATCGGCCGGCTGCTGCGGCCGCTCGCTCTGGTACGGCCCGATGGAGTTGGCGGTGCCCATGGCCCAGTATGCGACCGAGACCGGCAGCCCCTGGGCCCGGGAGATCGCCCGTCGCATGCAGATCCTCGCCACCTACGACGGCCACGAGACGGGTGTTTCCGAAGACAACATCGACGGCGGCTTCGTGGTCAACGCCGACTGGTTCAAGATCGCCCACCCCATGGCACTCAAGCACCTGCTCGGCACGATTGCGTGGATGCCGGAGGAATTCGCGCCGGCAGGGGAGAATCACATTGTGCGGAGCACTGGAGTGGTCAGCAACGTCGAGTACGGTACTTCGATCATCTGTTACGACGTCTTCGACGCTCCGGCTCCGGCAGTCGATACGCTGCGCCTGACGTTCTCGCCGAAAGCCATCGCGGCCAAGGACGAGAAAGGATTTAACCCATTTCCGAAGCGGGAGGTTTTGACACAAAACGGCTTTTCGGTGACGCCGTTGCACGGTGGGGATTTCATGGTCACGATTCGCCACGATGGCTTGAGGCAGATTGTGGTTCTCGGGAATGTCCCCGAATCCGTCGCTCTTGCAGCCAAGCTCGACAGTTCCGTCATTCGGGTTGCACCGCACGGCGTGCTCAATTTCGACGGGACCTGGTTGGACTCTTCCGCAATCTCTCGCTCCACGGAGCGGGCCGGCGCATCGACGAGCGTCAAGTTCACCGGCACGCGAGTCCGTGTCAACGGAGAGGTAGCGCCGGACGGCGGCCTGGCTGAAGTCTACCTCGACGGCGTCAAGCAGCTGGTCGGGATCGATTGCTGGAACCCGAAGCCCCGGGGGCTTCAGACCCTCTATCGACGCAGCGGTCTGGCCGAGGGCGAACATACGTTGAGAATCGTCGCGACGGGAAAAAGGAACCCGTATTCGCTGGGCGAAAAGGTCTACATCTCGCTCGTAGACTGGTCCCCGGCCAAGGGCATGCCCGACTCCGGCGAAGGTCGCGGGCCGACGGACGTGCAACGTTGGGTCTTCGGCTACCCGGGCCGCGAGGACCTGAAGGACTCGGCCGGCAACCTGTGGCGGCCTGCCACGGAGTGGATCGTCCGCACGGGGACGATGACCGACAGCGTGGCGGCCACCTGGTGGACCACGCCCTGCCCCGAGCCCATCTCCGGCACCAAGGACCCGCAGCTTTACCGCTACGGGGCCCACGCCAAGGAGTTCATCGCCAACGTGACCGTGGGGCCGGGCACGTACTGCGTGCGTCTGAAGTTCGCGGCCACACGGGGGATCGACACCAAGAAGAACTGCGTGACCGTCGAGATCAACGGAAAGCGGGTCGTGACCAAGATGGACGTCGCCGCCACGGCCGGCGGCCCGAACAAGGCAGCCGATCTGGTCTTCAACAACATCGCCCCGCGCAACGGCGTGATCGACGTCCGCTTCCTGGGCGGCGACCCGGACAAGCCCGGCAGCGGCGAGGCATTCGTCCAGGCCCTGGAAGTCGGCCCCGGCCCCGGCGGCGAAGGGGCCACGCCGAGATGAGGGGGTGACGGGGTGACAAGGTGACGGGGTGACAAGGTGACGGACTGAGAAAGCGGCGAGTGAAGAGTGAACAGTGTAACGTGCAAATTGGCGAACAGATCCTCACTTTGCACTTTTCACTTTCCACTGTTCACTTTGCACTCCCATTCGCCCCGACCCCGTCACCCCCTCACCCCGTCACCCCGTCACCTTCACCGGGCCGCAACCACCCGTCGCGGCGGCACGTCCCTTGCCCCCATGGAAGGCAGGGCTATGATGAACGAAATGGCCCGGTGACCCAGACCCGGGAGGCTGGCGATGTCTGCCACTGCACGAAAGCCGCGCGGCCGCCGCGGCTTTTCGCTCGTCGAGCTGCTTACGGTAATCGCCATCATCGGCGTGTTGCTCGCCTTGATGCTCCCCGCGGTACAGGCGGCGCGAGAGTCGGCCCGCCGCAGCCAGTGCGGCAACCACCTCAAGCAGCTCGGCCTGGCGATGGAGAACCACGTGAGCGTCTTCCGTCGCTACCCCAGCAACGGATGGGGACATGCCTGGGTCGGCGATCCCGACCGGGGAACCGGCAAGGACCAGCCCGGAAGCTGGATCTACAACCTCCTTCCTTATTTGGAGCAGCGGGCGCTCAGGGAAACCGGCCGCGGCATGACGCCGGAGCAGAAGCGGCTGGAGGCAACCAAGCTGATCCAGATGCCTCTTTCCATCATGGTCTGCCCAACCCGTGGCGCCCCGGGGGCTTCTCCGGCCGCACCTTGGGGGGTTCTCTACAATGCGGAGTGGGTCCCGCGGATTCCCAAGAACCATTATGCGGTCAACGGGGGAGACTGTTTTGCCGAGTCCGCTATCTGGCCAGGGCCGCTGACGCTCGCCCAGGGCGATGCCGACCAGTACCCCTGGACCGATCTGGCACAGTTCACCGGCGTCTGCTATCAGCGAAGCGAAATCCAACCGGCCCTGGTGTCGGATGGTCTGAGTCAGACGTATCTCATCGGCGAGAAGAACGTCAGCCGGCTTCACTACGACACCTGCGACGACGAGGGCTACAACCAGAGCATGTACGTCGGCCAGTGCCTGGACCTGGTCCGCTGGGTCGCCGAGCCGCCGCTGCAGGACGCGGACGACACCGCGGAGCAGCGCTTCGGCAGCGCCCACGGCACCGGGGCTGAGTTCGTCTTCTGCGACGGCTCCGTACACATGATCAGCTACCTGATCGACGGCGAAGCCCATCGCCGCCTCGGCAACCGCCGCGATAGCCTGCCGATCAACACGACGCAATACTGACCTGCCGGTCCGAGGCCGGACGGACATGGGACCGTACCATAGCGACGGCATGAGACAGGAACTCCGCGCTCTGCGCGGATCATGCACGCAAAGGCTTCAAAACCCTGCAACTTGCTGCCATTCCGTGCCGACGGTAGAATGCCCTAAGTGACGTAAATGTCGTGTTCTAAGGTACTTCCGGCAACCGACCGGTTGGCGCGCGGCTTCGGCATCGCGGAATCTTCGCGTCCGCTGTCTCGATACGTCCGCATCCGTTTGAATCAGGACACCACCGAGGAACCACCCAATGTCGTGCCGCTCTCTTCTTGCCGCGTTGTTGGCAGCCGTTTCCCCAGCCCTCATCGCCGCGGACCAGCCGCCGGAGCCGACGATCAAGCCGCTGCTGAGGGCCGTGGATTTGCATTTGGGCCAGGCCCAAGAGGTCGAACTCTGCAACGGCCAGAAGGTCCAGGTGAAGCTGCTGGACCTGAAAGAGTCCGTCGATCCGCTCCGGGCGGCAGTGCGAAATGCACGCGTGGAGGTCGAGGTGGATGGCCAGCGGGCGTGGATTACCTCGGCCACGTACCGGCTGCCGGTGACCGTGGGCAAGGTGCGGATCGATTGCCCAATCACCAAGGGGTACACGAACAATAGCGGCAGCGACGCCTGGGGGCTTGAAAAGGACGCCCGGCTGCGGCTCTGGCCCGCAGGGTCGCCGCTGATGAATCCTGGGACCTTCGTTTATCCAATCCGCCAGCGGTGGTTTGCCAGCTCATCGCAAATGGCCAACGAGCCGTGCTACGTCGATCATGCCGACCAGCCGAAGGTCAAGAAGATCTATTATCACTACGGGCTGGACTTCGGCGGCTGCGAGGGGATGACCGAGATCCTGGCGGCCACCGACGGGCTGGTCGTCTCGGCAAGGAAGGAGGCGCTCGCGGGATACAAGGGGACGCCGGTCAGCCCGCGCTACGACGTGGTGTACGTGCTCGATGCCCGCGGGTGGTACTACCGTTACAGCCACTTCTACTCGATCGACGAGAACATTCGGCCGGGCGTTCGCATCAAGGCGGGCCAGCGGCTCGGCCTCCTCGGCAAGGAAGGCGGGAGCGGCGGTTGGTCGCACTTTCATTTCGACATCACCTGCCGCCAGCCCTCGGGCAAGTGGGGATGCCAGGAGGCGTTCGGCTTTGTCTGGGAGGCGTACCAGAAGCAGCACCAGCCCAAGCTCGTCGCCGTGGCCCGGCCGCACCAACTCGTCCTGACCGGCCAGACCGTGGAGCTGGACGCCAGCCGCTCGTGGAGTGCCGACGGGAAGATCGCCGCCTACAAATGGATCTTCACCGACGGCTCGACCGCCGACGGGCCGAAGGTCAAGCGGACTTATGCCCGGCCGGGCTACTACAGTGAGGCGGTCCAGGTGACCGACGCGGCGGGCCGGATCGACTACGACTTTGCGATCGTAATCGCCGTGGACCAGGAGCACCGCGAACGGCTGCCGCCTTCGCTCCACGTCGTCCACCACCCGACGCTCGGCATCCGGGCGGGCGACGAGGTGACGCTCAAGGGGCGGACCTTTGGCACCACCGCGGGCCAAGAGACCTGGGACTTTGGCGACGGCACACCCAAGGCCGAGACCCGCTCCGACGGCAACGTGGTCGCCCTGGCCAAGGACGGCTACGTGGTCGTGAGGCACCGGTTCCAGAAGCCCGGGCACTACGTGGTCCGCGTGGAGCGGACGGATCAGTTTCAGCAGACGGCGGTGGGCTGCGTCCACGTCGCGGTTGCAGCCCGATAGGAGGGCAGACATTTTGTGTCAACAAAACCTGTCGCAAACCGGCGCCCGAGTAGTTGCTACCAGTCAGTTCTCCACTATGATAAGAGAAGGGATGGTGCGTGGGACTTGCCGCCGCGGTCCCCCGAAAGCGGGTGGTTGTCGTCTCTTATCCGTCGCTGTGGCGGCGATCCGGTATGTTGGAGGATCGAACCATGAGACCCAGCGAGGCCCAACAGCAAGGGTGCCGCGAGCGGCCGGTCCGCAGGGGGTTTACCCTCGTCGAATTGCTGGTCGTGATGACGATTATTGGGATCCTGGTGTCCCTCTTGCTGCCCGCGGTGCAGATGGCCCGCGAAGCCGCGCGCCGCACGCAGTGCTGCAACAACCTCAACCAGATCGGGCTGGCCCTGCTCGCCTATCATGACGCCGACAAGTGTTTTCCGCCCGGGGGTCTGATCACCGGCGCCGGCCGCTACGGACATTCCTGGTCGATCCGGATCATGCCGTACATGGAGGAGTTTTGGATCGTCCGCGAATTCGACGACAAGGCGGCGAAGACCACGACCGGCTGCACCGGCTGGGTGGGGGCCGGAGGAAATGAGTGGAACCGGCAAACGCTTTACGACCAAACGTTCCCCTGGATGCGATGTCCCTCCACGACCTTGCCCAAGTTCGTGCTGGATACGGACCAGGATTTCCACGCCAAAGTGATGAGCGCCAACTATGCGGGCGTTTCCGGCGCGTTGGATGGGAAGACCACCCGCGACAAGGGCCCCGTTCCCGGCTCCTACGGGAAGATCTCGATGAGCGGCGTGCTCATTGTCCAGGATCACCTCAAGGATTCGCGCATTTCCATCTCGGTGGGGGACATCCGCGACGGCACCTCGCACACCATCGTGGTCGCCGAGCAGTCCGACTGGTGCGCGGACGCCAACGGCATCCGCAAGGATTGCCGCAGCGACTGCCAGATGGGATTCCCCATGGGACCGGCCGACGACACTTGGGAGCGGGCCTTCAACGTCACCTGCGTCATCCACCCCATCGGCGAGCGGTCCTATTGGGCCCTCGGGGTGCCGGGGAATTGCGGGCCGAACAGGCCGATCTTGTCGGCCCATCCGGGCGGGGCGAACGTGGTGTTTGCCGATCGCCACACACAATTCGCCCCCAGCGATACCAATCTCCAAATCCTGTACAACTGGGCAAATCGAGACGATGACAGGTCCACCAACCGCGAGAGTGAATAGACGGGCCCGCTGGCTTGTTCTCCTCGTCGTGCCGGCGCTGGTGGTCTCGGGGTGCGGGCCGGGACGCGAGCGGGGCACGCTTTCCGGCACGGTGAAGTTTCAAGGGAAGCCGGTGACCGAGGGGATGGTCATCCTTTCCGACCCCGACCACGGGGACTTCAAGACGTATCCGATCCGCCCCGACGGCACGTTCGAGGCGAAGGCCGAGGACGGCAAGGGGATTTGGGCGGGGCAGTATCGCGTGGCCGTGGCCCCCAAGCTCGCTGAACCGGAGATGGGAGCAAGCAAAGGGCCGCCGAAGATCCCGATCCCTTCCAACATCCCGCCCAGGTACTGGAAGCCCGAGACGAGCGGCATCAGCGTCGAAGTGAAGGAAGGCGAAAACGAGCCGCTGGCCATCGAATTGAAGCCGTAGTCACTCCCCCATCACCGTGACCACGATCGTCCGCTCGCGGGCCCGGATGTCGCACTCCAGGTGGATGATCTGCTGCCAGGTGCCCAGGACCAGGCGGCCCCCTCCCACGGGCACGCTCAGCGAAGGCCCCAGGAGCGTGGCCTGAAGGTGCGAATGGCCGTTGCCGTCGTGCCAGGCCTGCTCGTGGCCATACTGGCGGCTCGGCGGGATGAGCCGGTCGAGCATTTCGGGGAAATCGCGCTGCAGGCCGGGCTCGAACTCGATTGTCCCGATGGCCCCGGTGCTGCCCACCGTGAAGACCTGGGCCGTCCCCGTCTTGATCTTCGATCGCCGCACCACGTCGGCCACGCGGGCGGTGAGGTCGTCCATCTGGCCGTGCCCGCGAGTCTGGATCGTGAACTGTTCTTGTTGCACCATGGTTGACTCCCCGAAAACCGGATTAGCCTTGCCGGGTGCCAAGGCGACGCTTGCGTGGCCATGCTGGTCGAGGAGCGTGTCCACGCGGACGTGGACAATGGCACCCGGCGCATGTCCACGCGGGCGTAGACATGGCACCCGGCCTCCCCGCTCAATGGGGGAGCAACCCTCGTCCCGCTGCCATACCCCCGGCGTTCCTCTTTGATGAAGGTTCCGATTCTAGCAAGAATATCAGTACGGCCAAGATGCCGGCACACTATCCTTTCAGAGTGACATGCCCAATTTCACGGCCGACAACCGCGACGCCCCTTTGCTCCGCCTGGAGCACGTGGACCGACGCTTCCACGCGGGCGATTTCGTCGTCGAGGCCCTGCGCGACGTGACCCTCGATATCCGCGCCGGCGAGTTCCTGGTGATGGTCGGTCCCAGCGGCTCCGGCAAGACGACGATGCTCAACATCCTTGGCGGCATGGATACGCCCAGCGGCGGGCGAGTCTGGTTCCGCGATCAGGAGCTGACTGCCTTCACCCCCTCCGAGCTGACCCGCTACCGCCGCCAAATGGTGGGCTTCGTCTTCCAGTTCTACAACCTGATCCCCAACCTGACCGCGCGCGAAAACGTCATGGTCGCCACGGAGCTCAGCCGGCAGCCGCGACCAGCCTTCGGCCGGTGCCCGGTCGAGGCGGCCCTGCGCCTGGTCGGCCTCGAGGACCGGATGGACCACTTCCCCTCGCACCTTTCCGGTGGGGAGCAGCAGCGAGTGGCGATCGCCCGGGCATTGGCCAAAGACCCGCTCCTGGTGCTTTGCGACGAGCCGACCGGGGCCTTGGACTACGCCACGGGCATCCGCATCTTGCGACTCCTGGTGGACCTGAAAAACCAGTTGGGCAAGTCGATCGTGCTGATCACGCACAATGGGGCGATCGCCCCAGCGGCCGACCGCGTGGTCCGGCTGCGGAGCGGGCAGGTCGTCGAGGTACACGGCAACCCGGCGCCCATCCCGCCCGAGGAGATCACCTGGTGACGACGCTGGACCGCAAACTGCTCCGCGACCTGAAGGCTGCCGGGGGGAGGCTCCTGGCGGTGACCGGGATCATCGCGGTCGGCGTGACCTGCTTTGTCGCCTTGGCCTCGGCCTACTACAACCTGGACACGGCCAAGCGGCGCTACTATGCCCAGTGCCGCATGGCCGATTTCTCCATCGAGCTGAAGAAGGTGCCGCTGGCGGAGTTGGGCCCGCTGGCCGACATCCCGGGAGTGGCCGACCTCCGCCCGCGGATCCGTTTCTACGCCGCGGTTGACTTGGAGGGGGCGGCCGAGCCGCTCAACGGCCTGGTCCTTTCGCTCCCCGATTCCCCGCGGCCGATCATCAACGACATAGTCGTGCGCCGCGGCGGCTACTTCACCGACCGCCGCGACAACGAGGTCCTGGTGAGCGAGGCGTTTGCCGAGTATCACCGCATTGGCCCGGGCGAGCGGATCCATTTAATCCTCAACAACCGCCGCCAGGAGTTGTTCGTCGCGGGGACGGCGATCTCTAGCGAATTCGTCTACATGCTCGGCCCCAGCGCGATCACGCCGGACCCGAAGCACTTCGGCGTCTTCTATCTGAAGCAGTCGTTTGCCGAGGACGTCTTCGACTTCGGCGGGGCGGCCAACCAGGTGCTCGGGCGCCTGGACGCCTCGCAGCACGGCAACCCGCGAGCGGTGCTGCGGCGGGCCGAGCTACTTCTTTCCTCCTACGGCGTCTTCAGCACCACGCCCCTGGAGGACCAGTTTTCCAACCGTTTTTTGAGCCAGGAGATCCGCGGGCTGTGGAGCTTCGCCCTGATTACGCCGGCGATGTTCCTGGCCGTGGCGGCGCTGGTGCTCAACGTGCTCCTGACCCGGCTCACCCAGCAGCAGCGCACGGTGATCGGCACGCTGAAGGCCCTGGGCTACTCCGACCTCCGGTTGTTCTGGCACTTGCAGAAGCTGGGGCTTTCGGTCGGCGTGGCCGGCGGGCTGTTGGGGTGTTTCTGCGGATACTGGCTGGCCGCATGGTTGACCTCGCTCTATCGGCACTTCTTCCAGTTCCCGGAGTTCCCCCACCTTCTCTCGCCGGGTCTGCACGCGATCGCCCTGGCGATCAGCATCGGCTGCGCGGTGCTGGGGAGCCTGCGCGGGACGCGGGCCGTGCTGCGGCTCAGGCCGGCGCAAGCCATGCGCCCGGCAGCGCCTCGGCAGGGCCGCGCGGTTTTCCTGGAGCATTGGACCCGTTTCTGGAAATCGCTCTCTTCCGGGTGGCGCATGGTGCTGCGGGACCTCATCCGCAGCCGCGTGCGGACCTTGGCGGGGGTGTTTGCCGCCGCGATGGGCTCGGCGGTGATGGTCAACGCCTTCATGATGTACGACTCGCCGTTTTACCTCATCGACTTCCAGTTCCGCCGCGTGCTCCGCACCGACATGGACCTGACGCTCAAGGACGAACACGCCGATGACGCCCTTCATGAGGCGGCGCGCCTCCCAGGCGTAGACTACGCCGAGCCGTGGCTGAGCGTCGCCTGCACCTTCCGCAACGGCCCCTGGGAGAAAAAAGGCTCGATTACCGGCCTCGTGGCCGGGGCCCGATTGACGATCCCCCGCGATGTTGCCGGCCAGGCGGTCCGCATCCCGCCGACCGGCCTGGCGATGAGCAAGACCCTGGCCGAGATCCTGCACCTTCGCCGCGGCGACGCGGTGACCATCGAGCCGGTCAAGGGGCTCCGCCGCCCTTGCCAGGTCCCGGTGGGCGAAATCGTCGAGGGCTACCTGGGCACGGTCGTTTACGCCGACTTCCAGTATCTCAACTGGTTGGTCAATGAGGAGTCTTCCCTCAGCGGCGTGCAACTCCTGATGGACGGCGACCCGGCGCGCCGCCGCGCCCTCTACCGCGAGTTGAAACGCCTCCCCGCGCTCCAGGGCACCAGCGACCGGGGCGACATCATCCAAGGTCTGGAAGAGACCGTGCTCCGCAACCAATGGGTGGTCATCGTGCTCATGGTCGGGTTTGCCGCGGTCGTCTTTTTCGGAAGCATCCTCAACGCCTCGCTGGTGAGCCTCGCGGAACGGCAGCGGGAGGTGGCCACGCTGCGGGTCCTGGGGTATAGTCCCTGGCAGATCGGTACTCTGCTCTTGCGGGAGAGCATGATCGTCAACGTGGCGGGGACCGTCCTCGGGATGCCTCTCGGGTACCTGCTCACCGTGGCCACTGCCGCGGCCTACGCCAGCGAGATGTTCCGTCTGCCGATCGTGACCTCTCCGGCCATCTGGGGGTTGACTCTCTTGCTGGCGGTCGTTTTCGCCCTGGCGGCCCACGGGTTCGTGCAGCGCACGATTGGGCGGATGAACTGGCTCGACGCCATGAAGGTGCTGGAGTAATGCTGGATCAAGGGGAACGCGCCGCGCGAGCGCGGGGGCTAAACAATCCGCGGAAGAACGCTAACCGACTACCGTCTACTGTCTACTGAATATTGTCTACTTCTCCGATGAAGACAACCCGCACTGTGATCGTCGCGGCGATGCTGGTCGTCGCCGCGCTAACCCTACTGGCGGCCTGGTGGCTCTGGCCGCGGGTCCGCGTGGACGCGGTCGCGGCGCGCAAGGGCCGGATCGCGGCCTACGTGGACGAGCGGGCGACCACCCGGTTGCCGCAGACCTATCTTGTGACCACTCCCTCAGCCGGCCGCGTCGCCGCGATCTCGCTCGTCGAAGGGACGCCGGTGAAGAAAGGGGAGGTGGTCGTCCAGTTCGTGCCGCGGGACGTGGAATTGGCGGTCAGAGAGGCCAAGGCGGTCGTGGAGCGCCTCCAGGCGGCGGTCAAGCAAAGCGGCGACACCAGCGTGGAGGAAATCGCCCTCAAACAGAGCCGGGAATTTGTCAAATCGACCGCCGACACCGTAAAAGCGGCCGCCGAGCGGGTCAAAGCGGGCAAGGCCCGCGCCGACTACGCCGCCATCATCTTGTCGCGGACTCGCAGGCTCTTCAAGAATGACGCGCAGACCCAAGAGGACTTGGATCGCGCCAATTTAGAGATGACCCAGGCGGACGCCGACCGCGCGCAGGCCGGTTTCATCCACGCCGCCATGGTCTCGATTCAGGCCGCGACCAATCTCATGCCGGAAATGATCGAGAAGTACACCCTCCGCAAGATCCTCGGCAAAAACGTGCAGGAGAAACAGTTGACCGAGGCGCTGGTGCGGCTCGACCAGGCCAAACGGCAGCAAGAACTCGGCCAGATGCGAAGCGAAATCGACGGCGTGGTCCTCCACCGCTTCCAAAGCGACGAGGGCTACTGCACGGCCGGCACCAAGCTCCTGGAAATCGGCAATCCGGCCGACCTGGAGGTCGAAGCCGACCTCTTGAGCGTGGACGTGGCCCAGATCCGCACGGGCTACCGCGTGGAGATTTACGGCCCGGCCGTCGGCCCGACGCCCGCGCGCGGCACCGTGGACCGCGTCTACCCGGCCGGCTTCACCAAGCTTAGCTCGCTGGGCGTCGAGCAGCAGCGGGTCAAGGCGATCGTCCGCTTTGATTCGGCCGAGCTGAAGCGGCTGCAAACCGAGCGCGGGCTGGGCGTCGGCTACCGCGTACGTGTGCGAATCCTCTCGCCCGCCAGGGAGAATGCCTTGATCGTTCCCCGGTCGGCCCTGTTCCGCGGGCCGGACCGAGTCTGGCAGCTCTACGTGGTGCGCGGCGGCCGGGCCCGGATCCAGACGGTCGCGCTCGGCGTGATCAACGACGACTTCGCCGAGGTGACCGAGGGCCTCGAAGAAGGCAACCTGGTCGTCCTCACGCCGGAGAGCACCCTGAGCGACGGCCAACGGGTCACACCGGTGGTCCGCCCCCCGTCGCAGGCCGACGCCACGGCGGTCTCCGAGCCGCTTCAAAACGACGGGGATTAGCAGCAGCGCCGGCTTTGTCCCCTGTGGCAGTGTGCCACTGCTTCGTCAGAAACGGCGCTGCCGGCAATTCGGCGACACAGCTTGCCCCACGGCATGTAGTGCCACACCCCATGTCATCGCAGATCTCTGTGGGTCCCTGCTGGGACGCTGCCGCGCTTGCTGCCACCAGGCGCTTTCGGCTACAGAAACTAGGGATCGCACGCGGGGCCTTGCCAGATGGGCAGGGGAAGGATAAGTTGAGGCGATGAAGTTCGATTTTACCCTTGTCCCAAGTGCCGACGAGGATCTTGCGTACTACAAGGTCCGCGAGCAACGGATTATCCTCGATGCCATCGGGGAATTCCTCGGTATTGATGCGGACGTGGAGAGCAAGAGACGTAAGCAACTGCGACCGAATCCGCTTGCACCGTGGGAACTGAGGATGGGAGATTACCGAGTCTTCTATGAGATCAGACCTGAAGGAGTGGTGAGGGTGTTGGCGGTGGGCCACAAGGTACACAACGAATTGTTCATACGAGGGCAAAGGGCTGACATATGAAGACGGTAGACCTTAGAGAAGGGGAGCACTCGTTGAGCGAAGTGCTCGCGCTGGCGAAGTCGGAAGCGGTTCTGATTCACTCGGCCTCCGGAGAGGATTTCCTCCTCGAGCAAGCCGACGAGTTCGATCGAGAAGTAGCCGCATTGGGCGGGAGCGAGAAGTTCATGTCTTTCCTTGATGCCAGGGCGAAGGAAACCGGGGACATTCCGCTCGAAACAATACGCAAGAAGCGCGGCGTGTAGGACGCGCCGAACAAGAACTGTTCCGGTAGTGTATCGTCATGATGGCTAAGCAATTCTACGATTGGCAAACCTCCGGCGGCACGGACGATGTCATGCGACTCGTCGATTGTCTTGAGAGGGCGGATGTTGCCTGGTGTGCCATTGGCGGAGTGGCGGTGAACCACTGGGCGCGAGAACCGATGGTGACCCAGGACGTGGATTTTGTTGTTGCCGCCGGCGAAATCGAGCGCGTCGTCTCGCTCCTTGAGGAGGCGGGATTCCGATCCGAGAGATTCGACTGGTCCATCAACTTCAAAGGACGGTCCAAGCTCAGCATGCAACTCACGACAGAGGAGTTCTATCGAGAGTTCCCCTCCCGAGCAGTCCCGGCGGACGTTCATGGCATTCTCTTGCGGGTCGCCTCGCTGGAGGACACTCTGAGGGGCAAGATGAAGGCGTGGGCTGAGTCGGGGCGAAGGCAGAGCAAGCGGATCAAGGACCTCGCTGATATTGCCCGCCTCGTCGAAGCTCATCCCCAACTATGGGACTCTCTGACCGACGACCTGAAACGGCAACTGCAACCGCCAGGCGAAGGGTGAACCGCACCGGGGCTCAATGCTCGTGGAGCGGCTTTTCCGCTGACGGCTCTGCGTGCTCGTGATGGCCGGCCGACGTGGCGGCGTCGACATGCAGCCGCTCGACGTAGTGAATGAACTCCACGTAGGCCGCCACAAACTCCCGCCCGGCCTCGACGCTCTGGTCCGCGTGCTTCTTCTTCTCCGCGGCCTGCGTAAATCGCTGCCGGATCCCTGCTTCGACCGCCCCGGTCACGAGGTGGACGACGTGGTCGGCGGAGCCGTCCTCCAACGCCTTGTCGGCGGCCGCCACCGCGGGATCCAGCTTCGTCCCGGCAGGCTTCAGGCCCGTGTAGGGCGCTCCCTCGCCCGCCCGGTGAAGCCGCACCACGGTCTCGAAGAAGTACATGTCGGCCAGCTCTTTGGCTTCCGGACTTTGGCGACGAACGGCTAGCGTCTTGCGGAACGCCGTGCGGACCTGCTCCTCGTCCTCCTTGTTCTTCAGCCACTTCAGCACGGCCGTGACATCGCCCTTCTCCAGCGCGGCCCGGGCCGCCTTGACCACGGGACCATCGAGCGTGTCGCAGTGGGCGTCCACGGTCTGGGGCGCGGCAGCGGCGCCAATCCAAATCGCCGCTGCCAACGTTGTAAGGAATCCCCTCGTCGAAACCTTCATTTCACTCCTCCTTTCCGCCCAAAGCCCACGGGTCACAACCCGTGGGCTTTGGGGTCTATGACTACCGAACGTGCTCCTCAGTGTCGGCAAGTCCCGCTTCGCCCACCTTCCGAAGCCTCGGGTACGTGCTAATCAGGAAGTACAAGAGCGGCAGCGCGCCCAGCACGATAATGATCGTGTCCGGCAACATCCGCAAGTTGCCGAGCACCTTGATCTCGTCCAGGTTGTAGAAGTCGGCGCTGCGGGCGTACCAGAATCCCGTGTCGTAGCTGTGCCAGACCTGCATCAGGCCGATGGGCAACAGCCCGGTCAGGAACATCAGGAACAGTCCGCCGTTGAGCCCCCAGAAACTGAGCTTCAGGATCCCGTCCTTCCAGTACTTGTCCTGGACCAGGCCGCGCCAGGAGAAGAGGATCAGGGCGATGGCCAGCATCCCGTAAACGCCGAACAGGGCGGTATGCGCGTGGTTGGCCGTCAGGTACGTGGCATGCTCGTAGTAGTTGATGATCGGCAGATTGATCATGAAGCCGAACATCCCCGCGCCGACGAAATTCCACACGCTGCTCGCGGTGAGGAAATACAGCGGCCAGCGGTAAGGAAACTGTCTCCCTTCGGCCCGGATCGACCTGTATTCCATCCACGCCCGGACCACGAGCAAGATCAGCGGGATCGGCTCCAGGGAGCTGAACACCCCGCCGATGGCCAGCCAGAAGCTCGGGCCGCCATACCAGAAGTAGTGGTGGGCGGTGCCCGGGATGCCGCTCAGGAAGACCAGGATCGCGGTCAAATACGCTACCCGCAGCGCCGACCGCGCCGTGACCAGCCCCAGCGAGACGAGGAACAAGGAGATAATGGCGACGCCGAAAAACTCGAAGATGCTCTCCACCCAGATGTGGACCACGAACCACCGCCAGTAGTCGGCGACGGTCAGGTGCGTGCTCGGGCTGTAGACCAAGCCGAAGCCGAAGAAGAGGACCACGAGGACCGCGCTCAGGACGTAGAACATGAGGAGCGACCGGTGATCGGCGTCCGCGCCGGCCCCCTCGGCCTTCTGGTAGAAGATGGGGGCCAGCACGCGGTAGACGATTACCAGCCAGTAAAGCAGGCCGCCGAAAAGCAGGATTTGCCACAGCCGCCCGAGCTCCAGGTACTCCCAGCCCTGGTGGCCCAGCCAGAACCAAAGCTGTTGGCCGAGCAGACCCTTGATGCCCAGCACCTCGCCCAGCAGGCTTCCCACGGCGACCGCCACTGCTGCGACGAAGAGGATATTCACCAAGAGCCGCTGGTGCTTCGGCTCGCGCCCGCTCACCAGCGGGACCAGATACGTCGCCGTGCCGATCCACGAGACGGCGATCCACAGGATCGCCAATTGCAGGTGCCAGGTCTTGGCCCAGCTATACGGGTACATCTCGCCAATGAACTGGATCCAGAACTTGCCCGGGTGGACGGTGTAGTGGGCCAGCAGTCCGCCGTTGAAGATCTGCACGACGAACAGGAGCCCGGCCACGAGGAAGAATTTCGCGCTGGCCAGTTGGCTCGGGGTCACCGGAGCCTGCAGCAGCCGGTAGGAGGCATCCACCGCCTTAGCCTCGCCGTAAAAGAACTGGTGGCGGTGGACGACGTACACGATGAGCCCAAGCACGGCAAAGAGGCTCAAAATCGACGCGATGCTCCAGACCAGGGCCTGCGTGGAGGCCTCGTTCCCCACCGAGCGGTCGGCGGGCCAGTTGTTGGTGTAGGTGTAGTTTTCGCCCGGCCGCTGGGTCCCCGCCGCCCAGGCGGTCCAGAAGAAGAAGTCGGCGATGTCTTCCCGCTCCTTGGGCGTGGAGACGGTGTTTTCGAGGAAGCCGTACCGGGGATTGCCCCTACCGAACTGCTCTTCCCAGTACTTGCGGTTCTGCTGGAAGGCGTGGGCCGCCGCGTCGTCGAGCACCAGGTTGTCGGCGGAGTCCAGGCGGTTGAGCCGGATCTCGGCCTTCACCCGCTCGTCAATCTCTCGTTGGGCGGCAAGAGACGGCGGGATGGAGAAATCCCTGACGGGGTCCGAACCTTCGCCCAGATAGAAACGCCGCATGGACTGGCCAAGGCGGTGCAGCGTGTCGGCCGAAAAGTCCATCCCCCGCAGCGACCCGTGCCCCCAGACGCTCCCGTGATCCATCAGTCCGTACCGTTGGTAAATCGTCTGCCCGTGCTGGATCGCTTTCGCCGTGGTCAGGATCTCGCTGCCGTGTCTCACCTCCTTGGGAATGGGAGGGACCTTGTCCTTGGCGAAGTACCCTCCGACCAGAAGCATGGCCATGCTGACCACGAAAGCGACAATGGCCCCGTTGCGCAACCCTCTCGTACCCATGAGCGTTCCTCCTCGGCTGGAATCGTAACGCGGCCTGACGGCCGCAACCAAAGCTATCGGCTATCAGCAGTCCGCTTTCAGCAGTCCGCTTTCAGCCGTCCGCCATCCGCTGTTGGCGGGGAAATTCGTCTTCTCTGATACCTGATAGCTGACGGCTGATCGCTGGGCCCACCCCGGAGTTCGTCAGTGTCCGCAGCCGCAAGCCTCGTGTGCCGCAGCGGCAGTTCCCGTGCGCGGCACGCCGTACTGCTCGGCCAGGTCATCGGCGATCTTCACGTAGGTCTCGTGGGTCCCCGCTCCCATCTCCTCCGCTTCTACCTTCTCGAAGGCCGCCGAAAGCCTGCGCTGGTCGCCTTCGCTAAGAGCCTGGTTGGCCATGGCGAACAGGCAGTGGTCTTCCTTTTGGATGTGCTCCCGCAACAATTCGACGTACCCCTGGGCGTTCTCGACAAATCGCCGCAGGGCCTCGGCGTCCCCGGCCGCGGCGGCGTCAATCGCAGAGGCCATCTGGCGGACGTGCATCCGCCCCAACTCGTGCTCGCGACGCATCACGCTAGTCGGCCCGCAATCCGGGGAAAAACCCTTGGCCTCCATCGCCGGAAACAGGTGGGCCTCCTCCTTGCCGTGGTGGCAACGGTCGGCGAAGTTGCGGAAGAAGGCCACCGCATCCCTGGCGGGCTGCGGATCAAGCCTCCCTTCCGAGGCACTCTTCTGCATCATTCTTTCCAGGCAGGCAAGGACCTGCTCAATAATGCGATGCTCGTGGCTGAGGATCTCTGTAGGCTTCATGGCAAATCTCCTTGCTGAGTGAACGTGCTCGATCAAAACAAAAAGTGGGGGCCTAATTGGTCTAACAGCATGTCTTTATCCGATTAACATCCAAACAGTAGGGCCGGCTTTGCCGGCCGTTTCCGGGTTTAGCAAGCGGTCCCGGCCGGCAAAGCCGGCCGTGCTGCGGATGCTGATGCTCCACGCCCCGCCAGGTCCGCAATCGTCGTTTCTTTGAGGAATCGAAGGTATCGGTCCCGGACCTCCTTCCAGCGGTAGTGGACCGCGCAGGCAGTTTGGTCGGAGCACCGAGGTTGCCCGAGGAAGCAGCCGGACCACCGGCTGAAGTGCTCGATCGGCTCGACCACCTCCAGCAGAGAGACGGTCGCGGGGTTTCGGGCGAGCCGGAACCCTCCTCCCTTACCCTTTTGGGACTCGACAATCCCCTCGTCAGCCAAGGTCTTCAGCAGTTTCCCCAGGTAGTTCGGCGGGGCTCCGATCTGCTCTGCCAACTCGCCAGCGCCGACGTAAACCCCTTCCGGGAGGCTAGTTAGGCTCGAAAGGGCCGTCAGGGCGTGGATACCGGTCTTCGAGAGCATGACAGACAACTCGTAATAACATGCTATTATACGATTATCGGCAACGACGTCAAGCCCCTTGAGTAGAGGGCAGAAGGCAGAGGGCAGGCTCAAGTAGACGCCCACGTCAACCAGAACCGGACAAGCTCACTTTCGCCGCACGAATTTCTGGGCGCGCTGCCCCTTGATGTCCCCGGCGTAGATGTCCCCCTTCTCGTCCCCGCTCTGACCTCGGTGATTCGCCGCCCGCTTCCTAAAGCAGAGGCTGTGTGCAACGCCGAGGCCGCCGACGAGCGACCAAATGATGAGCGTGGCCGGCTCAGGGATCGGGGCGGGCGAAACCGGGACGAGCGATATGTCGTCCAGAGCGAAGTCGTTGCCACCAAATTCGCCACTGATGTCGCGAATGACCAATTCCGCAGATCCACTAACGGCCACGAAGCTGGCGGAAAACTCTTGCCATTCGGGAAGACTGGTCAATTGCAGGTCTCCCAGAGCGTTTCCCCCGATCTGGAAGGTCAAATGCGCGAAACCGACGTCATACACTTCCGTTGACCATGCCGAGAACTTGTAGGTGCTGCCAGGAGCCAGCGTTACGTTCTGGCTCCAGACGACCAGATTAGGGTCCCCGCCGTTGACCACCATCATCTCTCCCGTTCCACTCGTATGATCACCAAGCGAATCGAAACCCCCGACCTCCGCAGGGTTCTTGCAAACGGTATACGAGCCACCCATCCAGAGTGACCACACCGGCGGGAAATAAGTGTACTGCGTGGCAAAACCGGTGTTGCCGGCCTCGAAGTCGCCGTTGGCAATGAGACTCCCCTGAGCCTGGCCCCCAACGAGCATGGCGAACACCGTTGCAAGCCAAACAAGCATCGTTCCGACAGATGGGTGGTGGATTCGCAGCATGTCAATACACCCCAAGAGTTTGCCCGAGCGCTCCATCGTTTCCTAAACTGCCGGCGCTCGCGCACACCGCGAACAAGAGGGTACGCCCCCTCCTACCCCCTATAGGCCGCCGAAGGGCGATTCCTGACATCCGTCTTCGAGGAAACCTCGAAAATGCTTCTGAGGGGGGGCGAAACGGGCAAGCTGGCCATGTCTGCGGACGTCGGATAAACGCACAATGCAGACAGGTGACACCCACGATTACTCGTACCTGGCGCTTGCCCGTGTTCAGGGCGAACTGCAGCCGGTGCCTGGCCGACGCTCCAAGTCGGAACACCTGCGATCCTCCGGTGGCGCCAGGGGTGGAGCCCGGAGCGGATTCGCGTCGACTGGCGGAGCGGCGTCTTTTACTTCTTGCGCACGAACTTCTGCACGCGGTGGCCCTTGATGTCGCCGGCGTAGATGTTGCCCTTCGAGTCCAGGGCGAGCCCGTGGACCCAGTTCAAGTCGCCCGGCTGCTCCTTGCCGTCTTCTCCCTTGGGAATGGTCCAAAGCTGTTGCAGCTTGCCCGCAGTGCTGAACCGCATGAAGACCTGATCCTTGGGCGGGCAGCCCAGCGCGCCGTCCTCTTTGCGCCAGATCATGGGCGAGGAGCCGCAGACCCAGATTTCGTCTTTCTTGGTGATCCAGAATCCCCACGGCACCAACAGATTGCGCCACTGGGCGATGAACTTGCCGTCCTGGTCGAAGACCTGGACGCGGCAGTTATTGCGGTCGGCCACGTAGAGCCGGCCCTTGGAGTCTACGACGATGGCGTGGGGCAGGCTGAACTCGCCCGGGCCGGTCCCCAGCTTGCCCCACTCCTTGACGAACTTCCCATCCTTGTCAAAGTGGACCACGCGGTTGTTGCCGTAGCCGTCGGTCACGAAGACGTCGCCGGCCGGCGAAACGACCATGTCGGTGGGCCGATTGAGGTGCGTCTGGTCGCAGCCGGGCTCACCCGGCGTGCCGAGCGTCTTGAGCAGCTTCCCTTCCGGCGTGAACCGCATCACCGCGTGCTTTCCCACGTCGGCCAGCCACACCATCCCCTCGTGGTCGAACTTCAGGTAGTGGGCGATCCCGACCACGTCTTCGCCCCAACTGCGGACGAGATTTCCGCGGGAGTCATAGACCTGGACCGGCGGCTTGGCCCGGGTGAAGACCCAGACCTGGTCCTTGTCGTCCACGGCGACCCCCGGCATTTCACCCCATGCCGCCTCAGCCGGCCGCTTGAAGAAATCGGGGGCCACCTGGTACCACGGGGTCATGTTCTTCCGCGGGTACTCGGTCGACTCGGGGGGCGAAGGCTGTCCCGGCGCCGGAGCGGCAGGGAACAAGACAGTGCCGATCGCGGCGCAGATCAGCGCACGTCGGCTCCAGACTGGTCGGCGCATGCACATGGTTCTTCCTCCTGGCTTAAGGGTGCGGCCATTATAGGCCGGCGCAGGAGGAATCGCCATGCGGCTCGTCGATGGTAGGGTGGGACAAGCGCAGCGCAGTCCCACCAACCATGACCAGGCGAGCTCTGGTGGGACTGCGCTGCGCTTGTCCCACCCTACAAGCTGTAGTCCGCCAGTCGTGCTCTGAACCGTGGCACAGCCGCCTTCGGCTGTGCAGACCACCGTGCACAGCCGACGGCGGCTGTGCCACACGCACGATCACGGGCCGATCGACGGGGGATTGCGATCCAGGAAATCCCGCGGGCTGCGGAGCGTGTAGTAGGGATAGGTTACGGCGCCGGTCGACGGACCGGGATCATTGGCTGCCTCGCCGCCGCGATGTCCGCAATGAGGACAATCGGGGCGCCCGCACCCGGCGGGGGCGCACCCGCACTCCGCTTGGCCGGAATGCTGCCTGAAAGGTCGATCCGTGTTACAGCCGCTTAAGAGGGCCAGGGTGCCGACCACGAACAGTGCCAGCAGTGCGCGTTTCATGTCCCCCCATTCCTTCCTTGGGTCTACCGGGTCTTTCGACTCTCCTGGAACTGACATCGGCCCGACAATTGGCAGAGTCCAGAAAATCGGCAGAACTGGCGTTGCCGGCAAGAATCGCGCGAAGCGATCACCCGCCGATCGAGGGAGCCGGTCGGGTTCGAGGTACCACTATTGACGGGCATCCGATGCTCCGTCGCGGTCATTCGTCGCACTCGCATGAGGGACGGGAGCGCTGGACGAACCCCCCGGGGAACTGCTAGGTTGTGACCAATCATGGTCGCATCGATCGAGTACATCGAGAATGTCATCGCCACCTACGGGGACGCCACAGCGGTGAATTGGCGGACCTTGGGACGGGAGGAGAACGTCGTTTTTCTCGACCCGGAGCTGGCCCACGAGGTGATGATCACCGGCGACCTCCATGGGCACCGGAGGAACTTCAATCGCATCCGCAAGATCGCGGACCTGGCCGCCCATCCCGGCCGGCACCTGATCTTGCAGGAAGTCTGCCACGGCGGACCCACCTACCCGGCCAACGGCGGCTGCATGTCCCACACCATGCTCGAAGACGTGGCCAGGCTCATCGTCCAGTACCCCGACCACGTCCACTTCTTGCTGGGGAATCACGAGCTGGCCGAGATGACCGAATACCCCATCCAGAAGAGCAAGCAGATGCTCAATCTGCTTTTCCGCCTCGGCATGCAACAGATGTACGGGCCGGCCACCGACAAGGTCCGGGAGGCGATGGTCCCGTTCATCCAGAGTTGCCCGTTGGGGGCGTGGCTTCCGGGAGGAGTGCTCATCACCCACAGCATTCCGGAACAAGTGGACAGGCACGGCTTCGACCGGACCATCTTCACTCGCCGGCTGGAGAGCATCGAATACTACGAGCGGACGGCGGTCTTCGATCTGGTGTGGGGGCGTGACTACCGGGAAGAGAACGCGGCCGCCTTCGCCCGGCTGATGGAGGCCAAGCTCCTCATCAACGGCCACGAGCCCTGCGTCGAGGGATTCTGCGCCCCGAATTCGGTGCAGGTCATCCTTGACTGCTCGGGTGAGAAGGCGTGCTACGTGATGCTCACGCCGGACCGCCGCTGGACGCAGGCAGATGTCCTGGCCCAGATCCGGCCGTTGGAGTAGACCACAGCGCGCACTCTGCCCACTGCGGCCATCAGCCGCCTAGTTCCCGCTCTGCCGCGCGGATCGCCGCAGACGCATCTTGCCACGCCTGCTGGATCTTCGCGTCGTTGTCGGCGCGGGTCGTTGTCGGGTACTGGATCTCCGAGTCCCAATATAACTTCGCACGCCGGTAGTGCTCCATGGCTTCCGACAACGCGGCGCGGGCGCGAGGGACGAGGATTCGCGCGCCCTCCGATTCGAGAAAAGGCTTTACCTCCGCGTATTGCTGACCGAGCACCCGCGTGTAATCCGCTCGAGTAATTCCGATTTCGAGCCGCGCTTCGAGCTTCTTAATCGCCTGTAAGGCGCGGTC
>Ga0315280_10003136_pt1 | contig 25758 bp, 26 predicted proteins | sample YL17G06_40_MG_FD_203697 | JGI IMG/M metagenome (GOLD analysis project Ga0315280, IMG submission 203697) | Sediment microbial communities from Yellowstone Lake, YNP, Wyoming, USA - YL17G06_40 | ecosystem: Environmental > Aquatic > Freshwater > Lake > Sediment | place: USA: Wyoming | collected...
CCTTCCCGGTCATCAGCTCCACCGGGGCCGGCGGCTCGGCCGCGCCCGTGGTCACCATCCAGTTCCGCAAATTCGGCGTGCAGCTCAATTTCACCCCCACCGTCGATCCGGTCACCAACATCATTCATCTGAAGGTGACGCCCGAGGTCAGTGCTCTGGATTTTTCCAACGCGCTGACAATCCAGGGCTTCCTGATTCCGGCCATCAGCAAGCGCACGGCCGATACCGAAGTGGACCTGCGGGAGGGTGAGAGCTTCGCCATCGCCGGCCTGATTGACAACAGGGTGACGGAAGTGCTGAGCAAGGTGCCGGGCCTGGGCGACGTGCCGATCCTCGGAAAGCTGTTCCGCTCCCGCTCCCTGAACAAGACCAACACCGAATTGCTGGTGGTGGTGACGCCGCGATTCGTGAAACCGTTCGCGGCCGGCGAGATGCCGCCAGCGCTGCAATTCCCGAAGGAGTTTTTAGGCGGTTCCAAGGCCGAGCCTGTGCCCCCGGCGCCCAAGTTCCAAGGCCCGCGCGGGCAGCAGTCGTCGGGGCCGCCGGAGAGCAGTAAGCCGTAAGCAGTAGGCAGTAGGCAGGAGGCAGTAGGCGGCAAAGGAAGCAATCGTGCACCGAGTGGCCGATAAGCAGGAAGCGGTGACAGGGCGGAGGGCACGGCGTCAGCCGAGAGCCGCGAGCCGACAGCCGACAGCCGAAACAGGCGGCGTGAGCGTCTACCTGGCGCTGCTGCTGACCTTCATGCTGTTCAGCCTGCTGGTAATGGCCATCGACGTCGGGCGGTTGTACATGGTGCAGGGGGAATTGCAGACGGCGGTGGATGCGGCCGCGCTGGCCGCCGCCACGCGTTTGACCGGCGGCTCCTGCGCCACCCTTTACGCCGATGTGCAGATGGCGGCCTCGTTCGACAGCACCGGCTCGACCCTCAGCGGCATGCCCAACGACAACCGCTTCAATATGCGGTTGTACCAGGTCAGCAACAATTCTGATATTCCGACCACGTTGATGTCGGATTACTTCGCGCTGCTCAACGACTCCCAACTCAACGTCAACGGCGGGCAGTCGGGGCCAAACGCAAGGTACGTGCGGGTGCAGGTCAACGTTGAGATGCCGGTGATTTTCACCCGCTTCCTGAGCCTCAGCCGTCCTGCGACTCAGCCGGTGGCCGTGGCGGGCATTGCGGGCGTCAGCTCGGCGGTCTGCGCCGCCTGTTTCATCGAGCCGCTGGCGGTGGTGGCCATCGACACCACCGACGAGATCAATTACGGCTTTCAAGCGGGCCAATACTATACGTTCTACCTGAGCCCGGTGCAGCGCGCCACTGGCCCCCAGTGCCGGGCACCCCGCCCCGGCCAACTGCTCACCGATACCATCGACTACGCGCAATACCTGATCCTGAACCATTACCCGTGGGGCCCGGAAACCGGAGTGGACGGGCAGATTTTCAGGCTGGGCGCGGCGCCCATGGTCAAGTCCCCGGACACGGAGAACCCCGACCCCGGCTGTGTGAGCATCGACGCCACCGAGGTGTCCAACGCGAACTTCCCCTCGGCGAGCTGCGCGGCGGCTACGCAGATGGGCCGCGATTTCCTGTGCGGCTTGAATACGCGCTTCGGCGTGGATCCCACGGGGAACGCCTGCGCCAACGTGGAAGGGGCCACCGACCTGACCCCGCTGCTAAGAGCCGACACCGATCCCGGCGTCGAGGGCACGTTGCAAGACTATGGCGTCGAGTACTGCGGCAACCAGCGGCGCGTGCTAACGGTTGCCGTCATAGATGATCCGACGCTGTTGACCGTGCTGAACTTCCGGCAGTTCCTGCTCCAGAACAGCGCTGGGCTGCTGGGTCTGGACGTGGCCGGCACAGGGGCCGCGCCCGTCTATACCGCGCCGTTCCGCGCCGAGTACATCGGCTACGCGGCGCCGGTTGCTTCGGGCACCGTCGGCGGAGCGTGCATGACCTCGCACCCGCTTTTGGTGGGGCCCGGACGGCCCGTGTTGCACGGCGTCCTTAATAACGTGCAGTAGGCACTAAGCAGTAGGCAGTCAATGACCACCACAAGGCAAAGCGCGGAGTCAGGGGCGGATGGCGTGCTCGAAATCCGCAATCCGAAATCCGCGATCCGCAATCGAGGACAGGCCGCGGTCGAGACCGCCTTGGCCGTTCCCCTGCTACTGCTGATGATGTTCGGCGCCTTCCAGGTGGCGCGGATCTTCTGGGTGTATCAGACGCTGCACAAAGCCGTGCGCAACGGAGCCGGATTACTGTCGCGGACCGGCAAACTGAATTACTGCGATCAGTCCGATCCCATGTTCCTGAACGTGAAGAACTTTATTGTGTACGGGAACATGCAGGGAACCGGCGACCCGGTGGTGACCGGGCTGACCATCGACAGCATCTATTTCTACCCGGAACGGATTGCGCTTGATTCCACGGCGGTGGACGATTGCACGCCGTCCTGCGGCAACCCGAACAATGATCTTGACAGTTGCGACATCAGCTCCGGCGGGCGCGCCCCCGATTTCGTTACCGTGAGCCTCGGACCGTCGGGCCTCCCGCTGGAGCTCCTGTTCCCCTATGTGCACTGGGCGACGATTAACCTGAAGGTGTCAGTGCGGGTGCCGCTGACCGGAGGCTAGGAATTGCGGATTGCGGATTGCGGATTGCGGATTTCAACCAGGCGAGCCACGGTTCGTGTGTCCGCCACCTGTAATCCGCAATCCGCAATCCGCAATCCGAAATCGGAAGGGCAGGCGGCTTTCGAGACCGCGATTCTGTTTGCCGTGGTGCTGGTGCCGCTGACCTTCGGGCTCATGGTGGTGGCCGAGCTGGCCTGGACCTATCACAGCCTGGTGACGTTGACCCGGCAGGGAGCCCGCTACGCCGCCACGCATTGCTACCTGGATGGGGCCGGCTCTAACGTGACTACCTGGATGCGCGCCAATTCGCCGCCCTTCATCGATCGCCAGCAATTGGGCGGCAGCGCGGAGATCCAAATCAGTTACTGGATGCACGACCTGACCGACCCCACCAATCCGCTCATGGTGCCGTTCGACTGCGCGGGCGATGCCTGCACAGCGGCCTGCCAGCCCGATTCGGTGACGGTCAGCATCAGCGGCTACCGGTTCACCCACCTGGTCACCTTGATCGGCATGCAGCCCATCCAGGTGCCCAGCTTCGCCACCACGGCGGAAATCGAGAGCATGGGCGGTTACCCGGAGATGGGAACACCGACTTCATTACCCTGAGGAGCAGTGACAAGTGACAAGGTGTCAGTTCTCAGTTATCAGTTCTCAGTCCATCGACCGCCACGGATCCGGCAACTGTAAACTGATGATGCTCGTCACTCGTCACTTGTCACTCGTCACTAAAAGCTATGGCGATTAACCTGATCGTTGCCAGTCCGGAGCCGCATTTCCGGGACTTCATTCGCGAGCAGTTGGCGCATACCCCCAACGCCAAGGTGGTGGCCGAGCACGACGAGATCGGCCTAAACCTGTATGTGCGCATCCTGCACGAGCTGGAAAGCTATCCCAGTTCCTCGGTGCTGCTGGATATTTCGGGGGACCCCGAGCAGGGGTTGCGCGCGCTGGAGCACCTGAATCAGGCGGCCCCCGGCCTCTACGTGCTCCTTTCCGAGTACCAGTGCAGCACGGAGTTCCTGATCCGGGCCATGCGCACCGGCGCCGCCGATTTCCTGCTGCAGCCGCTGAAGCGCGCCGAATTCCGCGATGCCATGGCGCGGCTGGAGCAGTACATGGCGCGCGTGCACAGCCATTCGCGGCAGCTCGGGAAAATGTACACCTTCGCAGGCGTCAAAGGCGGCGTGGGCACCACCACGGCGGCCATCAATTTCGCCGCCGTGTGCGCCAAGCAGAACAAGTCCACCATCGTGCTGGACCTGGACCTGGACTCGGGCGACCTAGCCTCCTACCTGGGCCTCCAGCCGCAGTATTCGCTGCACGACGCCCTGGAAAGCCTGGCCCGGCTGGACCAGGCCATGCTCGACGGCATCGTCACCCGGCACGCCGAGGGTTTCTCGGTGCTGTGCGCCCCGGATGACATCGAGAAGGCGCGCCTCATCGCCCCGCATCAACTGAAAGAACTGGGCACCTTCCTCATCGAGCAATATGACGTGGTTGTGGTGGACGGCTCCCGCAGCCTGGACGATATTCTTCTGAATTGCCTGGAGCTGTCCGACTCCCTGTTCCTGGTGCTGACCCAGGAGTTTCCGGCGGTCCGCAATGCGCAGCACTACATCAACGCCCTGGTGCGCATCGGCTTCAGCCAGGAGGTCATCAAGCTGCTGGTGAACCGGTATCAGAAGCGTGCGCCGCTGCACGTCAGCATGGAGCAGTTGCAGCAAACGCTGAGCGCCAGGCCGTTCTATGCCTTTCCCAACTGCTATGAGGAGGCCATGCAAGCGATTCACAAGGCGCGTCCCGTCGTGCTGAACCCGGCGGCGGAACTGGGCCGCGCTTACCGGGAGTTTGTCAAGAAGGTGGGGTTTAGCTCTGAAGGGCAGCCGGCAGCCGGGGCCGCCGCCACGGTCGGCGCGGCCCGCAAGAACAACGGCTAGCAAGGCTCCAGGCTACAGGCTGCAGGAAGGCAAGTCCTGTAGCCTGTGGCCTGTAGCCTGAATAAGGGGGATCACTTGGTTCTCTCACCATCCTTTGGAAGCCGCGGCGTGGCGCCGCAGCGCGGCGGAAACGGGCGGGCCGACCGCTGGGCCGACCTCAGGGGGCAGGTCCATCGAAAGCTGCTGAATTCGGTCAACACCGAGACGCTGAAACTGATCAGCAAGGAACGGCTGCGGGTCGAGATCGGGAACGCCGTCGAGCAATTGCTGCTGCAGGAAAACATCCCGATGACGCTGCCCGAGCGGGACCGCGTCATCGAGGAAATCCTGGACGAAGTACTGGGGCTGGGACCGCTGGAACCCTTGCTGAAGGACCCCACCATCACCGATATTTTGGTGAACAATTCCCGCAAGGTGTTCGTCGAGCGGGCCGGGGTGCTGTTGCGCACGCCGGTGCAGTTCAAGGACGAGAAGCACCTGCTGCACATCATCGAGAAGGTGGTCTCGGCGGTGGGGCGGCGCATCGATGAGGCCAACCCGGTGGTGGACGCCCGCCTCAGTGACGGCTCCCGCGTGAACGCCGTGATTCCGCCGGTGGCGCTGGATGGGCCGGCCATGTCCATCCGCCGCTTCGGCGGCTGCGTGCTCACCAACGAGGAACTGATTAAGAACCAGACCCTGACCACCTCCATGCTCGATCTGCTGGGGGCCTGCGTGGAAGCCCGGCTGAACATGGTGATCTCCGGGGGCAGCGGCGCCGGCAAGACCACTTTGCTGAATGCCCTCTCCCGGTTCGTCCCCGAGACGGAGCGCATCGTGACCATCGAAGACACAGCCGAGCTGAAGATGCAGCAGCGGCATGTGGTGCGCCTGGAAACCCGCCCCGCCAACATCGAAGGGCAGGGGGCCATCAACCAGCGCGACCTGGTCATCAACGCCCTGCGCATGCGCCCGGACCGCATCGTCGTGGGTGAGGCGCGCGGCCCCGAGGCCCTGGACATGCTCCAAGCCATGAACACCGGCCACGACGGGTCCCTCACCACCATCCACGCCAATTCGCCCCGCGACTGCTTCCACCGCATCGAAACCATGGTCATGATGGCCAACATGGGCTTGCCCGAGCGGGTGATCCGCCAGCAGATCTCGTCGGCGTTGCAGGTGGTCATCCATCTGACCCGGCTGCACGACGGCTCGCGCAAGGTCACCAACATCACCGAGGTAACGGGGCTGGATGAGGACGAAGGCGTGACCGTGCAGGAGATTTTCGCCTTCGAGCGCACGGGCCTGGCCGGGGGCGGCCGGGTCACCGGGCGCTTCCGCGCCAGCGGGGTGCGGCCGCACTTCCTGGAGCGCCTGCGCGCCTGTGGCATCCATCTGCCCGTGCAGACGTTCAGCGAGGTCGTCGAAGTGAGGTAAGCATGGAAGCGGGTGCCAAATCACAAAGGCACGAAGGCACAAAGACACAAAGAGGGCCGATCCCCGCCCATCTGGAACGGATAGCGACTGCGGTTGTGCATGCGGCCTACACGGTCCACAAGAAACTCGGTCCCGGCCTGCTGGAGAGCGTTTACGAAGTGTGTCTGGCACATGAGCTGGAGAAACGCGGGCTGCGGGTCGAACGTCAGGTGCCGCTTCCGGTGGTCTACGATGGGATTCGCTTTAAGGAAGCTGTTCGGCTGGATATTCTCATCGAAGGCTGCTTCGTGGTCGAAGTCAAGGCTGTCGAGCAACTGCTGCCTGTCCATCGGGCGCAGGTGCTCACCTACTTGCGCTTCCTCGGTCAGCGGCTGGGGTTGTTGATCAATTTTGACGTGCAACTGATTAAGGATGGAATTCACCGCGTGGTCCTTTGATTTTCCCTTTGTGTCTTTGTGCCTTTGTGCCTTTGTGATTAGCGGCTTCGCATGATCACTCTTATTACGCTGGCGATATTTACGGTGGCGTTTGTCATCGCGGCCGAGTACGCCGTGTGGCGGCCTGAGCGGCGTCTGCGGGCCACGCTCGACCACCGCCTGGCCGGCCTGCGCACCCAGGCGGCGCGCCCGGCACGCTCCCTGCTCAAGCAGCGGCAGATGAGCGGCGTTTCCTTCCTGCACGTAATCTATTCCCGGCTGGAGGTGGTCAAGCAGCTTCAGGTCCTGATCGACCAGGCCGCCCTGCCCTATCGTGCCGGCAGCGTCATCAGCCTCAGCGGGTTCGTGCTGGCCGCGGCCTTCATGGCCGCCGACCTGCTGGACCTGTTCCCCTTTACCATCCTGTCGGCCATGTTCGCGCTGGCCTGCGCCGCCCTGCCCGTCGTTTATATCTGGATCAAGCGGCAGCGGCGCATGCGGCAGATCGAAGAGATGCTGCCCGAGGCCATTGACCTGTTTACCCGCGCCATGCGCGCCGGCCACAATATCCACGGCGGCCTGCAGGTGCTGGCCACGGAGACCTACGATCCGCTGGCCGGCGAATTCAAGAAGCTGATCGAGGAATTGTCGCTGGGCTCGACCGTGGAGCAGGCGCTGCACAGCCTGGGCGACCGCGTCCCCCTGCTGGACATGCGCTTCTTCGCCACCGGCGTGATCCTGCAGCGCGAGACCGGCGCCAACATCGTGACGGTGATGGAGAACCTGTCCACGGTCATCCGCGAGCGGTTGCAGTTGCGCGCCCGCCTGCGCGCCCACACCGCCCAACAGCGTTTTTCCGCCGGCCTGCTGTGCGGGCTGCCGGTTTTCACCGGCATCGTTTTTTATTTCCTTCGCTACGAGTACATCTCCCAGCTCTGGCTGACGCCGCTGGGCGCGAAGTTCCTGGTGTACGCCATTTTTTCCGAGATCATCGGCATCCTGGTGATCCGCAAGGTGGGTAGGGTAAGAGTATGAAGGGTCCAAGGTCCAAAGTCCAAGGTCCGAGGTCGGCGCGGCTGTTCGCGCCGGCGCCTGCTCACTGGACTGTGGACCTTGGACCTTGGACCTTGGACTTATGAATTTGGCTTGGGCAACAATATTCTTCCTGGCGTGCTTTGCCAGCCTGGCGCTGCTGATCGGCGGCCTGCATTACTACTTGCGCACCCGTGAGGACGCGCTGGGACGGCGCCTGGAGGAGCTGCAGGAGCGCTCCATGGGCGCGGGCGCCGGGCACAGCCACGCCGCTGAGGATATCTGGGATTTCTTCCTGCAGGCCACCTTCGGCGTGATCTTCGGGAGGAGCTGGTTCCGGCAAAAGGAAATGGAGCTGGTGCGGGCCGGCATCCGGCGGCCATACGCCGTGAAGGTTTACGGAATGCTCTCGCTGATCCTCACCGCCCTCCTGCTGCTGACGGCCTACCTGCTGTTTTCCGGGGGCGACACGTTCGTCTTCATCTTTGCGCTGATCGCGGCCATCGTGTTGGGATACTTCATTCCGGAACAGGTCCTGCTCTCGCTGCGGCGCCGGCACCGCCTGAACCTGCAGGCCGCCCTGCCCGATACCACCGACATGTTGAGCATCGTGCTGGGCGCCGGCCTGTCGCTGGACCAGGCCATTGCCCGGGTGAGCGACGAACTGCGCTTCGTCTACCCGGAGCTGGCCGACGAGTTCTACTGGATGACGCTGGAGGTGCAGGCCGGCCAGGAGCGCTCCGTGGCCTTCCAGCACATGGCCAAGCGCACCGGCCTGATGGATCTCCGCTCCCTGGCCAGCATGATCGTTCAGGCCGAGCGCTTTGGGACCGGCCTGGCCCAGGGGCTGCGCATCTACGCCGATTCGCTGCGCACCAGGCGCCGGCTGGACATCGAGGCCACCATCAACAAGGCCGGCGTTAAAATGGTGTTCCCCATCGTGCTGTTCATCCTTCCGGCGCTGTTTGTGGTTATCATGGTGCCGGGTGTACTTTCGATTCTGCGAGATTTGCAGTCGCTCCGATAAGGAGGGATACGGAACATGCTTCTTGCCACCATCCTGACGTTCCTGGCCCAGGCCGCTCCGGAGACGGGGACGAGCGACAGGACCGTCATCATCCGCATCATCGCGGGCGTGCTGGCTCTGGCCTGCGTCGTCATCATCGTTCTCCGGCGCAAGAAGAAGGCCGCCAAAGAAGAGTGGTAGAAAGGAAGGCTGTGGGCTGTAGGCTGTAGGCAGTAGGCAGTAGGCGGAAAACAGCGGGCAGGGGGCGTGCCTGCGCCCCGCTTTCTGCTTTGCGCCCTCTGTTACAATAGCGCCATGGATGTGGAGAAGACCATCGAGTTCATGCTGGAGAACCAAGCGCGGTTCGATGCCCGCTTGGGGGCACTGACCGAGGTGCAATCGAAGAACCAGCAGATGATCGGGCAACTGGCCGAGGTTGTCGGTGAACTGGTAACCGTGCAGCAGCGCGCGGGCGAGAGGCTAGAAGAAGAATGCCAGCGCGCCCAGCAGGCCGAGCAGATGCTGCGCGAAGATCTGAACCAGGTTGGCGCCGAGGTGAAAGCGGTCAGCGCCGAGGTGAAAGCAGTCAGCGGCGACGTGAGGGCACTCGCCAAATTGTTCGAGCAGTTTATCCGCGGCGACGGGCGCGGCCCGGCGGCCCCGCCGCACTAACCCGCTACTTCTTCTTTCTGTCCTTCTTTTCTCTCGGCGCTTTCTTCTGCAGGTCCATTCCTTGCGGCTCCTCGACAATGGCCACGTAGCGCGTGGTGCCGAAGCGCGAAAGCCAGAAGCCGGTGGTCTTGCCCAGGATTTCTTCCAGGCGGCTGAAGTGGATGAGCGGCGGGCCGTTGCGCTTCCACACCGTGGGTTCTCCCACCAGAAAATCCTTCTCGTCGCCGCTGATCTGCAGGGTCATGGTTCGCTGTTCGTCGGCTTCCTCGGTCAGCTTGTAGACGCGCCCCTCGACATAGCTCATCTTCTCGAGGCGCTGGTTGCCGCTGCCGTCGCGGCCCGAGTAGCTGATGCGCAGGGTGTTGAGGTTGATGTCGTACTGGTTGCCGCCGGAGGTGAAGACGACGTGGTCGGCGGTGGCATTGCCGGAATCGATCCGATAGAAATCGTTGCGCTGGATCCAGCCGCCGACCGGCCTTGCCCCGTCGGCGTCCGGCTTTTCGGTGATCTCCAGCATGATGCTGGTGCCGATGGTTTTTCCCTCCAGCGCAACCACGCCCTCGTAGACGGCGCGCTTCACATCGGCAGCGGAGGTCTGCGGAGCGGAGCCTGGGGGCTGAGCAACCTGGGCGGCCAGCGAGGCCGCCAGAAGCAAAATCAAAAGCGTTCCACGCACCATATCTATCCATCGTACAACAAGAGTCGAACCCCGGCCCGCTTTGCCGGGCGGCCAGGCAGGCGGTATACTCTTGCTTCGGGCGCCCAGAAAACAGTGATCGGCGATATCGTTCGGGGGAACCAGCCCCCCGGAAACGAAGCAAAACGCTGGCAATAACCAACCTTTTGGCCACCTGCGCAATCAAATAGAACTTAGCGGGGCATCGGTTTCCTGGCGGGGATCTTGGGCTTACCCAGGGGTACAGCGGGATGCGCGGATCGCCCCCTGTTATGGCTCAAATCTTTCACAAGGCAGCCAACACGCTCGCCTACGTTACGTTTTACGGCGCAGTGTTGTTCATCGGGCTTGGCGTGTGGCTGATCCTGGAGCGGGACCGCTCCGCGTACGTGACGCAGGTGGCGGTGGCGCGCGAGCAGCCGCTGCCGTTCAGCCACAAGCATCACGTGGGCGGGCTGGGCATTGATTGCCGTTACTGCCATGCTTCGGTCGAGGAGTCGTCGTTCGCCGACATCCCGCCGACCTACACCTGCATGAGCTGCCACTCGCAGATTTCGGCCGACAGCGCCATGCTGGAGCCGGTGCGGCCCAGTTTCGGAACGGGACGGCCGTTGCGCTGGCTGAAGATTCACGACCTGCCCGCTGGCGCTGGGCGGCTTGACGGCCTGCACCAAACAGCCCGACGAGCGCATGGTGCCCTGGGTGCTGCCGCCGGAGGAAGTGGTTCCCGGCGTTCCGCTGTTTTATGCCACGGCCATGCCGTTCAACGGTTACGGCAACGGCCTGCTGGTGGAGAGCCACATGGGCCGGCCCACCAAGGCCGAAGGCAACCCGCTGCATCCGGCCAGCCTCGGCGCCACGGACGTGTTCGGCCAGGCCTCGGTACTCACCCTGTATGATCCGGACTGCTCCCAGGTCATCACCCGCCAGGGACGCGTGCAAGGCTGGTACGGCTTTGTCGCCGCGTTACGAGACGCGGCGTCGTCGCTGAGCCACGGCTCCGGCCTCCGGATTCTCACCGAAACGATAACCTCGCCGACGCTGGCCGACCAGATCCAGCGATTGTTGAAAAGGTATCCCGAAGCGAAGTGGCATCAATATCAGCCGGTCAACCGGGACAACGTGCGCGCCGGCGCTAAGCTGGCCTTCGGCCAGATCGTCAACTCCATTTACCGCTTCGACAAAGCCGACGTGATCTTGTCGCTGGATGCCGATTTCCTGTTCGCCCTGCCCGGCAGCCTGGCCTTCGCGCGCCAGTTCGCCGCGCGGCGCGATCCGCTCACCTGGGGCCAGAGCATGAGCCGGCTCTACGCCGTCGAAACCATGCCCTCGATCACGGGCGCCACGGCCGACCATCGGCTGCCGGTGCGGCCGGGCGAGATGGAAGGGTTCGCGGGCGCCATGCGCAGCGTGAAGCTCCGGGTCCACCTGGGGCTGTACAAGGACGAGACCGGCGCGGTGTGCGACTGGCATATCCCCGAATCGCACTTCCTGGAGGCCTGGGGCGACGTGCGCGCCTGCGACGGCACGGCCACCATCATCCAGCCGCTGATCGCGCCGCTGTTCGACAGCAACTCGGCCTACCAGGTGCTATCCGCGCTGCTCGGCAACGCCGATGAGAACACCTACGACGTGCTGCGCGCGTACTGGAAGGGCCGCAACCTCTCTCCCAATTTCGAGAAGTTCTGGCAGACTTCGGTACACGACGGCGTGATTGCCGGGACGGCGTTGCGTCCGCTGGGAGCGCGGGCGTCTCGCCCGCTACCGGTCGAGGCCGGCGGAGGGGCGGGCGGGACGCCCGCGCTCCCATTCTTCCGGTACGCGGACTGGCAGACGCCGACCCCGGCCATGCAGAAGAATCCCGACGTCACGGTGCGCAGCCGCGGCGTCATGGAGAAGTGCACCTACTGCATCCAGCGCGTGCAGGAAGCGAAGATCGAGGCGGTAAAACAGGACCGGCGGGTGCGCGACGGCGAGATCCGAACCGCTTGCCAGCAGGCCTGCCCCACCGAGGCGATTATTTTCGGCGACCTCAACGACCCGAAAAGCCGGGTGGCGAAACTAAAGGCGCAACCGCGCGACTACGGCATGCTGGCCGAGCTCAACACCCGGCCGCGCACCACGTACCTGGGCAGGATCACGAACTCCAACCCGGAGATCGAGCGTGAGTAGGAACGACAACCAGGAGCGCCGCGGCCCTCCACCGGAGCCGGTGCATTCGGGGCCGGTGTCGGCCGAGGTGCTGGCTCCCGGCCACACCTTCGCCACCGTCACCGACAAGATCAGCTCCATCGTGCTGACGCGGCGCACGCCGTTGTACTGGCTGGCGGGGCTGGGCTTCGCTCTGCTGCTGGTGATGGTGTTGCTGACCGCGATCACCTACCTGATGGGCATGGGCGTGGGCATCTATGGCGTGAGGATTCCGGTAGGATGGGGCTTTGACATCGTCAACTTCGTCTGGTGGATCGGAATCGGCCACGCCGGCACGCTGATCTCGGCCATCCTGCTGCTACTGCGGCAGCAGTGGCGCACCTCGGTCAACCGCTTTGCCGAGGCTATGACGCTGTTTGCCGTGGCCTGTGCGGGCATGTTCCCGCTGCTGCACATGGGCCGGCCCTGGCTGTTCTATTGGCTCCTTCCCTACCTCAACAGCATGCAGGTGTGGCCGCAGTTCCGCAGCCCACTGGTGTGGGACGTGTTCGCGGTCTCCACCTACGGCACGGTTTCCTTGATCTTTTGGTATGTCGGCCTGATGCCCGACGTAGCCACGCTACGGGACAAGGCCGAGAGCAAGATCGCCAAAGTCATTTACGGGATTATGGCCTTCGGCTGGCGCGGCTCGGCGCGCCACTGGCATCGCTACGAATCGGCCTACCTGCTGCTGGCCGGCCTGGCCACCCCGCTGGTGGTTTCCGTGCACACGGTGGTGAGTTTCGACTTCACCATCGGGCTCCCGGCCGGCTGGCATACCACGATCTTCCCGCCGTATTTCGTGGCCGGCGCCATCTACTCCGGGTTCGCCATGGTGCTGACGCTGGCCATCCCCATCCGGGGCTTCTACGGCCTGGAAGATTTCGTAACCGTCAAACATCTGGAAAACTCGGCCAAGATCCTGCTGGCCACCGGCCTGATCGTCACTTACGGCTATGCGATGGAAGCCTTCATGGCCTGGTACAGCGGCGACAAGTTCGAGTGGTACATGACGTCGTGGCGGGCCACGGGCGGCTACCGGCCGCAATACTGGCTGCTGATTCCGTGCAACGTCGTCTCGGTGCAGTTTCTTTGGTTCAAGCGCCTGCGCCGGAACGTCCCGTTCCTGTTCCTGATCTCATTCATCATCAACCTGGGAATGTGGATGGAACGTTACGTCATCGTAGTCACCAGCCTCAGCCGGGACTTCGTGCCCTCGGCGTGGCGGCCGTACAGCGCCACGATCTGGGACTATGCGACCTATATCGGGACCATCGGATTTTTCTTCGCCTGCTTCTTCCTGTTCCTGCGGCTGCTGCCGATGATTGCCATTTTCGAGATGCGGGAACTGGTCGCCGAAGCGGGCGCTGGCAAGGAACGCTGAAGAAGGCTGTGGGCCGCAGGCTGCGGGCTGTAGGCTAAAACCTGGAGCCCACGGCCTACAGCCCACAGCCTACAGCCGGTTATGCAACGACAGCTATACGGTGTGCTGGCCGAATTCGACGGCGAGCATGAGCTTCTGGAGGCGGGGCGCCGCGCCTACCAGCACAGCTATCGGCATATGGACGCCTATTCTCCTATGCCGATCCAGGGCATGGCCGCGGCGATCGGATTTCCGAAGACCCGGGTGCCGCTGGCGGTGTTGATCGGCGGCCTGGCAGGGCGCTTCGGCGGCTTCCTGATGCAGTACTGGATCTCGGTGATTGACTACCCGCTCAACAGCGGAGGGCACCCGCTGAATAGCTGGCCCGCATTTATTCCGGTGACGTTCGAGCTGACGATTCTGTGCGCGGCCTTCGCCGCCGCCATAGGCATGCTGGCGCTGAACGGCCTGCCCCGGCCGCATCATCCGCTGTTTAACGCACCGAGCTTCGCCGGCGTGACGCGCAACAAGTTTTTCCTGTGCGTCGAGGCGACCGACCCGAAATTCGATCACGACCAGGTGAGGCGGTTCCTGCTCAGCCTGAATCCGCGAGAGGTGACCGACGTTGAACAGTAGGAGCCAATGCGGAGTGCGGAGTAGTCGTCTCATTCCGCATTCCGCACTCCGCACTTGCACGGTTGTTCTGGCGCTCGCTGTGCTGGCTGGATGCCGGCAGGACATGCACAACCAGCCGAAGTTCGTGCCCTACCGCGAAAACTGGTTCTATAGCGATCTGCGCTCGGAGCGGCCACCGATTCCGGGCACGGTGGCTCACGGCCAACTGCGGACTGACGAGGTGTTCTACACCGGCAAAGCCAAGGGCCACTGGGTCGGTTATTTCCCCTTCCCCGTCACCAAGGACGTGCTGAAGCGGGGAGAGGAGCGCTTCAACATTTACTGCGCGCCCTGCCACGGAAGGCTGGGAAACGGCGAGGGCATGATTGTGCAGCGCGGGCTGCGCCCGGCCGCCAATTTCTATGCCGACGAGTTCCGCAACGCGCCGGTGGGGCGGTTCTTTGACGCCATGACCAGCGGGAAGGGCGTGATGCCCAGCTACGCCTACCGGGTCAAACCGTCCGACCGCTGGGCCATTACCGCTTATATCCGCGCGCTGCAGCTTAGCCAGCACGCCACGGCGGCCGAACTGGCGGAAGTCCAAGGTCCAAGGTCCAAGGTCATTGGCCTTTGGACCCTTGGACCTTTTAGGAAGATGAACGACGAGACGCAAATCATCCCGGTGTATCTCGACCGGCTCCAATCGCGGGCACTGCTGGTGGGGATTGCGGGGCTGGCGGCCTGCGCCATCGCCGCCGTCTCCAATCACCAGCAGTTCCTCCGCTCCTACCTGGCCGGCTTCCTGTTCTGGCTGGCCATTGCCGTCGGCTGCCTGGCGCTGCTGATGCTGTATCACCTGGTGGGCGGCTCCTGGAGCTTCGTGATCCAGCGCATTTTGGAAGCGGGAAGCAGGACGCTTCCCCTAATGGCGCTGCTGTTGGTTCCCATCCTGTTCGGCCTGCGCGTGCTTTACGTGTGGGCGCGCCCGGAGGAGGTGGCCGCTGACACCCTCCTCCAGCACAAGAACCTCTATCTCAATCTTCCCTTCTTCCTGGCCCGGATGGCCTTGTACTTCGGCCTGTGGGTGGCGCTGGCGATGCTGTACAACCGCTGGTCGCGGCAGCATGATGCGACCGGCGACGCGTCATGGATCGACAGGGCCGAGACGCTGGCCGGCCCCGGCCTCATCATCTGCGCCGTCACCATTTCATTCGCGGCCGTCGATCTGATCATGTCGCTGAAGCCGGTGTGGTTCTCCACCGCCTTCGGGCTGATGGTGATTTGCGGGCAGGGAGTGGCCACGTTCTCGTTCGTGATCATCGCGTTGTCACTGGCGTCGGGGCGCAAGCCGCTGGCCGGCTTCGTCACCCAGCAGCACTTTCACGATCTCGGCAACCTGCTGCTGGCCTTCGTCATCCTCTGGACCTACATCGCTTTCGCCCAGTTTTTGATTATCTGGGCGGTACTGTTACTCTTTTTCCGGCGCGAGCGGCGGGAGAAGCAGGCATAGCCTCGTGGGGCGTGCTTTGGAGCAGAACAACGCACAGACGCAGAGAACACAGAGGCCACGCAGAGAGGTTCTCTCTGCGTCCACTCCGCGACCTGTGCGCCTCTGCGTTGAGAAGACCCGATTGACGCGGGCGCTCGCGGCAGGCTGAGTTATGTGGAGTTTTCCGCTATTTCCGCAGCAGGCTTCGACCTCGGCGCGCAGCACCGACGCCCTGTTCTTTTTCCTGCTCGGCGTCATGCTGTTTTTCGCGGTTCTGATTTTCGTTTTGGTTTTCATCTTCGTCATCAAGTACCGGCGCCGCGATACCAGCTACGTTCCGCCGGTGATCGTGCAGTTGGTGTCGCTGGAGGCCGCCTGGATCCTGATCCCCTTCGGGCTGGTCATCGTCATTTTCGCCTATAGTCAGCGAGATCATTCCCTGCTTCTCGCGCAAGCGGATATTCGGGTACAGCTTCATCGCCTTTTCCAGCTTGGCCATCGCCGTCCTGGGCTTTTTGGTGTGGGGCCACCACATTTTCGTGGCTGGCCAGTCCATCTATGCGGGCATCATCTTCTCGGCGCTCAGCTTTCTGGTTGCTATTCCTTCGGGGGTGAAGGTCTTCAACTGGACGGCGACGTTGTACAGGGGCTCGGTGTCCTACGCCACGCCGATGCTCTATGCCCTGGGCTTCATCGGCCTGTTCACCATCGGCGGGCTGACCGGGCTGGTTCTGGCCACGCTGGGGCTGGATATCCACGTCCACGATACCTATTTCGTCATCGCCCACTTCCACTACATCATGGTGGGCGGGATGGTGATGGCCTACCTGGGCGGGATTCACTTCTGGTGGCCGAAGATCACCGGGCGGCTGTATCCGGACAGTTGGGGGCGCCTGGCGGCGGCCATCATTTTCATCGGCTTCAACCTGACCTTCTTCCCGCAGTTCATCGTGGGCTACCTGGGCATGCCGCGCCGCTACCATGTGTATCCCCCCGAATTCCAGGTGTTGAACGTGTTCTCGACAGCCGGCGCCAGCATCTTGGGAATCGGCTACCTGCTGCCGCTGCTGTACCTGTTCTGGTCGTTGAAGTACGGGGCCAAGTCGCCCGCCAATCCCCGGGGACGCCACCGGCCTGGAATGGATGGCGCCCTCGCCGCCGCCCACGCAGAACTTCCCGGTTACGCCCGTGGTGGCGTGGGAGCCCTACGAATACGAGAAGCGGGAGGTGCCGGTTGCCTGAACCAACCCATGCTCTGGCCGAGCAGTTCGACGACCTGGAGCAGCAGCGTCAGGCTTCCACTATCGGGATGTGGGTGTTCCTGGCCACCGAGGTGATTTTCTTCGGCGCCGTGATCACCGGTTACACCGAATACCGCGCCACGTACTACCAGGCCTGGGCCGCGGCCAGCAAGCACCTGAGCGTCGTCTTCGGCGCCATCATGACCATCCTGCTGCTGTCCAGCAGCTTTACCATGGCCATGGCGGTCCATTTCGCCCGGTTGGGCGGGCGCAAGCGGCTGGCGCTCTGCCTGCTGTTGACGATTTTGCTGGGGGCGGCATTTGTGGGCATGAAGTTCATGGAGTGGCACGAACACTACGTGCGGCACGAGGTCCCGGGCATGGGCTTTGAGTTCCCGGGTCCCAATGCCCGCGAGGCCCAACTGTTTTTCAGTTTTTATTTCGCTATGACCGGCTTTCACGCCCTGCACATGATCGTCGGCATCGGCATCCTGGCGGTGCTGACCGGGCTGGCGCTGCTGGGGCGGCTGGCGCCTCCCCGCCACGTGCCCGTGGACATCGCCGGCCTGTACTGGCACTTTGTCGATATTGTCTGGATTTTCCTGTTCCCCATACTTTATCTGGTGGACTTGCATCACAAATGACACACGCTGCCTCGCCGCGAACCTACGTGATTGTCCTGCTGGCCCTGCTGGCCTTGACGGTGGTGACCACCGTGGTTGCGCACATTGACCTGGGGCCGGGCAACGCGGCCGTCGCCATGCTGATTGCCGTGGTCAAGATGCTGCTGGTGATGCTGTTTTTCATGCACATCCGTTATGAGGCCAGGCTGACGCGCCTGTTCGCCGGCGCCGGCGTGCTATGGCTGCTGTTCATGGTCGGCCTGGTCATGGCCGACGTGCTTTCGCGCAACTGGCGCTAAGCCGGAATGGGACGCAGATAAACGCAGATTCAATTCGGGCATGTTGATCTGCGTTTATCTGCGTCCTATTCTTAAGAGACCTTGCCTTCCGCGCACAGTTCGCCTCCACCCCGACTTAGGCGCAACATCGTGGCGCTGGGGTGGACCAGCCTCTTCAACGACACCGCCACCGAGGCCGCCTACTGGATTCTGCCGGCGTTCCTGACCGGGCCGCTGGGCGCTGGGGCGGCGGCCTTGGGCTGGATTGAAGGACTGGCGGAAGGATGCGCCAGCTTCGCCCGGCTGGCGTCGGGCTGGTGGACCGACCGAGTCGGCCGCCGCAAGCCGTTTGTGGTGGCCGGATACGTGGCGGCCAACGTGGCCAAGCCACTGCTGGCGCTGGCCACCAGCCCGCTGCATGTGCTGGCCATCCGGGTCAGCGACCGCATCGCGAAAGGGGTGCGGACGGCGCCGCGCGACGCCATGCTGGCGGAGTCGACCGAAGCGGCGCGCCGCGGCGCGGCCTTCGGCTTCCGCCAGGCCATGGATTCGGCCGGCGCCGTCCTCGGCCCGCTGGCCGCCTTCCTGCTTTTGCGCTGGCAGTTCGACCTGCGCACCATCTTCGCGTTGGCTGCCATCCCGGGCGCTGTGTGCATCTTCCTGGTGCTGTTTGCCGTGAGAGAAACGGGCACCGGCAAAGGCCCCATTCCGCACTCCGCACTCCGCATTCCGCACTCAGCGCTTTCGCCCGCCTTCCGCCGGTTGTTACTGGCGGTCGGCATCTTCGCCATCGGCAACTCCAGCGACCTGTTTCTGGTGTTGCGCGCGCAGGGGCTCGGCCTGGGCGCTTACGCCCCGCTGCTGGGCCTTGCCTTCAACATCACGTACACGCTGCTGGCCTGGCCGTTCGGCCGCCTGTCGGACCGCCTGCCGCGAAAGTCGCTGCTGGCCGCCGGATACGTGGTGTTCGCCGGCGTGTACGCGGCATTCGCGTGGGTGCATGCCGGCTGGCAAGTGTGGCTCTTGTTCGCTCTCTATGGCGGGTACTATGCGCTGACTGAAGGAGTGATGAAAGCGATGGTCGCCGACGCGGTGGAGCCGGAATCGCGCGGCCGGGCCTACGGTATCCTGGCCGCGGTCTACGGCGCGCTGGTGCTGGCCGCCAGCCTGATCACCGGCCAGCTCTGGCAGCGCTTCGGCCCTGCCCTGCCCTTCACGGTTTCGGCGCTGCTGGCCCTTGCTGCTGCCGCCACGGTATTGGCCGTCCCCGCCCCACAAAAGAAGCCGGGCTCGATGGCAGCGTCCGAGCGACCCACTTTACCTTAGCAATCGCCGGAAACCTGCCTGCTCGAAGTGGCGATCGGTGGTCAGAGCGTCAATGATGCCTCGCTGCCGCATGACCACGAAGCCAGCACAGTCTACGAGGCTCCATTCCTTGTCCACATGCTGCCGGAATAGCGCCCACGCCTCGGCATCCAGGCTGGGATCAACATGGACCACCTCCACCCATGTTGCCGACCGGATGGAGTCAACGATTGAGATCTGTTGAGAGCGGGAGATGCGAAGCGGGCGAGTCAGCACCGAGACCAATTCAGCAAGCACATAGTTGGTTGTTACGACCTGCATTCCGGCCCGTCTCGACCGGACCATCACAGACCGGGCGAGATCATGAAACAAATCGTCGTGCACAAAGAAAGCCGCCCAGCCCGCGGTATCGGCAAAAACCTTAGCCATCGTTGGCACCCGACAACTTCCGCATTAATCCCTCGCCGATGTAGTCGTGATGCCGTTGGGACAAATCCGGTGGCCCTTCCAATGTACCGGCCAACTTCAGCAAGGGGTCGTCGCAGATGTTTTGTACCGCGGTCGCCAACCATTCCCCAGCCAGCTCTTCCGGCGTTCGACCGGCCTCTTGGGCTGTTTTCAGCAACCCCTGGTATACGTCGTCGGGGATATTCAAGGTAAGCGTGTGTGCCATATGCTGGCCTCTTCCTGATGAATTGTAGCACGGCCTTTCCTGACCACACGGCGCCACTTCAACCAGTAGCCGTAGAAACGACTATCGGGTACAATCCGCGACATGCACACACGACGCGACTTGCTTCGTTCGCTGGCCGGGCTGACCGCCGGCGCCGCTGTTGCTTCCGCCCAGGCCCGGAAGGGCGGTTATCAGCCGCAGATTTGCGCGCAGACCTACGTCTGGACGCAAATCTTCAGCCGGCAGAAAAAGCCGCTGGGCGAAGGACTGGAGGAGATGTTCGCGGCCACGCGGCGCGCCGGCTACTCCCGCGTCGAGCTGATGGGCGCCATGGTCGCGCCCGATCTGCTGCCGAAGACCGTCGAATTGTTGAAGAGCAACCGGCTCGACCCGGTCATTGTTTACGCCGCGGGGCCGATGCACGAAGCTGCGGCGGCCGAGAAGACACTCACCGAGATACTGCAGACCGCCGACGCCGCGCGCACCATCGGCACGCGCGTCATCGAGACCAACCCAACGCCCAAAGGCAAGAAAGAGCGCAAGACCGACGACGAGTTGGCCACCCAGTCGAAGGCACTCAACCGCCTCGCCGAGGCCCTGCGCGAGCGCGGCATGCGGCTGTTCGTCCACCACCACGACCCCGAGATGGCCGACGAGGCCCGCGAATGGCGCCACATCCTGAAGAACACCGATCCCAAGCTCGTCCTCTTCTGCCTGGATATCGACTGGGTGATTCGCGGCGGGCAGCAGCCGGTGGCGCTGCTGCGCGAGGCCGGCGGCCGCCTCGGCAGCCTGCATATCCGGAACTCGCGCCAGGGCGTCTGGACCGAATCGCTGGACGAGGGCGAGTACGATTACGCGGCGGTGGCCGATGGCCTGAAGCCGTTGCGCTACCGGGGATACGTTGTAACCGAACTGGCGTATGACAAGGCCACGGCCATCACCCGCCCGCTCGAGGAAGACCTGCGCCTGAGCCGCCTGTTCCTCGAAAAGACGTTTGGCGGCGGCTGAATCACAAACGGCGCTATACTTCCTGAGACTTTTAACAAGCAGGGGGAGATTTCATGAGACGAAGAGAATTCATCGCCGCCATCGCCGGTTCCGCCGGCCTCGGCCGGCTTTCTATTGCCCAGACCGTCCAGCGCAAGGGCCGGCTGAAGCAGGCCGCAACGCGCGGCTGCTTTGGCAAAGGCATGAGCCTGGAAGACCAGTGCCGCGAGGCCGCCCGCCTGGGATTGAAAGGCATCGACCTGGTGGGGCAGAAGGAGTGGCCCACGCTGAAGAAGTACGGGCTGCTGGCCACCATGTGTCCCGGCGGCGGGGGCATCCCGGAAGGAATCAACCGCAAAGAGAACCACGCGGAAATTGAAAAGACATTCCGCGAGAACATCCAAGCCGCCGCCGAGGCGGGCATGCCCAACGTGATCACGCTGTCGGGCGGACGCAAGGGCCTGACCGATGAAGAGGGCCTCGACAACAGCGTCATCTTGCTGAACAAGGTGAAGGCCCTCGCCGAGGACAAGCAGGTCACGATCTGCCTGGAACTGCTGAACAGCAAGGTGAACCACCCGGGCTACATGTGCGACCACACCAAGTGGGGCGCCGAGGTGTGCAAGCGGGTCAACTCGCCGCGCGTGAAACTGCTGTACGACATTTACCACATGCAGATCATGGAGGGCGACGTGATCCGCACCATCCGCGACAACATCCAGTACATCGGGCACTTCCACACCGCCGGCAACCCCGGCCGGCATGAGCCCGATGAAACGCAGGAGCTGAACTACCGCGCCATCGCCCAGGCCATTGTCGATCTGAACTTCACCGGGTACCTGGCTCACGAGTACAGCCCGGTGCGCGACGCGCTGAAATCGCTGGACCAGACCATCTCGATCTGCGACGTGTAACGCCACGATGCGGCAGCCGGGGGGCCAACGCAGAGGCGCAGAGCACGCAGAGAAAACGCAGAGAACCCCACTGCGTGCCTCAGCGCCCTCCGCGTCTCTGCGTTGAGATTCACCGGATGGACTTTATGCAAACCCACGATCATTGCTGCGAGCTGCGGGCGGCGCTCGACCTGCTGGCCAACGATCCCCGGCATCTGCTGGTCACCACCGAGGAGGTGGATCCGCGCCTGGAACTGGCCGGCGTGTATCGGTTGGTGGGGGCCGGCACGCCGGCCATGCCGCCCACCCGCATCGGCCCGGCCATGCTGTTCGAGCGCATTCGCGGATACAGCGACGCGCGCATCCTGGTGGGCCTGCTGGCCAGCCGCCAGCGGACCGCCCGCCTGCTCGATACCACCATCGAGCGGCTGCCATTCCGCCTGCTGGAGGCGCTCGAAGGCCCGGTCGGCACGGTGATTGTCAAGGACGGCGCGCCTTGCCAGGAAGTCGTCCACCGGCCGCCGCTGGACCTGATGCGCCTGCTGCCCATTCCCACCAATACCGCCAAAGACGCCGGGCCATATCTGACTTTGGGCCTGCTGCGCGCCGAAGACCCGGAAACCGGCCAGTCCGATGTCACCATTCATCGCATGTGCGTGCTGGGCCCCGACCGGCTGAGCGTCTACTTTGTTCCCGGGCGGCACATCGACCAATTCCGGCAGAAGGCAGAAGCAGCCGGCCGGCCGCTTCCCGTTTCGGTGAATATCGGGCTGGATCCCGCCATCTACCTGGCCTCGTGCTTCGAGCCGCCCACCACGCCGCTGGGATTCGATGAACTGAGCATCGCCGGGGCGCTGCGCGGGCACGCGGTGGAGCTGGCGCCGTGCCTCTCGGTGGCGGCCAAGGCCATCGCCCGTGCCGAGGTCGTGATCGAGGGCGAGATGCTGCCCGGCGAGCGCGCCCGGGAAGACGAACTGACCCGGCTGGGCTACGCCATGCCCGAATTCCCCGGCTACCTCGGCAAAGCGCAGGAGTCGGTGCCGGTGATCCGGGTGCGGGCGGTGACCCACCGCCGCCGGCCGATTTTCCAGACCCTGGTCGGTCCCGGCGCCGAGCACACCGCGCTCACCGGAATCCCCACGGAAGCCAGCATCTTACGGCTGGTGGAGCGCGGCATGCCCGGCAAGCTTCTGAACGTCTACGCGCATCCGGCCGGCGGCGGCAAATATGTCGCCATCCTGCAGCTTCGGAAAGCATCGCCATCCGACGAAGGAAGGCAGCGCCAGGCGGCGCTGACCGCCTTTGCCGCGTTTCCGGAGCTGAAGCACGTGATCCTGGTCGATGAGGATGTCAACATCTACGACACCAACGACGTGCTCTGGGCCATGACCACCCGCTACCAGGGCGACGCCAGCACCGTGTTCATTCCCGGCGTGCGCTGCCACCCCCTGGACCCCTCGCAGTCGCCCGAGTTCAGCCCCTCGATTCCCGTCCAGGGAGTCTCCTGCAAGACGGTGTTCGACTGCACGGTCCCGTACCGGCTGAAGGAGAGCTTCCGGCGCGTGGAGTTCGCGCACGTGGATCTGAAGCGGTTTTTCCCCGATGGCCTGGGCCCCGGCCCCGAGCTGTGAATGGGACGCAGATGAACGCCGATCAACGCAGATCAAACGCCCAGGCGAATCTTCGTGTACCATCAACGGCCATGCGGATTGTGGCGATTGCTCTATTGTTCGCCCTGGCCCCGGCCAGCGCGGCCGAACTGCGCATCACGGAGCCGCCCGACGGCGCCATCCTGAACCGCCGCGACGGCGAGACCACGGCCGCCGGGCTGTGGATCGTGGTGAAGGGCACGGCTCCGGGTAAAAGCGTCAAGCTGAATGGCAAGACGGTTGCCGTAAACGAGGGCCGGTTCCAGGCGCGCGTGCTGCTGCGCCGCTTCGAGAGCAAGATCAGGGCGGAGACAGGCGGGCAGAAGCAGGCCATCACCGTTCTGTGGGACCGGCATTCAGTGCCCAGGTACCGCTTCTCCGTCGATGACAATATTCTCTTTCTGAAGGACCTCGCGCAACACGCCGCTTCCTACCACTCGATCTTCGACAACGCCTACCTGGCTTTCTTCCGCGACATGCACCGCAAGTACGGGGCCAGGATCCACTTCAACATCTATTACGAAACCGCGGGCTTCAACCTGTCGCAGATGCCGGACAAGTACCGGGCCGAATGGCAGGGCAACCGGGACTGGATCCGGCTGACCTTCCACGCCAGGGCCAACGATCCCGACCGGCCGTACCTCAGTGCCCCGGCCGAGCAGGTGGTCCGCGATTACCGGTTGGTTACAGGAGAAATCGAGCGGTTTGCAGGCAAAGAGCTTCTAAGCCCGGCGACCACAATTCATTGGGGCGAGGCCACGCGGGAAGCCTGCGCCGCGCTGCGCGCTGAGGGCATCACCACGCTGGCCGGCTATTTCGAATTCCAGAACGGCAGGCCGCGCGTGAGCTACTACCTGGACCCGGAGCGCGTCCGCTACCTCAGCGGCCGCGATTATTGGAAAGATACGGCGCTTGACCTGATATTCGTGCGCCACGATATGGTGGTCAATACCGTTCCGCTGGACCAGATCGTTCCCCGGCTCGAGAAGCTGGCCGCCGACCCGCACCAGTCCGAGGTGATCGAGCTAATGATCCACGACCAGTATTTCCATCCCGACTACCGCGCCTACCAACCGGACTTCCGCCAGCGGGTCGAGCGCGCCATCGAATGGGTGACACGCAAGGGCTACAAACCGGTGTTTTACTCCGAAGGTTTCCTGGGCGCCGCGCGCTGAGGACCGAGCCAGCCCGCCAGGCGGGACGGCTCGGATGCGTTTTTTTCACGGCTTCCCCGATTCTGCGGTACATTTAGTCGCCGAACGATATTACTTTTTGGTGGAGGAACAGGTGAGAAGACGCGAATTCTTAAAAACATCAGCGGGCCTTCTGGCAACGGCGGCGGTCTCGCCCCGGCTCGGATGGGGCGCGCCGCCCGCGCGCCGGCCCAACATCGTTCTGATTGTGGCCGACGACCTCGGCTACGCGGACATTGGTGTGTATGGCTGCACTGATGTCCCCACACCCAATGTCGATTCACTGGCGAAAAACGGTGTGCGCTTCACCAACGGATACGTTTCCTGCCCGGTGTGCAGCCCGACTCGCGCCGGACTGATGACCGGCCGCTACCAGCAGCGCTTCGGCCACGAATTCAACCCCGGCCCTCCCACGGTCGCCGATGACGTATTCGGGCTGTCGCTGAAGGAAGTGACCATGGCGGAGCGGTTGAAGAAAGCCGGATACGCTACCGGCATCTTCGGCAAGTGGCACCTGGGATACTTGCCTCAGTACCACCCTATGAAGCGCGGCTTCGACGAGTTCTTCGGCTTCCTGGCCGGCGCTCACCCGTATGTCCAAACGGAAGCGCCGAGCAACCTGATCTTGCGGGGAAGCGAGCCGGTTAAGGAAGAGCCGTTTTATACCACCGACGCCTTCACGCGCGAAGCCGTCTCGTTTATCGAGAGGCGCCGGCAGGAATCGTTCTTCCTGTACCTGCCCTACAACGCGGTGCACGGGCCGTTGCAAGCCTCCGAGAAGTACCTCTCCCGGTTCTCCTCGATCGGCGACGACAAGCGGCGGACGTTTGCGGCCATGCTGTCGGCCATGGACGACGGGGTCGGCCGGGTGCTGGGGGCGCTCCGAGAGGCGAATCTCGAAGACAACACGCTGATTTTCTTTGTCAGCGATAACGGCGGGCCGACGCCGGGCAACACCTCGCGGAACAACCCCCTGCGCGGTTACAAGGGGCAGGTGCTGGAGGGCGGCATCCGCGTGCCCTTCGTGGTGCAGTGGAAAGGCCGCATTCCAGCAGGCAAGGTCTACGACCAGCCCGTGATTGCTCTGGATGTGCATCCGACCGCCGCCGCGGCGGCCGGTGCCAGCGTCGCCGACTCCAAACTCGACGGCGTGGATCTGGCCCCTTACCTCAGCGGGACCAAGAAGGGCGTTCCTCATGACCGGCTGTTCTGGCGATTTGGCGAACAGTCGGCCATTCGCATGGGTGACTGGAAACTGGCGAAGCTGGCCGATGGCGCGCCGCAACTTTACAATCTGGCAAAGGATATCGGCGAGGCCAACAACCTGGCCGCCACCGAGCCGGCCAAGCTGAAAGAGCTGCAGGCGGCCTACGATGAGTGGAACGCGCGATTGATGGAGCCGCGCTGGGGCCGCGGCGGCGCGGCCCGCCAGGATGCCAAGGCCAAAGCAGCCAGGAA
>Ga0315280_10003137_pt1 | contig 25757 bp, 23 predicted proteins | sample YL17G06_40_MG_FD_203697 | JGI IMG/M metagenome (GOLD analysis project Ga0315280, IMG submission 203697) | Sediment microbial communities from Yellowstone Lake, YNP, Wyoming, USA - YL17G06_40 | ecosystem: Environmental > Aquatic > Freshwater > Lake > Sediment | place: USA: Wyoming | collected...
AAGAAAATACGCCAAGGATTATGTGCAAGAACTGACCTGGCATTTTAACACAAGGAAAGATATTAAAAATCCGCTTAAAACCTTATCAGAATTAACCTAGCCCGTTCCAGATACTTTACATGACCCCTTAATTTGACAGGAAACCCGTATTTTGATATAATTAAAGCGTAGTTCATTACAATAGGTTCGGGGCTTGAGACGGGCATTTTGGACATCTAAATATAGGTTTCCAGCATACTCGTCTCAAACTTGAGACGGGACATTTCCCTGGCCTCTTGGGTAAAATGAGGAAATGCTGAAAGTCCCGCAAGGACCGAAGGCAGAAAGGAAAGTATGGGTCAGAAATGGAATGAGATTCCGGCGGGAACGCTCCTAACCGCCAGTCAAAATCTCTGGGGAGTATTAGGAGCCAATGCGGGTCGGGTCGCCGAGCAGTTGAAACGCGACCAAACCTTTGTCCGCAAAGCAGGGGCTTTCCTGCTAAGTGGCGGGATCAAGGAACCAACCAGTCTCGAGCTTGCCCGATACATTATGGGCAGGAACAGGAACTGGTGGGGGCCAACCGAGTGGGCCGAGAAGTACGGGGCGCGTTTCAACAAGAAGCAGATCCGCGATGCTGGCAAGTTTCCGTGGGGTGAGGACATCCTCAACTCCACTTGCCCGCTTTGCGGCAAGGTGGTGAAGGATTGCCACTTCGCGTTTCTGGGCCTGACCGCCATCAACGGCTTTCCGCTCACGGTAGCCAAGTGGCTAGAGCTGCATCCGGCAACGGATCAGCCGAAGTTCTACTTCAACCAGAATCCGTGGCACGCAGGCCAGCCGCACACCGACGTCACCACGATGGCGCTCCGGTATTACCTCCTGCACACGGAGATCGTTCCCAACTCTACGGGCAAAACGCCCGAAGAGCAGGTGGCAATGCTTCCGCCAGAGTATGAAGTTCCGACGACCATCACGGAAACCACCAAGGACATCCTCGTCTTCCATAAGACGGATGTTCGTCCCAACGGTTCGAAGTGGGCAGCTTGCACGGAGCGTACGGTGAAGACCAGCACGGCCAGCGCTGGCCGCGTTTCGTGTGTCGGCGACTTCGACGAGCGCGGCCTCCGCGTCGGCGACTGGAGCGGCCTTCGCCTCAGCTTCGTGGGCGTTGGTGCCTCCCGGAAGTTGTTCTGAACCTTGAGTTCTCGAGGACTTGTTCCTCTTGAATACTTGAGCCTTCGGCGCGAATTTTTTCGCAGCGCCGAGGGCTCGTTTTGTTTTTACAATGATACCAGATACTATTTAATTGTCTGCTAATGCAGGTGCGGTCACGGCTTCACCTCGCGGACACCTCTTCTTTTGAGGAATCGCCGGAATACCGTCGTTTATGGATTGCGGTAGTGTGCGATAAAAAGCGGAGATTGAACTTCTTGCCTATCTTTAGCGGAGGTTCTACCGTAAAAAGCGGATGCTCCCGAATAAAATTCAGGGGAAATAGGATATAGGCCCGTTTGGGCGGTAAACCTAAATCCCCGGTGACATAGATGGAGATGGGCATTATGCGTTCTTTTCGGCCAACGCTGACAACGTTTCGTGTGTCGGCAACTTCGACGAGAACGGCCTCAACGTCAACAACTGGAACGGCAATCGCAACAGCAACGTGGGCGTTGGTGCCTCCCGGAACTTCTTTCTCTCTTACAAGAAATATCCTCCGCTCGGAGGATATTTCTTTAACGGTCGCGGGTTGATTTTATCCAGCCGCCGAACATTCGGCCTATCTCATCTATATTCTGCTCGAGCTGAATATATTTCTTGTCATCCAAAATTTTTGTATCCTTGCAAAGCCGGATAAGTACTCTGAGAAAATTAAGTTTTATGCTACCTTTTTGAAGTATGGGTAGCTTTTCCAATTTAGAGAGTTGGCTTGCCGCGACAATACTTTCAAGAACTTCAAGAATAAGGTTCTCGCAGCGCAGCCAGATGGCAAACTTGTCCTGTCTTGGCACGCCATTACGCAAAGCATAAAAATCCTTGTATAAATCGTATGATTTTTTGAAAATTGGTATATCTAGATCTTCCATATTATGAAAATTTATAAAAATGTATTTGAAAAAATCATTTCATTGGAAAATCTCTTTGCCGCTTGGGACGCTTTCAAAAGTGATAAGCGGAATAGGTACGATGTTCAGGTTTTTGAACGGAATCTTGAGGAGAATATTTTTGAGTTGCACGGGGATTTGAAGGCGAAAAAATATAAGCATGGTGCTTACAGCGGTTTTTGGATTCGCGATCCGAAACCTCGGCATATTCACAAAGCCACTGTCCGCGACCGGGTATTGCATCATGCCATATTCAACATCCTGAATCCGATATTCGAGCCGACATTTATCGCCCACTCTTTTTCCTGTCGTATAGGCAAGGGAACCCATAAGGGAATTAAGGCGCTCAAACAGAACGCCAATAAAATTAGCCGGAATGGATATAAAAATATCTTTGCCCTGAAGTGTGATATTAAAAAGTTTTTTAATTCGGTTGATCATGAGGTTTTGCTTAAAATTCTTGGCGAAAAAATCAAGGATACTGATGCTATTTGGTTACTCACCAAAATTGTAAGGAGTTTCATTTCAAAAGATGCCAATGTCTTTGAACACAAAGGCCTGCCTATTGGAAATCTCACCTCCCAGCTTTTTGCAAATGTTTACATGAATGAGTTTGATCAGTTTATGAAGCATGAAATTAAGGCGAGGCATTATTTAAGATACACTGACGATTTCGTGGTTATTTCGGATAGCAAAGAATATCTGGAAAAACTCATTTCGCCGATTAGCCAATTTTTGAAAGCAAAACTTGGTCTTAGACTGCATCCAAATAAAGTTACTGTCCGAAAGTTTCATCAGGGCATAGATTTCTTAGGTTATGTAATCTTACCGCACTATCAACAAATTAGAACCAAGACAAAGAAACGCATATTTAATAAACTTTTCCAGCGGATTATTAAACAAAAACGGGGTCTTATCTCCAGCGAAACACTCGAACAATCCCTTCAGTCATATCTCGGGGTACTAAGCCACGCTAATACTTACAAACTTGCTCAGGATCTTCGGAATCAGTTTTGGTTTTGGTTTACCGAAACATAAAACCGCTCGGTCGGCGGTTTTATGTTTTCTAGATACAAAAACTCCCCTAAAAATTAGGATGGATGGATGGATGGATGGATGGATGGATGGATGGATGGATGGATGGATGGATGGATGGAAATGGAACAGTTTTCATTATAATCATATTATATCACTTTTTGCTTCTGACCCCAAGCCAAAAGGAACTATCTGCCGACGTCGGATGTCGGCAGGATTGATAGCACGAGGAGCGTAGGCGATGATGCCTTCTGGGGCCGCTGCGACGGCCGCCAGCATGGTTTTGTCATAGGCCGATTAGTACATCGCGCCTTGACAAATGGCGGCCATAGCAACGGATGAGAAAATCTCGCTGGGATTTTTGAAGTCCCCAGAAGGCATCATCGCCGAAGCGTTACTTCCTGACCCCCAACCAAATTTTCACTTGCGGGGAAAGTTCAAATTCTTTTTCAACATCAAAAATTTCTTTGGGCTGGTGGCCACGGCTGAATTCGGCAAGGAGAGTGTTTTCAGCAATCTCTTTTTCAAAAATTTTCATTGCACTCACCACGTCTTTATTGTCCGAAGCCCAGGCGGCATATATTTTTTCGTTCAATTTGTATTTTGCTTCTTTCCGCATATCCTGGATCTGGCGCATAACTTCTCTGGCGTAACTCTCTTTCAACAATGCGGGCGTTATTTTTTTATTAAGAGTTAATTCTTCTTCTTGGGCCGGGTTATAATCAATGCTTTTCACATTAAGCTCGGCTAAAATTAAATTCTCCAGTTCCGGCTCAAACTTTTCCGATTTTTTCAGGGTGACGGCGGCCAGCGGCTGGCGGACTTTGATATTGCCTGTCTTTCTTTGGGCAAGTCCCAAGGTTACGAAGTCGCGCAGTTCTTTCATTTGGCTCTCCAGCGCCGGGTTTATTAACTTTTTCTTTGCCTTGGGCCAATCTTCTAAATGAACCGATTCTTTCCGGTTGTTCACTTTCTTATATACATGCTCGGCAAGAAAAGGCGTGAAGGGCGCCAGCATTTTACTAAGTTCCGACAACAGATAGCGGAAGAGGTCCAAACTTTTATTCAAATCCGCCGGGCTTTTCGGCCTCTGAAAATGTTCCCGCGAGCGGCGGAGCCACCAATTTGACAAATCTTCCACGGTAAAACTCTCCAGCGCCCGGCTGGCGGCGTTTAAGTCATAATCATCCAAAGATTCAGCCGCCATCAGTGCAAGATTGTTTATTCTGGAAAGAATCCATTTGTCCAGCGCATCCTTGGTTTCGCCTTTCGGCTCTTTGGCTCGCCCCGAAGCGGAACTTTTTGGAGCAGGCCCGCCCTGAGCCTGTCGAATGGGTTTCTCATATAACTCAAGGAACCTTAGCGAATTCAGGAGGGTCATAACAAAGCCCTGCCTCTTTTTACCAACATCATCAACGGAAAACAGTTTGGGGTCGGCTGGATTATTTACGGCGCAGAAATACCATCGGGCGGCATCCACCCCGAACTTCTCAATTACATCCCAAGGATTAACGATGTTACCCAAGGACTTTGACATCTTCTTCCCCTTCTCGTCCAAAACATGGCTATAAGACAAGACATTCTTATACGGAGCGCCTTTTTTCAGCAAAGTTGAGATTGCCAACAAGGTATAAAACCAGCCCCTTGTTTGGTCTATCCCTTCCGCAATAAAGTCGGCCGGGAAATTGTTCTTAAAAAGTTTTTCATTTTCAGGATAATGCCATTGGGCAAACGGCATTGCGCCGGAATCAAACCAGACATCGGCAACCTCTTTTACCCGCGTCATTTTCCCCCGTAAAGGGGCGTGGCTCCCACGGGGCTTTACGCCCTGGCACTTTTCGCACCGCAAAAATATATTATCAACGTGTGGTCTATGAATATCCACTTCTCCGGCTTTATTATACGGGTAATTTTTAAAATCGGTCTGTCTTAACTCGCCTCTATCTATGTAAAGGGCGGGTCTTTTGGCAATGGCTTCTCCTTCCGAAAGATTTTTCGTCAAACTGTATAATAACCATAGCGGGTCGCCGTGGCCTACCAGCAGGATTCTTTTGCCCTCGTACTTTTCATCAATTTCCTTGATAACCGAAAACATTCTAGCCCTGACATCGCGCCAGCTTTCCCCGCCGCCGAATTTGTAATCAAAGGTAAGCTTTCCGTCCGCGGGCAGACAAACAGTGCGGGGCTTGCCTTCGCAAGCAAGACCCTCGTCTATCTCTTTTAACCTGTCGTCTATTTTTACATCCAGATCCAATTTCTTGGCCACAATTTCCGCCGTATGTTTGGTCCTCAAAAACGGGGAAGCGAAAATTAAATCCAGTCCGCCGGTTTCTTTGATTCTTTCTGCGACTTCTTCAATTTGCTTAACCCCCTCCGGAGTCAAGTCGTATTTATCAAGAGCAAGCTGGGAAGCAGTGAGCTCTTCCCCGTTCTTATCATGGCTTTGGGCTCTTAGCCCGTGGCGAAGCAGGAAATATGTGTTTTTGCCGCGGTAGCGGTATTTTTCCAGTTCTTCAAGAGAACCGACGACTTTGCGCCCACCGCAATCCCCGCATTGCCACACCGGTAATGGCGTGCCCCAAAACCTTTCGCGCGAGAAGGCCCAATCCTTGACTTCATTCAGAAACTCTCCGAACCGCCCGTGTTTCAAATGTTCCGGTATCCAATTGATTTTCTCGTTATTTTTCAAAAGCTGCTTCCTCAATTTGGACATCGCCACAAACCAAGAATCTCTCGCATAATACAAAAGCGGCTCCTTGCACCGCCAGCAGAAAGGATAATCGTGTTCGTACCGTTCTGAAGTCAAGAGGTTGCCGTTCTTTTTCAAATGCTCAAGTATTATCTTCTCGGCCTCCTCCGATTTCACATATCTGCCGTTCAGTTCTTTACTAACTCCGGTAAATTTCCCCGTTTCATCAACGGTATGCACCATGGGCAGGCCAACTTTTACGCCAAGGTTATAGTCGTCTTCCCCGTACATCACTGCCGTATGGACAACGCCCGTTCCATCATCGGCAGTGACAAAGTCGGCCGGGTAAATTTTATAAGATTTATCCGATTTCAGCACCGGAATTTCAAACAGCGGTTCATATTCCATCTCAAGCAATTGCCGCATCAGCACTTCTTTCGTGTCGGCTTTCACTTTATAGCCGTTTTTTTCAAGTAATTCTTTGACTTTCTCTAATCTTTGCTCTGCCAGAATGTAAAACTCATGTACCCCTCCTGACTTCGTGGGATTATGCGCTTCAATTTTCACATACTTCAGCGACGGGTTAATCGCCAAGGCCACATTCCCCGGTAAAGTCCATGGCGTTGTCGTCCATGAAAGTATATATGAATTGTCTCCTTTGACTTTGAACTTCAAATACACCGAGTTCTCGGTTATTTTTTCGTATCCTTGGGCAACTTCATGGCTTGAAAGAGCAGTACCGCAACGAGGGCACCAAGGCAAAACCTTGTGTCCTTTGTAAAAATGGCCGGCATTGTCTATCTGTTTTATTATCCACCAAAGCGTCTCTATATATTTTGAATCATAAGTGACGTAGGGGTGGTCCATATCAAGCCAGAAGCCCATTCTTTCCGTAAATTTTTCCCATTCGTCCTTGTACTTCCATACGCTCTTTTTTGCTTTGGCGTTGAATTTGGCTATCCCGTATTTTTCTATTTCCTTTTTGTTTTTCAGCCCCAGTTCCTTTTCTACCTCTATTTCCACCGGCAGTCCGTGCGTATCCCAGCCGGCTTTGCGGGTAACCAGATAGCCGCGCATCGTTTTGTACCGAACAAAAAGGTCCTTAAATACCCGCCCCATAAAATGGTGCATCCCCGGCATTCCGTTTGCCGTGGGAGGGCCCTCAAAGAAAACAAAACGCTTCGCATTCGCGCGGTTTTCCAAAGTCCTTTCAAAAATTTTCCTGTCCTTCCAAAACTTGAGGATCTTTTCCTCAAGTTTGGGCAAATTAAAACCTTCCGCCATACAAACTAAAGCATAGCAAAATATGCCCTAGATTCACAAATCTGTTTGCCTTGCTTGGCCCGCGTTTTAGATTTAAGATTTGGGGTAGCGGTTCCTTAACAACGAGGAGGGAAAATGGCCAAGAAACAGAAAGCGACCCCAAAAGAAAAAACAATTGCGAGGTTGCAGAAAAAAAGAGATAAACTCTGGAGTGATTTTTGTCGGATGCCGAGAAGAGAATCGTTTTCGGGCATATATGTAGCCGGGGAATTAGACAAAGTTCAGAAGAAATTGGACGAACTGGAGGGAAATAAACGATCCAAAAGATATTACCCCAAAATTAATATTGAGGTATTTTGAGAAAATAGCGGCCCGTTACGGCCGCTTTTAAATCTTCTCCAACACCCCAATCCCCAGCAGTCCGAGGCCGGTTTTGAGAATCGCCGCCGTGGTTTCAACCAAGGCGAGGCGCGCCGCGCGGCGGCTGGTATTTTCGTCTTTTATCACCGGCACGGTTTCATAAAAACGATTTGCCAAATTGGCCAGTTCATAAAGATACAAAGCAAGATGATTGGGTAAATTGGCCTCGCCGACTTTCCCCAAAACATCGGGGAAATCCAGCAGATGTTTAATAATGGCCAACTCTGATTTCTCACCCAAATTATCAAATAATTTAGGACCCCACCCCAATGTTTGGAAGTTGAACTTCCAAACATTGGCTTTTTTGAGGATGCTCGTTAGCCGCGCATAGGTGTATTGGAGATACGGTCCGCTATTTCCGGTAAAATCAAGCATCCTTTGCCAGTCAAAAACAATATCCGAATTCCGATGCTCTTTCAGGTCCTGATACTTTAAGGCGCCGACAGCCACGACTTGGGCTATTTCTTCTTTTTCTTTTTCGGAAAGCGAAGGATTTTTTTTCTCAACTATATCGCGGGCCAATTTAATTGCTTTATTTACAACCTCTTCTAAAGTAACGGCATTGCCCTCGCGCGTGGAAAGTTTCTTTTTATCCTCGCCCAGAACCAAACCGAATTTAATATGTTCAAATTTTGAAGAATTAAGGCCCAGGGTCTCGGCAATCGCAAACAATTGTTGGAAATGCAATGTCTGCTGATTGGCTACGACATAGAGGATTTTTTCTGGTTTATATTTTTTTATCCTGTCTTTAAGAAGTGCGATGTCGCGGGTAATGTATAAACTGGCTCCATCAGATTTTTGGATCAAAGCCGGCGGCAAATTATATTTATCTAATTTCACTATGACGGAACCGCCCTCCCCTATTTCGGCAATGCCTCTCTTTTGCAAATCGGCGACTGTCGGCGCCAGATCTTTTTCGTAATCGCTCTCACCCGCATATGTATCAAACTCCACACCGAGCAACTTATACATCTTTTCAAATTCTTTCAGCGATTCTTTTTTGAACCATTCCCATAATTTTCTGTTTTCTTTATCGCCCTTTTCCAATTTTTGAAACTCTTCCTGTCCGACCCGCTCAAGTTCCGGTTTGGTCTTCAGTTCTTCGTGAAATCGCACATAAAGCCCTTCAAGCGTTTTTATGGGATTTTTTTCAACCTCGTTTTTGTCGCCCCAGAGCTTGTAAGCGGCAATGAGTTTCCCAAATTGCGTCCCCCAATCGCCCAGATAATTCCAGCGTACGACTTTGTACCCAAGCGCCTCATAAATATTCGCCAAGGCGTCGCCGATTATAGTTGAGCGCAAATGGCCGACATGCATCGGCTTGGCGATATTGGGGGCGGAATAATCAATAATAACTGTTTTCCCCTTTCCTGTTTTGAGCTTGCCATAAGATTCCCCGTCTTTGTGGATTTTTGCCAGCTCTTTTCTTAAAAATTCCTCGGCAAGGAAAAAATTTACATATCCGCCGACAACCTCAACTTTCGCGATTTCCGGCGGCTTTTTGTCGTTTAACTTTTCGGCAAGCAAATTAGCAACTTCGTTGGAGCTGATACCGAGCAACTTACTCAACGCAAAAGCAGCATTTACGGCATAGTCGCCGAATTCGTTTTGAGGCCTTTCAACCTCAATCAAAACCCGCGAGGACGCTATTTTTGTCCCCCAAATTTCGTCTATCGCTCTCTTAACCATTTCGCCGATTTTGTTTTTTATCATCCCTTTCATCCAGCACCACTTTTTGAGATTATACGACTAAACCGGCAGTAGAAAACCGAGCCGTTATTTTATGACGACTTGGTATCATCTTTGAAAAGTGGTGCTGGATAAATCCTAGCATAAAACGCCCTAAATCTAAAACAAAAACTCGCTTAATCGCGAGTTTGGCAGGAGATATTAAATGTTTTTGATAATTTCGTGAGCCAGACCCAGTTCAACGGCTTCTTGGGCAGTTATACGTCTCTCTAGTCCTTCGAATTTGTCTAGCTGTCTTCTGGTCATTTTAGAGTTTTCAAGAATAATGCTAGCGTATTTTTCATCTTCAGCTTGTAATTGAGCAAGAATCGTTTCTTTTTCCTGCCTAGAACAGCCTTCCATTTCTTGATCGGTTTTATGGGAAAATAAACAGGCATTCTCAAACATAAGTCTTTCTCGGCCAGCCAAAAATACAGCAAGCGCAGCAGAAGATACTTCGCCCAACGCCCTCGTTCTCACCGGCAGTCCGGAGGAACGAATTAGGTCATAAATTGCCAACCCAACAGCTGAATCACCTCCGGGCGAGCAAATGGTTATTGTTATTTTCAAGTGTTTTTTCCTGGCCGTTTTACATCTAAAAACTTTTTTCGCATCTTCTAAATAGTCCATAAGAGCAGAGAGGATTGTGCTCTCTATCTTACCGACAAGCCCTATATTAAGTGCGCCCTTTTTATCAATATACAATGCGCTCTCATTTTTTTCGGACTTGCCGCCGGTCTCTTGACCTTGAGGGCCGTTTTTTTCTCTGACCATACGGAAACTCCTTTTTTTAAAAAACTAGGACTTACGTTCATCCTAGCGCACCCGGAAATTAATGTAAAACCCCGTAGTAAAAATTCCGAATGCGGCGGAGCCGCAAACTTGGAAAGAATCGAAATTTTCACTACGGGGTAAAACAAAACCCCACGAAGTGGGGCTAGCTTTTTTCTTCCGCTCCGGGCCCGGGCTTTTCTTTAGGCTCTTCTTCGGGGCCCAAAGAGAGCTCGGCTTCAAAGGACTCTCCGCCAAAATCGCTCGTCAAAGACCGCAATGATGCCTGTAGTTCTTCGGCGCTTAAACCGTCCAATTTCATATCGCTTAAGGCGGCGTTTATCTTTTCCCTTGCCTTCCTATCGGTACAGCCAATGACAATAAAATTGCTTTCAGCACCCCAGCTTTTGGTTTCGCCCATAAAGTCAATTACGGTATAAAATATTTCTCCCTTGCAGGAAAGTTGCATTAGAAAAAACTCCAGCGCCAATGGTTTTTCTGACCTACGGCTGTAGAGATTTTCCTGTAAGTACTCGCTGATAAATTCGGAAACAACGGCGAGATTTAAATCGCGAGGCGAAAACAATTTTCTGAAAGCAATCATAAAACTGTTAAGTTCAGAAAGGAAATCTCTCTTCGCCGCCTCCGTGCCGCTGATCCCCCAAAGGAACACTTTGGCTTCATTGTCATCCCGCAAAAATGTATAAAGTACACTCGGGGCATTTAGGCAAATTGCTATACAGTCCTTGCCTTTTGCAATTATGCCCACGCTTTTTGCAAGCAATTCAGTAACGGCGCTTTTTTTAAATTCCGAGAAGAACCTGGGTTCCGTCTGGGTTGTCATTTTGTTTCTCTCCTCTCGGTTGATATCCGGTCCCTACAAAGGGTAATGTCTTCCGGTTTTATCCATTTGAAACCCTCTGCATCCGCCACTGCAATTGTGGGCAATGTGACTCTGGTATCGCTGACACCGATGCTCGTAATTCCCGAGATTGTCATCGCTCTCACCGACAAATCCAGGGCCGTTTCATAGTTAATGGTTTCCCGCCTCTGCAGTTTTTCTATCAGGAGGCCCCGCACCGCATCAAATCCGCAGCCAGTTCCGACCAAAGGAGGATCGGTCTGTTCAATATAGAATCCCGTTTCATCAAAACGGAAAAGGCGAGGTTTATTTTGAAATTCGTCAAAAGCAGCTAAAATCGGGACGCTCAAACCACAATAATCAAAAAAGACAAAAAGATACCACCAGGGCTCAAGCAAGCTGCGCAGGAGGTTCGCCTGTCCCTCCGGTGACAATTCTTTGCCATACCGCCTGTTGAACGATTCGCAAATGCCCTCAATATCCTCTTCGATGTGCTGAATTGTGTGGCAGCTGCCCGCGAAGGCCAGAGCTGAAAATTTGGATAACTTCATTATCTTAACAACCATGTCAGACCAAAGATCCAAACCCTCGACCATCCGTCTATCGCCAGTTATAATTGCTCCGCCATCAAAGCAGAAGGCAAAAACGGTTGTGTTACTCTTGGCTACCCTTATCTGGTCGGAGGTTAGTTTGGGCAATCTCTGTCCCCCAAAGCCCTTGAGCAGTCCCAGCGCCTTTTTGGAACTCGTTGCTGAGAATCTTGACTTAAGGAATTGCTCGGCAAAAGTCATCTTTTCCTCCTCAATTTTTAATGTGCCGCTTACCGTCCACATCCTATACGCCATTGTAAAAGTTCGCAAGTTCCCCCTCTTCCGGCCCAAAATTAAAAAACCCGCAAGTGCGGCGGGTTTGGTTTAAACAGGCTAACGATTTTTAATAACCTCGTGAGCCAGACCCAGCTTAACGGCTTCTTGAGCGGTTATATATTTCTCCCATCTTTCCAATTCATTTAGTTGCCTGGCGCTTAATGCAGAATTTCCCAAAACAATGCTCCGGTATTTTTTCTCTATAACACCGAGCTGGCCAAGCGCAATTTTTGTTTCAAGGGACGAAGAGGATTCTTTAAGAACCGGTTTACTTTTATGTAATAACAAGATGGTGTCTTCGTAAATTAGCCTTTCCCGGCCAGCCAGAAAAATAATTAATCCCGCAGAAGCAACAAAACCCAGAGCGATTGTTTGTATCGGCAGGCTGCTTGAGCGAATAAGATTGTAAATTGCCAAGCCGCAGGTAGAATCTCCTCCGAGCGAACATATTGTTATGGTCTTCTTTGCCTTCGGGTTTTTTATTTTTCTATTTTTGGATTTTTCCTCCAGTTTTTTTAAGGCAACTTTAAACTGGCGTAGTGATTCAATATTTACCCCTCCTAAAAAATCTATATTGTTCAACCTGTTGTCAAACAATACGATATCTGTCTTGTCGCTAGAGGCTTCCTCATTATCTTCATCTTCATCTTCATCTTGTTTCCTAGGCAGTTCATTTTTCATAAATCCTCCTCCCAATTGTTAAGAAACCAATAGCCCAAATAAAATTAAACTAAAAAGACGCTTAATGCAATGCGGCCCAAAACAAAAACCCGCTATTCGCGAGTTTGGGTTCAGGCGGGTTCAACTTTGTCGCTGGGTCCAGTTTTATCGGGCTGTTTTTGGGTTTGGCTAACAACTGGTGTCTTTTTGAACCGTCTTGAAAATTTTGTAAGTGCAGGCCAGTTACGATCAAAGATTGCGTCGGCAAATCCCCACTCCACGGCTTCTTGGGCCGTAAGATAGACATCTTCTTTTTTATTCATGAGGTCTTGCAACATTTGCTTGATTCGCTCCGGTGACCATCTATGGAATTTTCCCTTCTGCTTGAGAGTATTAACGTAAATCTCGAGCATTGTAGGGCGCACAACCTTATTATCCCAATCTGCATACGAGTGGAAAAATTTTGCAGTCCCGTAAGCGCTCAGCGTCCCCTCATGGAACAAGAAATAACTATGCGGCATCAAAACTCTTCTGTCGGCCGCCTGCAAAATAAGCGATGACATAGAACGTGCATGCGTATAGTTCAAAATGGTTACTGGATTAGGGCAAGCCCAGATGGCATCATATATGGCCATCCCTTCGGTCCAGTAGCCACCGCAAGTTTTCATATGAACCAAAATTGGACGCTCGGGGTTTATACTGGACAATATCTGCAGATTCTTAATAAGTCTGGTGCTCATCTGATATTCTACGCCGGGCTCATCTCTGGGATTCTCGTCATCGACATCATATTCAATCGGCTCCCCAACCAGATAAATATGAAATTGGCGAGGATCTAGATTCCACTCCTGCATTTCCCAGTGGCTTTCGTGATGCTCAATACCATAGATTCTTGGCTTGACCCTCTCTCTCTTTGTCATAATCTCTCCTTTTTTTTAAGGAACCGGGGGATGCTCATAGTATACGAGTAAAAATAAAAGTTTCAAGAGGCCGTTGATTTTATGAAAAATCTCCAGAGCTTATTTTTATACGATCCCGCATAATCTACCCCTATTCTCTTGGAGCGACCGATTTGCGCCGGTTTCAATTGGGCGCCGTCCTCAATCCACAAACTACTGCTTTTAATTGTGTCTTCACCGTTGAGGGTTTTGTCTATTTTTAAAAATCGGCAGAGCTTGCCAGGTCCTGACACCAAACGAGCAGTTGCGGCTTCGCCGCATAGCTTTTTGAAGGCTTCTGCTCGTTCTGGTGTGAGGGCAGGGCCGTTTAAATTAGCGTTTAGCGTATAGGGTTTAGCGTTTAGAAAATTGCCGGATTTTAAATTTTTACTATACCCTAAACGCTCAACGCTAACCGCTCGTATTAGTACTGCCGCCGGATAGTCCTCGGTTTCGGTAACGATATTCAGGCAATAGTACATGCCATAAATCAGATAAACGTAGGCAAAGCCCGGCGGACCAAACATAATTTCCGTTCTTTTTGTCCGCCCTTTTGATGCGTGGCTCGCAAGGTCTTTTGGCCCGCAATAGGCCTCGGTTTCAGTAATCACTACTCTTATGATTTTCTGCCTTGCCCTTCGTAGCCTTGGCGAAGTAGGGCCTATTTTACGCACTAAAACCTTACCCAAAAGTTCCCGGGCTACAATTAGTGTCGGGCGGACAAAAAATTTTCTTGAAAGCCGGCGTCCTTGCATGTTATACTTTTTAACATGGAAAATATTGAAAAACAAACAATAGAAGCGGTAAAAAAGGTCGGCCCGGCAGTGGTCAGTATTGCCATTTCCAAGTTTATGCCCAAAATCAGGCAAATGCCCTTTGCGCCGTTTTTTGGGCCATTCGGATTCGGCATGCCTATGCCGGAAGAACCCGGAGAAATGCTCCCGGATGAACACGCGGGGAAGGCCAAGGGCGAAAAGGTAAAAGTCGGCGGCGGTTCAGGTTTTATTGTTCACCCCGACGGTCTGGTCTTAACTAACAAGCACGTGGTTTTTGATACCGAAGCCGAATATACGGTAATTACGAGCGATGAAAAAGAGTACACGGGAAAAGTGATTTCCCGTGACCCAATGAATGATGTGGCCGTTTTGAAAATTGACGCCAAGGGCCTGCCAGCCGTACGGCTCGGCAATTCCAATAAAATAGAACTGGGCCAGACGGTCATTGCCATCGGCAACGCACTTGGTCTTTTCACCAACACGGTGTCCAAGGGGATAATTTCCGGCATTGACCGCAAAATCTCGGCATCAATGGGGCAGGGCGGGCAGGTAGAAAACCTGCGCAATATTATACAAACGGACGTAGCCATTAATCAGGGAAATTCCGGCGGGCCGCTGATCAATCTTGACGGCGAAGTTATCGGCATCAACACGGCTATAATTTTTGGCGCGCAAAATATCGGATTTTCCCTGCCTATTAACTGGGCTAAGGCAGATCTTGAAGACATAATAAAATTCGGCCGCATTGTCAGGCCGTTCATCGGCTTGAGATATGTGATGCTGAATAAGGAACTCCAGCAAAAATATTCCCTACCGGTGGATTACGGCGCGCTCGTCATCAAGGACCATATACCCGGGACGGAAGCCGTGGTTGCCGACTCCCCCGCCGACAAGGCAGGCATAAAAGAAAACGACATCGTACTTGAAATAAACGGCGCCAGGTTAACCGAAAAGAACGAACTTGCGGATATAGTACAGACGGCAAAGGTCGGTGACGAATTGGAAATGACCGTCATGAGAAAAGATAAGACAATGAGGGTGAAGACAAAATTGGAGGAAAGGAAGTAAGCGCTCGCCCCTCCCATTTCCGCTCCCTGTTCTCGCCTGCGCTCATCAACTCATTCAAAACAGGATTTGTAACCAAAATTTTAGGTAACCCACAGCTGGCTATCGCCGACGCTGCTGACCTAAAATTTTGGACAAATCCTGTTTTTCTGTTCGTTGACTCGCTTGGCTCCGATGTCGCGGAAATGAGATGGGCTTGCTCTAGCCATCCGACATCGGACATCGGCAGATAACTCCTAAATGCTTCACCCTAGGTTGAAGCATTTACCGCTTTGAGTTTGTATTCCACGTTTCTGCCAAAGGCGCCGATTTGCTCAACCTTTCCCTCTTTCTCCAATTCCTCCAAGTAACGAAAGGTGGTGGCCCTTGAAACCTCCAGAAAATCCGCCACTTGGTTTGTCTTGATTTTGCCGCGCTTCGCCAATTCCCCCAGAGTCCTCTGTTTTCTGGCTTCCTTTATCTCCTCTTGCTGACGGTTAAAATCATCAAATCTTGAAACAATCTTCGTCTGCTCCTCTTTTTCTCTCTCCGTCCTTTTTAACTCAATCTCCAACTCCTTCGTTCTTTCTTTCAACATTACCCAAACAACCCCCGCTCCTAAAACAATTCCTGATAAAAAAATGAGAAATAAGTTCATCCCGCTAGAAGTAGTAACAGCGACACATAAGTTTTACTTTCGATCGCCGTATTACCTTGATTAAACATTAACTTTGATTCGTGAACCCATTAGGGCTACTTCTAACGGGATTCATAAAATTGTTTACCTAACTTGTGTTGGCCAAGTTATATCGTATGAGGAAATGGCGGATCCGGATATCCCCAAGAGGTTTCATCCCACCGCGATTCTGTTTTGTTGAATTTGTATGATTTAGTAAAATTAAAATTAATACGACCATCATCAAAGGCTGGGGTAACGGTAACATTAAGAACCGCCTTAACTTTGTCGACTGGATATTCTCCTAGAAAGTCAAAAGATGTGGCAGTTTTTCTAAATTGGTAATAATGTGGGTTGTCGGGCGGAATACGAAGAGGGCCAATTTTATGCTCTTCGTTGGTATTGCCTATCTGAAGTTTTATTAACACGAGGGCTGGTATATTCGAAGCATTTGAAAACCAAAAGTATGTTTTCCCAACATTTTTTTCATAAATCATATTTACATCTATTGCGGGCATTACTTGATACTCTGCCATTTTCTCTGTCGCACGAGTATATCGGATAAGCCAAAACAAAGTGATAGCTAAAACCACAACGCTCCAAAAAGCATAATCTTTCCAAAAAGGAACTTGCTCCAAGTTCCTGGCAATATCTGTCAGTATATTAAGTAACCCTTCAGAAAGTTCGTTTTGCATAATTTCCTAATTTTTGCCTGCCAGATTATAGTAAAACTCTTTCAACCGATTAACGGCCAACTGTTCGGTCAACACATCTTCGTTAAGGTTTCTAGACATATTGGGGAGCTGTGGATAAGTTTGCTTTTTTGCTCATTTTCTGCTACCCTTTAATTAAAGGTTCCAACCCCCCGACAAGAGCCCCCGGGCTCTTCCCGCAAGGGATAGGGGGGTTGGTCATTTTTATATCTGCTCTATTCTTCGTATCGGTAGTACTCACGATCGCCATTTTTAAAAATATCGAATACGCTTTTCACTTGTGATTCGATTACCTTATATGGCCTTTCCTCATTCCGCTCGGCTTTTACTGCGATAGCCCAGCAACAATAATCGGCAAGCTGACAATTAAGATCGGCGCAGGATTGATGTGAGTAAATTTCAAATGGAACCCCGGAAAAATTATTTTTCAGAAAATGTTTTAGTGTCTGTAAAATAACCCGCTTCTTCTCACCCGTATAGAGCGAACCAAGAACGACAATGATTTTGTCTGCTGTCCCCTTCTTGCCTTTAAATATATATTGCAAGAGACACTCAGCGAGTTTTTTATAAAGCCCCATGCCAGTGACACGTTCAATAACCCGACCTTTTTTCATGTATGTCTCCTTATACAAAGACGGGTTGGTTTTATTTTTCCGTGCAATAATTGACCTAACCTCAAATGTATCACCTATCGAAGATAGAATTGTATAAACGTGATCTCTAACTGTCTGCTTATCCTCGCTTGCATGAAAATACTCCTGATCTACGCCTTCTGCCAACAAATCGTATCGCAATCGGACGAGGTTATCCCTATTTGTTATGGGATCAAATGTAATAAAGCCTGTCAGGACAAAATATTTAGTACCCTCGGGGCTAAAGTCAAAATTTCCCGATTCATCTATGAATAGATAAAGCGTTCCAGGTTGTGCTTTTGTCTGATTCATGCTTTTATTTCTCCAAAATCTCTTCCGGGTCGCAGTGGGTTATTTATTATTACCCTCAACAATTTTTATCTCCTCCGGCGTGAGACCGTAGAGATTATGAACTAATTGGTCAATCCGACGTTCGTAGTTCCACATAGATTACTAATATCAACCAACAATAGAAATAGATCGCCAGGTTTTAAAAAATTCATATACAATTCAGTACCTTCAAGACTTTCGTTAATTTCTTTCCCGCGCCACATAACAGGAAAACCACTAATCGTATCGGCTCGCTGTAACCCTTTCCCCCAGTAGAATTTATTGTTATGAGCGCTTGCGTTTCTTACGTGCCTAAGAAATTGTAATTCTGAATTATCCAACAAATTGGAAAAATCTGGCTCTTCCCATACGATATCTTTAATTGCGATAGTAAATATTCGATAAAAATTAATTAGTGTTTGAGAATATAGAGGCGTTTCCTTATTAAAACCTTCCATTTCTACCAGAGAAAGGATAGATTTGTCTATTTTAATTTCCTGATTAGTCACAGAACAAGCGAGGGTAATAATATAGGGATAATCTTTATAAAACGCCTGAACATCTTTAATTGTCGCTTTAAGCGAAGTGATTGCCGCGATAACATTTCGAAAAGTATCGAGCAAAGAGTTAAAAGAATGATGAAAGTGTAGTGGTTGGTCGCTCATACTATTATTGTTTTTGTTCGACAATTTTTATCTCCCCCGGCGTGAGGCCGTAGAGCTTATAAACCTCTTCGTCAATTTTGCGATCGGTTTTATCTATTTCGTCTTTAATCCTTTGCCATTCATTGGAATTTTCTGATATTTTAAGTAACTTTTGGCTTAGTTCAATAATTTTATCCGTATATCCGGCAAATATTTTTTGTACTCTTTTATCGGCTTTAATTACCGGCACTACTTCTAAATCGTAATGTTGAATATACGGATAAGCTCCTGGATTAGTGATGAGCTCGTTTTGGAAATAAAAAGTTATCAGTTTAGAATTTAAATAAGCACAAAGAAATTTTATATCAAAGTCATTATTCCTTAACAAAACCAGGTAGACTGACTGTTCTGCAAAAACTCCTTCGGAGTCTAAAGAACAAATTATAATATTTCCGGTTTTCCTTACTAATAGTTTTGGGTGCTCTTGGTGTTTTTTAATATTTTTTGTTCCGCCAAATATCTCAACTTTGTCGAGATTGAAATAATTTTTACTTTTGATAAAATATCTTGCCAAATCTTTACCAACAACAATTGGGTATTTATATATAGGCTGCTGTGAAAATTTTTCATCCTTATTTTTTACCATCATTCCAACGTGGATATCGCAGACTTCTTTCAAAGGTATGGCGCCACTTTTTTTTATTTTTACAACCGACGTGGAGGATTCGGGCTTGGAATTTATATTGATGGTTAAATTTTTATCCTTTTCGATATCTTTAATATTGAGTTTAGTTATCTCTTTAGTAATAAAATTTGAAATTGAAATGTACTTATTTTTGTTCTGCGTTTTTTGAATTGTAATAATTATGTTTCCAGCAACAACTTCTTCAAAAGCCCCAGATGGAATATTTTGGATATCTAAAATCTCATATCTGTTTACAAATTTTGCTCTTACGCCTTTGTAACTTGGAGTGTCGAATAGTCTATTTGGGATAATCAAAGAAACTATGCCGTTACTTTTCAATAAATCTATCCCCAGCTCAACAAAAAGCGGGAAAAGGTTTAACTTAAAGCCTTCCGCCCCAGCATATTTTTCTTTAAAAAACCCCACCATATCCTGACCAATTTCTTTATGTGTTACAGTAACCCACGGCGGATTACCGATTACAACATCAAATCCCCCCTGCTTAAAAACTTCGGGAAATTCCTCTTCCCAATTAAATGGCTTCTTGTCGCGATAATCCTTGCCGAAATATTTTTTGAGTTCTTCGTCGGTACCAGAGATCAAAGAATTACCGTTTTTTATATTGTTTGAAAGAGACGGAAATTTAACCCGACTATCTAACGCGTTAATCATAAGATTAAGTCGGGCAATCTCAACCGCTTGCTCGTCTAGATCTACACCATATAGATTTTCTGTAATGATTTGTATCTTGACGTATGTATCAACGGGCCTGTTAAACTCTTTGTATTTGTCTCCAATAATCTCAAGGGCCTTAATCAAAAACGAGCCGGAGCCGCAGGCGGGGTCAAGGACTTTAATCTTTTTCAGGTCGTCAATGCTACGGCACTTGTCCAGAACCGGGCCAAGAGCATTTTTCACAATGTAATCTACAATAAAATTCGGGGTGTAATAAATCCCTTGCTCCTTACGCTTCTTTGCGTCTTTAGCTATAGCTAGCTTTTTTTTAGATTGAGCTAAACGATAACCTAAATAATTCTCATAGACCGTCCCCAACACATCTGCCGGTATTGCCTTAAAATCATATTCATAATAGCCGGGCTTGCCATAAAAAGTGTCTATGGCCTCCTCGGTAACATTGTCGTATTCTTCCCAGTCTTCAAATGGATGCGGCGAGAATAAGTTTGAATTATAGGTAGCATCTAGTTCGCGAAACTTGGAGATTAGCGATTTAAAAAATGGCTCTTTCCTCGGGCTGGCTTTCCACTCGCGTAAAAGCGGCTGTAAAGTCGGCGGTTCAATTCCGCGATCTTCCGCCACCCGAATAAATATCAATCTGTCTAATAATCTTTGAACCCCCTCATCTAATAAATCTTTGTCCAAGTGTTTATTCCAGAGAGTAAAACCTTTGGTTAAAATCTCCCGACCTTCATTTAGGTCTTTGTATAGCAGCGAGGTTATTGAAACTTTTTGAAGTTTCTTTCCTACTCTCTCCGCCTCCTTATCTATCAGGTCATGCTCAAACTCATCCCTTGATAACTGCCAAAGTTGGTCAAAACGCTCCAGAAATTCGGAATATGGTATTTCAAAGTATAGTTTGTCGCCCAAGTACTTGGATATGGCTTGGGCATTAAAAACTTTGACGCTTTCAAAATTGGTTAAAACGGCCCATGTTACTCCCCTATTCCAAGAGTATCGGATAGCTTGTTTGGCAAAGTCCTCATCGTTTAAATCTGCTTTCAATGGTTTGGCTTCCAAATAAAATTTCGTCCTGCCATTTATATAGAAACCGTAGTCAACCCGGCCCGAAGATTTAATATGCTCTTCTGCGGAAACCTCCTTTTTATTAAATACGTCCCAACCTAAGGCCTTGAAAAGGGGCAGTATAAAATCTTTCTTTGTTTCTTCTTCTGTATATTTTTTTACCTCGCCCGATTTCAAAACTTCCTCGTATTTCTCTATTAACTCGCCTATTTTTTGTTTTGCTTGCTCTTGACTCATTGACTCAATCATCTCACTTCTTGGGGCAAAAATCAATGCATTCAGCCTGCTGGCTTCAGCATTTCGTCGTCTTTTCTCCTCAATCTGGCCGCAAAAATAAAAAACCCGCAGATTTGCGGTTTTTAATGCTTCACCCCTAGATTGAAGCATTAATGATGGCGTAGAGATTTTTAATATCTCAAATAGTAGCGGGGCTTTAATCTCTCAAAAATAGAAAACCCACCTTTCGATGGGCTGCCGGTTAATGTCATTTATTGCCTAGTTCGGATTGCTGTGAGGGGGCTAGGAGTTTTTGAACGGCGTTGCAGGGCACGGTCGCCAGGGCTGGGCCGCCAACTGAACTGGTTCCAGCTCCGTATTCTTCCCAAAAATAGGCAAAACACAGTCCCGTCCTCGGGTCGTGAATGTATTTAATCCTTGTCGCAACACTTTCCTGGGTCTGCTCCATTGATTGTTTTACCAATGCCTCTCGTTCCGCTGGGGACGACTTTTCTCCACAACCGATAATCGCAATAGCCACTGCTAAACAAAGAAAAAACGGCAAAAAAGTTCTAATCTTCATAACCACCTCCTGATTTTAAAGGGCAGTTTAATTATAGCAGCTTCCGGGCATTGTTGTCAAGAACTGAAAACCCCGCGCAGGCGCGCAGGGTCAGTTTTTTAATACCTCAGATAATAACGCAGTCGCGACTTTTTTGCTTCCAAGAACTTCCGGCAGAAATTGGCTGCTTTTTGGGGATCAAAGAACTTGCAGCTGAAAATCTCTATGAAGGCGCGATTTTGCGTTTCATCAAAATGCAAGGTTATGGATGAGGTTTCAATAAATTGGACGGCGGAGTAGCCAAATAAATCGCCGTTACCGAATTTTTTAATCATCGGCTCGCCGAACCTTTTCATTTTTATAAACGCACAAAGCCCAACGATAAGTTCCTTTATTTTTCTCGGTTGCCGGATATATTTAGGATTACAACCGCGCAAATCTAGAGAGGCAAGCAGTCCCCAGCATTTGAGTTTCTTGTATTTTTCTTTTAGATTTTTTAGACCAGAATTTGTACGATTGCTACTTCCCAACTTTTTTCAAAAGAATTTTTTTGATTCGCCGCCGATGATGTTCGGCAAACTCTTCTCAATACATCCGATTATCAACTCTCTAATTTCATAATAAAGTCATTGGAAATTATTACAATAAAAATTTGTTGATAACTCAAAGTCGAAATCCAAAGGGACGAAACATATTGACTAAAAAAGCGAAAAAGATTACACAGGATCCGGCTATTTAATATTTGAGGGGGTAAATATGCGGCATTTGCGCGTTTTGCTAAAAAGCCTGAATCCCTTTATCTGGCTTTCTCAACTTTTTTAATTACCAGGCCCATTTGGAAACTTTTCGCATTTGTAATGCTCCTTACGAACCATATGACTTCGACAGAGATATCAAGTATTTTTAGCTTAGCCACCGATCACAAGATCGGCTTTTTTATTTCGTAATGGCTGATATACTGAATCTATGAGCGTTTACGCCACAAATGAGAAAGCCCATTTTGATTACCATATTCAGGAAACACTGGAAGCGGGTTTGGTTTTAGCCGGGCACGAAGTTAAATCAATCAGGGCCGGCAGGTACTCAATAAAGGGCGCCTACGTCAAAATAGTCGGTGGTGAAGCGTGGCTTTTGGGCGCCACGGTCTCGCCCTACCAACCCGGCAATGTCCCGCCCGATTATGACCAGCAAAGGAGCCGGAAACTGCTTTTGAAAAAGAAAGAGCTCAATTACCTAATGGGGAAATCGCAGGAGAAAGGATTGACATTGGTGCCGATTAGGTTGTATAATAAGAATGGTTTAATAAAACTTGAAGTAGGCATTGGACAAGGGAAAAAGAAAGCCGACAAGCGCGAGAAAATTGCCAAACGTGAGGTTCAAAGAAAAATAGAGCGGGCTCTAAAACAAAAGATTTAAGGGGCCTGCCCCGCCCTTGAAAAGGATTATATTGGACCCGCGCCATTGGCGCCGATCCTTTTCAAGGGCGGGGATGACCGGCTTCGATGGGATTTCTTTTAAAATCTGCGCAAGTAGTGGATGGGTGATCACCACTAGGGAACTGCCCGAAGGTCTTTTTCGTAGCGAAATTGTATATCTTCGAGCGAGAATCAAGAAAATTTCCGAGGCATAGCAGATACTACGTTGAGAGAATTTTCGAAGGTTCGCAGCCGAAGATATACAATTGCAGTAGAAAGGAGGCCTTCGGGCAGTTCCCCGAATCATTTACCCAAAATCATAATTGCCAATTACAACAGCAATTACGCTTTAGCTTACGCTTAAGGCGCGTCCTCCCGGTGATTTCTGCTAGCCGGATCAGGGCGTCAACAGCAGGATAAGGCCTTATCGCCTTTTCAATGTTTTAGCGATAAGGCACGAAAAACACAAAACAGGTCTCCGGTTATTTTGTCGGGTTTTTAACCGGGGTCTAATCAATCCGGCTAAACTTGTAGTGCAATTTTAAATCATTTTCCAGACGGGGGTTCGATACCCCCCATCTCCACAAAATAAAACAGCCGTAACGGCTGTTTTATTTTGTGGGAAATCTTAAACTTTGCGCGAAATTTCTTTGAGCAAAGACGAATCAGAAAAGCTTCGCCAAAAACTCATCTAATACGCCCAAGCGGCTCGCTGACCGAGAACGGTCTTTTTTGTTTTTAATAGGCCAATGAAAATTCATTTTGCAGAAAATACTGATATATTTTGACTTCGCCCTAAAATGGCGTACGATTTTTAGGAAATATTAGCATTCATTGAAATTTTGACAGATATACTTAATGAACGATATGCTATTATTATCATGGAACAAGTTCTAGAAAGGGCTGAGGGCCAGCAGGAGAAAAAAATGGAAAAGAAAAGACTCCTTATTATTGAGGGGCCTGATGGCTTTCGTGTTTCTCTTGACGGAAAGCCCGAAGTTTTTGGTTGTGGCAGAGAACTGGGAGACGCATTAATAGGATTACTGAACATGCACCAAACAGATCTTGGCCTTGAGATACGTTTGAAGGAAGATGAAGGGGTCCCCGTCGAAGAAGTGAAAAGTCGACTAGAAATAAAGATAATATGTTTTTTTACACAACTCTCTAAAAGGCCGGGGTTCTGTACTAAGATAGCTAGGTCAGACGGCCATTATTCCGAGACCCTGGGTTGTGGCGAAAATAAAAGAGAAGCGATTATAAATATGTTCAGTTCGCCGATATTCCAAAAAGAAACCGGCATTGAACTTGCCCGCTAACTGCCCCTAGGCAGTTTTCATTTTCCCGTGAAACTTCTCGTGCACCTCGCGCACCTCAGTACTAGAACCTTCCGGTTCGGTACGGGGCGAGACTGTTTATTTACCCTTGCCATGGAAGCGTTGATGAACTTCGCGAAGTTGCTTATCCGTAACATGCGTGTAAATCTGGGTCGTGGTAACGGATGAGTGGCCGAGCAGGGCCTGCACCGACCTGATATCCGCGCCGTTTCGCAAAAGATCTGTGGCGAAGGAGTGGCGAAGCGAATGAGGCGTAATCTTTTTGCCCACGATGCCGGCGGCGACGGCATATTTTTTTATAATCCTCTGGATGCTCCTCGGAGTCAGTCGCAGATTTTCTCCGCCGGAGGCGCCCGCCTGCAACGTTTGAGGCGTAGCCTCTGCGGGCAGGGATCCGCCTTTGGCGGAAAAACGTTCATTGCGCGGCACGCCCCCACACCTACGGGCTAGGTGTGGGGGCACGCGTATAAAGAGTGCTTCATCGACATCGCTACGTTTTTCCAAATAAGTAGCAATTGCCGTTTTGGCCTGTCCCGACAGGAAAACAAGGCGCAGCTTGCTCCCCTTACCCCTGACCGAGAACTCCCCCCTGGCCAAATCAATATCGTCCTGATCCAGCGAGCAGAGTTCCGACACGCGCAGGCCGGTTGAAAAAAGTGTCTCCAAAATTGCCCGGTCGCGAAGATCGCTTAGCGACACGCCCCGCGGCGCCCGCAAAAATCTTTCCAGTTCTGCTGGCTCCAAAAAAGTTACTTCCCGTTCCTCCTGCTTGCCTAGTTCAATCTTTTCGGCTGGGACGGTTCTGATGTCGCGTTTGGCGAGATATTTGAGAAACGAGCGCAGGGCGATGACGTGGTAATTTTGGGTAACTTTCTTCAGAGGTTTCCTCCGCTCGTCAGTTATTCTGTTCAGCTGGAGGCGGTATTTTCGGACGGCCTCTTCCGTAATATCTCTCGGGCTTTCAACCTTCGCAAAGTTGATAAAACGCGTCAGGTAGTGATTATAATTTTCAATCGTTTTAGGCGAGCGGTTTTTTTCTATCTCCAGATATTCCAGAAATTGTGATTTGAGGTCTTTTATGGTCATCCCGTACGAAATAGCTGTTGCACAGTGATACACATAAGTTATGCCTGCGCATCATACTATTGAATTATGCCTTACTGTTAACCCCGAACCCGACAGGGCTATTTCGTTCGGGATCATCGGTTACATTATACCACATACCACTGGTACTATATTTTGCGACATGATTAAATAGCTCGGCAAAGTTTTGGCAAACCCCCACACCAAATACCAAAGGCATTGTGGTGTGGGGGTAAATTAAAAGACCGGGCCTGTGAGGGAGATAGGACCGGTCTGGGAAGCCCGAATTGGAGCCGCTGTGTTGGGTACTGCGGGTCATCGTACGACACCAGCATTTATCCCTCGCATGCTGGAGGTACAAAGAGCGAGCCCCGGGCTTTTTGGCGGCCACGGGGGTACTACCATCGGTGGGGATTTCCCCCACGATTATCTTATCATGACCGGTAAAAATTAGGTGATATAAAGGATTTGGAACAGATTTAGTAAAATTAATTAGGTCGCAAATTAATTAATTTTAGCTATTCTATTCCATGTTGATTTTAAAAACATCGTTTAGCCAGAATCAGATTAAAG